>Ga0154020_10008481_pt1 | contig 11915 bp, 10 predicted proteins | sample Klosneuvirus_201_FD_109709 | JGI IMG/M metagenome (GOLD analysis project Ga0154020, IMG submission 109709) | Active sludge microbial communities from wastewater, Klosterneuburg, Austria - Klosneuvirus_20160825_MG | ecosystem: Engineered > WWTP > Aerobic digester > Activated sludge | place... | reverse complement strand
TAGATTTGCATGGTTTGCAGGGAGTCGATGCTGTTGCAGGAGCGTTAGCCGGCAATGATGATGAAGGGTATATCAGATCAGCCACACCAGCAGAACGTGAAGGGTCGCCTAGTTTAGCAGGTCTGAAAGATGCGAGTTTTGCAATATTAGACTTTATTGGATTAAATGGTTTGGATAATGCTTTTTTTGGCAGTAAACCAACGAACGCAGCACAAAAAGTATCCGCTGTGTTGCCTTTGTTTTTGAATACCAGAGGAACAGTGGATGAAGGCGGCAGGGCAGGTGTGAAGGCTTCACAAGTAAATAAAAACAGAATCTCAGGGGCCGCACGAGAAGCTTCAGAAGTCGAAAATTTACAAAAAATGTATCCAGATGCTCAAATTCAAAATCAAAGATATTTAAGAACATCAGATGGGAAAATAGCCAAAGACCCGTTGACAGATACTGGTAGAAGGATTGACCATGTCGTAGTTAAGGATGGAAAAGCAATAGATGCAGTTGAAACTACTAGTCTCAATGCAAACAAAAAGTCACAAATAGAGAAAGAGAATCGGATAAGGGAATCTGGTGGGTATTTTGTTAGAAATAAAGGTACTAGAGATTTAATTGATATAAGCAACATAATGACTAGAATATCCAGAAAATAATAATAAATTAGGTCTGAAATGATACAAAATGATTTTACAATAACAAAAGTAAGTTGGATTACAAAAGTTCAAAGGAATTATGAATTTGATGAATCTTTAGTGTATAAATATTATAAGACACTAATCAATTTCTTAGCAGATAATGATTTATTAATTAACAACGAATTAGTTCAAAGCGAAATAACAGAAGAAACATGTATTAAAAAATCTGATTTAACTTCTGAAGGATTAGAACTAATGAAAAAAGGTTATGACAAATGGTCTGATGCAATTATTGATAAAGGAAAATCAACGGAAGATGTTAAATATTTAGAAAAAGTTTTATTAAAGATTAGAAAATTAAAAAAATAATCTATCATAACGATGGTAGATTAAGTATGAGTACTGGATAAAGGATCACTCCTTTAGTCAAGCCAAAGGCATGATAGGCAATGTACGTGTGACATTTTCAGATGATAATCATGATGGCTTCGTAGCTGGTGGTGAGATTAGATCTCGCAATGATTATTATGCATATGGGTTTGAGTGGAATAATAGATGGGAGCAGATTGATACCCTTAGTCCTTTGAATCTCAAAAGGTACAATGCAAGGAACTGATTAGTGAAATGGTATCAAGCATGGTCCAAGTTTTTTCCTTCAAATAGACTAATGACACCAAAAGAATTTCAGCAAGCTTTGGCAAGAAATGCTAATTGGATAAAGACTAAGATAAAACAAGGATATAAAATATATGATATTGGAATAGATGCATCAAGAGTTTCTAGATCACCTTTTTATGAACTAGAAAAAAATATAATTAATAAAGCATCTTATCAAACTCACAAATTGCCTAAATAATAAAATATGGAATCACATAATTTTTTACAAATTTTAAAAGATGAGTTCGCATTTTTAGAGTCAGACTTTTGTTTCATTTTATCTAAAGAAAAGATTGAAAAATGGGGTTTTGAATTATTATATAAAAACCCATCAACAGGTGTTAAAATAATTTATGAAACTCATCATGCTTATATAACTATATTTTTATATAGATTGATAAATGATGAAATAATTGAAAACCCTCGCATAATTGACAAAAATGTTGAGCTTAATTGTTTTGCCTTAGATGATGTATTATTATTGCGTAATAAAGCATCAATATTAAAGCCTGCTTACGAATATGGTGAAAATTCTAAATATTATGACAAAGAGAATGGGTTCAAAACTTATGTATCTGAATTTGCAAAAAATTTAGCAAGTTTCAGTGGTGATATACTAGATGGTGACTTTTTTATATTTCAGGAACTTGAAAAAATTGTAAGAAAAAGATATCGGAAATACAATAGTCCACATGGTCCACATTATTCATCAAATTAATTAAAACAAATGTTTTTTTGATTATTCATCCTACAATGATGAATAATTGTATATGGATTTTAGATAATATAGTAGAGGGTCATTTATTCAGTACCAGTCTAGTAATCAAAAATGACTGGTACTTTTGTTTAGGTGATTGATGCAAATGGTTGCTTCTAAAATGAAAACATGTCAAAGTTGGTGTACAAGTAAACACAAGGGAATATCTTCGCAGTAAGGAGTATATAAATGATATGTTGAAAAGTTTATCATAACAATGGCAGAGCCCTACCGAATGGTGGACTATTCACTTATGAATTTGGGATGGAGTGGAATAATAGATGGGAAAAAATAACAAAACGTGCCAAGTTATTAAAATATGTATATTTGTCCCAATAAACATATGATTCGATTCTCCACCAGTGACACAGTGAATCTTCATTTTTTCTCATTATCTAAATGCTTTTAATATTGTATATCAATTCGAAAATGATTAGATTTTTTTATATAGTAATGTGCCTAGCTATTTATACTGGCCTTGGAGCACAAAAGACGGTATATATTCCTAGCTTTATTACAAATTCGGGTATGGATCTCAATGACAATAATAGCCAATGGAGTTATAAAAGGAGTTTAGAAACAGATGATTTTGTATTTTTTTGGGAACCCGGTTTTGGTGATGATCCATCGTTTGCTCCAGCACCATACTATATCGATATGCAGACATTGATTACCGTGTCCAATAAAACCTTTAACTTTTATGTCGATTCTTTACAATTTGCTGTCAAAGATTCTTCTGTGACAGACAAATATAAACAAATGATATTTTTACTATACACCACCGATTGGGCAGCCTATGGATCTGGTCAAGATGATTTGGTTGGTTCACTTTTTGTCAGTCCTGCTGCAGCCAATATAAAACATGTAGTAGCTCACGAAATCGGTCATTGTTTCCAATACATCACTGGTTGTGATTCTGAAGGTGGTTTCAGATATGGATTCGGAGAAAATGGTGCAGGTGGCAATGGATTTTGGGAACAGTGTGCCCAATGGCAAGCATACAAAGTATATCCTGAACTACAATTTACCGAAGGCGATTTTACTGAGTACATCAAAAATAACCATCTACACATCTTGCATGAAAATCCTCGATACGCCAATTATTTCCTACCTGATTTCTGGACTTACAAGCATGGTGCAAACTTTATGGGACGACTTTGGCGTGAAGCAAGATATCCAGAAGATCCCGTAGAAGCCTATAAACGACTGAATGGTATAAATCAAGAAAAATTTAATGATGAGATGTATGAACATGCTGCCCGGTTGACAACCTGGGATATGCCTTCTTTAAAAGATCTAGGCACAGATCATATTGTGAAACGACCTCAAATCAAAATGACTAAAATGGCCGATGATTATTGGCAGATTGTACCTGACCAATGTATAGAAAACTATGGATATAATGCAATAAAGCTGAATGTTCCTGAACGGGAAACAGCCATAAAAGTTGACTTCAAAGGCCTTGCAGGTGCACCTGGGTTTAGAAGCATACATATAGATCAGGCTGGTTGGAAATTGGGATTTGTGGCTTTATTAAAAGATGGAAGTCGCGTCTATAGCGATGTAGGTACAGCAAAATATAATAATGGAACTAATCCAGACATATCACTACAATTTATTTGTCCAAATGATTGCGAAAAATTATGGCTTGTAGTTTCAGGTGCACCGCAAATCCATTGGAGACATGCTTGGGATGATGATAATAGCAATGATGAACAATGGCCTTATCAGGTGAAATTTGAAAATACAAATTTACTAGGAAAGTCAACTGGTCCACTTTCGGATGTTGATTTGACTTATGATGTAATCATGGAACCAAGGTCTGATTACAATCCCAATATTGTTGAATTAAATATACCATCCATCAGTAAGGGATTTGCCCTTCCACAAGAGGAAATTGCACAATATTTGGGCACCGATATCAAATATTTTGCTATAAATCCAGATAACAGTTTGGATCCAAATTCGACCGCTTTTTATCCTGGACATTGGTTTGACAATACAGGTAAAGTCACCAATTGGGGCAATAATTCCTATATTTACTCCGAACTTGACATTAATAATTTTACAGTCAAAATAGGCCAATATCCTGATGTTTGCAAAATTGGAGATAAATACACTATAAAACAAGCACTTGAATATATCAGAAATGAAACAGATACAGCAAGGCTTACATTAGTTTTCAATATTTCTATAATGGAAATGACCTCAGCCAATAGTGAAGTCAAATCTACAAGTGATCTGATACTTTTCCCAAATCCTACTTCATCAAAGGTAGATTGGGCAATCAAAGCACTATACACCTTGTTTGACATAAACGGTATAAAACTGAAAAGCGGATTTGGATCTGAGTTGGATTTATCTACTTTTATAAACGGCCTTTACTTCTTGAAAATAGGAGAAAAAACCTATAAAATTGTGAAGCAGTAAATTCTTAAAGAACATTAAATCCATATGTTTACATTCCCTGCGATTCCATTTTTTTTATTTTTTCTTGCCATTCATTTACTTGTTTATTGATATTGAGGATGTAATACATGATACTCAATACTACAACTATACCTAAGATGATGCTGTCAATTGAAAATATAAAATGGAGCAAAAATGTCAAGATTACAATACACAAACTCAGCATTGTTATGATAAAGGTTACCTTTCTCTGTCTGAATCCCATTTCCAAAAATAAATGATGTATATGACTTCTGTCTGCCTTAAATGGTGAATTTCCTTTTTTAATTCTTACAAAATATACCCGCAACGAATCTACTACTGGAATGACAAAAATCGCCATTATCAAAGGTAACAACCAGATAATTTCAGAACCAATCAAGTGCGTAGCTGAGATATTGATAAGATCAATCGCAATACCGATCATCAAAAAACTTAAAAACAACGATCCTGCATCTCCCATGAAAATCTTTCGTTCGCCACCAAATAAATTGTATCTGAGAAAACCAAAAAGACTGCCTACAATTATCAAGCTCACCATAGTGTAAAACTCGTGGCCTATGTAGTAACTAATTGCTGCAAGAATCAAAAATCCGATCAGCATCAAGCCGCCTGCCAGGCCATCGATACCATCCATAAGATTAAAAGCATTGATGACACCTGTGACCAATAATATAGAAAACAGATACTGCATAGATACCGGAAGTTCATAAAATCCCAAAATTCCATACATAGATGTAAGTTTATAACCTGCCATCGCAATGATGGTGGCACAAATCAATTGTATGATGAGCTTGGTCAATGCCTTGACGTCGTATTTGTCATCGATGGCTCCGATTACCAATAAAACATAACTTCCACCCATTAACTTTAAAGCAGAACCTGAAATATGCTCCATTCCTATCAAAAGAAAAATCAACAATAACAATGTAAATCCAATAGCTAATCCTCCGACCAAAGGAATGTGATTCTGATGTTTTTTGCGGTGATCGGGTTTGTCCACCAGTCCGATTTTGATAGCTGTCATACTGAAGACTGGCATAAAAATCAGAGATAAAACAAATGACAATATTGTGCCCAGTAAATAGAATATAAAGGTGTGAGGCATGATGGTTTAATTTTATTTTTCGAAAAACAATTTTTGAAAATGTAGGTGATTAATGTGATGTTTTAGTAATGTCTCTGTTGGTAGCAACGTGACATAAGGCACAATTGCCGGTTTGGTTTTGGTGACTAAGACTTCTGATACTAGTGCTTTGTATTTGTCAGATATTACTTCCCATGTGTATCGGCGATTTGCTATCTCTTTCATCTTTCTACCCACGTTATTGACCTCAGATATTTCAGTCTCATTTATAAGTTGAATGAGTTGTGCTTCGTTATTGAAATATTTCGCCTTATTTTCAGTAGTGGTTCTATTGTAAGATACGCCAAAAGAAAAAACAGGCAATCCCAAGTACATCGCTTCTACTAATGATGGATTTGTACCTCCAGCAGCATGACCATGAATATACAAGAATGCGTTGCCTCTTATCATATCCAGTGTAGCCTGATTATATATTGGATCCAAGAGATATATGTGATCATACACACTATATTTTTCCTTAAGGTTTCTTCCATATAGGCTATTATTCCAGTTGCCAACGATTACAAGCCGATGTTTAGGCAGTTTTTCAAAGGCACGCAGTATCATGTCCACATTGTTTTCTGGTTCTATTCTACAGACTTTAAATGCATAAGGTAAGCCAATGAAAGGATATTTGGATTTCAAACTGGTATTGATACGGACGGACATTGTGTGATCAGCCCCATATTCTATTATCCTGCTGAGTGTACCATACCGAATTGCTGTATAATCCTGTATAGATTCATTATCAGAAATATCGATATGCGAATATTTTACTGCCATTTTTTCTGCCCACCAAAGATACCATTTCGCTGGTCTACTCCATTTGTCTCGTTTCCATTCGATGCCATCGATAGATATGATGATTTTTTTATTGGTAAATAATCTGATGAAAGGTAGGATCCAAGCTCCAGCCACACCCAAAATAAGGAGCACATCAGCATAAAATAAGGCGTGAATAATCGACCAAGAATCATATGGAATGCTCTGTATCCCATTAGCTTCCAAAGGAATATACACCAATCTCGCATTTTTATACTTTGCTTGTCGCTCTGATTTATAATATTTTTTTGATGAACAATAGACTGTGATGTCATAATCATCACTCATGTGATCTACGAGATGCTCAGCAAGTGTTTCAAAACCGCCGTATTTGGCTGGAAGGCCAACAGTGCCAATGATTGCTATTTTTTGTTTTTTGGAAGACATTTAGAACATTTTCACAGTATAGATTCATAATTATGCCAAATTACATTACGCTGATTATCTGCAATTTACATTTTGACCGTTAATCTATTTTTCCACAATATGGAAAATATTTCCAAGAGAAGAATCTTAAGAAATATTGTCAATCTTCTTGCTAATTCAGGTTTAACACATCCATGCTCTGCTTGACAAAACCATCTTCGTCATACTTTTTCACCAATTTTATCGCTTGTAGTTGCATATAGTTATAAAGCGCATTTTCATCTAGTATTTCTTTGAGTAGATGTGACACATGATTGACATTTCTACTATCAGCCTTATATCCATTAATGCCGTTTTCTACTAGTTCAGCAATACCGCCTACAGGTGGCACGATTACAGGAATGCCATAAGCCATCGCTTCGATCACAGTAAGTCCGAATGTCTCTACCCAAGCATCCGGTCTGGACAAATTGAGTACCACATCAGCCCATTGGTATTGTTGATGTACATCTTTTTGTGTAGGGAAAATCGTAATATTAGCTGGTAGATTTTGACCTGAAAAATATTGATCTATATCGCTTACTGAAGCATTGACCACAAGCCGAAAATTGTATTCAGCATGTTTTTTTGCCAATTGTACAAATTCATTTACACCTTTGTAAGCCTTTAAAGAGCAGATCATCAACACATTTTTATAATCAGGCAAGGTTTTTCTATTTGCAACTGCGGTATTCAAAAAAGATGATTCCAAGGCATTATACACGACATGGCTAGGTCTTTTCATTGCCTCCTGGTCGGCAAGATATTGAGAGACATAAACTACTTCGGTTGCTGTAAAATCAGCCATTCCAAATAGAAATTTTTTCAATATCCAGGGCTTCATACTCGTCTCATGGATGTGATAAATGACCTTACATCCTTTTATCTTTCCCAATATTCCTGCGCCAAATGGCAAGACCGTATTGACATATATCACATCATTTTTCTTCACAATAGCAAACATTTTTATGATCAATAGCAACTGGCTGCACATTAAAAATATCAACCTTAGTAGCGGATTTTGGGCGAATTTGTACCAGTAGTGATGATACGTTGCGCCTTCGATTTCAGACAAAAATCCTTCTCTGCCACCACATGTCACAATGTGGCATTCTAAGCCGTTTTGGATCCATCCTTTAGCCAATTGCCGCAATACTTTCGGGCTGCCGCTGTAATCGTTCAATAAGTGAAATGCGTATATTTTCATAGTTATACTTTATAAAGATTTATAAATTTTGGCTAATTGCTCGCCACGTCGATCCCAATGAAATACCTTTTCGAATTGTACTCTGGCTTCATGGCGCATATTGGCATAAAGGGTTTTATCTTTGTATAGATTCTTGATGGCTTGCGACAAATTAATTACTGTGCATTGATAATCATCTTCTAAAATTTTGATACCACACCGATTGGTAATAAAGCTACCTGGACCACAATTGTCTAAGCACACAACTGGCAAACCGAAGGATAATGCCTCAGGAACGACCATACCTGCACCTTCGTGTGATGGAAATAGAAATACTTGTGCTTGCTTGAATATTTTCATAAGCTCCGCTCTTTCCATCCATATGATGAATTGAACATTTTCACTGATCTTTAAGTCAGCGGCCATCTTGATCAATCTTTTTTCTTCTGGTCCACTACCGACGATCAACAGCTCAGTATTGGCTTTTTCGATCTCGCTCAAGGTATGATAAAAGACTGCAAAAGCCTGTAATGTAAGATCAAAACCTTTCAAAGGGACCAAGCGACCAACAGAGATGAATGTGAATTTATTGGAATGCTCATATGGTAAATAACCAAAATCTTGTGATGCAACAGATGGAATAATTTCATACTGTGACGGCTTTAAATGAAGTCTTTCTGGTACGGATTCATTCATGCACCACACAAAGTCAGCATTTTTAGTTGTGTTCCTCAATGATGTTGAATATTTCCAAAAATAATTTTTCACCAACCAAGTAAATCTGTCCTTCAATAAATGCTTGATGAAATATTTGCTTAGATACTGTGCTGGTATCAATGGATGATGCCCAACTGGTCCCCATACAAATGGTTTGCCCAATTTCCATAAATAACTAGGTGTCCAGTCATTGTGAAAGTTGAGATTATGGGCAATATCAAATGTCAAATTTTGTTTAGTGACAAATCCTATCACGCCTTTTTGCCACATCCAGTAATACAACATAGCGCCACGGCCACCTTTTTTCCACCATCGCATCCAATATGGAAGGTCAAAGTAAAGAAAGGTTATATTTTTATAAAGTACATTCGGGTGCTCATCCATATATTTTTCGATGGCGTTTTGATTGTTTTCTCGTGTGATGGCTATGACCTTATTGTTTTTTGCTATCTGAAGGACATAATTCCATCCCATACCATCTTCTGATCCCTTATAAGGATTGACTGCGTATGTGGTGGCTAAGATTGTTTTCATATTATGATTAATTAGGGTTTTAATAAAATTTAAGACGCAATCCTTTGTCCCAGTACTTTGGCAGGTACGCCTCCGATGACAACATTTGATGGAAATGACTGATGAACAACTGCACCTGCGGCTACCACACAACCATCACCTATGGTCACACCATCTAGGATTGTAACTTTGCTTCCTATCCAACAATTTTTTCCGATCTCGATGCCTTTGCGGTGTACGCCTTGATGTCTTATAAGTTGGTCTGCATCGCTAAAATAATGGTTTTCAGGGTGACAACTAAAATACTGTCCTATGATACAATCATCTCCTATAGACAATCCGCCAGCGCCACCCAAATACCCAAATTCTCCCATGCCAACGTTATTTCCTATCTTGATACCGAGTCCGATGTCTTGCAATGTAGTAGCTACGATGACTTGACTATAATCTCCTATACTTACATTATCACCCAGTGTAATACCTTCTTTTCCTAAGCCACTGAGTTTTACATTTTTGCCTATTTTGGTAAATTTTCCCCATCTTATTTTTGACATACAAGTCATACTGACACCTGACGAAAGTATCATTCCTTTGGGATTTTTTCCAAAAAACAACATAGTACTGCCTCTTAAAACCTTCAACCCAAGGGACAAAATGAAACCTATTACAAACCAAGTACTTAAAGAAGTATCGATAGTAAAATTGGGATTGCGTTTACGAACAAAATGAATTAGGATATTTTTCATGCGCGTTTAATTTTTGATTTTATATTCTCAAAAATGTAAGAAATGGTATCCTGTAATTCTTCGTTGTTTATAGATTTATAAGAACTGGCTTTATATTTATTTTCGAAATCATCAAAAAGATCTCTATAATTTGTAGTCAATGTTTCAATGGTCTCTTTATTCAATTCTTGCTTACGCGAAAGAATGGTATGTGCATCTGCGTATAGAAAAAAATTTAATTCAGGTTTTAGCAAAAAATGATACCCAAATTTAATCAAAGAAGGTGGAAAATGAATATTTGATCTTCGGCCATCATTGATAAAATCAAAATAATATCTATCGTAGAGTACTACATTTCCTCGTTTAACATATCTAATATATACATAAAATTGACCCAAAATATAGTCAATATAATAATAACCAAATCGTAGCATAGAAGATAGGCTGCTTTTGTTATTACCTGTTCTAGGCAATTTACTGACAGAAATAAGTTCAGCCTTTTCTTTTCCGTGTTTCCATGCACTGATGATCGGAAGTATTGATGGCCTATGTCGGAGAACAATCACTTCTTTACGTAAGTTTTTTTCTATTTTATATTTTATATTTTCTATTATAGTTGACTTTCCAGCACCATCAACACCACTGAAAGTGATGACAATTCCATTATTTTGAAAGAATGATTTGGTAGTGTCTAAGAAGTAAAATATTTTGTTTTTCAAACCACTGAATGCCCTATTTCCATTTTTATTTTTGATGTGAGATTCGAGAATGGCTTGAGACGATTCATTCCCTTGATGGAACGCTAGCAAAGCCTGATCTTCAAACTTAAATGACTCCAATAAATATTTTTTATATTCCTCATATTTAGTTGGAATCTTACTATTGTTTAACGCATAAAACCAAGCAATATAGCGTGCGTCATCAAGGTGACTTAGTATTTTTATTCCATAAGGATTCACCATCGACCGCTTCAATAGTTTATCAGCATTTAGAAAGATATACTTCTTTCTTTTGAGCTGATGAATCATGTCAAGACTTAAAAAACTGCCATCATGGAAATAAATAGCTACATTTTTCATAAAGGACTTGGACGTGATTACTACATCAGAGGTCAATGGTGAGTTTTTGCAAAATTGGGTTATGCGAATGAAATTTTTCTTTTTTGTCAGGATGTCAATATCTGATTCTTCAGACCAAAAACTCGGGTGATTATCACCTACTTTTAGACCAGCATATTCCATAGGATACAAGTGGTCAAAGAGTGAATTTATAAATGCTTGTCGATGCGAAGTCGTACCCGTCAAAGTATCCAAAGCAGCATTCCAAGTATCTATCATCCAGTATATTTGTGGATGCCATTGTTCTTGGGCCACATAATTTGTCATGGATCTTGTGATTTGCAACAGCAGGTATAATTTTAAATATCGGTGCATCTCTTTTTTAGAATCGAACAGATGATTCTCGTCAACCAAGATTCTAGTAAGGCTTTGCTCGATAAGATTCCATGGATGCTTTTCTACCATGATACTCTGCTGGATGATAAAGTGAAAAGCATCAAATCCTTTTGGCATAAGATCTTGCGCTGCTTCCCAATCGTAAATAAATAAGTTTTGATTGTTAGCAAATATATTCCAAGGTGTAAAATCACCATGAGCAAATCCAAATTCAGTAAGTTTATTGGTTTGAATTTCGTTTTTCAGGAGAAACAATTTACCATATAATCCAAATGGCATTTTAGGATCATTTTCCAAGTTTTGAAGCAATGTCATACTGTGATTGAAAGTAATGCTTTGACTTAATGGCATTTTTGCACTGGAAGTGTGAAAAATTTCATCCAATGCCGATATTTGTATTTTTGTCAATTGGGCAGATCTGTTTTGCGCCCCATCGAAGGCTGACTGACAAAATTCAAATCCTGTTACTTCTATAT
>Ga0154020_10008480_pt1 | contig 11915 bp, 5 predicted proteins | sample Klosneuvirus_201_FD_109709 | JGI IMG/M metagenome (GOLD analysis project Ga0154020, IMG submission 109709) | Active sludge microbial communities from wastewater, Klosterneuburg, Austria - Klosneuvirus_20160825_MG | ecosystem: Engineered > WWTP > Aerobic digester > Activated sludge | place... | reverse complement strand
TTGCCAACAAATACTACTACATGCAAGGCACTACCTTTATGCTTTATGCTTCTTTCACCTTTAATTGATGATCATGAAAAAATCAATTTACATTTTGATTCCTTTTGTATTTCTTCAATTTGCATTTTGCAAAAAGGAGTTCGACACCCCGCCTCTGAAGCAGGCCGATGACGGAAACAGAATCAGCATCGCTCAGATCAAAGCACGGTATTTTAAAAATATCCATTACAAATTTAAAGCCGACAGCAATTTATATTGTGTGGTAACAGCAGACGAAGTCAGTGGAAATTTATACAAGGACGTTTATGTGAGGGATGCCAGCGGTGCCCTACACCTTAAACTCACTTACTCCGGAGGTTTATACATTGGGGACAGCATACGCATCAATTTAAAAGGCCTTGTGCTTAATGAATACAATGGTTTGATCCAACTCGATTCCGTTGATGTATCCAAAAGCGTTGTAAAGCTGGCCTCCGGCTTAAATCCTCAGCCACTGGTGTTGAGTCTGGAACAAATTAATGCCAACACAGCGGCTACTAACATCGTACAATCCCAATTGGTGCGAATAAACGCCGTAGAATTTATTGAAAGTGACAGAAACGTAACGTTTGCCGATGCAGTTGGAAAGGCCTCTAAAACTCTAGTACTCCGATCCTGCAGCGAACAAAGCATCGCTTTACGCAGCAGCGGTTACGCCAATTTTGCCTCCCAACTGACGCCTTCCGGAAACGGTTACATCATCGCCATCGTTGGGCAATATGGTGAGCAAGCCGGAGACATGCAATTGACGCTAAGGCAATACGGGGATGTAAAAATGAACGGGAGTCTTTGTACAACACAAACCACAAGTTCAGTTTACTTAAAAAAGGACTTTAATGACAACAGCATCAGCAGCGGGGGCTGGACACAATACAAGGTGAATGGGGATATTCTCTGGAGTACTTCCAGTGCAGGAGGAGCGAGCAGTCCTTATGCGAAAATCAGCAATTACATTTCGGGAAGTAATCAATCCTGTGAAACCTGGCTCATTTCTCCTCTGATAGATTTGTCTGATGCCCTTCAACCCGTTTTAAGTTTTCGCAACGCTTACAACTACTCAGGGCCTGAGCTCGAAGTATACGTTTCTACAAATTACAGTAGCGGGGTGCCTAGCTCTGCTAACTGGGTAAAACTCAATTTCAATCTTTCTACTGGTAACTGGCTTTTTGTGAATTCAGGTGATGTTAACTTGAGTGCTTATAAAAACACCAGCGTCCGCATTGCATTTAAATACTCGGGCAGCGACACTTCAGGCTCCACCTGGGAGGTGGATGATTTAGTGGTAAAGGAAAAGCAATGATGAACCCTTAAAGTTCTGTATTTACTCGTTTTAGTTAGAGGTAACCAAATTGACAATTTGTTGATTGACAATTTACGATTGTATGGTTTCATAATTCTGAAATATTTTATTTGTAACTTCACTACATGTTGAGATTTTCCAAAATCTTTCTTTTCCTGTTTTTAGTTCTGATTGAGAGTGGTCTTTTGATTTCTCAAAACGAAACCTCAAAATGGTACTTTGGAGACAAAGCTGGGCTTGATTTTAGTACCAATCCACCAAGCGTGTTGAGTAATGGCCAAATGCATGCCTTTGAAGGTTGCAGCTCAATTGCTGATGGAAATGGTAATCTATTATATTATACAGTAGGGGATACCGTTTGGAATGCCCAACACCAGATTATGGCAAACGGAACCGGTTTGTTAGGCCACAATTCCATGACACAGGCCTCCCTTATAATTAAAAAACCGGGCGCAACCAACATTTATTATTTATTTACTTTGAATGGAGTGATTCCGCCAGCTCAATTGTATTACTCAGAGATTGATATGAGCCTGGCCAGTGGGAACGGTTCCGTGACGGTTAAAAACACAAGTCTACAGGTGAATTGCAATGAAAAAATGACGGCTACCAAACATTGTAACGGAAAAGATGTGTGGGTATTGGTACATGCGTTCAACTCCCCAAATTTTATTTCTTTCCTAGTGTCCCAAAATGGTGTCAATCCAAACGGAATAGTATCCAGCGTACCTCCAAATGAAACCAGTAATGGGGGTCAAATGAAATTTTCACCCAATGGTAAAAAAATAGGTTTAGCAGCGAACACGAATGGAAATTTCAACATTCCTGACAAATTCATTTTATTTGATTTTGATAATTCAACAGGTATTGTTTCAAATTCCCTGAGTTTAATATCCTCCACAAGAACTCCTTATGGATGTGAATTCTCAAAAGATGGTTCAGTTTTTTATGGCACCTTTCGTGGTTACCCAGCCTCAGCACCTGCTCAACTTTTGCAGTGGAATCTTTGCGCAGGCTCCAATACAGCAATAGCCGCCTCCATTTATAGTATTACGTTAACACCACTTGCTTTTTACGACGCAATGCAATTGGCTATGGACGGTAAAATTTACATTTCCAACATGCTTACAAACAGCTTAAGTATTATTCATAATCCTGAAAATCTGGGTCCGTCATGTAATTTTTCCGATTTAAGTCTTTCCGTTTCTCCGGGCTCCCCTAAATTAGGTCTACCTGGTTTTATAAGTAACTATTTTAAACCTCAGCTCACATCCTTCACCTACTCTTCAACTTCAGGAGTAAGCTGCAGAACGATGAGCTTTAGTATTCCGTCAATTCTTTTTGGTTGCAGTGCTTCAGAATACCAAAGTATTGGCTGGGAGTTTGGAGATCCGGCCTCAGGTATTCTCAACACCTCCACTCAAGCTAATCCTGTACACGTCTTTAGCAATGGGGGTAGTTTTCCGGTAAAATTACTTCTACATCGTTCATGTGGAACAGATACCATTGTTCAAACAATTGTAATACCCGCACCCATTCTTTCGGTGAGCGGCACTTTTACAGTTTGTCCAAATCAAAGCCTCACCTTAACAGCGAGTGGAGCGGATAATTACATCTGGAGTTCAGGACAACAAAGCTCCAGTATTGTTCTTAGTCCGAGTGTTACTGCTTATTATTCCGTCTCCGGCACCAGCACACTTAATGGATGTTCGAGCACTCAGGGCTTTTATGTGGTTGTAAACCCTTGCACCGGAGTTAAGGAAGAACCAGATGAGAAGCCATTGGTTCAAATCAGTCCAAACCCCTTTGAACAAGAATTTGAATTGACGATATTGGAAGATGCCCAATTGGAAGTTTTTGATGTTCAGGGCTTATTGGTTTTTAAAGAAAGGTATTCAAAAGGAAAACATACAATCCATCTTTCATTTTGTTCTGAAGGATTTTACATTGCACGGATTAAAACCGAGCGTAATTCTTACAACTACCGCTTGGTCAAACAGCACTAAAAGGGGACGGGCAGTAAACACGATAACACGTTCTTGTTGATGCTAATAGTTTTAACGTGCAAAATGCGAAACCCAGTTATCCTGCTCCGGCCGACTTACTTCTATTCGATACCGCTTCAGAAAACCTCATCTTAAAGAAATTCCCTACCTTTAATACAAACCGGCTTTATGGAATAAACACGTGCCCACAATCCTTAAATATTTCCTTGTGTTTTACATGGTATGTTTTAACCATGTCTATTCTCAAAACGAGAATAAAAAGTGGTATTTCGGGATTTGGGCGGGTCTGGATTTTATGAACAGTCCGCCCACCCCTTTAACCGGCAGCCTGAACACAAGCGAAGGCTGTGCGAGCATAGCCAACGCGGCCGGGGGTTTGCTGTTTTATACCGACGGCATTACCATCTGGAACCAAACCCATGCCGTAATGGCTAATGGAACAGGTATGTTGGGACACAGTTCCACGACCCAATCCAGTATTATTGTAAAACAACCCGGGAGCCCTAACCTCTATTATGTGTTTTCCTTAGGCTCAGGTGGAAATTCAGCCCTGCATTACTCCATTGTCGACATGAGTTTGGCTGCGGGCATGGGCTCAGTAACCACCAAAAACGTGCTTGTGCATTCCAACTGTCAGGAAAGATTAAGTTTTGTTAAACACTGCAATGGCACGGATGTTTGGATCATGTACCACCAAAGTGGCAATTTCGATTTTAGAGCTCAGCTCCTTACTTCTGCAGGATTAAACCCGCTCGCGGTTGTTTCTACCATGAATACTTCCAACGCCATTGGCTGTTTAAAATTTTCCGCAAATGGAAAAAGGATGGCTTCATGCCTTTATGGCCCCGGGGTTTGCCAGCTTTACGATTTTGATGCATCTACAGGTATGCTTTCCAATCCATTGACTTTATCCGCCCCATCTCTCATTGGCATAAGTTCATATGGTTGCGAATTTTCTCCCGATGCTTCCAAATTGTATGCAACCGGCGGGAGTAGATTATGGCAGTGGGACCTCTGCGCAGGTTCCAACGCTGCTATTGCCGCTTCTGCATACTCAACAACTTCTTCAGGGTGGACCATGCAACTTGGTACCGATGGTAAAATTTATACTTCCCGGCCGAATGATGTTTTTTTGGGAGTCGTAAACAATCCCAACGCCTCCGGCAACGCCTGCAATTATGTTGACCAGGGCTTGAATGCCGGCAATTTTTGCAACATGGGTTTGCCCAATTTTACAAGCACTTACAAAACCCCTCCTGCTCCTTTCACACATACTGTAAATAATGCTTATGGTTGTCAAACCGCTTCCTTTACAGCCCCGCCCTCAGCACAGCCCAACGCCAATGTTGCCTGTCCATTGGCAGGCTATTCTTTAACCGGTTTGCTCTGGAACTTTGGTGACCCTGCTTCCGGACTAAACAACACTTCCAATCTTACCAATCCTTCTCATGCCTTTTCTTCTTTAGGAACTTATACCACACACCTGATCTTGTATTACAGTTGCGGAGGAGGCACCGATACCATCAAACAGGTCGTAAACGTAACGCAACCTTGCTTTTCAGTAAGCAGTTCCTCCATTTCCTGCTCGGGACTTGGCTCCGCCACTTTACAAACCATGGCCGGAGTTGGTCCCTTTTCCTATACCTGGATGCCGGGAAATCAGACAAATTCAGTAGCTACAGGTTTGAGCCCCGGTACTTACACAATTTATTTTACGGATTTGTCTAACAACATCAGTTCATCAACAACAATTGTTTTAACACCACTTGCACCAATCACGGCCAGCCTCTCCAGTAGTTCCAGCATTAGCTGCAACGGCGCAAATACAGGATCGGCCTCCATCACCAATGTAAGCGGTGGTTCGGGTAATCAAACGTATTTATGGGACAATGGCATATTGAGTTACACGACAGCTGCCGTTAATACACTTGGCTCCGGCACTTGGTCAGTAACTGTTACTGATGCGATGACGGGCTGTACTTACGCTAATTCATTTTTCATTACTCAACCGAGTCCTCTGAACCCTTTGATAATTGCCAACACGCCAACAGCTTGTCTGGGTTCCAGCATTAGTTTTACGGCAACCAATTCCGGAGGTACTCCCGGGCCGGGATCAACTTATACTTTTAGCTGGACAGCAGGACCCAATACAAACACCTATACAATCACCCAAAATGTGGCGGGCAACTATGTTTATACTGTTAACAGTGAGGATGCCAACGCCTGCATGAGCAGCCAAACCATTGCTGTGGTTTTTGTACCAAATCCGACCTTAAGCGTGAGTGATGTTTCGATTTGTCCTTCTGAGACTGGGACTTTTGTTGTGAATGGAGCCTCAAGCTATACCTGGCTACCTGGTAACAGCACGGGCTCTAGTTTTACACAGTCGGCTGCAGTAGGCATTACGCAGTATTCTGTGATTGGCTCTGCTTTGAGTTGCACGAGTATGGCTACGGCTTCGTTGCTTATAAAACCAACACCTATCGTTGTTATATCTCACAACAGCCCCGTTTGTGAAAACACAAGTCTTTTGTTTTCTATTGGTTCAGGTACATCTGCTGTTTGGAACGGCCCCATAAGTTTTAGCTCTAACGCTTTAAGCAATACACTAAGTTCAGTTCAATTGAACCAAAACGGCCTGTATTCGGTAACGGTAACGGCTGTTAATTCCTGCACCGCTTCAGCTTCCACTTCATTAACTGTTAATCCTCAACCCCAATTCAGCATCAGCATTCCCAATGCTTCCATCTGTGCAAACACAACAAGTGTTTCTCTAAATTTAGTGGCACTCTCCTTATCGCCCACTACCTGCACCTGGTACCCAAACACAAACCTCAGCACAAACAATGGCACAATAAGCAATGCTTATCCATCTTCAACAACAATTTATACAGTTGTAGGAAGTTTAAATGGCTGCACCAATATCGCTCAAAGCACAGTGAATGTCGTGTCTGCTCCAAGCCTCACAATTGGCTTAAGCAGCTCGAGTTTTTGTGCCAATGCTTTTAATGGTTCACCTAATACCATCACACTTACCTCCGGTGGCGCCAACACCTATACCTTACAAACTCCGCATTACCTAAACAATCCAAATCCAGCAGGACCAGCTTCACCGTTAAGCCTTACACCACCCTATCAAAACACAGGCCCCGCAACCGCCACTTTGTTGGGTTCAAACGGGGTGTGCACGGTGAGTCTCACTGCGAATTTTAATGTAGTGGCTAATCCATCCGTTGGTATTAATTCCTACACACCCATTATTTGTGCAGGCGAAAGTTTTACATATACGGCCAACGGTTCCTCTACTTTTACCTGGAGTTCTGCCACTCCTGGCTCAACGTTATACACCACCGGCAATATCGCAGTGGCCAACCCAAGCATCAATTCAGTGTTTTCTGTATTTGGCGGAAGCTTAGGTTGTAACTCGGCTATACAAAACACAAGCATTACGGTAAATCCCTTACCCCAGGTCAGTGTAAATCCCAGCCCTGCGCGTATGTGTTTAAATAGTACCCTTACTTTAAGTGCTGATGGTAATGGAACAAGTTTTCTTTGGTCACCACCTTTTGGTTTAAACACCTATACCACTCAGCAGGTGATCACCCACATCAATCAAAACCAAAATTACACGGTTGTGGCAACGCTTAACAATTGCAGCAACACGGCGGTTGCCCAGGTGTCCATATTGCCTTTGCCCGTTCCAAAGATTATTCCTGTAAAAGAAGAAGTTTGTCTTTATGAAGATATTCATTTGAAAGGGGAAGGAGGAATTTATTACGAATGGACGACATCCAATTTACAAACCTACACCATACAAAATCTGCAATTGGGAATTTCAAACATGGCACTAGCCGGAACCTACACACTAAAAGTTGCTGACGCGAATGCGTGTTTCAATTACAGCACGCATCCGGTTGTTGTGCACAATTTGCCGGAGGCTTACCTTGTTCCACAACACGTGGAATTTTGTGTTCCCTACTGCAACTCTTTTACTTTTGTGCCCAACACCGCGTCTCAAATTACCCAGACAGGTCCATGGAGTTTGAACAACCTTATTTACTCAGGCAACACATTTACAAGCTGCTTTAGTAAAGCAGGAGAATTTATAATTAGCGGTCCTATACAAGATGAATTCAATTGCAAAAACACTGTGAGTCTAACCATAATTGGAAGACCAAAACCAACAGCGGCATTTTATGTAACACCGGAGAATCCGGTTGAGGGACTGGATGAGGTGTCATTTGTTAATGTAACAGCAAATATCATCGGATACAGTTGGCAGTCCACAGGAGCAGTTGGTCCCGAAGCAGAGCAAAGCTCGCTTCAGGACTGGCAGGACTACAGGTCTGAAGAATCATCCCCTACTTATGTGTTTCAGGAAGCGGGTGTGTTTGGTTTGATGCTGATGGTGAAAAATGAATTTAATTGTTGGGATACAGTAATGCAGACCATCAAAGTAGAATCTGATTTTGCAGCGTATATTCCCAATGCCTTTACTCCAAATGGTGATGGATTGAACGACACATTTTACCCTGTGATGCGTGGTGTGAAAAAATTTGAATTGCAGATCTTCGATCGCTGGGGGGAATTGGTATTTAAATCAACCGAAGCTGAGCATGTGTGGGACGGCAGTTTCAAAGGCCAAGAATGCAAACAGGATGATTACAATTACAAACTTTTACTATTAAACGTGAAGGGTGCGGAGAAGGTGTACTCTGGTAATATCATGCTTTACCGTTAAGTCATAACAGCTTAGAACTTTTTAAATAGTTTGCTTCAAGACAACAATACCTTCCCCACTTCACTGAGAATCTCATCGGCCTGTGCCTTAGTTGGCGCTTCTGCATACACACGCAAAACCGGTTCCGTTCCGCTGGCACGGATCATGACCCATGAATTTTCATCAAAGAAATATTTGTAACCGTCCAGATCATCGGTACGGCTCACTTTTAGTTTTCCAAAAGCAGTATAGGCACCTGCCTTGCAGTTGCTTAATACTTTGGCTTTAGTTTCCTCGCTGATGTGTAAGTCGTTGCGGTCAAAATAAAACGTACCGGTGATGGCATACACCTCCTGAATCAATTCCTCAAGACTTTTTCCGGTTTTGGCCATAAATTCCCAAATAGTCAATCCCATCCAAATGCCATCACGCTCAGGAATGTGTCCCTTAATAGCAATGCCCCCACTTTCTTCCCCGCCCAACAACACATCTTCCTTCACCATCACCCCGCAAATGTATTTGAAACCGATTTTCAACACTTCCATGTCTAAACCATAATGTTTACACATGTTTTTAATTTTTACACTGGTGCTGAAGGCCACGGCCACCTTGCCTTTCATGCCCTTGTATTTTACCAGGTAATGTATGAGTAGTAAAATGATATGATGAGAATCCACAAAATTGCCTTTGGCATCGTACAAACCAATACGATCCGCATCCCCATCGGTAGCCAGACCACAAGAAATTTTTCCGTTCTTTTTAATGAACTCACTGAACTCCTTCAGATTTTTATGAATGGGCTCAGGCGCCTGTCCATGAAATCCGGGATTGTTATCGCAATGCAGTTTATGAATATCGGGAAACAAACGTTTCATCACCCCCATACCGGCACCAAACATGGCATCGTAAGCAAAATTTAAACCGGAATTGCGAATCGCATTCAAGTCGAAATTTTTCTCCACGTGTTTAATGTAGTTGTCTTCCATAGGCGCTGTTTCCAGTAAACCTTTGGAACGGCAGTCCTTTAAATCAATAGCTTGCCATGAGTTAGCGGCTAGTGCAGGAATCATGTCTTCAATCTCTTGAACCAATTCAGGTCCAAGTGGCCCGCCGTAGTGCGCTTTTATTTTGTATCCGTTGTAAGCCGGAGGGTTATGACTGGCTGTAATAATAATACCAAGATGGGTCTTGTATTCCACGCAGGCCAGAGAGATCATGGGTGTGCTGATGAAACCCTCGGCCATGTATACTTTAATGCCATGGGCCAAAAACACCTTAGCGGTTGTATCCGCAAACAGGGCACCGGCAAAACGGCAATCGTGTCCCAAAACCACGGAGGGACTTTTGTGTTGTTTTAATAACCACTTTGCAGTGGCCTCCGTAACGCGTGCTACATTATCCACGGTAAAATCCTGAGCGATTATAGCTCTCCAACCGTCGGTTCCAAATTTAATTTTTGTCATAGGTTTAACAGGTCCCAAAAGTAAGTAAAATCCTAAACTTCAGGCACATTGCCTTCCTAAAAACTGTGAAGCCAGAATTTGCTATTTTTGTTAGTATATGCTAAGGCCTGCAACCCTACTTGTGTTTCTTTCTCTCTTCTTTCATAAAGAGGCAGAAGCTCAGAACATACTGCGATTAAATTATGAGAGTTTTGGCTTTCACCGGAAGTACGACTTTCACGCCAAGGATGTGTTTCGATACAAACGGATAGGCAGTGGGTATTGGGCGAAAAACAAAATCCTGAATTTCCACGACAGTACAGTTTTTTTTAATGAAGAATACGGGATCCGGTTCAATGAAATCAAAAAGATAAAACTGTACACACATTCCTACCACAACAAATTGTTTCAAACCGTTTTTATATATGCCGGTGTGGGTTACCCGGCCCTTTACGCCTTTAACAGTTGGATTCTTGGGTACGAACCAATCATTACCGAGCAGGTGGTTTTGTTCTCCCTGTCTTTTTTAGCCACCAGTTACATTATCAAACAAATTGGAATCAAACGGGTAAGGCTTAACAACACCAACTTCCTCAAAATCCTGGAACTGGACTTTGAGCATTTGAATACCCCTTAATATTTCTTGCGCAATTTACGCTTGTCCGGCCCCGTGACAGGCTTTGTATTTTTTTCCGCTTCCGCATGGGCAAGGGTCGTTGCGACCGATTTTGGCATCCACACGGATGGGTTGGGGTTTTGGTTTTTGCTGGGCGTTTTGTTCTTCCACCACGTGTTCATCGCGGCTTTCAGTCAAACGTTCTTTTTGCTGCTTTTGAGGGGCCTGAGTAAAACGAGCTTGCGGAGGCGCATTGCCACCATCACCCGGTAAACTGCCTTTCATTAAGAAAGAGATTACTTCTTTGTTGGAACGGATGATCATTTCCTTGAATAAGTTAAACGATTCCAATTTATAAATCACCAAAGGATCTTTCTGTTCAAGGGAGGCATTTTGAACCGCTTGTTTTAAATCGTCCAACTCACGCAAATGCTCTTTCCAGGAATCGTCAATCATGGCCAGCACCGCGCCCTTTTCAAAACCAAGTACCAGATCACGGCCTTTGGTATCGTGTGCTTTTTTAAGATTGGACATCACCTGAATGACTTTTATACCATCAGTGAACGGTGTAACAATGTTCTCAAACTTATTATTAGGATTGCTGTAAACTTCTTTGATCACTGGAAAGGCCTGCTCCGCCATTAAATGACTTCGCTCCGTATAATGCGTTTGGGCCGCATTAAACAAATCGTTCGCCAGTTCGTCTTCTTTCCCGTTAAAGAACTTATCTTCTGTAAATGGATTTTCAATGGCGAAGTTTTTGAAACACTCTAATCCAAAGCCTTCATAATCGCGACTTGCTTGATATTCCTCAACAAGGGAATGGGCCACTTCATAGATCATGTTGGCAATGTCTATGCTTAAACGGTCGCCATACAACGCATTTTTTCTGCGTTTGTAGATCACTTCCCGTTGCGCGTTCATCACGTCGTCGTATTCAATCAAACGTTTACGGGTACCAAAGTTGTTTTCTTCTACTTTCTTCTGCGCGCGCTCAATGCTTTTGGTGATCATGCTGTGCTGTATCACTTCCCCTTCTTTCAATCCCATGCGGTCCATCAAAGAGGCAATACGTTCCGATCCGAACAAACGCATGAGGTTGTCTTCAAGACTCACAAAAAACTGTGAACTCCCTGGGTCTCCCTGCCGACCTGCACGACCGCGTAACTGACGGTCCACACGGCGACTTTCGTGGCGCTCGGTACCAATAATGGCCAAACCTCCTGCTTCTTTCACGCCGGGCCCGAGCTTAATGTCGGTACCACGTCCCGCCATGTTCGTTGCAATGGTTACAGTTCCTGCTTTACCGGCTTCTGCAACAATCTCCGCTTCTTTGGCATGCAATTTTGCGTTCAACACATTGTGTTTGATGTTGCGCAATTTGAGCATACGGCTCAGCAATTCCGAAATTTCAACCGTGGTGGTACCGATCAATACAGGACGCCCTGCTTCTACCAATTTCACCACGTCATCAATCACCGCGTTGTATTTCTCACGTTTGGTTTTATAAACAAAGTCCTGCTCGTCCTTACGTGTCATCGGGCGGTTTGTTGGAATTTCAACCACATCCAATTTGTAGATGCTCCAGAATTCCTGCGCCTCGGTAACCGCTGTGCCGGTCATACCGGCCAGTTTGTTGTACATGCGGAAATAGTTCTGCAAGGTAATGGTAGCGTAGGTTTGTGTAGCCGCTTCGATCTTCACGTTCTCTTTGGCTTCAATGGCCTGGTGCAAACCATCGCTGTAACGGCGGCCTTCCATAATACGGCCGGTTTGTTCGTCAACAATTTTC
>Ga0154020_10008479_pt1 | contig 11915 bp, 15 predicted proteins | sample Klosneuvirus_201_FD_109709 | JGI IMG/M metagenome (GOLD analysis project Ga0154020, IMG submission 109709) | Active sludge microbial communities from wastewater, Klosterneuburg, Austria - Klosneuvirus_20160825_MG | ecosystem: Engineered > WWTP > Aerobic digester > Activated sludge | place... | reverse complement strand
GGGCACGCTGATTGCTCGTGTCTCCAGCACTGCAGGCAGTATCTGCAGATCAGGAGAGGTTCATGCAGTATCGAACCGCGCGCGCACGATTCTGGGCCTCCGCATTGGGCGCCATGGCCGTTGCAGTGCTCATCGTGGCCCCGATGGCTCTTGCTGCCGTCCTGCTCTGATCTGCTGACGGGTCACCCACCGCAGGACGCCCCCAGGGGTGGCCTTTTGAACTTTCAGGCCGCCCCGACCCCTGTCGCTGCGCCGGAGTCGACCTGTACACCGTGGGCCGCGTGCTGGGCCACAGGGACAGCCGCAGCACCCGGCGCTACAGCCATCTGACGGCCGAGACCCTGGCTGCAGCGGGCAGCTCGATCGGCTCCAAGAAGCGGGCCTGAGCCCCAAAAAATGCGCACACTTGGCGGAGAGAGAGGGATTCGAACCCTCGGTACTGGAGAACCAGTACGCCGGATTTCGAATCCGGTGCATTCGACCACTCTGCCATCTCTCCTGCGTACGCTTCCGGGGTGGTCGCGCCCTTCGGCGCAGCCCGAGATTCTAGCGGATCAGGGGCGCAGCACTTCCAGTCCACCGATGTAGGGGCGCAGTGCGGCGGGCACGCGCACCGAGCCATCGGCCTGCTGGTGGTTCTCCAGCACGGCCACCAAGGTGCGGCCCACGGCCAGGCCCGAGCCGTTGAGCGTGTGCACGTATTCGGGCTTGCCCTGCGCATTGCGGAAGCGCGCCTGCATGCGCCGCGCCTGAAAGGCTTCGCAGTTGCTGCACGAGCTGATCTCGCGGTAGGTGTCCTGCGCCGGCAGCCAGACCTCCAGGTCATAGGTCTTGGCCGCACCAAAACCCATGTCGCCGCTGCACAAAGTGACGACGCGGTAAGGCAGTTCCAGCTTCTGCAGGATGGCTTCGGCATGGCCCACCATCTGCTCCAGCGCCGCGTCACTGTGCTCCGGCTGCACGATCTGCACCATCTCGACCTTGTCGAACTGGTGCTGGCGGATCATGCCGCGCGTGTCGCGCCCGGCGCTGCCAGCTTCCGATCGGAAGCACGGGCTGTGGGCGGTGAGCTTGATGGGCAGGGCCGCCGCATCGAGGATCTGCTCGCGCACGGTGTTGGTGAGCGGAATTTCCGAGGTCGAGATCAGGTACTGCTCGGCCTGTGCGTCGCTACCCCCACGGGTGACCCAGAACATGTCCTCCTTGAACTTGGGCAACTGGCCCGTGCCTTCCAGCACTTCGCGGTTGACGATGTAGGGCGTCCAGCACTCGGTATAGCCGTGTTCAACGGTCTGCGTGTCCAGCATGAATTGCGCCAGCGCCCGGTGCAGCCGCGCCGCCGGGCCACGCAGCAGGGTGAAGCGGCTGCCGGCCAGCTTGGCGCCGGTTTCAAAATCCATGCCCAGCGGGGCGCCCACATCGCTGTGGTCCTGGGGCGTGAAGTCAAAGCTGCGCGGCGTGCCCCAACGGCGCGCCTCGACATTGCCACTTTCGTCGGCTCCTTCGGGCACGCCGGGCTGCGGCAGGTTGGGCAGGCTCATCAGCATGCCTTGCAGTTCGGTCTGGATGACCTCCAGGCGCTCGGCGCCGGCCTTCAGTTCATCGGCGATGCCGTTGACTTCGGCCATCAGCGCGCTGGTGTCTTCACCCTTGCCCTTGAGCTGGCCGATCTGCTTGCTGCTGGCATTGCGCCGCGCCTGAAGTTGTTCGGTGGCGGTCTGGATCTGCTTGCGTTCGGCTTCCAGCGCGCTGTAGCGCGGCACGTCCAGATAGGGCTGCGGGTTCTTGCGGCGCTGCAGTTGCGCCACCACGCCAGCGAGATCGCGGCGCAGCAGGTTGATGTCGAGCATGGCGGTCTTTCTTCAGGAAGGTGTCACGTGCAGACGGCGCCACCGGGGCGCCGTCTCCAAAGGGGGTTTGAAGGCCGGCGGCTTCAGGATCGGGAACTGGCCACCTCGGCCATGCTGCGGTCGCCCAGGCCCCGCGGCAAGGGAAAGTGCACGTCCTCGATCACGCCGTCCATCTTGCGGATGCTGACGGCGCCCAGTTCGCGCAGGCGTTGGATGACCTGCTGCACCAGCACGTCGGGCGCCGAGGCCCCGGCGGTCAGGCCGACCCGGCGCGCGCTGACGAACCAGTCGCTCTGCAGATCGGCCGCACCTTCGACCATGTAGGCCGCGGTGCCCAGGCGCTGGGCCAGTTCGCGCAGGCGGTTGCTGTTGCTGCTGGTGGGGCTGCCCACCACGATGACCACGTCCACCGCGGGTGCCATCACCTTGACGGCATCCTGCCGGTTCTGCGTGGCGTAGCAGATGTCCTGCTTCTTGGGCTCGCGCACGTTCGGAAAGCAGCGCTTCACCTCGGCCAGGATGGCCGCCGCGTCGTCCACGCTCAGCGTGGTCTGCGTCACCACGGCCAGCTTGTCACCGCGTGGGCGCACATCGCGCACGTCGGCCGTGTCTTCGACGAGGTAGATGCCTTCGCTCAGCTGGCCCATCGTGCCTTCGACCTCGGGGTGCCCCTTGTGGCCGATCATGATGAACTCATAACCTTCCTTGGCCAGCTTGGCCACCTCCACGTGCACCTTGGTAACCAGGGGACAGGTGGCGTCGAAGACCCGGAAGCCCAGTGCCGCAGCCTGCACGCGCACCGCCTTGGCCACGCCGTGGGCGCTGAAGACCAGGGTGGCACCCGGGGGCACATCGGCCAGGTCCTCGATGAAGATGGCGCCCTTGGCCTTCAGATCGTTGACGACGTAGGTGTTGTGCACGATCTCGTGGCGCACGTAGATCGGGCGGCCGTGCTTGGCCAAGGCCCGCTCGACAATTTCGATGGCACGGTCAACACCCGCGCAAAAACCCCGCGGTTCGGCCAGCAGCACTTCGTTCAAGGGCGAATTCACAGCACCCCCATCACATGCACCTCAAAACGCACCGGCTGGCCGGCCAGCGGGTGGTTGAAATCAAACAGCAGCCAGTCCACGCCGCACTCGCGCACCACACCGGCATAGCCCGATTGGCCATCGGGCGTGGGGAAATGCACCACGTCGCCCACGCCGTACTGGGCGTCGGGGTCACCCATCTCGTGCAGCAGGCTCAGCTTCACGCGCTGGATCATGTCGGGGTTGTGCGCGCCGAAGGCCGCGCCCGCGGGCAGATCAAAGCTCTGGCGCGTGCCCTCGGCCAGGCCCAGCAGGTGCTCTTCGATGGCCGGCGCGAGCTGGCCCGTGCCCAGGGTCAGCGTGGCCGGCTTGTCGTGAAAGGTGTTGACCACGTCGGCACCGTCCGGCCCCGCCAGGCGGTAATGCAGGGTCAGGAACGAACCAAGCTGGACGCGTGTCACGGCACTTCTTTCGGGGGCCCTCTTCGAGGGCATGCACAAGGGTGATCTCGCACGGCGGAGCCGTCGCATAGACTGCCCCCGATTCTACCGGCGCCCCTTGCGGGGTCCCTCCTGCGAGACCCCTGCCGCCTGCGCGGCCCGACCACCGGCCCCCCCATGAAAGACCTGCCCGCCGATCAGCGCCCGCGCGAAAAACTGCTGGCCCGCGGTGCCACCGCCCTGGCCGACGCCGAGCTGCTGGCCCTGCTGCTGCGCACCGGCTACAAAGGCCTCGGCGTGATGTCTTTGGCAGCACAGGTGCTGGGCACGCGTGGTTTTTCCGGCCTGCTGCAGGCCACACCCGATGAACTCAAGACCATCAAGGGTCTGGGGCCGGCCAAGCGGGCGGAGCTGCTGGCGGTGATGGAAATGTCCCGGCGCGCACTGGCCCAGCGGCTGCGGGACGCGCCGATCTTTGATGCACCGGCCCAGGTCAAGGACTACCTGGCCCTTCACCTGCAAGGGCGCGCGCAGGAGGTCTTTTGTGTGCTCTTCCTGGACGGCCAGCACCGATTGCTGCAACTGGAGGATCTGTTCTTCGGCACCCTGACTCAAACCTCGGTGTACCCGCGCGAGGTTGTCAAGCGCGCCCTGGCCCTGAATGCCGGCGCCGTGGTGCTGGCGCACAACCACCCCTCGGGCCTGGCCGAACCCTCGCGCGCCGACGAGTACCTGACGCAGACCTTGATCGCTGCCTTGAAGCTGGTGGACGTGCGCGTGCTGGACCACATCGTGGTGGGCCAGGGCCAGGTCGTTTCGCTGGCCGAGCGGGGCTTGCTGTGAGACAGCGTGCACCAGTCGTGAACCCGCTGTGAAACTGCGCGACATCAAGCAGCGCGACATTCGCCTGCGCGCCCTGGCCGATCTGCACGTGCTGCGCGACGCCCTGCTGGAACGCGCCCGTGTGGCCGCAGAACATGCTGCCCGCGAACGGGCGGCGCGCATTGCGGCCGAACGCGCGCGGCGCCAGTTTGCCGATGCAGTGGGCCCGGTCACCCCGCTCCCGCCAGATGGCAGCGCCGCAATGGGCCTGCCCCGCCCCGAACCCCTGCCCCGCCAGCGCGAAGCCGACGAAAAGGCGGCGCTGCAGGAAGCGCTGTCGGACGAGGTGAACCTGGAAACCCTGCTGCTCACCGACGACGGCCTGAGCTTTCACCGCGAAGGTGTCGGCCCCGACGTGGTGGCGCGCCTGCGCCGAGGCCACTGGGCCATCCAGCGCGAACTGGATCTGCACGGCCTGCGCCGCGAAGAAGCCCGCGAAGAGCTGGCCGCCTTCATGCGCGAAGCCAAGCTGCGTGGCTGGCGCTGCCTGCGTGTGGTGCATGGCAAGGGGCTGGGCTCGCCCGGGCGCGAGCCGGTACTCAAAGGCAAGGTGCAGCGCTGGCTGGGCCAGCATGGCGACGTGCTGGCCTTCACCCAGGCCAGCGCACCGCAAGGCGGGGCCGGGGCGCTGATCGTGCTACTGCGCGGCTGAAGCGGCCGCTGGGGGTTTCGCCGCAGGCCTGGGGTTGCAACGGCCCTGGCGCTCGAACCAGTACACCACATTGCCGACCAGGGCGATGCTGCCCGAGACCACCGCCGAGGCCGCCGTCACGGCGCCAGCCGCCGTCAGCATGGCCAGGCAGCCTTCACCGGCGCAGGCCTGGAAGCCGCCCACATAGGCCGCTTCCAGCGTCATGTGGCGCGTCAGGATGCGGCATTCGGGGTCATAGACCTCACGCGTCTGGGGCACCACGATGCAGGCACTGGCGCTCAGCAGGAAGCCGGCTGCCAAGAGCTTGGATGTCCAGCGGCGTGGCGCTGAGAAGCGGCTGGCGGCCATCGTGCCGTCAGCGGTTGCGCATCCAGTCCGCCGTGCTGAACAGGGCGCCGCCCAGGCGCTCGGCCAGGGCGGGCTCGATGCCTTGTTCCTGCATCGCCTGCACCATGCACGCCATCCACTGGTCACGCTCGCGGATGCCGATGGCAAACGGCATGTGGCGGGCGCGCAGGCGCGGATGACCAAAACGTTCGATGTAGTGATCGGGCCCGCCCGTCCAGCCACAGAGAAACCAGAACAGCTTGTCGCGCGAGCCTTCCAGCGTGGTGGGGTGCAAGACGCGCAGTTCGGCGAAGGCAGGCTCCAGGTCCATCAGGTCGTAGAACCGGTCCACCAGGGCGCGCAGCCCTGCTTCGCCCTGCAGGCGATCGAAAAGGGGCACTTCAGCCTCATTCATCGCGCTCATGCCGTGGGTACACGAGCCGCGGCGTTGAGCAGGGCCAGCGCCGCCGGCGTGCCCGGCAGCGTTTCCATCAGGAGCTGGCGCCGCTGCACGGCTTCGCGCACGGCCGGATCCAGCGGCACTTCGCCCAGCAGATCCAGGCGCACGGGGCTGGTCAGCGTGGGGTTGACATAGCGGTCCACCACCTGCTGCAGCTGCTGGCGCACGATGCGGCCTTCGCCGAGCTTGCGGGTCTGGTTGACCAGCAGGTTGATGCGCCGCCGGTTCTGCGTGCTGGCCAGCACCTTGATGGTGGCGTAGGCATCCGTCAGCGAAGTAGGTTCGGGCGTGGCCACGAGCAGCACTTCACCCGCCAGGCTCACGGTGTAGAGCACCACCTCGGAGATGCCGGCGCCGGTGTCCAGCAGCACGTGGTCGAACTTGGGCGTGACCTCGGCGATGACCTTCTGCAACTGGTCACGCACCTCGGGTGTCATGCGCGAATACTCGACCATGCCCGAGCCCGCCAGCAGCACCGAAAAGCCGCCCGGCGCCGGCACGATGGCATCCGCCAGCGTGGCCTTGCCGGTGAAGACATCATGCAGCGTGATCTTCGGGAAGAGGTTGAGCACCACGTCCAGGTTGGCCAGGCCCAGGTCGGCATCCAGCACCAGCACCCGGCGGCCATTGCGCGCCAGCGCAGCGGCCAGATTGGCCGACACAAAGGTCTTGCCCACGCCACCCTTGCCACTGGTGACGGCCATGATGCGCGGCGAAGCGGCGAAGGGTTCTGGCGCGGGAGTGGTCATTCGTGATCCTGGAACTGAGACGTCTCGAACAGCAGGCGCTTTTCATCGGTGCTCACCACCGACACCGTGCTGGGCTCCAAACGCACCAGATTGCGGCCCTGGGCCTTGGACAGATACAGCTGCTGATCCGCACGTTCTTGCCACAGGGCCGGCGTCGAACGCACCCACTGAGGCGCAAAAGCGCCGCCCACGCTGACCGTCACATTGATCTGCTGCCCGCTGGGCGTGATGGCCACCGGCATGTGTTCAACCCGCCGGCGCACCCGTTCAGCCACGGTTTCGCCGAATGCGCTGGCGCAATTGGGCAGGATGATGGCGAACTCCTCACCCCCCACGCGCGCCACCAGGTCCATCGGGCGCACGCTGTCCATCAGGGCTGTCGCCACGGCCTGGATCACCTGGTCGCCGGCCGGATGGCCGTAGGTGTCGTTGACCCGCTTGAAGTGGTCGATGTCCAGCGCCAGCAGCAAGGCCGGTTCGCCGCTGCGGGCCACGCGGTCCACCTCGCGCGCCAGGGCCAGTTCGAAGGCCCGGCGGTTGGCCAGGCCGGTGAGTGCATCGCGGCTGGAAAGCTCCACCAGTGCGTCGATCAGCGACTGGGTCCATTCGGCGCTGCCGGGCACCCCAGGGGGGGCCTCGCGGCCCGACTGGGTCAGCAGGTTCAGGGCGCTTTCAAAGTGCAGCGCGGTGCCTTCGGGCGGGCGGGCGTGGAGTTTGGGGTTCAAGGCGCTCCTGGGCAGGCAAGGCGCCGACCGAGGCAGTGGCGGCCAGTCTAGCAGCCGCCCACCGCCGTCCGGCGCCCCGAATTGAGCCCGCTGTACCCGCCATATCCGGGCATGGGCCGATCCCTGCAAGACCACACTGGCGGGCATGCCCGACCGGGGCCCGTTCAGCCAACAGAGCGCTCACCATGCCAGACTTCGATGCACCCCAGGCACTCGCCGCCGAGCAGGAATTCAAGCTCACCAGTGCCGATTTCGAGCGGGTGCGACAGCTCATCTACAAACACGCCGGCATCAGCCTGCATGCCGGCAAGCAGGCGATGGTCTACAGCCGCCTCTCGCGCCGGCTGCGCGAGACGCGATTCGGCAACTTTGGCGAGTACCTGAGCTGGCTGGAACGCACCACGGGCGCCGAAGCCGAACGCGAATGGCAGGAGTTCGTGAACTGCCTGACCACCAACCTGACCTCCTTCTTCCGTGAAGAACATCACTTCCACGCCCTGGTGGAAGACCTGCGGGCACGCGGCGCGCGACCCATCCGCATCTGGTGCAACGCCGCCTCCACCGGCGAGGAACCTTACTCGCTGGCCATGACGGTGGTCGAAACGCTGGGCGTTTCGGCCCAGGTCAAGCTGGTGTGCAGCGACATCGACACCAAGGTGCTGGCCACGGCGCAGCGCGGTGTCTATCCAGCCGAGGCAAGGGGCCTGAGCGCCGAACGGCTGAAGCGCCACTTCATGCGCGGCACCGGCGCCAACAGCGGCCACATCCGGGTCAAGCCGGAATTGGCCCGCCTGATCGAGTTCCGCACCTTCAACCTGATGAGCCCGAGTTGGTCCAGCCTGGGTGAGCCCTTTGATCTGGTGTTCTGCCGCAACGTGATGATCTACTTCGACAATGCGACCCAGCGCAAGGTGCTGGAACACATCCACGCCGCCATGAAACCGGGCGGGCTGCTGTACGTGGGCCACTCGGAAAACTTCACCGAGTCGCGCGACTTGTTCCGCCTGCGCGGCAAGACCATCTACGAACGCGTCTGATGGGCGAGCGGGTGATTCAAGCACGCCGCCTGCGCTGCCGATAAGACTCCCAATGAGCGTCTTGCAGACCGCCGCTGCCCGCCCTGGGGCCTCCGCCATGCCGCCCATGGCTGGCAAGCCCGCGGGCCCCACTCGCCTGGAAAGGCTCAAGTCCGCGCCGCGCAAGTCGGGCGAGGCTTCCTTCTTCTTCTACGACGCCCACTTCCGCAACGAAGCGGTCAAGGTGCTGCCCGGCGAGTTTTTCGTGCACGACGAAGACTTGCTGATCATGACCACGCTGGGGTCCTGCATCGCCGCCTGCCTTTGGGACCGCGAAAAGCGGGTCGGCGGCATGAACCACTTCCTGCTGCCTGACGGCGGCGGCAGTGCCGACAGCGGCCGCTACGGCAGCTTCGCGATGGACCTGCTGATCGGTGAGATGGTCAAGCGCGGCGCCACGCGCGCCACGATGGAAGCCAAGGTCTTTGGCGGCGGCGCCGTGATCAACGGCATGAACACGATCAACGTGGGCGAACGCAACACCGCCTTCGTGCTCGAGTACCTGCGCACCGAACGCATCAGCGTGGTCAGCAAGGACGTGCTGGACGTCTACCCGCGCAAGGTCTGCTACCTGCCGCACAGCGGCAAGGCGATGGTCAAGCGCCTGGCCTCGGCCAACACCGACGCGCTGGCCGCACAGGAACGCGCCGCCGCCCGCGCCGCACCGGCAGCCAGTTCGGGCGGCTCGGTCGACCTGTTCTGACAACCCCAAAGCCCAGGAGAGGCTGCATGGCCAACAAGATTCGCGTCATCGTGGTGGACGATTCAGCCCTCGTGCGGGGCCTGCTGTCCGAGATCATCGACCGCCAGCCCGACATGACCTGCATCGGCGCTGCCGCCGACCCCATCGTGGCGCGCGAGATGATCCGCAACCTCAACCCCGACGTCATCACGCTGGACATCGAGATGCCGCGCATGGACGGCATCGATTTCCTCTCGCGCCTGATGCGCCTGCGGCCGATGCCGGTGGTGATGGTCTCCACGCTGACCGAGCGCGGCGCCGATGTCACGCTCAAGGCGCTGGAGCTGGGCGCGGTGGATTTTGTCGCCAAGCCCAAGATCGGCGTCTCGGACGGCCTGCGCCAACTGGGCGCCGACATCACCGAAAAGATCCGCACCGCCGCCCGCGCCCGCGTGCACCGGCTGGCCGCCCCGCCGGCCCCCGGCACCGCGCCGGCCAAGCCCACGACGATGGCCCAGATGGGCCGCCTGTCCACCGAGAAGATCGTGTTCCTGGGCGCTTCCACCGGTGGCACCGAGGCCACGCGCGAGGTGCTGGTGGGACTGCCGGCCGACTTTCCGGCCGTCATGATCACCCAGCACATGCCGCCGGGCTTCACCAAGAGCTACGCCACACGCCTGAACAGCCTGTGCCGCATCCGCGTCGCTGAAGCCACCGACGGCGAACGTGTCCTGCCCGGCCATGCCTATATCGCACCGGGTGGTTATCACCTCAGCGTGGAGCGCTCGGGCGCCAACTACATCGCCCGCGTGCAGGACGGTGAACCCGTCAACCGCCACAAGCCCAGCGTGGAAGTGCTGTTCGACAGCGCCGCGCGGGTCGTCGGACGCAATGCGCTGGGCGTGATGCTCACCGGCATGGGTGCCGACGGTGCGCGCGCCATGCGCACCATGCGTGATGCCGGCAGCTTCAACCTCGTGCAGGACGAGGCGAGTTGTGTCGTCTTCGGCATGCCGCGTGAAGCCATCGCCCACGGCGCTGCCAATGAGGTTTTGCCGCTGACCCAGATGGCGCCGCGCCTGATCGAATGGCTGCGCGCCAACGCCGGGGCCAGCACGTCCCGGGTGTAGTGGCTTCAAGCCTGCAGGAACATCGCCTGCAGGTCCGACAGAAAGTCAAAGCCCCGTGCCGTGGGTTGCACGTGCTCGCCATCGAACTGGAGCAAGCCCTTGGCCTGCGCCGCCTGCAGGGCCGCTTGCACGGCTGAAGGCGGCAAGCCGGTGCGCGCACCGAAATCGGCCATCTCGAAGCCTTCGCGCAGGCGCAGCGCATTCATCATGTACTCGAAAGGCAGGTCGCGCCGCGCGACCTCGTGCTGGTTGCTGACGGCGTTGCCCGCCAGCGCGTGTTGCATGTAAGCCGCGGGTTCGCGCCAGCGCACCGTGCGCAGCACGCGGTGGGGAAAGCTCAGCTTGCCATGCGCGCCCGCGCCAATGCCGATGTAATCACCAAACTGCCAGTAGTTGAGGTTGTGGCGGCAACGGTGACCCGGCTGCGCAAAGGCCGAGACTTCGTAGCGCTGCAAGCCGCGGGCACCGGTGCGGTCGGTGATGAGATCCAGCATGTCGCTGGCCAGGTCTTCGCCCGGCAGCACGGGCGGCGCCACCGCAAACGCGGTATTGGGTTCCACGGTGAGGTGGTAGACCGAAAGGTGTGGCGGCGCAAAGGCCAGCGCCGTGTCCAGGTCAGTCTGCAACTGTGCCAAGGTCTGCCCGGGCAGCGCATACATCAGGTCGATGTTGAAGGTGTCGAAGGCTTCACGTGCTTCGGCCACGGCAGCACGCGCCTGGGCGGCATCGTGCACACGGCCGATGCGCTGAAGTGCGGCATCGTCAAAGCTCTGCACACCGATGGACAGGCGCGTGACACCCGCCGCGCGAAACGCCTTGAAGCGTTCGCGCTCAAAGGTGCCCGGGTTGGCTTCCAGCGTGATTTCGGCCAGCGGCTCCAGGGGCAGCAGTGCACGCACATCGGCCAACAGCCGATCGATGCTCTCGGGCGAAAAGAGGCTGGGCGTACCGCCGCCGATGAACACGCTGACCACACGCCGGCCCCAGACCAGGGGCAGCGTGGCTTCCAGGTCGGCGCGCAAGGCGTCCAGGTAGGCCGCTTCAGGCGCGCCGGGCCCACCCGGCGCTGCATGCGAGTTGAAGTCGCAATACGGGCACTTCTTGACGCACCATGGCAGGTGCACGTACAGCGAAAGCGGCGGCAGCGCAGCCAGTTGCAGCGTGCCGGGGCGCAGGTAGTGCGCCACGGGATCGATCACAGCTGCCAGACCTCGCGCAACAAGGTGAGCATTTGCGCCACTGAACGGGCTCGGTGGCTGTGCAGGTTTTTCAGCGGCGCATCCATCTCCGCCACCGTGAGGCCGAGCTCGGGGATGAACATCAGCGGGTCGTAACCGAAGCCCTGCTCTCCCAGCGGCGCGGGCAGGATCTCACCCGGCCAGCGGCCCATGGCCACCAGGGGCTGAGGGTCCTGCGCGTGGCGCACGGCCACCAGGGTGCTGACGAAGTGCGCACGGCGGTCGGCCACGCCTTGCAGGCGCTGCAGCAGCAAGGCGTTGTTGGCGGCGTCCTGCACGCGGCGGCGGGCCTCTCGGTCGGCGCCTTCGGGCAAGGCCGCCTTGGCATAGTGGGCCGAGACCACACCCGGCTGGCCTCCCAGGGCATCGACACAGACGCCGGAATCATCCGCGATGGCCGCGCCACCGCAGGCCAGCGCCGCGTGCCGGGCCTTGGCCAGGGCGTTTTCGATGAAGGTGAAGTGAGGCTCATCTGCTTCGCTGATTCCCAGCTCACTTTGCGGCACCAGTTGCACCGCCACGCCGGCCAGCAGCACGCGCAGCTCGGAGAGCTTCTTGGCGTTGTTGCTGGCCAGGACGATGCGCAGTGTCACTTCAGCCCCAGCGCGGCCTTCTGCGCGGCCACCAGTTCGCGGATGCCCTTGTCGGCCAGGGCCAGCATGCGGTCCATCTC
>Ga0154020_10008478_pt1 | contig 11916 bp, 7 predicted proteins | sample Klosneuvirus_201_FD_109709 | JGI IMG/M metagenome (GOLD analysis project Ga0154020, IMG submission 109709) | Active sludge microbial communities from wastewater, Klosterneuburg, Austria - Klosneuvirus_20160825_MG | ecosystem: Engineered > WWTP > Aerobic digester > Activated sludge | place... | reverse complement strand
GACCTCCCGGTAGGTGTTGCGCAGGATGCTGGCCGCTAACCGCCCCGTCGCGGTGGGCGGCAGTGTTCGTGCCTCCACCCAGAGCTGGGCTGCGATCAGCTCGTCGATGACCGGGGAGAGCAGCCGCAGCCGGTGCGCCATCGCGGAGGCACCAGGAAGCAGCACCCACAGCAGGATCCCGGCCGCGGCGCAGTCATCGCCCCCGCGGGCTGAACCCAGGTGTGCCAGCACGCCGAGTACCGCGTCGCGCTCATCCGGGTCCTGGCACCTCAGCCAGACACGCAGGTCCTCCGGGCCGGATGCGACACCCAGTGTCGGGTACCGCTCCACCCACGACGCCCAGCGTGCCCGCGCCAGCACCCGCAACCCGTCGTTCGGGTCATCCAGACCCAACTGCTCCGCGACACCCATCTCGAGCTCCTTCCACCGTTGACTCACGGCAGAAAGATCTCGACCTCATGTACCCGGATTCGTTCCCACATGAGCTCCTTCGGCTAGGAACGAACGCGCCCCGCGGGTAGGAACAATGCTGCTGACCTGCGAAGATGCAAAGTTCCTAGGATTCTCGACTTTTCCTTGGGGCCGGGCACATTTGAGCCAGCCTCGGCCAAGCCGACGTACCCGACGAGGCCGGCCACAGGGTCACGGCCCGGCCCACCCGCTGATCGCCATCCACTGAGTGCCCCGGAACGCTGGAGCTCGGGGACGCCTGACCTGCCACTCCGGCTACTGGACCTGTCCTCGGCGCTCGAGCGCCTCCGGCAGGAGGCGACCCACTGCGCCACCGAGTGCCCCCTCTTAGCCCATTGTGAGCGTCGGCCGCGACTGCGCCTGACCGTCCTGCTCTGCCGGCGGGTCGCGAAGACGGGGTCTCTTCGGCACCCCTCGAGCGCTCGGCTCCTATGACTCCAGGGCTATTGACCCTGACCGTGCGCAACTTGTCGGAGGAGGCGGCTATGGTCGAGTCCTCCGAGTTCCTGACGTTGCGACCTCGCCCCAAAGACTGGCGAGAGATCGTGGCGGCACGGCCCTCGTAAGCCGTTGATTCGCCCAGTTGGGCCGCCGTGAATGGGGTTTTGTGTCCAGACAGAGGATGCGCAAGTTCCTGAATGGGTTAAGCACATCGGAATGGGAGCAGGTGATCAATGGCACGCACTCCTTCGAGGCTGCGATGCAGACGGCGGGCGGCAAGTCCGTTGCCGTCGTCGATGAGCGAACGGTCCAAATGTGGGTCAGGCTCAAGCAGCGCTCGGACAAGATGCTGGAGTACGCCGTCCGAGGAACCGCTTGGCAGTTGATCGTCGAGACCCATGAGGATGACGGAACCCTCCCCATCGAGCCGGAAGAAGTGGGGAACTGGCTGGCAGCCGTCTCTCGGGAGGACCTGGAGAGGTGGATAGCAGGTGTCGCCGCTACGCATGGATCCGGGCCTGCGAAGGTCTGTCTGCTGGCTGGGGTGGAGGCAGACGACTCATCCGTGGGGGAGAGCGATGTCGATGATCTTCTCTCGCTGATTGCTTCGACTCCGTTCGTAGGCCCCAACCAGGACGGGGAGCAGGCATCGCACGTTCTCAACCTGCCGAGTGGCGATGGGTCCGAGTCAGTCACCGCAGAGGGGGTTACGGACGTCGCACAGGAGCCCGAAGAGCCCGGTGCACTCCCCGGCGAGTCTTACGGCAGACCGGTGGACGGTGCCGACGGTGCCCGGGCGAGCATGAGGAGCTCCATCATCTACCCGGATCTGGACGCGATCGCGGCTCGCCTGGCGGATGCCCAAGCGGCAGGAGTCGACACTGCGCAGCAGCTGAGGATCGCGGCGGCGGACGTCGAGGCGGGACGTGAGCACACGGGCGATCTCGGAGCGATGATGGGCGCCTTCTTGGACGCCCGATCGGCGCTCGTCACTGACATCGCGACAATTCAGCCTTCTGTCGACCTCGACACTTTCGCTGCCTGCCATGTAGCCCTAGATGCGGAGCGCCGGGCGCGAGAAGAGAGCCGTAGCCGGGCCGAGGCAGTCGCCCAAGATCGCGCCGAGCAGATCAGGCGGGCTCGCGCGGACCTCGGCAGATTGGAGGAGCTGATCGCGTCGGAGAACCAGTCTCTCGTGGTGGGGTTCCAAGAACTTCGTGACGCCAAGAGCAGGGAGCTCGCCGAGATGCTGGCCGAGACTCCCGAGGAGGACAACCGCCACGTCATCGCGGCCCTCGAGGCTGCGGGGAGTCTCGCGGCCGACATCGACCGCGCAGTCACCGCCGAACGGGCCGAGTTGCGGGCCGTCCGGGAGGCGACGACCTCCAGCGAGAAGGAGCCCGTGGACGGGTCCGAGTCGGCGCAGGCTCCGGGTGCCAACGAAGTTGAGCCTCCGTCAGGGCCGTCGGTGGAGGGTGATGGCGTGGCCGTCACATGCCCTACAGCAGGCGCGGACGAGTCGTCCATGACCATCCAGCAAGCCCAGCCCAACGGCACCCACGCCGATATGGGGATGTCCTCACCTACCGGGGTGAGTGCTGCGGGCATGGCGGTTGCACACGAGGGGCCGTCCGGACAGGACGCGGCTCAGTTGGGTCAAGATGAGGCCCCCGCCCCAGACGAAGTGGCCGCAGTGTCGCCTGAACGGACTAATGCCGGGGGCGTCGGCGCGGAGGTGGTGGCGTCGCTCGTTGCCCAGTCCCGTCCGATCGCGGCTTCATGGCTGGTGCGCGCCTCTGGCTCCAGTCCCGCGCTAGCGGACGCGTTGCTCTTCAACGGTGTCGCGCTCGCCAGTGGCAGCGACTCGGTTTCCCCGGCAGACGCGATGCTCCATGGCGCGGGGCTGGACGTGGAATCCCTCGGCGGCGAGCGCCTTGCCGCGCTCGCTGCCATGACTGGCGCAGCGAGGGCAGGTCTCGCGGCGGGGTGGGCCGACCGGAATCTCCTGGACGATCTGCTGGCCGTTGTTCATCTCGAGCCAGAATGGCAGGCGCTCTTCGACGCCGTCGTTGAGGTGTCCCACCACGGCTACCAGCACAGCGTGACTCGTGACTCGGACCCGACGTGGATTCCTCGTGAGGGGTTTGCGGAGATGGCGCGCAATCTGTCCGTGGAGCTGGAGTCCGCCACGACTAAATATCACCGGGCAACAAAGGTCCTGCACTTCCTCGCTCGAAGCGACGAACCATTGGGTGCCTCACTACGGGCCGTGACGGCTTGGTCGGCGGGGGACGACTCGGTCGCCCCGACGATCCGGGAGTTGGCAGCGTCGCTACGCGACGACCGTTCGCGGTCCCGGCTCATCGACGCTGCAGACGAGCGCGTCTCTAGCCCGCAGCAGCGTCGCAAGGAGATCGTGGCGGGGGCCGCGCAGCAACTGAACTCGCGCATAGGCGAGGTCGCCGGCTTGCTCACCGCGGCGCTGGAGGCGATGGTGCGGCCGCAGGGAGGGGCTGCCGACGAGGCCGATACCCGCGCCCTGGTCAAGGCCGCGGAGGTCGTGCCGGGATCCGGCGATGTCACGGATCCGGACGTCGCTCTGCTGGCCGCGCTGAGGACGTGGATCCTCGAGCCCTCTGGAGCTCGAGCGGAGGTAGGCACGACCGTGACCGAACTCGCGTGGCGGGCCTCTTTGCCCCTGGTCGAGTTGCATCGCGACGCCGAGCAGTCCCCGGTGTTCGACGGGGCCTCGGTGGCGGAGCTGGCATCAGCCATGCTGCACCCGCCGTCACCTGAGGAACTGGTGGATGGCTACGTAAAGCGAGGGAACCTGCCCGCTGCTGCTGCGGTAGCAGAAGGCGAGACAACCTTGAGGGACAGAGTTGTCGATGCCTCAGGCGACTGGCGCGCCCGGCTGGCCGGCCTGGTCAGGGAGGCCGAGACCCAGCTCGCGAGGGCGCGATCTCACCACGCCATGGAGGACGAGGAGGTGTCGGCGACGGAGGGGAGGCTGCGAGCCCTTACGCAGTACGAGGGCGACCGCTTCGATCTGCAGGTCGAGGAGGTCGCATCCATAAAGTCCATGCTCGCCGACCGGCTGCGTCGGGTCGCCGCCCGACTCTACGAGGATCTGGAGGGGGTTGTGGACGCCGCGGCGGGCGACGTCGAGCGAGTGCGTCACCTGATCGAGGACGGCGACCTTGCCACCGCACGCGAGTACACATTCCAGCTCCGACGTGGCGAACGGCTGCCAAGCCTGCGAGATACAGGTGTGGATCACCTTCAGGCGTTCAACGACCTGGTCGATGGGTTGCCAGCCGGCGCCAAGCGTGCACAGGACATCTACGACCGGCTCAGCCACGACGCAAGCGATGAGCTTGCCGGCGCCGGGCTTCAGGCATGGGCGAGTGTCGTGCTGAACCCACTTCGCTCGACGAAGCAGGTGCTGCCGGCAGTCTTGTCGCTGATCGGCCTCGAGACCCAGCGTGGGGGCGTCGCGGACGTCAACGCCAAGGGCGCGGGCGGTGACAGGGTCTTCGAGGTCAGAGCGCAGCCGCGTGATGGCTCGATCGTCCCTGCTCTGGGCAGCAGGGCGCACGCCCGGTACCACGTCACGGTCGTCTCCCCCCGCCGGCTGGACCCTGAGCAGGTGCTTCGCCTGATCCCGGAGTCGCGCCGTGACGCAGCAAACCTCATCCTGGTACCGCTGCTCCTCACGTTGCAGGAGCGACGGCAGTTCCTTCGGGTGGCGCGGCACCTCGGCGTCAAGGCTCTACTGATTGACAGTGCATGCATCGGCTACATGGCCGCCGCTGCGCCCGGGTCATTCCAGGTTCTGCAGCAGGTGACCCTGCCGTACGCGACCTACAGCCACTACACCCCCTTTGTGGCCGGTGACGTCCCTGAGGAGGTCTTTGTCGGCAGGACCGAGGAGGCGCGACAGATCGTTGACCCGGCTGGGAGTCTCTTCGTCTACGGCGGTAGACAGCTGGGCAAGTCCGCGCTTCTGCGGCACATCGCCCGGACCTCCTCTGATGGCCGAGCGAGGCACGCCATCTACGTTGACCTCAAGGCCAAGATGATCGGAGAGGCACACGACCCGTCGCACCTATGGGTGGTCCTCCTTGAGGAGTTCAAACGGGCTGGGATCATCGGCCCCACGGCCACGAGCGGAACGGCTGCTTCGGTGGTCGAGCACACGAAGGCCTGGCTTCGCGAAGACGAGACGCGCACGCTCCTGCTTCTCCTAGACGAAGCCGACCTCTTCCTTGAGAGCGAGGCGCGACAGCGCCGCGAGGCCCAGCGTGTGGTGCGGTTCCCGAACATCAGTCCGCTGAAGGATCTGATGGAGAGCACCAACCGTCGCTTCAAGCCCGTGTTCGCTGGATTGCACCAGGTCCAGCGATTCCATGAGATCTCCAACACCCCACTCGCTCATGGCGGCAACGACATCTTGGTGGGTTCCCTCGACAGGGATTCGGGCTTCGAGCTGGTGGAGAGGCCCTTCGAGGCGCTCGGCTTCCGATTTGAGTCAAGGGACCTCGTCGCACGCCTGCTCGCTTTCGCGAACTACCAGGCGAGTCTGGTGCAGATCGTCTGTGACCACCTCGCCCGAACGTTGACGAAGAGGGCTCCAGGCGCCGGCCAGCCTCCGGTGACCATCACGAGCAGCGACATCGACCGCGTGACCGAAAACCGCGACGTCCGACACCAGCTGGCCGAGCGATTCCGGCTCACCGTGGCACTCGAGGACCGCTACCTGGTAATCGCCCTCGTCGTGGCGTTGCTCAGCTTCGACGATGGCTTCACCGAGTCCTACGACGAGCAGGATGTCTTCTCCTGGTGTCGCGACTATTGGCCTGCTGGCTTCGGGGACATGACGCAGCGCGAGTTTCGGCTGTACCTGGAGGAGATGCATGGGCTTGGGGTGCTGGTCAGGCGCACCGACGAGCGCATTGCCGTCCGCTCCCCAAATGTCGTCTCGATGCTGGGCAAGAAGGCCGATCTCGAGCAGCAGCTTGAGGAGGGTCGCTTCGAGCTGCCCCACGACTACAACCCCCGGGCGAGCCGTCGCCTCGTCCGGATCCGGCAGCGCTTGGTGCGCAGCCCTCTGACCGAGCAGGACCTGCGGATTCTGCTCCCGAAGACAGGTGGCTCGCCCGGGCTTCACCTGGTGCTCGGAAGCGAGGCACTGGGCATCGACCACGTCGTTGACGTGTTGGGCGCGGTGGCCACCGAGCGAGATCGCGCCACGGTGTCGGTCAAAGCCGCTAGTTTCGCCGATTGGGTCACGTCCAGCGGTGCGGGCCCCGCGCGCGACAGAGATACAGTGCCTCTGGTCGACGCCACGGGGGCGGATGATGGGGACGCTGAGCGGGTCCTCGAGCTCGCGATGCGCACCGTAAGCCGGCGGGCCGGTCAATCGATCATCGTCGTACTCGGCGCGGCCTTCGCCGCGCATCTGGAGTCGTGGAGCTCGCGCGCAGGGGTTGCAAGCGTCACCACGCTGGTTCGGTTGAACGACGAGGCTCTTCGGTCCATGAACGAAGCGGTGTTCGTCGACATCGCCCAGTACCGGTCTCAGATCCTCGAGGCGACGAACGGCTGGCCCGCCCTGGTGGAGCAAGTGCTCCTGAGCGGATCGAAGGGCGAGCCTCTCGACTCGATCCTTGACTCGCTGGGTTCGCAGCCATCGGATGCCTCAGCCTCAACCGCGTTCTTAAAGGGCGTGGGCGTCGGCGTGGACGGTCTCGGCGAACGTCTCGCCGACTGGGTGGATGCCACCTCCCCGGGGGACAGGGTCGACCCGCGAGACCTCGATGAACTGTACGCCGACGCGCCGCCGGGCACGTTCTCGAGCATCGCGGCCACGCTGGCCGTCCTTGATGCCGTGACCGGAGAGGCGCCGACACTGTTGCTCGACCCTGTCGTGCGCCGTGCCGTCAGGTCCACCCTCGATGCTGGGGACTGACATCCTCGGGCTCCCCGGCCCTCAGGCCTTCATGGATCGGGTGTGCAGCGACGTTGAGGCTGGGAGGAGCGCACTGCTCGTCTTCCCGCGGTCGATAATCGACGTCGGCCTGGCGAACGACGTGGTCGACATAGTCGGTGCGCGCCTGGGCGCGGGTCAGGTTCAGCAGGGGAAGGGGCACCTGCCGACCATGGTCGCGGAGGCGCTCGACTACCTTGACGAGTGGCGACCTAGCGGTGACCCGTGGTGGGATCTTGCGCATTGGCCAGCGATGCGAGGCCGCGCTGCGACGCTCAGGTCCTGGGAGCACGACGTCGTGGGCCTCGTGCACCGCTGGGAGGCGCTCACCCACGAAGCCGGCTCGGAGCCGACGGAACGGCTCTGTCTCGTAGTCGGTGCGGGCTTGGCGGACGTTGAGGCAACGCACTTGGATCGAACCCCCTCGTTGCACTTCACCGTGCACTGGTGGTGGGGCGTCGTCGACCGGCTCGATACCGAGCTGAGCCTCCGCCGGCGCTTCGGGGTCCTGGACCCCCTCGCCCACGCGGAGCTGGTGGAGAGAACGTCGTGGGACATCTCGGACATGGCCCGGACATCAGCTGGCATGCGCAGTGACTTCGTCGGGGCTGAGGGCAACACCGTGGATGGACCGTGCCCGCCGAGGATGGCGATGAACCACGATCGCGCCGTGGGGGCGAGTCGCAAGACGCCGCCCGTTGCGGTGCGTCCATGGTGGGACCGCGGAGAGGTGGATGTTTGGGATGGGAGATATCGGCCCAGCGGGTCTGGTCCCTGGGCCGACTCGGAGAGCAAGGAGCTCCGCTGGCGTGCCCAGGTGCAGATCCTCTTTCCATATCTGGAGGAGCATCGCCGTCGGATCCAGCAGGACTTTCTTCCGAAGGCCAGGCAAGCGGGCCTTGCCATCGACCCCGATGACGCATGGGAGCTCGGCCAGATGTTCTGGGCCGTTCGCGACAACCAGGTCAAGGTCTCTCTCCAGACCTACGAGCACCTAAAGCGGGCCCGGAATGTTCGCAACGCCCTCGCCCACGGCAGGCCAGCCGAGAGGAGGGATATCGAGGCACTCCTCGAGATCATTCCCCTGTAGTGAGGCTGCGTCACGCCTGCTCTGGCGCGCGAACGGGTGCCTGCGCCTGTAGGCGCGAATCGGTCTCATTGCCTCGTCAGCTCGAAGGGGCGCCTGGTTGAGGACCACCCAAATTCACGCATCTTTCGCAGTTGTCGATCGCTGCCGTCCGGGCCAGTAGAAGAGCGTCTGGGTACCGGCCGGTCGGCCATCCGGGCAGCACGACCTCGGTCTGCAAGCTGCGTGATTTGTCCGCGTTACATAGGCCCCAGCCTCCGCCGAGTGCGCTGTCCTACCTGATGACGAGTGGGCACTGGCTGCCGGCAGCGCCTCAGAACTTGTACTTCTTCGGGTCGAAATTGGCAAGAAAATCTAGCGCCTTGTCAACCGCAACATCAGACAGGATCGCCTCACTCGAGATGTTGTTCTGCTGGCCGCAGTGCACACACGTCCAAGTGCTGTTGCCGTCATCGAAGCCTGCCTGGTCATTCAGATACTCGTCACACTCATCGCAATACCAGTCGACTTCAGGGAATCGTCCGCCCAATTGAGTTCTCCTCTCGGTGTCATTACCCGACCACTCCTGCCAGCGGAACGAATCGGACCTTGTGACTGGGCCAGCACCTATGCGCTGAGGCACCGACGTGGCGAGCGCGCAGGGAGTGCGGTTGTCGATGACCCCCGCCATCGAGCGCATCAAGCGAGCTGTCCAAGAGTCTCGACGAGTTGGCCTGGGGAGCGACAATCATCGGACCCGGCCTACAGCGGCTCTCCACAACTCTGGCAGGTGTCTTCCCCGTCCTCGTAAATGGCGCCACAGCAGTACTTGGCGGCCGCGTCATCGGAGTTGTAGCACTCCTCGCACTGCCCCTCCTGCATTTCATTCTCGTCGACTTCGTCGCCGCAGCAGTCACAGGTCAGTGTCGTCCCGGTGCCAGTGGCGTCCTCGTCGTCGCTAACGGCAGATCCGCCAAACAGCCCACTCAGAAAGCCCATGTCTCTCCTTCGAACGCGTCACGGCAGTATTTCCCCCGAGGGTACCGAGGAGACGTGGACGCGGAGCGCACACGGCGGGACTGGTCCCGGGCGCCGCCGGCGGCCCTGAATCACTCAGTGATCGTGCGTGCGGTGTGCGTCGACTTCGGCTTGGCCTCCTCGGATCGAGCAACTTGCCGACATGGCATGGCAGAGAGACACCCGTGCTAGCGAACACGGCCGGGGTGTCTCAGCGCTCTCCAAAATTGAAGGGCCGTTGCCTCACGCGACGGCGGGGGACGAAGTCGGGGTTCCCCTTCCATCGGTGCGGATCCAGGCCGATCGAACCTCGTGGATCAGCTCGCCTCCAGATCGCGCCGCTTGGCGCAGGTCTGCCCCAAAAGCGCCTGCTGACTTCACGACTGCGGGGTCGCGCCGCACCTGCTCTGCTCGGAAGACCGCGTCCGTCACTTGAAGGGACAAGGTCAGAGTGTTGATGCGTGCCATTACGACTTCCTCTCGTTGGCCGGGCGTCCGATCCGGCGTGTGTCATCAACTTAGCGCCCCTCACAGAAATTAGCAACACTATTGACGCTATGCGCTAGGATTGGGGCATGGAGCACACGGCGGAGGCACTGGGTCAGGTGATCCGTGAGCTACGCGAAGCGCGGCAGCCAGCCATGACGCAAGCTCGTCTTGGCGAGCTGGCAGGGTATGGCGCGGGGCCGGGGGTGTCCATCTCCCGCGTCGAGACCGGTGTCACGCGGCCCGGCGCACAACGCTTCGCCGGTTTGGCCCTGGCGCTCGGTGTGACGCCTGAGCAGCTCAGTGACTTGGCTGAGCGGCGCACAGAGGAGCACCTTAGGGCCAGGGCAGGCGGTGCCGACGAGCACGGGATTCGAGCTAAGCGGCGAGGGACGAAGAATCGCCTGGAGCGTGTCCAGCAGATCATGCTGGCCCGGACGGACTGCGTGCAGGAGCTTGGCCTCGCGTTCAACGTCGCCCACGATCGTGCGCGGGACGAATTCTTCCTTCAGTTCGTGGAGGCCGCCAGCACGATCCAAGGGGCGGCCGTCCCTCCCGAGTTGCCACCCGACGTGGATGACGCCGATGCGGAGGAGAGCCAAGGCCTGGCTGATGCATCCTCCCGAGTACGAAACCTCTCAAACGGAATCGGGACTCAACTGGCCGCCGGTGGCGTCGGCGGAGCCGCTATCGGTGCAGCCGTCGGAGGTGCGGCTGCCTACGCGACGTTTGCCAGCGCGGCGATGTTCGGCACAGCGTCCACTGGTGCAGCGATCGCGGGACTCAGTGGCGCAGCGGCAACCAACGCCACGCTTGCTCTGCTGGGGGGTGGAACGTTGGCAGCTGGAGGTGCCGGGGTTGCCGGCGGAACGCTTCTGCTGACGGGCATTGTCGCGGCACCCATAGCCGCACTGGCAGCTGGCGGCCTCTTCCTCATCGCCCGGCGGCGGAGTAGGCAAGAGGACGAACGCCTTAGTCTTCAGTTGGACCAAGCAGAGGCTTCTCTTGAGGCGACTCAGTCGGGGTTTGACGCGCTCGCCGAGGCCCTGCCACGCGCAACTGAAGTGCTGGAGTACATCGGTGTCCACTCCGCGCACGCGGTAAGGAAGTGGCAAGCGGACCTACCGAAGCATCCGATCTCTTGGGATCAACTGTCGGGAGCGCAACAGCAGTGCTACCTGGACTTCATCACTATTGCTGCATGCGAACTCGCCGTCGACAGCATGGACGCTGGCAAGTTCATGACCTTGGCCGACGAAGAACTCGCAGCATTTGTGGGCGCGGTGGACGAGACTCTGCTGCATGCTCACCGTACGGTCACGAGTTTGACCTGAATCGCGGACCATCCCGAGCCACTCATCCAGGGACGCGGATTGACACCCGAGGTTCCGAGATCAGGATGCGTCCGTGCGAACGCCGCAGGTCCTCGGTGGCCGCGTCTCTTCGCCGCCATCCGGCGCGTGGCGAACTCGGCACCACGAGAGTTCGCCAACCGCGCCCTCCGCCGTTGTTGCGGACTGCGCTCCTCGTTGACGTTGTCCAGACGCTCTTCGCAGGTCACGCAGGCGGCGGATCTAGGTAGAGCCGGTGCGAGGGGCAACTCTGCGGGGGGTATCCACTTCGGGTGATGCGTGGATGGCGGATGGGTCGGCAGTCCTCTCCTGTCCGGTCCATCTGCGGGTTTCGAGGATGACGTGTGAGCGCTTTGACAGGTCCAGTGGGGGGCCTTCGTCGTCGGTGCGGTTGGCGACTTGTTCACTGAGGATCCGGTTTGCCTGGTCCGGGTGGCCCTCGGCGCGGGTGACGGCGGCGAGGTCGAGGTGCGGGATCTCCTCGGCGGGCGCGGCGAGCAAGGCGGTTTCGGTGGCGGTGCGCGCGGTGCGGGTGTCGCCCTCGTGTAGGGCCTGGGTGGTGACGGTGTGGGCGACGTCGACAACGGCGCAGGTCAGGTGGTGGTCGAGGCGGTCTCCGTCGTAGAGCCAGGCCCAGGCGTCCCCGCTGAGCTGGCTGAACGGGGGGCCCTGAACAAGGTCGAGGGCCCGGATCAGGTCGGCAAGGCCATCCTGTCCGCGGGCCTGGCCGCGGGCGCGCAGGCGGCGGAAGAGGTCGGCGTCGACGAGCAGGTCCTGCACCTGGTAGATCGCGACGCCGCGGCTGATGGCTTCGGGGGTGCGGCGGGCGTCGGGCAGGTGCGGCTGGCCGGTGCGGGGGTTGATGCCGAGCCAGTCGCGCACGGTCTTGGCGTACCCGCGGGCCTTGCTCGTCGTCAGGCCCAGCGCGTCGGCCAGCTCGTCGGGGGTGGCGCCATACGGTCGGGTGCTCAGGTAGGTCAGGACACCAGTCATGTACGCCTTGCGTACCGCCAGGGGGGTGCCGCGGGTGCGGGCCCGCACCGGCCCGAGCAGGGTCAGGCGGGGCAGGGGGCAGTCGTCGGCGAACCAGGCGG
>Ga0154020_10008476_pt1 | contig 11918 bp, 8 predicted proteins | sample Klosneuvirus_201_FD_109709 | JGI IMG/M metagenome (GOLD analysis project Ga0154020, IMG submission 109709) | Active sludge microbial communities from wastewater, Klosterneuburg, Austria - Klosneuvirus_20160825_MG | ecosystem: Engineered > WWTP > Aerobic digester > Activated sludge | place... | reverse complement strand
GCGGTGAAGGAACGCGCTGCTACTTTGGCATCACGTGCGTCAAGGCCATCAACTTGGCTGTAGAGACAGACTTGCGCTGGACCATGGACGGCACCAAGCGGGCAACCCGCCAGCCGTTGAGCGAGGCCAACGAATTCTGACGGTCTGAAAAAAGCCCTGTCGTGGCGCAGCGCGGTGTTCATGACCTCTGACTCTCTCTAAGAAAGAGCCTACCCATCAGCGTGTCGCTAGTTGGTGAAGGGAATCCCGCTATGCCTGACGCTCTCCGCTACAATTGGCTGAAGGCATACCTTTGGACGTCCTTGTATGAGCATTACGTCGGCGAGGACTTGCCAGATTTCCAGTGAAAGGGGTGTGGCATGTTGGAGTGGGATTAAGGAGACCCGGTCTCCGAGCAAACCCGGACAGTTCGCCGCAGTTTGGTGGGCCTGATGAAACGGATGACCGCCATGGCCGTGGTGGAAAACGCCGAGGCAATGCGCGCCATCTTTCCACACCGGCCAGCCCACGTGCACCCGCGCGCCCAGGCACCGACGGACCTGGCTGCGTAGACCCAGCCTCTGTGCTGCCACACCTGGCCCCAACTGCCAGCACCGGTGCCCCTTGCCTACGCGGCGCGGCCACAATCCCAACCAGCGACCCGCGCGGACGCCGCTTGGACAACCCATTCAAGGCCAGCAGCAAGGGCTTGCCGCAGTGGCAACCCTCCGTTTGTGGCGGTGCCACCCCGACGGGCTACCTACACGTGGTGGAGTTCCATCCCAGTGATGCCAACCGCACGCTGTTGGTCCCCCTCCCTGAGCGCAGCTTGCAGAACACCAACCCGCCGCACCTTGAGAAGGGGCTGTTTGAGACGCGGGACGGCTTTGCCACGCTGGTGCGCGCTGGACCTGCGCTGCCGACGGGTGACGCCGTGGCGGGCGTGGTCACCCCGTCCGACGGGCCGGATGCGGTGCTTGCGGTGACCACCGCGGGCCGCGTGTTCCAGCGGGACACCTGGGACGGCGCGTGGAACCAGGCGGGCACGCTGCCCGCGCTGGGCGTGCGGAGCATGACCGCGTTGCCGGGCCGGCCCGCGTCGCTTGTGTTGGCGGGGGTTCCGTTGTCACCCGGTGGGGCGGCCCTGTGGTTGAGCCTGGAGCGCGGGGTCAACTGGGCGGCGTTCCCCGGCCCCACCCCGCCGGCACTGCGCGTGGTGCCGTGGAGTGGCGTGGAGGATGGGTTGTTGGCGGGGACGGCGGGCGCGCGGGGCTGTGGACGGTGCAGAAGGCGAGGTGAAGACGCCTGTGTTGCGGCGGGTGCTGCCTTTCGCCATCACCGTCAGCGCTCGCCGGGCTCGGCGACACGCGGCTCCGAACCCGTTGGGAGTGCATGGCGAACATGGGATGGCGACTGGCTTGACCGTGGGCCATACGACATCCGCCTTGGCGTAGGCCAATGGCCGTTCCCATGTGATAAAACTGATTCTATGCAGAGGCACACACTCTTGGTGCTGGGGATGGCGGGCTTCTGGTGGGGGTGCCCTCCGTTCCTCTGCGGTGGGGGATCCCAAACGGTCACAGCGCTGCGTCCCTTGGCCGTGACGGTGCCTTCGGACCTCAACGGTGCCCCATATGATGAAGATGGAACGCCTCCGGAGTTGGTGGTCACCCTGTCTTGCCTTGGCGCCGATGGCCAGACACAGGTGGTCCAAGCGGGGCCGGTGGAGGCGTTGACGGTGACGTTTCCCGCAAGCCTTGGAACTCCGGCATGCGTGTTTGCAGAAGGGACCCAGCTGGAGGGGACCACGCTGGAACTGACGGTGGAGGATAGTGACGACAGCGCGCCGGAGTCCGTGACGTCTGTTCTCACGCTTCGTCCCACGTCGGCCCAGTTGGACAGCGGAGCAATCCAGCTGGAGGCAGTGGACCACCTGTTGGCGCTGGAGCTTCGCCTGCAGTTGAATGGGAACAACGTGTCGGTCACGGCAGGGCAGTTCAGCATAAGGCCGGACAACAACGGGATGCCGTGGGATCGGGATGGTTCTCCCCCGGACATTGCCATCCAATTGTCCTGTCCTCCTGGAACGGCGTCGTACCCCATGTACCAGGGCGTGGAAGGGTTCACTGGTACACTCGAATGGGTGTCCTGCACGGTCGACCGGTCCACGCTGCTGGAGCAGGGGCTCTCCCTGCAGGTGCTTGACCTGGACAAGGCGGAATCCCTCCTGAACGTGCGTTCGTTTGCTGTCACGCCGGACATGGTGGCGGCGGGCCGCGTGGAGTGGCTGGACCAGGGGCTCACCCGGGAAGTGGTGGTGGGCATCCAGAATGAGACCTACCAGTACGGGTGTGATTGAGGGGCCATGCGAGCACTGAGTCTCCTTCTGTTGCTGGTTCCCGCGTTGGCGTGCTCGCCATCAGATGCGCCCGTGTCCTCCACCCAGCCCAATTCGTCGGGCGGTGTGTTCATTCCCAGAGAGGATCCGGACGCGTTTCGCATGACGGGGCACATCTACACGTTGCCGTCTTTTGTGGGGCCGTCACCGCGAGCATCCATGACTGCGGTCTATGGTGAAGAGAGCGGCATCAATGGTGTCTTCCAGGCCTCCCGTTCCCGCCCCAACAATGATGGATCCTATTCGGTGAGCCTGGAGGCGCCCGACGGTCTGGCGGCAGAGCTGACCATCCCGGAGGGTGGCCTCTTTGACTTTGTGAGCGTGCGCACCCAGCGGCGCGCGGTCTGGAACCACAACTTTGTGCTGCTGGCCACGACGGACATGGAGGGCGTGCCGGGCGCATGTTTCACGCCGTGGTCACGCATGGTGCGTTGGGGAGGGAGCAGCTGTTCAAGGCCCACGCACCTTCTGGGCCCAGAAGAACAGGCCGCCGTGCTTCCGTCGCCGTTGGTGGCGTTGCAGGGCGTGATCCAGCCGGTGGTGGTCCTGGCCACGCCCAGCGCGGGCGCGCATGTGACGCAGGTCCCACGGGCCAATTGGCGCGCGCTGCCGTTTGAACGGGATCCGCAGGGTGGGCTGGTGGTACCGCTGTGGACTGTGGTCCGGCGTACGGGTGTGTGGAGCCGTTCTTCCACTGCGCGGCTGTTGACGCCGCAGGGAACGAGCGTCCCTGTGAACAATTGGGACGCCATCCACAGCACCACCTATCCAGGAGAACTGTGGCTGGAACTTCGCCCGCCGGAGGGCCCTGACGGTCGTTTTCTGGTCGCCGGGCCCCGGCTGCCGGCGGCGTGCGCATGTTTCACTTTGATGCACAACGGGCAGGCTGCAGCGGCGTACCTGGCCACGCTGGAAGGAGCGTTGCTTGGGGGGCCGCCACTCAAGCTGCCGACCAATGCGCAGGGGGAACTGTGTGCAACGCATGCCCCAAGTGAAGCGGATGGAGAGGACCTGGACGGGAACGGTGTGGCCGGTGAAACGCGCACCATCAGCGTCCATGGAGTGTCGCGGGACGGTGTGCACGCCAGCGGGACCTTCACCGCCGAACAGACCACTGCGGCGGGTTGCACCCAACGGGGTGCCCTGGACCTCCAGACGGTTGCCAATCCAACCGTCCAGCAGGTGACGGTCCATGGCGTGACGCTGGACGGAGCAGGGAACCCCGTGGCCAGCGCGTTGGTGATGGCGCGGGACCTGACAGTGACGCCGGCAGAGCACACGGCGACCTGCCAAGGCATCTGTGTGGTGCAGGTCCACAGCGGCGGTGACGGGGTGTTTGACCTTGTTGTCCCCAGCCGCGGGCGCGTGGCGGTCCGGGCGCAGTGGACGTTGGAACAGCCGGACGGGACCAGCGTCCACCACCAGGCAGACGCGTGGGTGACCAACCCCCAGCAGGTGACGCTGCTCATGGAACCCATGACTGCTGAGGTGCCGGTGACAGTTCGCGTGGACCAGGACGTGGTGACCTGGGACCCGCCGCTCAGGGCGTCACGGTTGAGTCTGCGGCGTCAGGACGGCCTGGAGTTGTGGCGCGTGGCGGGAAGCGCGTCTGGAATTTCCCCGCCGGTGACGCTGGGGCAGGCGCCAGAGGGTGCGGTGGTGCAGGTGGAGTCGTCCAACATGGCGCTCTGGAACCTGCTGGATGTGGACTTGCTGGAGGTGGATGGGACGGGTCTTGTGCGCCATGCCACCGCGCAGGTGTTGCGTTGAAGTGCTCCCCGTCCCAAAGCGTGGACGGCTCAGGACGGAAGCACAGCCAACGTCAAGCAGGCCCACCGGAGGGACACGTCTTCGGACGCACCTGGGTCCTCCACCGGCCCCCCGGAGGGCGCCCAGCGCGGTTTCCAGCGCCCTCCGGGCGGCGGTGACGTCGCCAGTGTCGACCGCCGCCAGCGCGTTCTCGAGGAGCGTGCTTACAATGCTGACAGTCTCACGCGGAAGGTGCGCGTCCGTTTGCGAGAGTCCACCAGCAGGCGCGGTGCTTCCCGTTTGTTCCCGGCCACTCCCGGCGGTGCGTCCCTGATGGTGCACGGCCGTGGCCGCGCCATGGGCGGTTTCAAGTCCTGCTCCCTGGATGGACGGCCCCCAGCGTATCGCCAGAGAACCGGAAGGTTGACCGTGCTGTCCCGCAACGCCACCAGGCGCACGCCGTAGAAACCCGCAGCCTTCAGAACGGCCGGCGCGCCGCCAACTGCCCGCTGTCCCGCGCCGCCAGGACGTCATCACACGTGGCGTTGTCCCCCAGTTTCACCATGTCAAACCAGCTGGCCTTGGGGTCCGGGTCATACCGGGTGTTGCTCTCCCCAACCACCAGGCGGTTGGTTCCATCCACGGTGTGCTGCTCGCTCTTTTGACCGCGCCCCAGGCCGCGTATCCGGTCCTGCGCCACCACCGTGCCATCCAACGTGAACACCGCGCGGGACAACACAAACGCATCCGCCGTGATGGAGCAGCACATGTGGGCGGTGACGCCGGGATTCCCGTCCCCGTCCTCGTCCAGGATGAACGTGCTCTCCGGGGACTGCTGGTAGTTGTCCTTGGTGGGCAGCGGCGTGTTGACGGGGTCCGGCAGGGCCACGCCCCAGTTGTTCACAATCAGCGTGGACACCGCGTGGCCGGTGTCATGGTCCACGTTGAGGTCAAAGGGGGTGGGCCGCAGGCGTTCCATCTGTTCGCGCGTGAAGGAGGACGCTGTGCCCTCCACCTCAAAGACCTCATTGGCGCACCAGGTGAAGCTGTCATGGTAGACCTTGGCGCCGTCATCCCAGGTGCGCGTGAACAGGCGGTAGCCGCGGCTGCCCGCATTGCGGTCCCCCAATACCGGCAGCCGAACAATGGTGGCCCACTCCAACACCGCGCCCCACTTGCCCGCCAGGCTGCCTTCTTCGGTGCGCACGCCGGTCAGCCCGGTGTTGTCGTCATAGTAGGGCTCCGGCAGTTTGCAGGGACCCGCCATGCCGCACAGCAACCACATCCACACCAGCACCAGACGTTTCATTGGTTCACCACCTGGGCTCAAAAGTGCCACAGGCCCGGCCATTTTTCACGTGTCACGGACAAGAAAAATCCAATGTTGGGGCCCGCGTCAGCCGGTCTTGCGCACCCGGGACAACACCACGTCAATGACGTCACGCGCGGTCTTCCCGCCGCTCTCCGCGCGGAAGTTCACCAGCACGCGGTGCACCAGCACCGGGCGGGCCAGGGCGTGCACATCCTCCACGCTGGCCGCAAAACGTCCCTGCAGCACGGCGCGGGCCTTGGCGCCCAGCACCAAAAACTGGCTGGCGCGGGGGCCTGCACCGTAGGCCACCCATTCTTTCACCTCGGGCAGCGTGTCCGGTTCACCGGGCCGCGTGGCGCGCGCCAGGGCCACCGCATATTCCACCACGTGGGGCGGAACCGGGACGCGGCGCACCAGCTCCTGCAGCTCCAGGATGCGTGCGCGGTCCATCACCGGTGACACCACGGCTCCGGTGGCGCCGGTGGTCATGCGCACAATCTGTTCTTCCTCGGCGCGCGTGGGGTAGCCCACGTCAATGAGGAACATGAACCGGTCCAGCTGCGCTTCTGGCAGCGGGTAGGTGCCTTCCTGTTCAATGGGGTTCTGCGTGGCAAAGACCAGGAACGGTTGCTCCAGGGGATACGTGCGGCCCCCCGCCGTCACCTTGTGTTCGGCCATGGCCTGCAACAGCGCGCTTTGCGTCTTGGGCGGCGTGCGGTTGATTTCATCCGCCAGCACCACGTTGGCAAACACCGGGCCGGGGATGAACCGGAACGTGCGGGTGCCGGTGTTTTTGTCCTCTTCCAGCACATCCGTCCCGGTGATGTCTGACGGCATGAGGTCCGGGGTGAACTGGATGCGGTTGAAGCTGAGGCCCAGCGCATCTGCCAGGGTCTGGATGAGCAGCGTCTTGGCCAGGCCCGGCACGCCGACAAACAGGCCGTGGCTCTTGGCAAACAACGCCACCAGCAGGTGCTCAATGACCTGCTCCTGGCCCACCACACGTTTGCGTATTTCACGCGTGATGGCCTGGGCGCTGTCTGCCAGGGCCTTGGCCAGCGCAAGGTCACGTTCTTCCTGGGGTGCAACAAGCTGCGCGTTCATGGGACGTCACCAGTTCTTCTCAAGGCCCCTGCCAGACCACGCCGGGGGCGGCCTTGGCAAGGTTGTGCGCGCGGGCCCTGTGGGCCTAAGAGCGCGGTCAGACAAACCATTTGACGGGGAGACCATGCGCACATCCACCAAGACCTGGCTTACGCTTGCCGTGCTGGCGTTGAGCAGCTGCAAGTCCACCGAGGGTAAAAAGGACGACGCCGCCGCGGCGAAGAACCAGCCCGCCAAGGATGACAAGGCGACCACCGCTGCCGCGGAGCTTCCGCCGCCGCCAGGCGTGGATGTGTCCATCCTGGATACCGCCACCGATCCCTGCCAGGACTTCTACCGGCACGCGTGTGGTGGCTGGTTGGACAAGACGGAAATCCCGGCGGACCGCGCCGCCTGGGCGCGTGGCTTCATGGAAATCCACCAGAAGAACGAGCTGGTGCTCAAGGAAATCCTGGACGGCATGGCCGCGGGCACCGTCCCGGAAGGCACGCCGCACGGCAAAGAGCTGTCTGATTTCTACGCGTCCTGCATGGATGAAAAGGACCTGGCCGGCGGTCAGGCCGTGGTGGCCGAACAGCTCAAGACCATTGAGAAGGTGAAGGATGCCAAGACGCTGCTGCCGGTGTTGGCGGGCATGCACGGCATGGGCGTGTATCCCTTCTTCAAGTTTGCCAGCACCATTGACATGAAGGACTCCACCAAGGTGATTGCCGAGGTGGACCAGGCCGGACTTGGTCTTCCGGACCGCGATTATTACCTCAAGGATGACGAGAAGATGGTCGCCATCCGCAAGGACTACGTGGAGCACGTGGAGAAGATGCTCACGTTGTCCGGGCAGAAGCCTGACGACGCCAAGAAGAACGCCGCGGCCGTGGTGGCCCTGGAGAAGCAGCTGGCTGAGGCGTCATTGTCCCGCGTGGACCGCCGTGACCCCAACAAGCTCTACCACCTCACCGAGGTGGCGGCGCTCAAGAAGACCGCCGGCAACCTGGACTGGGCGGCGTATTTCAAGGCGCTGGGTCTCGACGTCAAGACCCTCAACATTACGCACGTTCCGTTCCTGGAGAAGGTCAACACCATCCTCAAGGCCACCAAGCCGGCGGAGATGAAGGCCTACCTGTCCTGGCATTTTGTCCACGCCGCCGCACCGTACCTGCCGCAAACGTTTGTGGATGAGGACTTCCGCTTCAAGAGCAAGGCGCTCACCGGGGCCAAGGAAGACCTTCCGCGCTGGAAGAAGTGCGTGGCCTTCACGGATGCGTTCCTGGGTGAAGCCCTGGCCGTGCCGTTTGTGAACAAGACCTTTGGCGAGGACGGCAAGACCATCACCCGCGAGATGGTGGCCAACCTGGAGAAGGCGTTTGAGACGAACCTGGCGGGGCTCACCTGGATGGACCAGCCCACCAAGGACAAGGCGCTGGGCAAGCTCAAGACCATCATCAACAAGGTCGGCTACCCGGATGCGTGGCGCAAGTATGACGGGCTCAAGATTGAGCGCGGCAGCTTTGCCGGCAACGCGGGCCGCGCGGCGGCGTTTGAGGTGAAGCGGGACCTGGCCAAGATTGGCAAGCCCGTGGACCGCAACGAGTGGTACATGACCCCTCCGACGGTGAACGCGTATTACAACCCGCAATGGAATGAGATTGTGTTCCCCGCGGGCATCCTTCAGCCGCCGTTCTTCAACAAGGACGCCACGCTGGCGGTGAACTACGGCGCCATGGGCATGGTGGTGGGCCACGAGGTCACCCACGGCTTTGATGATGAGGGCCGCAAGTTTGATGCACAGGGCAACCTCACCGACTGGTGGACGGCGGAAAGCGCGAAGGCCTTTGAAGAGCGCACCGCGTGCGTGAAGAACCAGTACGACGGGTACGTGGCCATTGATGACATCAAGATCAACGGCGCGCTCACGTTGGGTGAGAACACCGCGGACCTGGGTGGCCTGAAGCTCTCGCACCTGGCCATGATGACCGCCATGGCCGGCGCGGCAGACGCCGCCAAGTACAAGTACACGCCGTCCCAGCAGTTCTTCTACGGCTACGCCCAGAGCTGGTGCAGCAAGTACCGGGATGAACACGCCCGGATGCGCGCCCAGACCGACCCGCACAGCCCGCCGCGGTGGCGCGTCAATGGGCCGCTGTCCAACCTGGCGGCGTTCAAGGACGCCTTCCAGTGCAAGGATGACGCGCCCATGGTGCGTCCCGCCGCCAACCGCTGCGAAGTGTGGTGACGACAGAGGCAGGCCCGGAGGCCTGCGGTCCCAGTTGGGGGCGACCCGGCCAGGCCCAACCTGGGTGGCGCATGCCTCCGCGCTTGTGACCCGGGTGCGGCGTCGACGTAAAAGACTCTGCGCCGGGGTGCAGCGGTTGCGCCCCGTGCCGACGGATGGGGGAGGGTGCCATGGCAGTCCCCGGGTCCCACGGTGAAGCCCTGCGCAAGGCCGTCCTGTGGCTTTCTGCAGAACGTCAGGACCGTCCCGCCACGCCGCTGGCGGAGCTGCTGGATGAGGCCGCCCGGCGGTTTGACCTGACCCCGTTGGAGGCGGAGTTCCTGCTGGTGGAATACCGCCGGTCCACCGCCAAGGACTGAGATCCCGCCCCCTTGCGCCGGTGGTCTGCCCGCAGTACGTGCCGCAACCTTATGGGACCTTACCGTCGGAGCGCGGGCCTGCTGGTGGCCGTCCTTCTTGCCGCATGCCAGAACCCGGAAGACCGCGCCGCCAAACAGCGCGTGTTTTCTCCACCGCCGCCGGACCCGGTGCTGGAACGCGCCAAAGAAGCGGTGGACCTCTCCAAGCTGCCCGTGGATGACGCCTACCGCTTGCGCGTGTTGGGCATGTTGTTCCCCGAGGTGCGGGCGCGCGCGGGTGCGGGGCTGTTTGAGGTGAAAGAAGTGCTGGACGTGGTGCGCGCCGGCGGGAACATCCACATGGAAGAGACCGGGCGCATCCGCTTCAACGCGCGCGGGGAGATGGACGTGGAGCTGCGCACCGGGCCGGTGGAGGCCATGCAGCTCATCTTTGCCAATGAGGTGCTCTACCTGCGCAACCGCTCTGGCTCGTGGCGCGCCAGCCGGGACCCTGCGGATGAACGCCACTACTGGTCAGACCAGACGTACGCCGCGCTGCGCACGACGACCGAGATGTTCAACCCCGTCATGGAACTCAAACAGAAAGGCCCGGAGACGGTGGATGGCCGCAAGGGCGTGGCGTTTGACGTGTCCTTCAAGGGCGCTCCCAAAGACCCGGGCGTGCTGGGTGACCCCGAGGACGGTGGCGTGGGCGCGCGGCTTCCGGATGGCGGTGCGTTGTTCCGCGCGGCGCAGGACCGCCGGCGTGCGTACAAAGGCGCCGAACCGCAGGCCCTCAAAGGTGTGCTGGTGTTGGATGAACAGACGGGTGTGCCGCTCAAGGTGGACCTCACCGCCGTCATGAAGCTCCCCGGCCGCAAGACAACTGATGTGTCCACCATGACCATTGTCCTGCAGAGCACCATCACGCAGGTGGGCAAACAGGTGGCCATTGAGCCGCCCGGCCAGGCGGTGGAGGAGATTTCCCGCAAACGGGTGCCGCTCAACCCGCTGGACTTTGCAGACGCGGGCACCACGCCAGGCAAACCCGTCGCCGCGCCCGCCGCGGGCGGCAAGGGCAAGCCCAAGCCGGCGGAAGCCACGCCCCCGCCGGAAGAGGACGAGGAATGAACGCCAGCACCCACCGCGCAGTGGTTGGAAAAGCGCGCCGCCTGGTGGTCAAGGTGGGCAGTGCCTTGTTGACCAACAAGGAACGCACCGGCGTGGACGGGCGCATGTTGTTGTCCCTGGTGACGCAGCTTGCCGCCCAGCGTGACGCCGGGCGTGAGGTGCTGTTGGTCACCAGCGGCGCGGTGGCCTTGGGCCTTGGCGTCATGGGCCTGACCGAACGCCCCTCCGACCTGGCCAGCATGCAGGCGTGTGCCGCGTGTGGGCAGGTGCGGCTCATGCACCATTACGCCGAGGCGTTTGGCCTGTGCGCGGTGGGCGTGGGGCAGGTGTTGTTGACCCACGCGGATTTGGCGGACCGCCGCCGCTACCTCAACGCGCGGCGGGCCATTGCGGCCATGCTGGCGCGCGGGGTGGTGCCCATCTTCAATGAAAATGACACCGTGGCGTCGGATGAAATCAAGCTGGGGGACAATGACACCCTGGCCGCGGAAATTGTGGGCCTGACCGATGCCGACGGCCTCATCCTGCTCACCGACCGGGACGGCCTGTTCAACAAGGACCCGCGCAGCAACCCGGACGCACAACGTGTCCCGTTTGTGGCTGAGGTGACCGACGAGATTCGCGCCATGGCGGGCGGGACGGCGGGGCTGGGCACCGGTGGCATGAGCACCAAGGTGCGCGCCGCGCATGTGGCCGCGCAGGGCGGCGCGTGGACCATCATTGCACCGGGCCGCCAGGCAGGTGTCCTGGACGCCATTGTCAACAGCCAGGACGTGGGGACGTTGTTTGCCGGTGCGCTGGAACGCCAGCCGGCACGCAAGCGGTGGATTGCCGGGACGTTGCGGCCGCGTGGCGTACTCACCGTGGATGCGGGGGCCGCGCGGGCGGTCAAGGACGGCAAGGGAAGCCTGTTGCCGGCCGGCATCACCAAGGTGGAAGGCAGCTTTGAGAGTGGGGAACCGGTTGAGATTCGTGGGCCAGACGGCGTGGTGCTGGCGCGTGGTCTGACCGCGTACGGCAGCGAAGAAATCCAGAAGATTGCGGGCCACAAGACGGCGGACATTGCACAACTGCTGGGCTACAAGTACGCGGACGAGGTCATCCACCGGGATGACCTGGTGCTGGGATGAACGCCGTGCAGACCAATGCGCAGGAAATTTCCGCCAACCTGACCCGCCGCGCCCGCGTGGCCGCCACGGTGTTGTGCGCGGCGTCCACGGCGTCCAAGGACAAGGCGTTGACGGTGCTGGCCGCGCGCATCCGTGCGGCCAAGGCAGACCTGGTGGCAGCCAGTGCGCGGGACGTGGAAGCGGCCGCGGCGGCGGGCATCAAGGGTGCGTTGCTGGACCGGCTCAGGCTGGGTGACGCGCGTGTGGAGGCGTTGGCCAAGGCAACGTTGCAGGTGGCCTCGCAGGCGGACCCGGTGGGGCAGATGGATGCGCTCACGCCGCAACCGTCCGGCATCCTGGCGGGGCACATGCGCGTGCCGCTGGGTGTGATTCTGATGGTGTATGAGGCGCGGCCCAACGTGACCATTGAAGCGGCCACCCTGGCGCTCAAGAGCGGCAACGCGGTGTTGTTGCGCGGTGGGAAAGAAGCCATCCACGCCAACCGTGCGTTGGCGGCATTGCTGGTGGCGTCGTTGAAAGAGGCGGGCCTGCCGGAAGACAGCGCCAT
>Ga0154020_10008475_pt1 | contig 11923 bp, 9 predicted proteins | sample Klosneuvirus_201_FD_109709 | JGI IMG/M metagenome (GOLD analysis project Ga0154020, IMG submission 109709) | Active sludge microbial communities from wastewater, Klosterneuburg, Austria - Klosneuvirus_20160825_MG | ecosystem: Engineered > WWTP > Aerobic digester > Activated sludge | place... | reverse complement strand
TCTGATATTTGGGATTATTGTTTTCCTTGTAGGTTCAGCAGCTTGTGGCGGAGCCTGGGATATGGACTCTTTAATTTTCTTCAGAGGACTTCAGGCGGTTGGTGCAGGTGCAATCATGGCTACCGTAAACACTATTGCTGGTGATATTTACACGGTTAAAGAACGGGCTAAGATTCAAGGCTGGTTGTCTAGTGTTTGGGGTGTTTCTGCAATTTTAGGTCCTGGGCTCGGAGGTGCGTTAGCCGAGTATGCTTCCTGGCGATGGATATTTTTTATCAATATACCCTTGGGGATCGGTTCGATTGTATTGTTAATGATCTTCCTTCACGAAAAAAGAACAGAGAAAAGAACCAAAATCGATTGGACAGGTGCTGCGGCAATGCTTGTTACTGGCGCAGTCATTATGTTTGGGTTATTGCAAGGCGGACAATCCTGGCCTTGGTTTTCCTTTAGTACTCTGGGCGTAATTACAATCGGTGCTTTAATGGTTTTTATCACATTGCGCATCGAACGCAAATCAGAAGAACCTATTTTACCGCGCTGGGTTTGGACTAAGCGCGTACTTCTTGGTGCCAATTTGGCGACTATCGGCATGGGTATTATGATGATGGGCCCCAACATGTATTTGCCGTTGTTTGCCCAGTCGGTTACAGGAGTTAACGCCATAGCCGCTGGTTTTATATTGGCGAGCATGAGCATTACCTGGCCACTTTCGTCTTCACTATCTGGAAACTTATACCTACGTATTGGATTTAGAAACACAGCACTTTGCGGAGCTATTATTGTTATTGTTGGTGCATCCAGTTTCTTATTCATGAAATTCCCTGGACCTATAGGAATGTTGGTGGCTATTCAAATGACGTTAGGAGCAGGCTTTGGCTTGATATCAACACCTTTATTAGTGGGAGTACAATCCACTGTGGCGTGGGGCCAAAGAGGAGTTGTTACAGGTACAAATATGTTTTCAAGGTATTTCGGACAGAGTATAGGGGCAGCAGTGTTTGCAGCTATTTTTAATGGAGCGCTTAGCAATAAAGTAGAGAACGCACCAGCCCAACTTAAGTCGGAACTGCCCAGTGTGAATATGGTGGTAGAGGTGTTGCAATCCCATGGCGCGGATTCTGAGGTGAGTTTGTATTTACGAGAAGCCTTTTTTGATGCAACCCATGATGTGTATATAGGTTTAGTGGTAACGGGTATTATCATTTTGATTATTTTATTGCTCACGCCAGCAAAGTTTCAGACGGTTGATGATTAGTATTAATACAAGAAGTCAATAGAACAAAAACGAAATTGCTTATGTTAGGAAGTTATAAGAATAGGAAACTAGTCACGCTATTTCTGCGACTTACCATTTCGGCAAGTTTTCTATCTGCTGTTGCAGACAGGTTTGGAGGGTGGAGTGCCGATGTTTCAGCTTGGGGAAACTGGATTAATTTTCTTAAATACATTTGGTCTGGCAATGGCTTTTTCAATAGGAATAAAAGGACCGCTTGATTATTCGGTTTTTAGTGCCTTGGTAGGAGCCTTTGCATTGGGCTTGATGCAAGAAAAATACTATGAGGTGGATACTTTGATTTTTAAACAAAAATGACATTAGGCGTACATACTAAAACCACTTTAAAGATGGAGGTAAGATTTGCTGAAATGAAAATGCTCCTGGAGGGCGAATGGAGGGGAGAAGGCATGGCCAAATTCCCAACCATTGAAGATACTCAATATACGGAAGTATGTATATTCACTCCCGATGAAGACAAGGATTCAATTCACTTTGACCAAAAAACCATTTACAAAAACAATACAGAGAAAAATGGGAAAACTGTTTTTTGGGACACTGGTTTTATCTTACTGAAAGAAAACAAAGTATTGTGGGTGAGTGCCCAAGTGGGCGGTCGAACAGAAACATATACGATGGAAAACTATTTAGGAGGCGAGACAACAAAAATTATATTTAATAGTACACATATTGACAACGACCTAAAAACCATCCGCTCTCAACGAATACTAAACATCAGCAAGAGCGAATTGAATTATGAATTGAACATGAGCACACTTCAAGCTCCGGAATTTCAAAACCATTTATTTGCTTCCTTGAAAAGAAAGAGTAATACAAAATCATATGTTCTTTAATGTTGCTTGATGAAGGTTTAGGACGAAATAGTGTGGCCTGATTCTGATATTAAAATAATATAATGAGTACAACCCTACAGGAAAACTTAGCACAAATTAATAGTCGTATTCGTGAGGCTTGTATAAAATCCAAGCGAAATCAAAATGAAGTACGCCTTCTTTTGGCAACCAAAACAGTGGAAGCAGAGAGGGTGCAACAAGTACTGGATTTAGGTGAAAATCTGATTGGTGAAAACAAGGTTCAAGAATTGAAAGAGAAATGCTCACTTTATAAAAGCCCAACTCCTGAAGTCCATTTTATTGGCCATCTGCAAAGCAACAAAATTAAAGAAGTGATAAAATGGGCAAACTGTATTGAGTCCATTGACCGTCTATCATTGGCAGAAAAGCTAAATAACCGTCTTGAATTTGAGCAAAGAAGAATAGATATTTTTATTCAGGTAAACACATCCTATGAAGAAAGTAAATTTGGCGTAGCCCCTGAAAAAGCAATTGAATTGATTCGATCGGTGTCCGCCTTAAAAAACCTGAACATAAAAGGATTGATGACCATAGGCCTTTTCAATGCCGAATCGGAGAAAGTAAGAAAGTGTTTTCAACTGTTAAAGAAAATTCAATTGGAGGCAAATACCTTGCATATTCCCGGAGTAACGCTCAATGAATTATCCATGGGAATGAGTGGCGATCTGGAAATTGCCATTGAGGAAGGAGCCACCATCGTGCGGGTGGGCACGGCTATATTTGGTAAGAGAATTCATCCCGACAGCTATTATTGGAATGAAAGCAAATCCCAACCTCAATAAGTCTTTTACCTTCACGTGATGAGCTTGGAGTAAGGTATCCAATTCGGTGGCAATTACTATAACGGGATAGGCCCTCATTATTAACTGTTGAATTATTCACTGACGCCTAGGTTATAGATTTCCTGGATTCCTTTGAGTTTTTCAACAAAATTTATCTTGAGGTCAATCAATTCACCATTTTTCACATTAAATACCCAACCGTGTACTAGGGGATAGCCAGTCGATAAAAAGGTTTTTTGCACAGCCGCAGTTTTGATAGCATTAATACATTGCTCCTCTACATTCAATTCTACCAGCCGCATATATCTTAGTTCTTCATCTTTGATATTGTTCAACTCTTCCTTGTGAAGCCTATAGACATCTCTTACGTTTCGAAGCCAGGGGTTTAAAAGCCCCAGGTCTTGCGGTAACATGGCAGCCTTCACGCCACCACAAAAGTAGTGTCCGCAAATCACAATATGTTTTACCTTCAGATGGGTAACAGCGTACACGATAACACTCATCACGTTTAGGTCGACATTACTAATGATGTTGGCAATATTTCGATGTACAAATACATCACCAGGTTCTGCGCCCATGAGCTCTTCCGCAGTAGCGCGGCTATCACTGCACCCAATATAAAGATAGCTTGGATTTTGTCCACTCGCCAGATGAGTAAAAAAATCTTTATCAGTAGCTTTCTTCTGTGCGATCCATTTTTTGTTGTGTTCAAAAATTTGTTCGTAGCTGTGCATATTTATGTTTTGATGACTGGTACAAGATAGGCCTTTTCTCATGTATCCTAATTAAATCGAACAATTAAAACCAACTAGTGGAGAGATTCTCAATAGTGTCTATAGACTCCACCTAGTGCTTGAGAAATCAGTAGTTAGAAAATGATTAATTCTACTTTGGTGGTATTTAAATAATTGGCAATCTGAAAAATTAGGGTTAAGATTGGACAACATATAATCTGCTAAAATCACACTTAAGCCATTAACAATTTTATAAATCTCAATCCGTATTTATGCGCCCATCATTAGTTGTTATTTTATTTTTTCTAAGTATTACCTCCGGTATTTCACAATGCAATGAATATTACCAATTATCCAACGGCAGTGAATGGGAGATGGAGAGTTACAACGCGAAAGGAAAGCTTACGGGGAAACAAACACAAAAGGTAACTGACTTTTCTTCTGGGGCAAATTCATTTTCTGCTATTGTTCATTCTGTGATTTTCGATCAAAAGAATAAAGAAGTAATGCAGGGCGATCTGAAATTTGATTGTAAGGATGGAACGATGGTGGTGGACATGCGCAACTTTATTAATGAAGAGCAAATGAAGGCTTTTCAAAATTATGAGATGAAGATAGAATCTGATAACCTGGAGATCCCGAACAGCCTTTCTGTGGGGCAGACTTTAAAAGAGGGTACGATCACTATTACCACTTCCAACTCACCTATTCCTATGAATATGTCTGTAAAAATTACGGATAGGAAAGTAGTGGGCAAAGAATCAATCACAACGCCTGCAGGCACATTTGAATGTTACAAGATCACCAGTAAATCAACTGTGAATACGAAAATGGGTATAGGAATGACTTTCAACTATACAACGGTAGAGTGGCTTGCACCCAAGGTGGCCGTTGTTAAATCCGAATCGTACAGAAACGATAAACTCCAGGGATATACCTTGCTGACAAAGAGAAATTAACGGATTACGGATAGAGGATTCGTTCAACACATGGATGGCCAACTTATTGAAAGGCTATGAAATTAGCATTAAAAAACTCAACTGGATGAGAGACGATACGTTAATGGAGCAAGTGTGACCCCCCCTTGTACCATTAGCGTATCGTTAGTGTATGAGAGAACAATAAACAATTTTTAAGGTCTCTCTAATTGAAATCCTTCATCAACTTTTGGTCGCTCGGGTTTGTTGGCCACCGTCCAGCCTGTGAGATACATCCACTGAGCAACCTTAAGTAGCTTTTCATACTTTATAGTTTTAGGTTCGTCTCGGGGTGTATGATAGTCGGGATGTAACCAAGAGGTGTAAAAAATGGCAGGAATTCCTACTCGTGCATACGGCATATGATCACTTCTAAAGTAAAATCCTTCAGGATGATCTACCTTATCCCAGGCGGTATCCAGCTTAAATTTTGGCCCGGCCGCGTTGGCTTCCAGCGCTATGGCCACAAGATCTGATGAGTTTTTGTGCGGAGATTGAGAACCCAGTAAGGCCATGCTGTCAACATTATTTTGTCCGATCATATCAGCATTGAGTACAGCTAGAATGTCTTCTTTCGGAACCGTTGGATAGTTAGCAAACCAACGTGAGCCAAGCATAGATCGTTCTTCTGCACCGTGCCATACAAAAAGGCCTGATCTTTTGGCGGGCTCTTTCTTAAAGGCCCGTATGATAGCAAGTAAAGCAACGCTTCCACTGGCATTATCATCAGCCCCATTAAAAATAGAATCACTACTCAGCGATGTACGAACGCCATCATGATCCTGATGTGCACTAAAGAGAACATATTCCTTTTTTAATTTTGAATCGGTACCGGTAACTTTTCCAACAATATTTACAGAAGGGTATTCAAAGGTTTCTAAATGCAATTGAATGTTGGCATTTGATTTAGGACTACGTACATAGTCATGTTCAGAGGCGTGAAGCCAGATAGTAGAAATGGATGCCGGTGCCGAACCTTTCTTTGCGTAGGGAACGTCTACCTGGTAATCTCCGCGCTGCAGATAAGGAACTATGGCTTTCCAATTGGTGTCAGCCACTTCATCGGCAATAAAAATGACGGCAGCCGCACCTTTTGCAATAATAGGAGGTGCATATTTTTGATAGATAAAACGATAATATCTTCTTCCGGGAATAGAAATATTTTGATTAATGCCTTCCGAAGATATAGAAACGATGGCTACTTTATTTTTCAGATCAGCATTACTTATTGCGTTAAAGTCTGGTAAATAAACCGTAGGAGCAGAAACACTTGCTTCAATAGGTTGCATAACGAGTGCATCGCTGTAAAGTGCATAGGATCGGTTGCCTATGGTAATACTACTCTTTTCAGAGAGCCGTGTTCGCTGTATGTTAAAGAATTGAAAGTAGGTGCTGTCATCGCCCGCTGGTTCTAATCCGGCTAATCGTGCTTGCTCGGCAAGCCAAACTGAAATCTTTAATTCGTCCAACGTTCCAGACTCCCGCCCTCTAAAGTGGTCATCGGCCATGGCATACAAATCCTTTTTTAAATCGGCTTCCTTAATAGCATCGATGCCATTTGATTTTTGTGTGCTTGTTTCACATGAACATAGGAGTGTGATTAATAAGAGCAGTGAGTAATTGACTTTCATATGATTTTACTTTTGTCTTAGAGCTTAGATTTTGATGAAGCTTTGAATTTACAGAAAGTAATAAATAAACCCCTAATTCTTTTCCATGAATGGATTAAGAAATATTGAATCATTACTGGCATAACTACCAAAATACTAAACCCTGCTTTGGCCTGGCTATTGTTTTACCCTCTGTAAACAATACGGTTATGAAAACGAAACTACTTTTATTGATCATCACGAGTGTATTTATTTCCTGTGATATTATGGTGGTTGAGCCTGTTTACGATTCGCGCGATCGGGTTATTGGAACTTACCAGATAGAAGAATATAGCCAAACGTATAATGATAACGTACGCTATAATGTTTACATCCGCAAGGGCTTTGGCTACCGTTCAGAATCGGTAATTATTGAAAATTTTTATAATGCGGATGTTGATGTGATTGCTGAGATCGTTGGGGACAAAATTTTTATTTCCCGACAGATAGTACAAGGGTATGAGATCGAAGGTGTGGGTACCTTGTATTATGATGAGATCAGATTCACCTATCGCGTGCGCGATAACTATTACAATAAACCAACAGATTTTTGCGAAGCTACAGCGTGGTTATATTAAACTAATAGATGGGGATGGTTGGCTAATGTTTTTTGGCCAACCATCCATCTACACTCCAAGCACCAGGGCCATAGAACAAGTAAATCACGCCAAGTAAAACAAACATAAAGGGGTGTTGGTCTTCATACCAAAAGCGACCCTGGCCTACAAAAAAAGTAATGTAACTCAGTGCACCAATAAGGAGCAGTGCGCCTATACGAGTGAAGGCGCCAGCAGTCAACAGCAAACCGGCCAGTAATTCGGTAGATTTTCCCATATATACCATCAAATTTCCATACGATCCTTGAAAGGGTGTCCAGGAAGCATATTCATTCATAAGTTCTGCTTGAAAAACTTCTAATCCGTGGTAGACTGTCAATAAGCCGAGTAAGATTCGAATCGCACCCAGAATTTTGTCGGGTAGAATTGGAGTGGGATCGAAGAATTTCTTCATAACATGGTCACAAATTGGTTACTGAAGATACTTAATAGCGGTAAACTAAAAAAGCCAGCATTATGCGCTGGCTTTCTTGAGCATATAAATTTAATCAGGCAACCTGTGCTTGCAGCTTCTGGGCTAGCACCGATTTAGGAACTGCGCCAACTTGTTTGTCAACTACCTGACCATTTTTAAAGACAAGCAGTGTAGGGATAGAACGAACGCCAAAGCGAGCGGTTACTTGTGGATTTTCATCCACGTTTAGTTTAGCAACTATTGCCTTGCCTTCGTAATCTCCGGCAAGTTCTTCTACTACCGGCCCGATCATCTTGCAAGGTCCGCACCACTCGGCCCAGAAGTCAACCAGTACAGGTTTGTCGCTATTAATGGTTTCATCAAAGTTTGAATCGTTGAGTTCCAATGTTTTACCCATGGTATAATTATTAAAAGTGTTTGTGTTATTCTATTGTCTCTGTCTCCAACATAAAGGGAGAGGAAATTGTTCCAAGTTCAGGTTTTTCCAAAAGTACAGATTTGCCAGTAGATTCCGACAGCCAACGGGTTTCCGCTTTGTCGGTAATTACCCCTACTTCGGTAAACCGTTTCAGTTCTTTGATTAGTTCGTTGCTCACCTTTACCCGATTGGTTCTGGAAATCAACTCAGTCTGAATACCTTCCTCCGAATCGCGTACATAAAAAGTAAGGGTAGCCTGGCCACTGTACTTTTTACACAGCTTCTCCACCTGATTAATGAAAGTTTCAGAAACCGAATTCAATTCACAACGAAGCGCTACACCTTGAATTCGTTTGGCAGCTAGTTCGTTTAAGATTTCGATGTTTCGAATTTTAAATTCCAGATTTTGATCACCCCATGATTTTCTAATTACACCTCCTTCAATGAAGAGAAACAACCCAGGCATCAGGTACGATTTAAATTTCATGTAGTCATCGCTCCAAAGCATGAATTCAAATTTGCCGCTATAATCTTCCAGGATTAGTTTTCCAAAAGGTCGGCCAGTTTTTGTCATGCGGTGTTCAACACTCGAAACAATGCCGCCCACTTTACATTCTTTTCCTTCCAGACTTTCGATATCGGTTAATGCAGTAACCGAAGTGGTACAAAAGGTATCTATCTCCAACCGGAAATTATCGAGTGGATGGCCGGAGATGTAAACACCCACCACTTCTTTTTCAAAATGTAATTTTTCGATTTCGCTAAACGGTTCAATAGATTCAATCTTAGGCGCGGGCATTTGGGTTCCTGTAGATTCACCAAACAAACTAGCCTGGGCACTTTGTTCTTCCTGATGCATTTTGGCTGAGTAGCGAATCACTTTTTCGGTGAGCGAAAGGTCTCCGTCTTTCGCAGTCATGTATTGCCTGCGGTGATACTCGGTAAAGCAATCAAACCCTCCGGATAAGGCGAGGCATTCAAATGTTTTCTTGTTTACAGCACGCTGGCTCAATCGTCTGGCGAAATCAAAAATATCCTTATAGTTGCCATGTGCTTCGCGCTCTGCAATGATTGCTTCTACGGCTGCTTCTCCCGCTCCTTTAATGGCGCCTAGTCCAAAGCGAATTTGTCCTTCCTTATTTACTTCAAAGTGAACACCCGATTCGTTTACATGTGGCCCCAATACTTCAATACCTTGCTTGCGACAGTCTTCGATAAAATAAGTAACGTTATCAAGATTGTTTTGCGAATGAGTGAGGATAGCCGCCATATACTCGGCCGGATAGTTCGCCTTTAAATAGGCCGTGTGGTACGCAACGAGGGAATAGCAGGTGGAGTGCGATTTATTAAAGGCGTATTGTGCAAAGGCCTCCCAATCTTTCCAGACTTTCTCTGCAATGCGTTCATCATGGCCATTCGTTTTACAGCCGGCAATGAACTTGTCTTTCATCTTATCCAACACTTCCTTTTGCTTCTTACCCATTGCTTTACGCAACACATCGGCATCGCCTTTCGAAAAGTTTGCCAAGGTCTGCGAAAGCAACATCACCTGTTCCTGATAAACCGTAATGCCGTACGTGTCTTTCAGGTATTCTTCCATCACAGGCAAGTCGTACTTGATGGGCTCACGGCCATGCTTTCGCGCAATAAAAGCTGGAATATATTCCATAGGCCCGGGTCGGTAGAGCGCGTTCATGGCAATCAAATCCTCAAACTTATCGGGCTTTAATCCACGCAAATAATTTTGCATGCCATCCGATTCAAACTGAAATGTGCCTGTAGTATCGCCCCGTTGGTACAGTTGATACGTACGGACATCATCAAGAGGAATAGTATCAATATCGATGTCAACACCTTTACGCTTCTTAATATTTTTAATAGCCGTCTTGATAATCGATAGTGTCGTTAATCCAAGAAAGTCCATCTTCAACATGCCGGCACTTTCAACCACACTGTTGTCGAATTGTGTTACCAGCATATCGCTGTCTTTGGCCGTAGACACAGGAACAAACTTGGTGAGTTCATCAGGCGTAATGATAACCCCACATGCATGCGTGCCCGTGTTGCGAAGCGAACCCTCCAAGACAATCGCTTGCTTTATTACTTGCGACTTAAGGTCACTTCCCTTTCTAAGTTCACTTAACTCTTTTACTTCTTCAAAAGCTTTTTCCAACGAAGTACCCGGTCGCTCCGGCACTAACTTGGCAATGGTGTTTGCTTCCGCCAAGGGAAGTTCCATCACCCGCGCGCAATCCCGAATAGATGACTTAGCGGCCATGGTGCCATACGTAATAATTTGCGCTACCTGATTATGGCCATACTTTTCAATTACATATTTCAATACTTTATCCCGCCCTTCATCGTCAAAGTCAATATCAATATCGGGAAGTGATACCCGATCCGGATTTAAAAAACGCTCGAAAAGTAAGTCATAGGCGATGGGATCCACATTGGTAATGCCTGTGCAAAAAGCTACAGCCGAACCGGCTGCTGAACCACGCCCCGGTCCAACACTGACTCCCATTTCGCGGGCTTTGCCAGTAAAATCCTGTACAATCAAAAAATAGCCAGGATAGCCCGTCTTCTTAATAGTTTCTAATTCAAATTCAATGCGCTCTTTTATTTCGGGTGTTAATTCCGGATATCTTTTTTTAGCGCCTTCATACGTGAGATGTTTCAAATAGTCATCTTCACTGGCAAAATCTTTCGGGATGCTAAACTTAGGCAACAACACGTTGCGTTTTAATTCATACGTTTCTACTTTATTAATGATTTCATCTAAAGTCTTAATGGAATCGGGTAAATCGTGGAAGAGCGATTTCATTTCTTCCTGCGACTTGAAATAATAATTACTATTGGGCAATCCATAGCGCGTGCCGCGGCCCGAGCCGATGGGCGTGGATTGAAACTCACCCTCTTTTATACAGAGTAATACATCGTGCGCATTGGATTCTTCTTTAGTGAGGTAGAAGCATTCGTTGGCCGCGAAATATTTAACGTTATGTTTTTCGGCAAATTTTAATAGGGTTTCATTAACACGGTCTTCTTCACGCGTGTCGTGTCGGTTCAATTCGATATAAAAATCTTCACCAAACAACTTATGCCACCAAACAAATACTTCTTCGGCTTGCTTTTCACCCACGTTCAAAATCAGGTGAGGAATTTCACTGGTTAGTGAACCGGTTGTGGCAATCAACCCTTCCCGATATTGTTTGATCAACTCTTTATCAACACGCGGATAAATTCCGTAAAGGCCTTCGATAAAACCGAGCGAACTAAGTTTGGCTAAATTTTGATAGCCCGTTTTATTTTTTGCGAGCAACACCTGGTTGTAGCGCTTGTCGGGATTATCTTTTGTGAACTTTAGTTTTTTGCGTTCTTCGGAGATGAATAACTCGCAGCCCACAATTGGTTTCATATTGTGCTTCAAGGCTTCGCTTACAAATTTGAAGGCCCCATACATGTTTCCAAAATCGGTGAGTGCCACGGCAGGCATGTTCTCTGCTTTTGCTTTCGCGACAATGTCATGAACATTAGGCACTGCCTGCAGTACTGAAAATTGGGAATGCAAATGCAAATGAACAAAGGGTTTATCAATCAGGTCTTTGCTGAGTGTACCCGATGTGTAGTCGCTACCTTTTTTCTTTTCACGCTTGGCCGAATTTCCGGCAGCCAGGTTTGGCTCTTCATATTCGATTTGCGCTACAGCGGTAGAATCAAAAGGTTTTACAACTTTTTTATCGATCAAGCCAAAGAAAGCACGGGCTGTAGCCGCTACGTCATAACTCGCATCGTGTGCATCTTCAAACGTATAGCCAAAAAGTTTTTCGTGCAGCTCCGTAAGCCGCGGCATTTTCAAACGACCTCCAATACCGCCTTTAAGTTGACAAAATTCGATAGAGACAATGCCTGTGTCTATTTTATCGAGTGATAGAAAATATTCGGTGGCGAGTGACTGACGAATAAACTCCGCTCCAATAATATTTATATCAAATTCAATGTTGTGACCAACGAGTAGCTTGGTACTCTCTAAATCTGTAGTAAAAGCTTTTAAAACATCAAGCAAAGGCGCGCCTTCTTCCAACGCGCGCTTGGTACTAATACCGTGTATTTGTTCCGAATTAAAAGGAATGTCAAACCCTTCAGGTTTTACAATAAAACTTTGCTGTGATAATAACTT
>Ga0154020_10008474_pt1 | contig 11923 bp, 6 predicted proteins | sample Klosneuvirus_201_FD_109709 | JGI IMG/M metagenome (GOLD analysis project Ga0154020, IMG submission 109709) | Active sludge microbial communities from wastewater, Klosterneuburg, Austria - Klosneuvirus_20160825_MG | ecosystem: Engineered > WWTP > Aerobic digester > Activated sludge | place... | reverse complement strand
TAAAAATAATTTTTTACCAAATTGTGAACAATCAGTTTATAAAATCATTGACCTGGATATTCGAAAATACAAACGAGTTAAATTATTTGTTCATGGTGAAAGTTCTCAAGATTTAAATCCAGGGGATGCAAAAGTATTTTTAAGGTTTGGAAAGGATTTTACTAATAATTATTACGAATATGAAATTCCATTAAGACTTTCAAATAAAAGTGTTTTGCCAGGTAACACGACATATGTCGATAGTGTGTGGCTTGCTGAAAATGAATTTGATTTTCCATTGCAGTTATTAGTTGATTTAAAAAACAAAAGAGGAGTATTAGATTCTTTTTCAATGGCTGATCCAGATAAACCAAGTAATAGAGTAACAATAAAAGGAAACCCAACAATTGGTTTAGTTAGAGGTGTACAAATGGGAATGAGAAATAGTACGAATCAAGCATTTACGGATCTTGAAGTTTGGTTTAATGAATTGAGATTAATAGGGTTGGATGAAAAAGGTGGATTTGCAACAGTAGCAAGAGGAGAATTGCAATTAGCAGATTTAGGCTCTATCAGCATGGCTGGTAATTATTCCACTGTAGGATGGGGAGGCTTAGATCAGAAGTTAGATCAAAGAGCATTAGATGAGATCCTACAATATGATGCTACTACCACATTAGAGTTAGGAAAATTTATTCCAAAAAAAGTAAATATTGCATTACCCTTTAGCGCTCAATATTCCAGTGGAACAAGAACTCCCCAATATGATCCTAATGATACAGATGTCAAGTTGAAGGATAAATTAAATTCAGCCGCAGGAAAATCGGAAAGGGATTCCATTAAAGATAGAGCCATAGATTATGCAGAAACGAGAAGCTTTGCATTCAACAATGTTAGAAGAAATAAAACTGGAAATAGTAAGGCCAAGCCATGGGACATCGAAAACATTAGTTTAAGTTATGGTCAATCCACATCGTTAAAACATAATCCAGTTGTTTCCGAGGATAAACTACAAACCAAGCAAGGTAGTATTGATTATAATTTCAGTTTGACACCTAAATATATAGAACCATTTAAAAAAATTGTAAAAAATAAAAATTTGAAAATCATTTCAGATTTTAATTTTAATTTAATACCCAATTCACTTTCAGTTAGGAATAATTTAGATAGAAAATATGGAAAAAGAGTGTATCGTTTCGCAGCACCAAAATATAGTACATGGGAGGATGTAAAATTTGGATGGGGAAGAGATTATACTTTGAATTGGGATTTCACGAGACTGTTGAAATTTAATTTTACAGCTCAAAATGATGCAATCGTTGACGAAATAACCTATAATCCACTTAAACAAGGTTATATAAATCCATTAACAAATAGAGTTGCATCTGTTGAAGATAAAAAACCATTTGTTAGAAAAAATATTAGTAATTTCGGAAGGACCAAAGATTATAGACACACAATGACATTATCCTATTCATTGCCAACAAGGTCGATACCGTTTTTAGATTGGATTCAAGTGAGAGGACAGTATGCCGCTAATTATAGTTGGTCTGCAGGATCATTGAATTCTATTGATACACTTGGAAGCGTGATTGGGAACGGGCAGAATTTATCTGTAAGCGGTGAATTTAATTTAGTAAATTTCTATAATAAAATAAAATATTTTAAGAAAATTAATGGAGAAAATAGTTCCACAGGAAGATTTAGAAATTCCCAAAATAGAACTCCTGTTAAGCCTTCTAATAAAAAAGATAAATTGAAGGATAAGGATAAACAACAAGATGCGCCAAGAGAACTGAGTATATTGGAGAAAGTTGTTGTACGACCATTACTATTGGTTCGTAAAATTCAACTCAACTATGCAGAAAATAGATCAACGATTATTCCAGGTTTTATGCAAAACACAGAATTACTTGGAATGAATAAAAGCTTTAGTGCACCTGGATGGGATTTTGTTGCGGGTTTTCAACCAGACTTTAGTAAGGGTAAATGGTTGGATCAAGCAGCAGCAAAAGGTTGGATTTCTCCGAATAAATTTTTTAGTCGAGAGATGATTCAAAGAAAAAGCACCACAGGAAGTGCAAAACTAAAATTAGAATTATTCAAGGAATTTAATATTGATTTGAATATAGATCGCAATTATGTAAAAGATCATACTGAAGCATTTAAGAGAGATGAGGTATTTGGTACTCCTGATTTTGCGTTTCAACATTTTACGCCATTTGATAATGGTCAATACACAATTACATATATTTCAGTTCAAACTTTATTTAATAAAGATATAGACAAAGTTTTCGAAGAATTTTCTAATAATAGAACGAAAATATCAAAGAGAATTGGAGACCAGTATGGTATTACCAATCCAAGTAAGAATAGTCCTCAATATAGAGATGGATTCCTTGGAGATCATCAGGATGTCATCCTTCCAGCATTTTTGGCAACTTATACTAAAACAGATCCAGACAAAGTGAATCTGAATGTATTTAAAACGATACCACTTCCAAATTGGCAAATTAACTATACTGGATTATCCAGATTGGGGCTTATGAAAAATTTATTTCAAGATTTCAGCATACGACATGCTTATAGTAATAAAATGTCTATGAATAGTTATAGAACGAATCTGGATTATAAAGAAGACCAAAATGGATTACCAACGACCAGAAAACAGGACACTTTAAATGGTTCATATTTTGCTAAATTGGAAATTCCCGAAGTATCTATTAATGAATCTTTTAGTCCATTGATTGGAGTAAATATTAAAACTAAAGGGGGAATAGAACTTGGTTTGGATGTTAATCGGAATCGAAATTTGCAATTGAAAAGTGCTATAGATGGACAATTGGATGAGCGAAATACAAAGAACTATACATTTAAAGCCGGATATGTGTTAAAAAATGTCTATTTGAATTTCTTGCCTGGAGTTAAAAAAGAGAAAAAACTTAATAAGAAAAGTAAAAAGAAGAAAGGTGATCCATTAGAAGAAACTGCAATTAAACCCAAGGGTAATGATATGCAATTTAATCTTGATATTGGTATTCAGGACGACATTACTAAAATCCATGTGTTAGATGATAATACAAAAAGTCAGGTGATCAATGGTTCAAAAACCATAAGCATTTCTCCTTCAGTACTATATAATGTCAACAAAAATCTAAATTTAAAAATATTTTTAGATTATAGAAAACAGACACCATATGCATCTGGACAATACAAAACGCTTAGCTATAATGGGGGTATAACAATTCAGTTTTTATTGAATTGATGGATTATAAATAAGAAAATCTATTCCAATTTATTAGAAATTTATGACATTATGTCATAATCCATCTAATGGTATGGTTTATGACATATTTATCCTAATTGGCAACATATATTCCATTATTTTTGCAAATCTTATACCTATACAATTATGTTTAATTTTCTAAAAAAGGTCTTTGGAACTAAACAAGACCGTGATGTTAAAGAATACAGCCCGATCATTGATAAAATTAACGCTTATCAAGATCAATATTCAGAATTGACAAATGATCAATTAAGAAATAAAACTTTGGAGTTTCGAAGTCGTATAAAAGACTATTTAACGGACATTGACAATCATATAGATGAACTAAAAACAAGGTCTGAATTAGAATCAGATATACACAATAAAGAAGACCTATATAATGAAATCGATAAACAGAATAAGGAACGTGATAAGCAAATTGAGGAAATTTTACTTGAAATTTTACCTGAAGCATTTGCAGTTGTTAAAGAAACAGCTGTTCGTTTTACAAATAATTCTGAAATTGAAGTTACAGCCACAGATAAAGACCGTGAATTAGCAATAGACAGAAATTATATTAAATTAACTTCAGATGGGAAAGCAGTGTATGCCAATAAATGGACTGCAGCTGGGGGTGAGATAACTTGGAATATGGTACATTATGATGTCCAACTTATAGGTGGAAAGGTACTGCATGATGGAAAAATAGCTGAAATGGGTACTGGTGAAGGAAAAACTTTGGTTGCTACACTGCCAGCTTATTTGAATGGTTTGACGGCTGAAGGGGTGCATATCATAACAGTTAATGATTATTTGGCTAAAAGAGACTCGGAATGGGTTGGCCCAATATTTGAATTTCTTCAATTAAGTGTAGACTGTATAGATAAGTATAAATCTCATTCAATTCAAAGGCGCAAAGCTTATGAATGTGATATTACTTATGGGACAAATAATGAATTCGGGTTTGATTATCTTAGAGATAATATGGTGCGATCTGTTGAAGAGAAAGTTCAAAAGAAGCACCATTTTGCAATGGTTGATGAGGTGGATAGTGTGTTGATTGATGATGCCAGAACCCCTTTAATAATATCAGGCCCTGTGGAATTGAACGATGAGAGTGAAGAGTATAATACTTTGAAACCTAAGGTGGAACGATTAATTAACGAACAACGAAAAATAGCAAGTCAATTTCTCATAGATGCCAAAAAATTAATTGCCGAAGGTAAAATTGGGCAAGCAGAAGGCGAAGGTGGTCTAGCTTTATTAAGAACTTATAGAGCTATGCCGAAATCCAGGCCATTAATTAAATTCCTTAGTGAAGACGGAATTCGTAATATTCTTCAGAAGACCGAAAATTTTTATATGCAGGAACAAAACAAGCATATGAAAACTGCAGATGAACCTTTACTTTTTAGCATAGATGAAAAAAATCGACAAGTTGATTTGACTGCTCGTGGCGAAGATTATTTATCTAAAGGGGAATCAGATCCAAATTTTTTTATAATACCTGATTTATCTGATGCATTGCATAAAATCGATTTGGACGTGTCATTTACAAAAGAAGAAATCACAAGAAAAAAAGAAAAAATATTAAATGATTATGCAATTAAGTCACAGCGATTGCACTGTGTTAGTCAACTATTAAAAGCGTATACATTATTTGAAAAAGATGAAGAATATGTGGTTATAGATGGAGACGTTAAAATCGTTGATGAGGGGACAGGCCGAATGTTGGAGGGAAGGCGATATTCAGATGGTTTACATCAGGCCCTTGAAGCAAAAGAAAATGTAAAAGTTGGTGAATTGACTCAAACTTATGCTACCGTTACTTTGCAGAATTATTTCAGGATGTATCATAAATTAGCTGGTATGACAGGTACTGCTGAAACCGAGGCAGGAGAATTTTGGCAAATATATAAGCTAGATGTTGTGGTTATTCCTACGAACAGAAAAATCATTCGTGATGATAGAGAAGATTTAGTATACAAAACAGCGCGAGAAAAATTTAATGCTGTCATTGAAGAAATTGAAAAATGTGTCTTAGAAGGAAGACCGGTGCTGGTTGGTACTACATCAGTAGATATATCTGAAAAATTAAGTAGAATGCTGCAATTAAGGGGCATTTCACATAATGTTTTGAATGCAAAACAGCACCAAAGAGAAGCTGAAATTATTGCAGAAGCAGGAAATCCTGGAAAGGTAACCATTGCAACAAATATGGCAGGTAGAGGTACGGATATTAAAATTTCACATGCCGTGAAAGAAGCAGGTGGTTTAGCCATTATAGGAACCGAACGACATGAATCAAGACGAGTTGATAGACAGTTAAGAGGTCGAGCTGGAAGACAAGGAGATCCTGGTTCTTCTCAATTTTTTGTATCCTTTGAAGATAATTTAATGAGATTATTTAATTCAGATCGAATTACAGGGATAATGGATAAGCTCGGTCACAAGGAGGGGGAAGTAATGCAACATTCTATGGTGACAAAATCAATTGAACGAGCTCAAAAGAAGGTTGAAGAAAACAATTTTGGAATGAGAAAGCGATTGTTGGAATATGATGATGTCATGAACATTCAGCGAGAAGCTATTTATAAAAAGCGCAATCATGCCTTATATGGTGATCGTCTTGCCGTAGATTTAAGTTATATGTTCAATTCCACATTAGAAACTATCGTAACAAACAATAAGGTATCCAATAATTATGAAGGATTTGTAAATGATTCCATAGGAATGTTAGGATTTGAACCTGAATTAGATTCAAGTTATTTTTTGGAATCACCACAACATGAAGTGGCGAATTTATATACCAATCAATTTTATAATTTTTATAGACAGAAAGAGAGCCATATTAAAGAAATATTATTTCCTATTATCCAAGATGTATATAATAAAGAGCGTCATAGGTATCAACGAATAGTAGTGCCCTATGTTGATGAGACAAGAGAACCACTACCGATTGCGGCCGAGCTTGAACGAACTGTTAAATCTAATGGAATTACAATAATGCGAGACATTGAACAATCTATAGCATTAAGTATACTGGATTCGAATTGGAAAGAGCATTTAAGGAATATGGATGAGTTAAAAGAATCTGTTCAAAGTGCATCATTCGAACAAAAGGACCCATTAGTTATATATAAAATGGAAGCATATAAACTTTTCGAACAACTAGTTTATAAAATGAATCAAGAAATTACTTCTTATTTATCCAAAGGGAAGTTAATGATTAATATAAACCAGGAAGTTCACGAAGCAAAGCAACAAAAAACAGATTTGAGTAAAGTTCGTACCAATAAAAGTGTAGAAGAAGAAAACATGAGACGTGCTGCAGAACGTGCAGGTCGAGAATCAATTCCACAAATACAAACCGTTAGAAATACAAGTCCTAAGATCGGAAGAAATGATGCTTGTCCATGTGGAAGTGGAAAAAAATTTAAAAATTGCCATGGTCAGGAATAATTTCTTTTGTTTTAACTAACTTTAAGGATGAATTAATATTTAAATATGAAAGGCTTAGTCTTATTTATCATTTTATTTTTATCATTTGTTGATTCAAGTTTAATAGCACAATCTGGGATTCAGGTAAACGAGGATCCACAGATAAAAGGAATAATGAATCAATACGTTAGAATTAACAGAAGTATAACTCACTTTTCGGGATGGCGAATTACAGTTATTTCAACAGCTGACAGAAGGCAAATGGAAGAAAGTAAAATCATGTTTCAAAAAAATTTTAACTATAAGGTAAAATGGGATTATAAGGAACCTTATTATCAATTAAAAGCAGGGGCTTTTACAAATCGTAATGATGCAGCATTTGTCTTGGAAAATGTGAAGAAAAAATTTCCGACTGCTTTTTTATCGATAGATAAAATAGCCTATGATGAATTATGAGTGTAAGTGACGTTTATTTAATAAATACTGTGATTTTAATAAATGTATAATTCCAATAGGAAAAGTGGGTATGATTGGATTATTATTGGTATATATATCAGTCTATTGATTATTGGTTGGTTTGCAATTTATGCTGCCACGTATAGTTATAACGTCGAAGTAGATTTTTTAGATGCTTCAGTTCCAATTACCAAGCAATCCATATATGTAGTTGTAGCAGTTAGTGTTTTTCTATCCAGTTTATATATAAATAGTAAATTTTGGCACACATTTGCTTATATTTTTTATGGTATAGGAATTTTTTTATTGTTTTTGGTTCTCATATTCGGGAGTGAAATTAAAGGAGCAAAAGCATGGTTTGTGTTTGGTGGTTTTTCATTCCAACCGGCTGAAATCGCAAAATTTGGAACGGCATTAGCTTTGTCTAGCTTTCTATCTTACTTCAAAGTAAATCTTAAAACAACAAGTTATCTGTGGATTTCAGTTTTTATTATTTTTACTCCAATATTTTTTATTTTATTACAACCTGATGCAGGATCCGCATTAACGTTTTTTTCTTTTTTTATCCTATTATTTATCGAAGGGTTCAGTCCACTCTTTTATCTTGCTTTTATTTTATGTATCATAGTTTTTATTACAACTTTTATTTTTCCATTAATTTTTGTTATTTTTTCATTATTGGTTTTAGCTATTATTTTTAGCTGGTTTTATTTTAAATCTTTTAAATTTCAATGGCCCTTATTAATTATTTCTGTAATAACTATTCTCACTGTTTTTATTTTATATAATCAAATCTTAGGCCTATCCCTTGCTATTGGGGCACTCCTACTTTCTCTAATATTATTATGGAAAGGAAGGCAAGAAAAATTGGTATTTATCATGCCAATTGGTATTATTGGTTTATGTCTTTTTGCGATAAGTTCCATTAAATTATTTGAAGGTTTGGAGGCTCATCAACAAGAACGTATTAAAGTTTGGTTAAAACCAGAGGAATGTGATCCTAGAGGATCTTTGTATAATGTACTACAATCTAAAGTTGCTATTGGTTCGGGTGGTTTTTTTGGAAGGGGGTTCATGAATGGAAATATGACGAAATTAAAATTTGTACCAGAGCAATCAACTGATTTTATTTTCAGCACTATAGGAGAAGAGCAAGGTTTTGTTGGAAGTAGTATAGTTATATTATTGTATATCTTATTAATATGGAGAATACTGCAACGAAGCGAACAAGAATCAAATAAATTTATAAGTCATTTTGGGATATGTTTAGCGGGATTGATTTTTATACATGTTTTAATTAATATAGGTATGACCTTGGGGTTAATGCCCATTATTGGAATTCCATTGCCATTTATAAGTAAAGGGGGCTCATCATTAATTGGTTTTTCATTGATGTTAGGTGTTTTTATTCGAATGCAGACGAAGTAAATAAGTATGATTCAATTTAATTTAAACCATAAAGATCCTCATTCAAAGGCCAGAGTAGGAACCTTGATTACGGATCATGGAAGTATTGAAACTCCTATTTTTATGCCAGTTGGTACCCTAGGAACTGTCAAAGGTGTACATCAAAAAGAGTTAAAAGATCAAGTCAAGGCTCAAATTATTCTAGCAAATACGTATCATTTATTTTTAAGACCAGGTATGGATATTATGGCCAAAGCTGGTGGGATTCACAAATTTATAAATTGGGATAAACCACTTTTAACAGACAGTGGAGGATATCAAATATTTTCATTAAGCTCTCGCAGAAAAATTACAAACGAAGGTGTTACTTTTTTTTCGCATATAGATGGCTCGAAACAATTCTTTACACCTGAATCAGTAGTTGATATTCAACGAATTATTGGTTCTGATATCATGATGGCCCTTGATGAATGTACGCCGTATCCCTGTACAAGAAAATATGCAGAGAAGTCCTTAAAAATTACTAAAAATTGGTTAGAGCGAGGTATCATTCAAATGGAACGAACACAACCCATCTATCAGTATGATCAAATATTTGTTCCAATAGCTCAAGGATCATTGTTTGAAGATTTAAGAAGGGAATCAATATTATTTAATAATCAATATAAATGTCCCATATATGCAATTGGAGGATTGTCAGTAGGAGAACCTGAAGAGGATTTATATAAATATGTAGATATATGTACAGATGTTCTGCTGCCTGAGAGTGGGAGATATTTAATGGGCGTTGGAACTCCGAGAAATATCCTTGAATGTATTGCATTAGGAATTGATTTTTTTGATTGTGTATTACCCACACGTAACGGAAGGCATGGAATTATATATACCAGTCAGGGCATAATTAATATTAGAAATAAAAAATGGAAGGATGATTTTAGTCCATTAGACGAAGAACTAGGATTAGTAACAAGTCAAGTCCATTCCAAGGCGTATTTACGTCATTTATTCATGTCTGGTGAAATGCTTGGATCCCAGTTGGCAAGTTTACAAAATTTATCTTTTTATTTGTGGTTGGTTAATTCGGCTAGGGAAGAAATACTTAAGAATAATTTTACAATATGGAAAGACGAGATTCTTTCCAAGATAACAAGAAGATTATAATGATTAAGGGATTATTTAAATTGTCCATATTAGATCGTTATATCATAGGAAAATATGTGACGACATTTTTGTTTACGCTTATTTTATTATCTGTGGTAGCAGTAGTATTTGATTTAGCTGAAAGAATTGAAAAATTTATATCTAAGAATATAGGATTTTGGGAAATCACCAGAGATTATTATTTCAATTTTATTCCTTGGATTAACTCCTTGTTATTCCCATTGTATGCATTAATAACGGTGATTTTTTTTACAGCCAGAATGGCTGATCAGACAGAGATTATTCCAATGCTAAGTGCAGGAATTTCGTTTAAACGAATTTTGAAACCCTTTGTTTTGGCTGCTTCTCTTTTTACGTTGATACATTTAATTGGTAATCACATCGTGGTTCCAAGAGGCAATAAGACATTGAAGAATTTTGAAAATAAATATATAAAATCTGGTAACATTTATCAAAAAGATAAAAATGTACACATTTATGTTGCTCCTAATGTTGAAGCATTTATTCATTATTTTCAAGTATATGATTCAAGTGGGACCGATTTTCAACTAAGGAAATACGAAGACACTAAAGTAGTTCAAATATTAACTGCAAGACAAATAAAATGGAAATCCCTACCTCATATTTGGGAAATTAGTGATTATGAAATAAGAACTTTTATAGATAGTTCTGAAACTTTTGATGTTTTTAGGGGTGAAAAACTGGATAGTTCTATCAACTTACAGGTATCGGATTTTGTAATTTTAACCAATAAGAAGGATATGATGCCAACGGCAGAATTAAACCAATTTATTATTCGTGAACAAGAAAAAGGTTCTGGAATTACAAGATTATATGAAGTTGAAAAACACAGAAGAACAGCTGATCCTTTTACCACACTTATTTTAAGTATTATTGGTGCTTGTATTGCAACAAGAAAAGTTAGGGGCGGATTAGGATTGCATCTGGCATTTGGAATCATTTTAGGGGTTGTTTTCATTTTTTTATCTAAATTATCGCTTACTTTTGCCAACAATGAAATAATGCCACCTATTGTGGCTGTATGGATTCCAAATTTTGTATTTTCATTTGTTGCACTTTATTTATATAATAAGGCGCAAAAGTAAAACGTTGAATATTAATTGTACTATTATTGAAATTTCAGTTTAAATTGAAAGTTCAGAGCCATTTGAATAAAAGCCCTTATATGTTATTTAGCTGATAATCAAAGTAATAGCTTAAATTTAAGTAATTTTATAAAATATTAACAAAATTTTGTTTAATAAAGTATTTAAAATCATTAAACAAAAGATTAAATTTGACAAAATTTTTAACATGTCGACAGTAGAGTTCTTCAATCATTTTGATCAGCAAACTCAAACGCTTCATAATTTTGCGTTTAGTTTGACCCGAGATTCAGAAGATGCAAAAGATTTGTATCAAGAGACGGCCTTTAGAGCCCTTTCGAATAGGGATAAATTTCAACCTGGCACCAATTTCAAGGCATGGTTGATAACCATTATGAAAAATATTTTTATCAATAACTATCGCCGAAAAATGAAAGGTGGTATAGTTAATGATAATAGTGAGAATCAATATTATCTTAATTCACTTAATAATTCTATATTAAATAGTGCTGAATCCGATATCATGATGCACGAATTAAATGAAATGGTTGATAGTCTTGATGACGCATTAAGAATTCCATTTTTAAGATATTTTCATGGATTTAAATATCAGGAAATCGCGGATGAATTAAGTTTGCCGCTTGGAACTGTAAAAAGTAGAATATTCTTTGCCAGAAAAGCTCTTAAGAATATGATAACTTCCCATTATAAAATTTACGAAGAGGTAGCAATTTTGGAAAATTAACAGATTTAGAAATATAAAAAAAGGGGTACAAAATTAATTTTGTACCCCTTTTTTTATATTAATACTTTACTTCTGTAAAATTAATTTTTTAGTTATTTTAGAATTACCATTTTTTAATTCAAGGAAATATATTCCATTTTCCAATGAAGTTAAATTAAGTTCAGTTGATTTTTGAAATATTACATTTTTATTGACTAATACCTTTCCTTGACTATTCATTAATTTCAAATTGGTGTTGCCATAAACCATTTCATTTGCTACAATCGAAAGAACTCCCTTAGATGGATTAGGATAAATAAGTATATCTAAATTATTTTTTTGATCTTTTGTACTCACAGGACCTATATTTATTTTAAATACAGC
>Ga0154020_10008473_pt1 | contig 11923 bp, 11 predicted proteins | sample Klosneuvirus_201_FD_109709 | JGI IMG/M metagenome (GOLD analysis project Ga0154020, IMG submission 109709) | Active sludge microbial communities from wastewater, Klosterneuburg, Austria - Klosneuvirus_20160825_MG | ecosystem: Engineered > WWTP > Aerobic digester > Activated sludge | place... | reverse complement strand
TTCGGGACGCGCGGCTCGGGGATCCCGATGCTGTCGCGGATCGCCTGCCTGGCGCAGACCATGGAAGTCTTCGTCTCCTCGTTCGATGTCCGCACCGCGTACGAGATGGCGCATGCACGGCGTGGTCGCTGGTTTGACCCGGTGCTCGTCGATTGCCTCGACGCCTTCCAGATGGACAGCGAGTTCTGGGGCGGCCTGCAGCATGCCGACTCGCTCGCGGCGTTGCACGCCAAGGAGCCCGAGGATCAGGTCATCCGGCTCGACGACAACCAACTCGACACCGTGGCTGAGGCGTTCGCGCGGGTGATCGACGCGAAGTCGCCGTTCACCGCCACGCACTCGCAGAATGTCGCCATCCTCTCGGTGCGGACCGGCGAGGCGATGGGTCTCGACGCGCGCGAGCTGCGCACGCTCAAGCGCGCCGCGCTGCTGCACGACATCGGCAAGCTCGGCGTGAGCAACACGATCCTCGACAAGCCGGCCGCCCTCGACGACATCGAGTTCGAGTCGATGCGGCAGCACACCCGCTTCTCGCTCGAGATCCTCAAGCGCGTCTCCCGCTTCCGGCAGTTTGCCGCGACGGCGGCGGCGCACCACGAGCGGCTCGACGGCACCGGCTATCACCTGGGGCTGAAGGGCGACGAGATCGGCAAGCTGGCGCGGATTATCGCTGTCGCCGACGTGACCGAGGCGATCTCGGCTGACCGGCCGTATCGCTCGGGGATGCCGTTGCCGCAGGCGATCGGCGTGCTCGACGCGCTGGTGGCGAAGCAGCACCTCGACCCCGCCGCAACGGAAGCGCTCAAGGGGTGGTTCACCTGCCTCCCGGGGGCGCTCCCCCGGCAGGAGACCATGGCCGCCTAGGCCGTTCCGCCCCGACGCGCTGGCCTCCGGGCCAGCGCGGTAGCACCTTCCTGCATGACCCCCCTGATCGTCGTTCACCGTTGCGAGGGCTCTGCCCCACGCTGACGCACCGAATCGTGCTGGCTGTGCTCTTCGTGTCGATCGCTGCGTGCAGCAAGCCCGCCGACGACGCGAGCAAGGACGCCGCTGCCGTGCCACCTGCCGCGAACGCAGCGGCCGACCGCGTCGCGCCGGTCGACTTCGGGCACGAGGAGCTCGAGGCATACGAGAAGGGGATCATCGCCGAGACGGAGCTGGCGGTCGCCGCCGAAGCGAAGGCCGCGAGTGCCGCGACCCCGGAGGCCCGGGCGGACGCTGGGCAGGCGAAGTGGGAATCGGCGACGATCCCCGAGGCGGCCAAGGTGGTCGGGTTGAGCGAGGGGCGCTACCGCGAGGTCCGCGGCGCGATCAACCGGGCGTTCGAGAACCTCGACTACCAGGGGAAGATCGACGGGCCGATGGCGATGGACACTATTCTGGCGTCGCCCCCGCTCAAGGCGCGGCTGACGGCCGATCCGTTTGGGCACCTCACGCCAACGGCGGCGGCGGGGCTCAAGGGGCGGCTGGACCGGCTGACGCCCCTCTGGATCAAGTACGTGCGGCTCACGGCGGCGTCGCAGTAGCGACTAGGGCTTGGCGCCCGCGCTCACGAGCGGGTAGGTGGTGAGATAGGTCGCCATGTCGTCGTCGAAGCGGCGCATGATGATCGAGTTGCTGCCGAAGGCGATCACTTCCATCGAGTACTTGCCGCGCGGCGGGAGCACGAGCCGGGCGACGACCTTGCCCGCGCCATCGAGCGCCGTCCATACCGAGGCCGCCTTGTAGTCGCGTTGGTGGTGCATGATCCAGAGCCGGCCGAGCGGGTCCACATGCATTCGCCCGAAGAGGGGCCACTGTGTCGGCGACTCCATGGCCCGCATCCGTTCCATACGCTGCGTGACCTCCGCCGACGGGGTGTTGCGCGGGATGGTGTTCTTCATCGCGGTCTCGGCTTCATCGTCGGTGATCGGCGTCCGCGCGTCGCTGAATCGGATTGACTGCAGCGGCTTCCCGTTCACGTCGATGGTGCTGATCTGCGCGGTGCTCGGATTCCCCACCACGAGGCGCGACCCCGTCGCGATCGCGGTGAGTTCGGTCTGGGTCACGAAGCTGAAGGGCGGCCCTGCCCACTCGCCGAGCAGATTCAGGACTGTCCCATCGGTGTTGAGCCGGGTCAGTTTCGACGACGATGGTTTGCCCTGGCCGCCGAAAGCCGTCGCGGTGAGGGTGAACGTGCCATCGGCGAAGCAGGCGTCGAAGGGGAGGCTGCCGTTCCGCTCCTTCGGGATCGTGCGCACGACCTTGCCGGTCGCGTCGAGAATCGCGATGCGCGCATTGTGGCTGTCATAGGCCACCACCGTGTCACCGCGGGTGGCGCACACCGACGTGAGGTAGCGGAACTCTTCCGGGCCTGCCCCTGATCGGCCCACGATCTTGATCAACTTCCCCGACTTGTCGAAGTAGTGGACCCGGACCACGTCGATCACGGCCATCCCGCCGGTCGAGAGGAGTGCGGCGCGGAGATAGCCCTGCTTGTGGTCGAACTCCTTTGCCGGGTCCTCGTTGAGGCCGCCGACTTCACTGAGTGGCTTGCCGAGGACGAGGTTGGCGGGGGCCGTGGCGAACAGCGGGGTGGTGATGATCCGGACGCCGGCGCTGTCACGGGTGGAGCGCGCCTGGCCGCTGGCGGAGGAGACGGCAAGCAGGGTGAGGCCGAGGAGGAGCGGGCGGGAGGAGTGCATGCCTGGGTCCGGAGTTGGGGGCGGGCCGCGGTGATGTGGGGAGACTCCTGAGATATCCGTCCCATCTGGCAGGAGGGCAAGGGGTGGCGGTTCCGGCCCTCTGTGCCCTCCGGGAATTGCGCCTCCGGGCCGGTTCCGCTAATTTCGCCGGTCCGGACCACTGCCCCTTGGTGTAACTGGCAACACGTCTGACTCTGGATCAGAAGAGTCCTGGTTCGATCCCAGGAGGGGCAATACCGAAGGCCGGTCTCCGCAGTGCGGGGGCCGGCTTTTTGGTCGTCTCCTCCCGAGTCGCCTCCTGAAGTTCCCCGATGAAACGCCGTATCCGCCAGCCTACGCTTCGCCCATTCCAAGGGTAAAATCCGTTCGGGACCGTTGTCGCCCCAGCCCCTTCCGTGAGTTCCCCCCATGCTCCTGCGGCTCGCCCTCGCCATCGGATACCTCCTTCCTGCGTTGCTGCCAGCGCAGGCATCGATGATCCGCGGACGCGTGGTGGATGGCAGCCGCAGCGAGCCGCTCGATGGTGCGGTGGTCGAGCTGCAGGATGCCGGTGGCAAGCGGATCGGCAGGGTGGTCACGTCACCCTCCGGGCTCTTTCTCCTCACCGCGCCCGCTGCCGGGCGGTACCAGGTCAGGGCGCTGGCGATCGGCTACGCCGGTGGCCTCGCGCGCGCCGTGGAGGTGCCAACTAGTGGCGTCTCGCTGGGCGACCTGACACTGATGCCCGCGGTGCGGCTGCTCCCTGACGTCCACCTGGTGGGAAATCGGAAGCTGTGCGGCGCCGAAGTCGGAAAGGATCCGTTCGTGGCGAAGTTGCTCGAGGCGGCGAAGACGTCGTTCGAGGTCGCCGACGCCACGATCGCCTCGGGCCGTCGCTTTACCGTTGAACTCGTCTCGGTGCGTCAGGTGACCACCGGTCGACGGGTCGCGACGCGCACGGACACGACGCGCGAGTCGCTCGCGCGGTGGCCGGTCGAATCGGTCGAGCCGGATTCGCTCCGCATTCGCGGATTCGTGCGACCGCTCGCGCCAATCGAGGCAAGGCAAGGCCTCACCTACCACGGCCCCGATGCCGAGGTGCTTTTCTCGCCCTGGTTCCTGGAGAGTCACTGCTTTCAGTCCCTTGTGTTGACATCGCCGCCCTATCTGAATGCGATCGACTTTTTGCGCTGTAGCAAATTTTCGCTCGTCTGGATGGGGTATGATGTCGCCGCAGTGCGCAAGATCAGGGGAGTGAGTATCGACGCGGAGGCGGCATCTGAAGAGGCGACAAACTCGCCGGGTGTCAGGGCCACAATCGGACGGTTGCGACTGAGCCCGACCCTGTCAAATCGCAACCGCGAACTCTTGGCCCGCTAAGTATTGGACACGGGGAGAGCCTTGGCGCAGGTCTATCGGGTGTTGAGGCCAGGAGCCCGCGCTGTCTATGTCGTGGGCGACTCAGCGATCAGGGGAACGTTCATCCGCAACTCGTCTATCGTTGCGATGGTGGCTGAGCAGGGCGGACCTCCACTGGTATCGCGTCGTACACGGGCTCTCCCAGCCAATCGTCGATACCTCCCACCCCCCACAGACTCAGCCCGACCAGCGGGGTTGGACGCCCGAATGCGTTGTGAAGTTGTGCTCGCCTTCAAGAAGTAACGACCGCTTGTCAATATTTCGAAACGCCGACAGCCCGAGTTGTGTCGGAGGTGTGGGGCGGTCCAGCACGCGGCTGTTGCCTGGGGCCAGCACGTCAGATTGCGGCCGTGAGTTCGGGGTCCATTGAGTCGTCTAACACAGATCGGTCCGCTGGCAAGAGGACGGTCCCGCCACGCGTTCACGGTCAGGTATGGAGGCCTTCAGGCTCGCAGCCCAACCTCTTGGACTTGCGAAGATGGCGTCGCGTTGGCCTTTCGAGCATGGCCGACGCAGCTCCAAGGCTATTTAGGCTTCGATTTCTGAATCTGCGACACGTTTGGAAGGGGCCTTGAATTCCGAGTCTTGTCGCGTGTGGATGTCGATTGTGCCTACAATCGCGCCAAGAGGTTCCTGGGGGCTCGCCCGAAGCTGATGCCAAAGGATCCGATGCCCGTGCGATTGATCCGGAGCGTGTGCAGCAATCTCCCAGGACTGAATTGGCTACTTGTGACAAGTTGCCCTCACAATTGCCCGTCAACCACAAGCAGTCTTCCGGTGTCGTCTCGGCGGATGCCATCGCCAATAGCCGAGGCGGCTTTGCGCTTGGCGACCATGCCGGGGAACCCCCGAGTGGACCGGCGCCCCCGCCCGCTCTCGCGGCGACAAGGCATTTCGGCTTGCCTAGCTAATTCAATCGCTATGTCCGGCGGGAAAAGGCTGCTGTCGCTGATTGACCAGAGGATACCCCCGTATCCGATGCCAGCGGCAACTAGCGACTGCGATCGGCCTTTTCTGAATCCAATCTCGACTGGAGTCGGTGTGCTTGCTCAGGCGGGATGGGCTCGTTCAAGACCACTTGACCAGTCCGTAGGTCAACGACCTGTATTGCGCTCCGCTGAGCGTTAACTCGTACCTGAGAGTGCTCGCGAACCACCTTGAAGAGCGCACCGTCCGAGCCATCTTCGAGTGAGAGGGCCGCGGCTTCGACGTCAAGCTCAAGTGTTTCGTTATAGTATTGATGTGAGGCAGAATTGAGCCAATCCCAGCAGGTGTACGTGACGCAGGTATTCAAATGAGCAAAGCCCTTTAGGTCGCCGCCTGGCTGCGGTTGGATCTGGTCCCTGTGTTCGTCCTGGTAGCACCCCATGTCGCCGGTTTGCCCAGTGTAACAATGGAAACAACTGGCCTCAGTCCCGCCGCTTTCCGCGCCTTGGGTCTTCTGCGCTTGCACTGCTGTGCCCGGGACGACAATGACAAGTAGCACCAGGGCCAATCCCTTCCATAGGAATGCATTTGCTGTCGACACAGTACCTCCTCTAACTAGCGTTTGAGTGTGAGTTGCCAGATATCGACTACGGGGGTTCCATCCGAGGACTCTCGATAGCTCGCGAGATATCCATTTCGCAAGACCCAGAGCGTTGCAAACCGAACGCGGGTGGAGGTGATTACGGTTGCGGTAGCAGGGTCAATGACCTCAATCGCGGTTTGAAGGACCTCGTTTAGCGGAGTATCAAACGGTTGTCCGGGGCGCCCGTTCAAAGGCGTCGGCTTCCACTGCGGACTCTGGAGCGTGGCAACGACCCACACAAGCCCGTTAGCATCTTGCCAGATTCCCTTTATTTCTGGTGTGGGGGGTTGATCTAGTCGTCCGCCCTGCGGGAAGGCGTTCCTTGCCAGTGTCGGGAACCAATCGGCCCGTCGGATGAGATCAAGGCTCACCCTGCGTTGCGAGTCGTATAGCTGGAGCCGGTACTCGTAGAGTTTGGCACTCCAGAAGGAATTGTTCGGAGCAGCACCTAGACGCCGAATCGATTCGAATGGGCGATCCGCTCGATAGGAGCCGTCGCCCCCAAACTGGCGGAGCAGCTTGCCTGCCTGGTCGACCTCCTGAAAAAGGTATCCGACATCCGATTCGTGCGTGAGTGAACGGTTCGTGATAAAATGCCCATTCGGGAGCGCTACAGCCCCCCCGAGCGCACCTCCCACACCATAGAGCGGCACGCTCCGAATGAAGTGCCCGTCGGACTGTAGGATCGAGCGCCGATTGAGGGCTTGGTCCAGTACATGCATAAGGCTGTCTGGCCCGGGGACAATATTGCCAACCTGTTCGTACTCCCCCGGGCCGCCGCCGCTGCGCCCCACATCGCGCAAGAACCGTCCTCTGCTGTTGAAGACGGTAGGGGTCGCCTTTCCTTGCTCAAGCACCCAAACGGTGCCATCCATCGCACGGGTCACCCCAAATGGGCGAAGCGACAACTCGTAACCCCCGGCCTCTCCAATTGATGCCGTCTTAGTAGCCTGGATCGCGCAGGTGCGGCACTCGGCCACTTGGAGCAGTTGGGGTGACTGCGACTGTCCACTCATCGCCGAGCCAACGAGGAAAAGACAAGCGAGGTAACCGGAGCGCATCGCAAGGCTCTGCCGTAGGTCGCGGTGAGGCATGTGTCGAATCTCCTTGGGAGTAAGCATGAGCGCACGGAGGTCATGCCCTTGGGTGACTAGTGCTGTTTCGCCGGGCGGGCAGTCGGCAACAGCTGCTCACTCGAGAGAGTGTGCAAGAAGGCAACCAGGTCGCGCTGTTCCTCGGCTGACATTGTTCGCTGAACAATCGTGGCGTCCAGCATGGGATTGGCAGTGCCGCCACGAACGTAGAAGGCGACCACCTCTTCGAGTGAGGCTAGGCTGCCGTCATGCATATACGGCGCAGTCAAGCCAACATTTCTCAGGCTAGGCGTCTTGAAGGCCCCCCAATCGCGTCGCTGCCTCGAAACAGCATACCGCCCCTTGTCGGACATCCATCCGGACTGGAAGCCGATGCCCAGGTTGTGGAAGCCCTGATCTGAGAACAATGCGATCGGTGTGCCGTCCGACATGTATGCAAGTACATGGTGGCAGCCCGCGCAGTTGGCCCGTGTTCTGAAGAGTGCCCATCCCCGGAGCTCTGCCGCTGAGAGGGCAGCGGTGTCGCCGCCGAAGTAGAACCGATCAAAGCGTGAATCGTTGAATACCAGCGTGCGCTGATAGGCCGCAAGCGCCCTCCTCAAAGTTCCGGTGGTGGGGGTGTGGCCGTAGGCGAGTACGAAGGCTGCCCGGTATGTCGGCTCGCTGACAAGTGCCTTCAGTGCCGATCCGATTGAATGGCCCATGTCGCCGCCAGCTGAGAATACGCCGTCCAGTTGCTCCTCCAAGGAGCCCGCGCGGCCGTCCCAATCCATCGATCTTTGAAAGGTCACGCCAACCAGACTGGGCGCATTCCTTCGACGCGCGTAGTTGCCTAGGCCTTCACTTATGGCCCGGCCCTCAGTAAACGCGCGCCGCGGCGAATGACACGTCGCACAGCTCACCCTTCGGTTTCGTGACAAACGGGTCTCAGAGAATAGGCGGCGCCCTAGTTCAATCTGTGCGGTGGTGCTTCTGGTCGTGTCCCAACTGGACCGCGCAGGGGTGTCCGGCTTCTGCAAATGTTGGCGCCCGTTGCCGAAGTGCAGCACATACAGAACTCCAAGAGTCTGGACGAGACACCACTTAATCGATGGCCACCTCACTTTGCAAACCTCAGGCGCAGAAGCAGTCCATCTGGTGCGTCACTGGAGAAAACCGGTGGAAGCAGTTCAGTCCATGCTTGGCGATCCTTCACCCCAGCTGGTAGTCGGGAGAGCAGCCGCCCAGCCTCTGACGAAACGTGCCACGGCTCGCCACGGCCGCCTCGTTCTTGGCGGTCAAGCTCTAGGAACGACCAGATGAGGTAATCGCCATGTGGGCCCCGCGGGCTGCCGACGGCGAGCAAACGGGCAGCTTGGCGTGGGGTGGTATAAGCGCTAGTGGTGAGTGGTGGGGCGGTGGCGATGTTGCCTGCGAGGTCCTTAACCACCAGCCTGATAGATGTGCCGTCTTCATGCGCTGAAGTTGACAGGAGTAGCTCCACCAGTGTTGGCCTTCCAAGCATAAGTGAACGGCAGTGAGCCCTCCCCTCATGCACCACGTCACTGGCGGGGCGGACAAGAAATCCTCGCACAGACGCGCAATTGACGCTTGATGCCTCATCATCAACTGCCAGTTCGACTGCAACCTTACCGTCGGGAATCAGTAGGACACGGATCTCCGTTACAACAGGCGGGATGGTATCGAATATCGGATACCACTCACTCTGGTCTAGGACGGCACCAGTGTGCGCGTCGACAATGGAGATCAACAGCGCCCAAGATTCTCCTCGCGCGACGCGGCGTGGCAGCATTACTGTAACGCCCCCGCCAACGACTTCCCCCGGGCGCCAGATGAATGGTTGAGTGGTGTTGGGAAGCCCAGTAGCGGACCACCCGAAAGGAAGTGTGCTGCCGCTTATATGCCATCGAACTAGTAGAGGTCGAGTCGCTCGATTCTCAAAAGCATAGGGCAGCGTTGACGGTCCGCCAGGGTGAACCGCTGAGCCTCCAAGGGAATAGGTGCTCGATGTGTTGTTTGTTAGGTCGCTGTCGCGTGCGGTTGTAACCACTCGGCCCCGCAGCGTATATCCCCGACCAAGTGACGTAAGACTGTCGACCACTTGCTCCATTCGAGCGGAATAGGGCACGGTGAACTCCTCGCCCTCCGATCCTCCGTGTTCCGCCGCGGGGACAGATCGCGGACCACTCAGTCTCACCGACACGAGCGGTTGATGCGAGTCCGTCCCGAGCACATCCAAGATCACGGTTAACGGACCCGCTCGTCCGCCAACGTTCTGAACCAGGACTCGTTCTAGGTCAATGGCGGCTCGGCCATTTGGCAACCGGCCGATCCTCAAGTCGGCCAGCGCCGCACTGCTCATTGGCGTGCCATGACCTGTCCTGGCCCAACTCGAATTATTAAATGCAGTCCAGAGCGCCAACAGGAAAAGGGCGGGATACATCTGGCTCCTCCTAGACGCGATCCAGCCGGGTCACAGTTCAGTGGGGTGGAGGATGCCTGGTTGAGTTGACGCCCAAGAAATCGTTTGGGGGTCATGCCGCCGCCGGGCCCGCATCACACTGGAGGGAGTGCCCACGATCGTTTGCGGGCCTCCACGCGAAGGCGGAGGATGTTGGACTCGCAAAACGGGTATGGCTGAGGGCGATCCGGTCAGTTGGAATGGTAGAAGAGGCTGGCTCGATCGTTCGCACGGAACCGTGCGCAATCACGATGCCGATCCGCTTTCTCTAAATTGTGGACACCTTCGAATTTGTCAACTAGGAAGAATCCTATTTGTGAATGACGAAAGTCCGGGACGCGACATCTCTCCGGCGCTGTGGGCCACCTGGAAGTGGGGGATCCCTGCCTGCGCCGGCAGGGGGGACCGGTCAAGGGGGCGGGGCTCGCCGGTTGGCCAATTCGCCTCGAAGGTCGTTGTGCGAACCTTTGCCTCCGCCGCTACCTCCACCCAACCGTGCGGAGCCTAGGGCAACCCTCCGGGGCCGGACCGACTAGCGTTATATACAGCTTCGTCCTGGAATGGAGGGGCGTTTGGGTCGCATGGCACCTCGCGTCGGCTGTGCACCTCCATTCCTTTACCGCCCCGAAAAGCGATTCGAGCGTAGCATGGAGGGGGACTGGGTTGCAGCGGTGTGGACACCGTCTGGAGCTCCACACCAAGACGCGCCGGCGATGCCCCTCCCGCAGAGGTCTCACGGGTGTGTCCCCCGAGCGACCGATGTTGCTGAGAGCCCAATTGTATGGTCTGCCCTAGCAGATCGGCTAGAGGAGTTGCGTAGACGGTTGCCGATGCATCGGGCTGAACGGATAGAGGTGACGCAACGTGTCTGGCGACGCGGCCCCCGATGCACTCTCATGCTGCCTCGCCCCTGCTCCTGCCTCGCTTGGAAGTGCGGAAATGTCTGGCGGGGACCACACAATCCCCTCAGTGTCGCTTCGTGCTCAACCTGCAACCCTCCAGCTCGGAAAATCGGGTGTCTATCGTCCCAATCCCCATTTCAAGTGCGCCAGTCCGGGAAGTACCGAAAGCTTGCTCCCCCTGAGCGGGGAGCCCGCTTGGTGCTCACTCGCAGGCAATCGCTGCTGGGTCAACTCCGATCGATCCATGGTGCAATGTGCGACGTCGCATCTCCGCCCCGACTGGCCGCCACCCTCCCACTTCTGATAGCTCCCGGTACAATCCGCTCCGAGACATGCTGCATCCGAGGGTCTTCTGCTGCCGAGGGAGTGCAAGTGAATAGTCATCGGATGACCCAGGTCGTGCTGCTCGCCGCGCTAGCGCTCCCCGTCCGGGCGCGAGCCTTAATCGAGGCGTCGGCAGACACCACAACCCTCCGCGCGCGCCCGGGAGGCACCTGGCGCACCCCGCGCACGGCAGCTGAACTGCTGGTGGTCGAGGGGACAGCCCCTGGTCGCGAGTTCGGTGAGCTGATGGATGTACTGGCGCTCTCGGACGGGCGGGTCGCCGTCTTCGATGGTCGTGGGGTGAGCGGGCCTGAACTGCTGCTGCTCAACGCCGAGGGTGAGCGGATGCGCCAGCTCGGCCGTGTTGGGACGGGGCCCGGAGATTACGGCCCGTCCGTCACGCCAGGCTCGATCGCCGAGGGGCCAGACGGGGAGATCTGGGTGTGGGACCGTCGGAGCCAGCGCATTGTGCGCTGGGCGCGTGACGGGGGGGTCCTGCCAGCCGTGGCGTTGACGGTCTCGATCGAACCGAGCAATGACGCACCACTGCTTGCCGGTCCGTCGCAGTCGATCTTCGCGCCTGCCGCGGGTGGAGATGGCTCGTCGCAGTGGCAGGGCTACCTGCGCATCGCGCTGTCGGGGCAGCTGCTCGATTCGCTCGTGACGCCGATCATCAGCGGGAATCCTCAACTGCCATCGCCGTTCTGGCCGCAGTGGCTGATGCATCCGATGCGGGATGGTCGCGCGAGCCTCGCGCGGAGCGATGGGGCCGCGTTGCTGCTCTCCGATAGACGAACCGGACGCGTGGTTCGGATCGAGGTGCCGGTCCGCGGGACGCCGTTCCTGCCGCGCGAGCGAGCGGAGTGGCAGGCGCTGTTCGAGTTCGAGGCGACGAAGATGAGTCTGCCCGTGCCACGCCTTCCGGCGGCGAAGCCGATCTTCGCGCGCATCCAGGTCGACGCCAGCGGGGCGCTGCTCTGGCTCCAGCGACCGGTGCAGGGTCGGCCCGCGCCACCGGAGCAGCGACTCTCGCTCGGCGACGGCGCGCCGGTGCTCTCGTATGCTGAACCGTTGGCGTTCAGCGGGGTCGGCGTCGATGGCACCTACCTCGGCGAGCTCGCCTTCGAGCGCCTCGCCATCGGCCGCATCTCGTTCGCCGGCGACGCCGCGTGGGGAATTGCGCGCGGGAAAAGTGGCGCGAGCGTGCTGGTGAAGTGGGGATTGCCGGGGCAGTGACAGCAACGCATGTGATCAGCGAGGCCGGCCTGCCCGCGAAAAGTCGTCCCGCCACCGCCACGGACCTGCCTAGGATCGCTGTGATCTACAACGAGGGGATTGCTGAACGCTCGGCAACCTTCGAGACCACGCCGCGTGGCGTCGACGATATCGCTGATTGGCTCGATGGCCCGTTCCCCTGCATGGTGGCCGAGCAGGGAGGCTCAATTGTCGGATGGATCCACGCCTCGCGCTATCGGGCTCGCGAGTGTTAC
>Ga0154020_10008472_pt1 | contig 11924 bp, 5 predicted proteins | sample Klosneuvirus_201_FD_109709 | JGI IMG/M metagenome (GOLD analysis project Ga0154020, IMG submission 109709) | Active sludge microbial communities from wastewater, Klosterneuburg, Austria - Klosneuvirus_20160825_MG | ecosystem: Engineered > WWTP > Aerobic digester > Activated sludge | place... | reverse complement strand
TGTCTGGAATTATTGATCCATCGCAAATTATCGACCCAAGGCCCAGTGGCATTAACAACGGTAGTTGCCCTAATTGACAAAGGTTCTTTTGTAATGCTATTAATAGCTTTTACCCCGCTGATTTTATTTTGTTCGTATATAAAATCATTTGCTTGCACATAGTTGCAAACACACGCGCCTTTCGCTGATGCCAACTTCATAATTTCAATTGTCAATCGGGCATCATCGGTACGATACTCTGCATAGATTGCTCCACCCCGCACATCATCGGACTTCAACAAGGGTTCGTGACCCAATGTTTGTTGTCGGGTTAACATTTTTCGTTGATCCTCTGATTTTACACCAGCCAACCAATCGTATATTTTTAACCCTATAGACGTAAGCCAATACCCCAAGCCTCGCTTCTCATATAATGGCAAGAGCATTTTTTCTGGCACCACCAAATGCGGAGCCAGTTTATGCACGATGGCTCGCTCACTACCAACTTCTTTTACTAATGCAAACTCTAACTGTTTTAAGTAGCGCAATCCCCCATGAATCAATTTGGTTGATCGGCTGCTGGTACCAAAAGCAAAATCATCTTTTTCTACCAAGGCGGTTTTCAATCCACGTGAAGCAGCATCTAAGGCTATACCCGCACCGGTAATTCCCCCTCCGATAATCAAAAGATCAAAAGAATGGTTAGCGAGGTCCTGAATATTATTTTTTCGATTCAAAATTTAAAATTTAAGATTCAAAAAATTACATAGCCCGATTTTGAATTTTAGATATTGAATTTAAAATCAATTCTCTATCCATCCCATTGTGCGCTTCACCGCTTTCTTCCAACCATTATAAAGTTTCGTTCGCGTACTATCATCCATAGTAGGAGTGAACTGTTTCTGAATTTTTCTACTGCGTAAAATGTCTTCCTTTCTCCAAAGACCTATTTGAATTCCCGCCAGGTAGGCTGCGCCTAAAGCCGTTGATTCAATTACTTCCGGTCGCTCCACTTCTGTACCCAAAATATCGGATTGAAATTGCATAAGAATATTATTAGCACAAGCACCCCCATCTACTTTCAGACTTGCTAAAGTTAGTCCGGCATCTTCTTGCATGGCATTCAGAATATCTTTTGTTTGATAGGCAAGAGACTCAAGTGTTGCCTTAATAATGTGATCTTTTCCAGTATCGCGGGTTAACCCGAAAATGGCGCCTCGTGCATACATATCCCAATACGGGGCACCCAATCCCGCAAAGGCAGGTACCACATACACTTCGTTGGACCCAAGTGCCTTGGCTGCGAAATATTCTGAATCTTTTGATTGATCGATGAGGTGCATGCTATCGCGCAGCCACTGAACAGCAGCACCGGCAATAAACACACTACCCTCTAACGCATATTCTACTTTTCCATTAAGTCCCCAGGCGATAGTAGTGATTAATCCGTTTTTTGATTGTTGAATCGTTGACCCTGTATTCATCAACATAAAACAGCCTGTACCGTAGGTGTTCTTCGCCATACCGGGTTCAAAACATGCCTGACCAAATAAAGCCGCTTGTTGATCTCCTGCAACTCCGGCAATAGGAATTTCAATTCCATTTACATTCCACCTCCCAAACAGGGCTGCCGAAGGTTTTACTTCAGGCAAAATGGACTTTGGAACACCCAACGCTTTGAGAAGCTTCTCATCCCATTTCAATTCCCGGATATTATAAAGCATCGTGCGTGAGGCATTGGAGTAATCGGTTACATGTGATTTTCCATTCGTCAGTTTCCAAATCAACCAGGTGTCGATCGTACCAAATGCAAGTTCACCCTTTTCTGCTCTCTGTCTCGCTCCTTCTACTTTGTCAAGAATCCATTTAACTTTTGTAGCGGAAAAATAAGAGTCAATAACAAGGCCCGTATTCTCGCGAACATAATCAGTCATCCCATTTGCCTTTAACTCTTCACAAATAGAAGCTGTTCTCTTATCCTGCCAAACAATGGCGTTGTAAATTGGCTGGCCTGTGGCTCGATCCCAAAGTACGGTTGTCTCGCGCTGGTTTGTTATTCCAATAGCAGCGATTGACTTATAATCAATTCTATTATCGGAGATTACTTTCTGGAGAACACCAAACTGTGTATTCCAGATTTCCTCAGGATCATGCTCAACCCATCCGGATGTTGGAAATATCTGTTGGAATTCTTGCTGAGCAATGTCTATTATTTCTCCCTGTTGATTAAATAGTACAGCTCGTGAACTTGTGGTTCCCTGATCAAGTGCGATGATGTATTTTGGTTGACTCATACTGGTTGCTGGTTACTTGATTCTGGTTGCTGGACAGTTTTACTTACTGATTACTACTGCTAAAATACTAACCCATAAAGACCTGCACCTAATACACTACCGAGTATTGGCCCAAGTATCGGAATCCAAGAATAGGCCCAATCGGAAGTCCCTTTACCATGGATTGGTAAAATTGCATGGGCTATGCGAGGACCTAAATCGCGTGCCGGGTTAATGGCAAAGCCGGTTGTGCCGCCTAGTGCTAAACCTATAGCTACAATCAACAGTCCTACTACCAAGGGTTTTAAGCCTTGTGTAAACTCATTGACGCCAATAAAAAGTAATCCAAAAATCAAAACGGTTGTTGCTATTGTTTCACTAAACAAATTTGAAAACGAATTTCTAATCGCTGGCCCAGTTGCAAATACGGCTAACTTGGCATTTGCATCAGTCGTATTTTTCCAATGTGGCAGGTAATGTAACCAAACAAGAATAGCTCCCACAAATGAACCTGCCAACTGGGATATGATGTAACCCAACACCATACTCCATTCAAAATCACCATTTATAGCTAAGCCAAGAGTTACCGCAGGATTTAAATGTGCCCCGCTAAATTCGCCTACTGCATAGATGGCGAGCGTAACCGCTAAACCCCAGGTGATACAGACTGCAAGCCAGCCTGCATTTTCCGATTTACTTCCTTTAAGTAGTACGCCAGCCCCTACACCCGCTCCGAATAAAATGAGTAAAAGGGTTCCAAAAAATTCTCCGAGATATGGATTCATAATTTTAAACTATTAATGAGATGAATTAAAGCTAATATTATTTGAGTCAACATTTTTGGTTGGTGATATAAGCAAAGTGGCAAAGGCCGCCAAGATTAAAAGCACTCCGGAAAAAGCTACAGCATAACCAGCATTGTTACCCAAATACTCACGAAGTATATATCCGAAAGTTAAATTTTGTAATATCATTGGGATCACAATCATCATGTTAACAATGCCCATATAAACGCCATATCTTTCTTTAGGAATATTGTTAACTACCATCAAATAAGGAATCCCCATCATGCTGGCCCAGCCTATTCCAAACCCTGTGATGGCAGGAAACAAAAGATATTTATTCTCGATAAACGGAAAGAAGAGCAACCCTATTGCCGCAATTAATAGGGCACCAAAATGAACCAGCTTGGGGGAAGACTTTCTAACAAACCAGACAAGTAAAAACGCGGTTAGAAAAGTAATTATATTATACCAGCCGTTAACCAAACCCGTCCAGCTTACAGCTTGTTCATATAATGTTGCGTTGGCCGGAGTTGCCTTCCATACCGACAGGGCAATACTTTTTGACGAATTCTGCCAATAGCAAAACAAGCCATACCATTGAAATAAATAAACTAAGGCCAACTGCCACATTACTTTAGGCATACTACCAATAGCTTTAGAGATTTCAATGAATGGAGAAAAAACATTCAAGGGTGTTGCCTTCATGTGAGCAAGCTCTTCTTCTGTTGGCGGAATTTCAGAAGTAGTGCGCATACTCCATAGAATAGAGCCAATAGAGCAAACAGCACCTAAAAAAAAGGACGCATATACCCAATTGGGCAACGAACCTGTTTTACCAACAATAAGAATTGGAAAGATAAAAAGTGAAACGTTGGCTAATGTTTGCCCAAATCCTGTGAAGAAACTTTGCGCCTGAAATCCCATGGGTCGTTGTTTTTCATCAAGCTTGTCGGCTACGAATGCGCGATAGGGCTCCATGGCGGTATTGTTACCTACATCAAGTATCCACAATAATCCTACGGCCATCCACAAACTGCTGCTAAAAGGATAAAAGAATAAAGCTATACTACACAGCATAGCTCCAATGAAGAAAAATGGTTTGCGTCTCCCGAATTTTGGATGCCAGGTTTTATCGCTTAAAGCCCCAATGATCGGTTGAACAATTAATCCTGTAACAGGTCCGGCAAGATTTAATAAAGGAATCTCATCGGGGCTTGCTCCCAACATATCATAAATTGGATTAACGGCACTTTGTTGCAAGCCAAAGCTGTATTGAATGCCGAAGAACCCAACATTCATGTTAATAATTTGCCAGAAGGAAAGATGGGGTTTAACGGACATCGAATAGGGTAGATTTAATTAGGAAGATGAGTAAAGTATTGGAAAGTTGCAAGCCATACCCACCCCTGTCGAATTAATCTAATGGCATTGATTCAAAAATCGGTTTGTCAATGGATACTATTTGCAGAATGACATTGCAGGTCGCAATGAGCCATAAATCATGCTATTGCATTCAGTAGAGAATTCATATACTGGCTGCCTGCTGACCGAGCGTGCCACCGACAAGAAAAAATGCCTATTTAAGGGCCGTATTTTCTTTTCGAGTCTTAATATTTTGGAGAATATAACTACCTAAGGCTCGCCCTTCATTTACACCATCATACACTGCTGGTCGATAATGGATGCCACCATACATGCGACTGATCGCTGCTTCTTCTGATGCTTCAATAAAGGATTTAAAACTTCTCGCTGTTAAGCCGAACTCCACTTCCGTAGAATCAGTGAAGGCAAAATTATCGCCAAATAAATCCGTTAACGTAACAGCTGATGCTGCTGAAATCACGCTATGCCCGCTGGTATATTCCGGAAAGGGTGGCGTTTGCAATACCGGAACCCAATCTTCATCAATGTATTGATTGATATAGGTCTCCGGACGAATAAGTTTGCTTCGGTACTTCTCATCCCAACACGAAATAAATGCATCCATCAATGCAATTGAAACCCGGGTATAAGCTTCGGCACTCTGGGTAAAATCTGCCTTGTTCTTTTTACAGGCCACGTTTGTAATATTAATCCAATGGCCGCCTGGTGAAATCTTTTTTGTCGCAAACATGACGTGCCCCTTAACATTCATCATAAATGGATTACAATCCCAGAAAAAAGCAATTTCTCTTTGCTCGGAAGTTAAGGTGTTGCCCATTTCATAAACTTCAATTGCTTCTTTATAAAACTGGCTTTTCTTATCTGAAGAAAAAGCTGTTGGTGGAACCGGTTTAAATTGTTGCGCAGAATCCAAAACAAATGTTCTGATTTTATTCCAATGGGGCTCTACGGCATCCATGTAAGCCGGTGGCGTTGGTTTCCAAGTTGACGGATCGGAAAGAATGGAATATTTAGGAAAAGATCGAGACTGCTTGTAATTATCTTTGGATGACCAGGTCAGGATATGATCGGCAACCTCATTGCCGAATTCAATTGATCTATCAAATACATCATCTGGAATTCCAGTATCCCGGTATTCTTGCATAATCGAATTATAAAACACATCCATTTTATCTTCAGAAAAGACCAAAGTTCGACCAACTTTAAGAGCAGCTTGCACAGAGGCCAATGAAAACGAATAAGTAGCCCCAGGTTCAGGTTGTGGCAACGACTCGAGGCCCTTCAACTGTCCTGCTAATGAAATGTATTTTGCATCCTGATGTAGTGCGGCTTCGTAGGCGGCAATGCTCATATATCCATAAATACGAGATGCTACCGGTGGAGAAAAGATATCATGCACGATTACATCCGTAACCTGTTTTACTGACCGATGTAAAAATTCTGGATTTTCTGATTTCACCCGCCATTCGCCATTATCACCGGAACAAGCAGCAAGAACAATGACAACACCAATATACAGTAACGCGTTTTTCATAAGCATAAATTCAGTCTACAAAAATAGGTCATAACGAAATAAAAAATATGACTTTGATCACTTATTTAAAAACTAATACCGAATCGTTGTTACGGCTTACAATTATCTTTTGCAAACCTTTTGCTGTTGTTACGGATTTTATGTCGCGACCTTCCCCTTTTACATAAAAACCAGACTGCTCAAAAGTCTGAGCTTTGTGATTTCCCGTACCATCCCCAAGCATAAGCAACCCATAACCTGCATCATACCGGCCAAAATCTGGCTGTACAGCATACCAATTACCCACAGCAAGAATATCTGAATGACCATCGTGATTAAAGTCATCCGATAAAAATGAAAAAATAGGAAACATTTGTGCTTCAATCGGTAATGGGTGAATAGGGTAAGTTCCTTCTTTCTCTTCGATCCAGACAGAATTGAATGTCTCTACTTTTTTCTGAAGAACTTCGTTTCCGGGAGTCAATATGTCTTCTAAGTTTACGTTTTTGAAATTTTCATTCATTAAATATTTTTTCTTTAATGTTGGCACCTGTTTAAGTAAGTGATCTCGTGATACGAATGGATATTTTTGGTGGTTATTGTAATAGGTAATAATAGGATCATAACTACCATTTAAATCAATGTCGCTTATATGTAATTCCAAGGGTTCCTTTTCAGTTACTCGCAAGCGCGAATTAGTGCCTGCATTCCCAACCAAAAAATCAAAATCACCATCTCCATCCAAATCAGTCTTATAAATTGTGTTCCACCATCCATTGGTATGTGTAAATCCGAATTTTGTGGTTTCATTAACAAAGGTTCCATTTGATTGTTGAATTAATACTGTGATTGGCATCCATTCCCCAACCACAAGTAAGTCAAGCAAACCGTCATTATCCATGTCGTGCCAAAGCGCATCGGATATCATTCCTAAATCCGATAAGGAAATTCGTTTATAGGTAACGTCCAAAAATTCACCTAGACCATTATTAATTAGTAAATAGCTTGACGGTGTTAATCCATATTTACCAGCAATTACTCGACCACCGATGAATACGTCCAGATCTCCATCCGAATCAAAATCTCCAGGAACAACGCAGGACGCATTCAAATAAATAGCTGGCATTGCCCTACTGTTCTTTCTAAAAATTCCTTTACCATCATTGAGATAAAGCCGCGGTCGCAAATTTTCAAAACTTCCTTCTGTCTCCTGGCTACCACTAACAACCAGTAAGTCTATAAACCCATCCTGATTGGCATCAAAGAAAGCGGAGTTCGTATCTTCAGCTGCCGAATCAATTTCAAAAACTTTTTGATCTGATCGATTAAAACCACCAGATCGATCCTGAATAAAAAGTACTCCAGCCTGTCCTTTGGCGCCACCAATAAAAAGATCATCCAATCGGTCTCCATTTACATCCGCCACCGCCATTTTGGGACCTTGGTTAGACAACATGTGCGGAATTAGCCTTTCAATTTCAAAGGCAATAAATGTGTTTTCCTTGTGTTTAAAGTTTAAGGAATTATCTGTCGAAAATATACCTGGGGTTAGTTCTCGATGATAAGACCAGTTATTAATTGCATCTTTTTGATTTAGGGTAAGTACTTGATTTGATTTTACCGTTTCGATCTTTTGATATTTATCATTTGGCCAGATCACAATCAACGAATCAACCTGAATGGCGGTACCCAAGCCAAAATGTGCACTATTGTCAACAGCCGATTGCCATCCACGGGTAGCAATTACTTCATGGACATTTTTACCATTTTTCGAATAGACAATTATTTTTGCTCCTATTCCAAAAGTATTCGGAAAATCACCTTTAAGATTTACGGTTAGATAATTAGAGGATGGCAAATCATTTCTAAGCACGGATGCCCCCTCGTTAACATTATTTATAACGAGATCCAAATCACCATCCTGATCAAGGTCGGCATAAGCGGCACCGTTTGATAATCCTGATTTGATACCTAACCAACTATCCGTGACTTCTGAAAATGTAAGCGCACCATTATTTTTAAAAAAATAGTTCGGCACTTTGCCTTCAGGCATTCTATCAATCATTTGTTGATCTGTAAAAAACCGCTGTGCAGAATCACTTGAAATATAATTAATATAATCAAGATCATTGGGTCTCTTTAAAATACCATTCGCAACAAAAAGATCTCGGTATCCATCATTGTCAAAATCGGCTAGCAAGGGTGACCAACTCCAATCGGTAGCTTCCACACCTGCCAAACCTGCAATATCACTGAAGGCTAAGGATCCGTCTGGTGTTTCGCCTCTGTTTAACTGAAGCGTATTGCGTGTTGCCTGATAATGATAACCAAACTGAAGTTTAAATTGAAATATTTCAAATGGATCCTCACCCGCGCTCGCTTTTATTATTCTTTCTTCACGAGGTTGCATGTCCAATGTAATAATATCCTGCCAGCCATCATTATTAATATCAGCAATATCATTACCCATTGAAAAACGACTTGTATGGGGAATACTCTTTTCTAACTCCTGCCTAAACGTGCCATCTCCATTATTTATATATAGATAATCATTCTCATGAAAATCGTTGGAAACATAGATGTCCTGAAATCCGTCATTATTAAGATCAGCGATACCAACACCTAATCCGTATCCAATCTGACTTTGATAAATACCTGCATCCTTGGTTACGTCCGTAAATCTGGCAGTGCCGGATGGTATCAATTCATTTCTGTAGAGCTTATCGCCCGCTTTAGGATCTGTTTGCAATCGAAGCGAAACATCTCCATAAGAGTGAACTGAATGTACGGCATGATTTACCAGATACATATCAAGGTCGCCATCTTTGTCAAAATCAAAAAATGAAGCTTGCGTTGAAAATCCCTGAAAAGACAAACCATATTTCTCAGTCTGATCACTGAACGTAAGGTTCTGGTTGTTGATTAATAATTGATTGCGCCCAGTGAAACTTTTATGTCCCCCTACTCCGCAACTAAAAATATCAAGGTAACCATCCCCATTAACATCAGCCATAGTAACACCCGTCTTCCAATTACCGGCTACTGATACGCCTGCGGTTGATGTAATGTCTTCAAATTTAAAATCACCTTTATTTAAGTAAAGCTTATTTTCTTTTTGATTGGCTGAAAAATAGAGATCAGGCAAGCCATCGTTGTTAATATCACCTATAGCTACCCCGCCTCCATTATAGAAATACAGGTATTCAATAATATTCATTTCGTCAGAATCCGAAAGTCTATTCTCGAAAGTAATGGAAGAATGTGAAGAGGGTACCAAGAAAAATAAAGGTGTATTAGTAACACCACTTTCCTTACAAGAAATAAGAAGTGAAAGGACAATCCATACTTTAAACCGATGTACGCAATTCTTAAAATAGGTCACTCTACCTTCGTCTTAAAAAACAAAACTGAATCGTTATTTCTCGCCACCATTAGTAAATTATCTTTTCCAACATGGAATAATTGAAAATCCCGAACCTCACCTTCTATGAGAAGCCCTGAACTTTTGGCGGGAACCGAAATAAAATTCCCAAGACCATCCCCTTTTAGTAAAACTCCATGACTTGCATCGTAGCGACCTACTTCAGGTTTTGCTCCATATAAGTTACCACCCAAAAGTATATCAGCAAATCCGTCATTGTCAAAGTCATTAACTGAAATAGCTTGCATTACTGAAAATTGTGCCGCCATAGGTAGTCTGGTGAATTTGAATTTTCCTTTTCCATCATTCAAGAGAATTCCTGTGCCCAGTTCAAAAGCATCTAATCGTGATGCATCTTTAAGCTCCTCTTTTGTAAAAATGTCAGTTATCGTTTGATCACTGAAGTTCTCATATTTCAAATATTTTTTCTTCAACGATGGAATTTGTGCAACTAAATCATGACGTAAAACCAGTGGGTAACTTTTTTCTCCATTATAAGCACAAATAATTTGTTCCATTGTTCCGTTCTTATCGAAATCACTCACATACATCGAAATCGGTTTCTCTAAGGATGCGCGAAATCTTGAATTGAGACCGTGGTTAGCTATAACAAAATCAATATCCCCATCATTATCTAAGTCCGCGGGTTCGATTCGATTCCACCAACCGTTAGTAAAGTTTAAGCCCGCTGACTCGGTTTTATCTACGAATTGATTCTTTTCGTTGACAAATACTTTTATAGGCATATACTCACCTACAATAATCAGATCAATATCCCTGTCGCCATCAATATCAATCCACGAGGCATCCGTTACCATACCTACTTTAGTTAAGCCTGCAGCAACACTTGCCGTTACATCTTTGAACTTGCCCGTACCATCATTATTTAATATGTATCCATTCATGGGTAATCCATAGGCGAACGATTCACTGCGAATCCCCACAAACAAATCGAGATCACCATCCTGATCATAATCTGCGGCTTTAACCGTAGAGGTATTTTCCCGAGCAGTTAATGGAAGGCCATTTTCGGATTTAATAAAATTACCACGACCGTCATTAAAATATATACGATCTACCAATGCACTGGAAATGCCCGAAAACTCACTACTTCCGCTGCCAACATAAAGATCCATATCCTGGTCGCTATCAGCATCAAAAAATAAGCTAGTCTGATCTTCAGAAATCCTATCCACTTCGAAAGCAGGTTGATTCAATAATTTGAATTCTCCGTTCTGCGATTGCACAAAGATGCTTCCGAGACTATTCTTAGCGCCACCGATATAAAAATCTTCAAGTCCATCCCCGTTTATATCTCCTCTGGAAACACGGGGTCCGGCTGTACTCAACATGTGATAAACTAATTTGTCGCGATCAAAGTCAATGAACTCACTTTCCTTATGAACGTAAACAGCCGACATTTTAACTTCTTGAAATAAACCCCCGGAACTTACCGCCTCGCTTTGAGACCCCACTTTTGAATCCACTTGATCGAGGACAAGAATTTGATTAGTCGCTACGTTGTTTAGAATGGTCTCGTTCCCATCCGGCCAACGCACGCGTATCTGATCAACCGTATCAATTTTTCCCAAGCCTATGTTAGGCCGGGGATCTACGGACGACTCAAAGCCTCTATTTGGAATTTGCTCAATAAAAAATATTTTATCACCACTAATTATCTCGATTGCAGTACCTACAGCATTTTTATTTCCTTCTATACCTTTAAGTATAAACTTCAAATAGTGATTCGCTTCTTGAAGTAGGTCTGTTTGATTTCGCATTAAAGAAACTTCTTGATTGACATGGCTTATAACAAGGTCCAAATCCCCATCATTATCTAAATCTCCATACGCGGAACCATTTGAAAAGTTAGGCTCCCCTAGTCCCCATTCATTCCCAATATTTATAAACTTTAAATCACCCAGATTCTTAAATGTATAATCCGGAACCGGATTAGAAGGTATTAATTCCACCAATTTACGATAATCAACTTTATTGTTGGTAACGATGGATTTCACCACTTCTTCATTCGAAACATATTGCAAGTAATCCTGATTGGTTAAATCCTGATAAATTCCGTTAGCCACAAACACATCCTTTAGCCCGTCATTGTCCATGTCAAACATGAGTGCACCCCAACTCCAATCGGTTGCTTCCATACCCGATAACCTACCTATTTCACTGAAGGTTCCGTTTGCATTATTGAGTTGAAGCATATTTCTGGTGAACTGATGATAATAATCATTTTGAACGCTGTTCTGATAGCGATCCCAGTTTTCGAATGTTGTTACTGTTTTAATTCGGTCATTGCTTTCCGGTAACATTTCCGTAATGAAAATATCAGACCACCCGTCATTATTAATATCTGCTAAATCAGCACCCATGGATGCTCCGCTGATTGATTTTATTTGTTCCGTCAGGCACTCCTTAAAACTACCATTCTGATTATTTATATAGAGGTAGTCTCTTTCAAAGAAATCATTGGATACATACAAATCAGGCCAGCCGTCTTTATTTATATCACCAACTGTTGCACCTAATCCAAATCCAATAACACTTCCATAAATACC
>Ga0154020_10008471_pt1 | contig 11924 bp, 21 predicted proteins | sample Klosneuvirus_201_FD_109709 | JGI IMG/M metagenome (GOLD analysis project Ga0154020, IMG submission 109709) | Active sludge microbial communities from wastewater, Klosterneuburg, Austria - Klosneuvirus_20160825_MG | ecosystem: Engineered > WWTP > Aerobic digester > Activated sludge | place... | reverse complement strand
TTATCCTGAGATCTCTCGGCTATAAGTACTCTTTTTGCTAGATACCCCTGAGAGCCAGTGACTTTGAATATCTTATCTGCGAAAATAAGATTCTCTAGTATGCCTCTCAAGTCTGTTGCTGTATTTACATCATTGATAATATGCTTCCAGATATCTTTGAATGTAAGGGGGACTCTGGTATTAGTAAGCAATACCATTATCTTATTAGTTACATCAGACTTCTGGCTGGCGCCAAATTCTCCAAGAGCTTTTGCCATGGAATGTTCAGCATGTGATAACACAGTATTAGCAAGCACAACATCATGTATGCTAATTGTTTTCGATTTTCTGCTGGCGGCATGAATAAGGCATAGCTTAAGCAGGTGAGTAAAACGGCGATTGCTGTAAGAATCGAATCTAGTATCATCAATTGGCTTCCAAGTTGTATAGATTAATTCCAGCATCTCCTTAGCATCTGGCTCAAGCTCTGCTTCTCCTTGTGCTATCGCTCGAATCTGCAGCAAGCATTGTATCAGTGCGGCGGTGGCCTCTTCTTTAGGCGGCTTAGGAAAGGCAATCTTATTTCCATTAGATTCCCCATGAACAAGTATTAGTCTTGAGAAAATACCTTGGCCTATAGACTCTTTAGGAAAAGCAAGACTAAAGCCGGTACTAGTATTGCCAGCAAGTATACTGACGCAAGGGTCTTTAACGAATACAGATTTGCTAGTGAGCTTACTGTGAGTATAAGAGCCAGACCAATCCCAAAGTGAGCCTAGTAGGGAAAGAAACTCAATGTTATTGAGACCGACAAAATCATTGAATTCATCAGGATTAACAAATATTTCGCAGTCTCCTAGAGAACTCTCCTCAGCTGCATCATTTCCCCATAGATTCTTATCCAATATACTATCATAATCTTCTGAGTCTTTCTGGCCAGTGGCCGCAAGATCAACTAGGAATTGCTCCTTACTGCATTTAGAGCTAGAGAAAGTACTGTAGCCAGCTTTCTTTATTAGCTTACTGGCTACTTTAATTGCTGTACTCTTTCTAGTTCCTGCTGCGCCCATAAGCATCACATACATATTGCTATTGATTTGCGAGTGCCCATGTTTGAAATAGAATCTCTTACCTAACCAGGCACCAAGAGTAGCTAAGATACTCCAGCGCTGGAATGTAGTAGGAGATTCAGAGTGGCCAATGTAATGCAGATAAGAGTCTATAAAATTAGGTTCTCTATTCTGTCTCACTCCAGCGATGGGCTCCATGTCTATCCTTTCCTGCCTTTACTGCTGCTGGAACAGTGAAAGTTCTTGTCTTGCCATCATAACCAGTGATGGTAACTGGTATCTCCATTCTATCTTTTACTTCTTGCATTAGATATTCGTGGCCTTCTTTAAATTGAAATAGAATGGAGTCGTGGATTTGACAGAGAAGTTTGAATTCAGGTTTGAAAGCTAGATCATAGAACACTTGCATGAATGCTTTATTGAGAGTCATTGCATTTAGATTTTGCGGGACGTGCGCTACGTATCCATTAAGATCTCTCTTATTCTTATCTGGGTGCCCAAAGCAATAGCGTGCCCAACCCTTAGTAGTTGCTTGATACTTAGAGTTATGCACTGCTGTACTCTGCAGAAGTCTTGTCTTGATTACTTCTGATGTAACTCCTGGATAGAATACTTTGCTAAGAGATGGATAAGTCTTATGGAATTGAGCGAGCAGGTATTCTGCCACCTGTTTTGGAAGCCAGAGTCTCGGGAGTTTGAGAAGACTCTTTGCCTCGAATACTTTCTCTAGTCCCATTGTATCAATGAGAACTCCGGCGCCCATGAGATAATTAGCTCCGTGATTTACTTTCTTGGCTAAGTCTCTCAGTGGCTTGTCTATTGTTTTACCATTAGCGTAGATAGCCTCGTAAGGCACTCCAAAAAATGCTGATGCGTTGACTGAGTGGAAATCTCTTTCGCCTGAGACTGCGTCAATGAGCGCTGAATCTCCAGCGACATTAGCTGTGTCTCTTGATTCAGCTTGCTCAAGATCACATTCAGCAATTCTGAATCCGCTATCTGCAATAAGGGTGCGCTTAACAGCACTTCCTCTAGGGATATTCTGTACTTGGAGCCCGCACCAGAAATGATGCTCTTTAGAAGCCAGTCTCCCTGTATCCGTTCCATGCGGATTGAGTGAATACAATATTCGCTGTTTTCCATGGCGAGTAAATTCCTTTCCCGGAGTAAGATATGTGGATACTAATTTCCTAGCCTTGCGAATGTTAAGCAGGCAAGTAATGATTCTTGCATTGATCGGATGGCGATAAGCTGCTTTAAGCAGATCCTTTTCATTACTACTATCAATATCTTTGCACCCTAGAATTACAAGTAGTTTCTTTACTTGCACAGGAGATGAGACATTGATGGGAGAGGCGATCATCCTCTCTAATTTCTCTTGTTCAGAGGCAATGATCTGTTTCTGCTCTGCATATGAGATACTTAACTCATCCATGTCTCTTGCTATGCCTGTCATCTCTGCCATGTGGCAAGGAAATAGCAGAGGAAATTCTAGGAGATAATTGTTTTTAGCATAGCTTGGAATTTCTGCCAGCATTTGGAGAAAAGCGATTGCTGTTGTGTAAGTGTCTTTACAGTTATAGAGAAGCTGATCTCTCCTGTTACCTGACTTGCTAAGATCCTTCCAGTACATTGCATTTCTGGAGAAGAAAGCTCCAAGAAATCCAAGATCTTTTGGAAGCTCGGAGTACCAGCAATGCATGAGTGTTGCAGTATCCCAGAGATAATTGTACGGGACTGCGTTATATCTAGAGAGATACGATAAATCATACTTTCCATTTTGCATCACCTTTGCAGCAGGGAGTAGGTTAAGTTGTCGGATCATAGCTAGCTTAGCTAGGCTATCTAGCTGGATTACACAGCTATGAGTCTTAATGGAATCTCCTGAGATCCATACTGCTGTATATCCGACTTCTGTAATGTGGATTTGAGGCTCTTTACCTGTCTCAATGTCTAGTGCTATGAGAGAGGCAGAAGAATAGGAGGAGAGGATGCGCTGGAAATTAGTCTCATCACATTCTTCCCAAATAAATTCAGGAGCTACTAGCCAATTCTCTGGGCTAATGAATTTACTCATGTAGCGCCTGAGAATAAATTTACCGTAAGAGACTGATACAAGTTGATCTAGAGGATTTATGAATACAATCTCAATAAGACCTAGCTTATCGCTGTGAAGAGTAAATAGAGAGCCAGCATAATTATCTAGTGAGGGCCTCTTGATTCCATCTGAATTAAGAAGTAATTGGAGGACTGCTGGCGAAGAGCATAGGATTTGTGGCGTCTGTGCGCGCTCTGCTAGTCGGATGATTTCTGTGCGACTGCTAATTGTTTCGCCAAAAAGCAAACAAGCCGTAGCTCCCAAGCACTCTTTAAAGCGAGGAAGGTACGGCTTGTCTTGAAAGGTATGGATTAAGAGAAGTTTTTTCATATATCATTAGCAGCTTCATAGGCCGCTGCCTCTTCCTCAGTCATTAGATCATTCACATAGCGATATGCTTGTTCTTGCTGCTCTGCTGTCTGTTGCTCAGAGGATTGCTTGATTTCAAACGCAGGCTTGAGAAGCCCTGATCCTACCTTAAAGAGAGCTAGACTGATTACTTTGAATAAATCCTCTGGACACTCTGGCTGAGAAACAATCCACTCAAGATTTTCTTTGCTTACTGAGATTCGGAATTTCATAGATTGCTCCTTGAGAGTTGATCAATACAATATCTGTATATAGCTTATAGCCATAATAGCTATAGCATATGTTAGGCTGCGCTAAAAAGTATTGTCTGCGTACAAGTCCGTAAGACTCTAATTTATACCACAGTGATTTCTTTCTAGCCGTCGGCAAAGAGACAGATGCTAGCTCAGCCAACTGCTTTGCAGAAAGCCACTCATCGGTATGAGCGGCAAGAACTTTTACTATCCGCTGTTCGCAGGGAGTTAGGAGTTGATAATTGAATTTCATTTTTTCATGCTTTCTCTGTAGCCGCCACTCTCAGCACCGCCAGTCGTTCCGCTGCGCCGATCTGTTTTTCGGTGCAGGTTATCGGGGATGTCGCTTGCACAGGTCGTCTAGTGCTTGGCGAGTGCCGGGAAATATCTCTGGCACATCCTTTGTTTTCGTCTCTTTCCAGTACAAGAACATATGCGCGAACCGCTCATTTGCAGAAAATGTCGAACACCATGAACACCCGTCTGGAGCTTGTCTGTCGTTCTTGTGTTCGGCGCAAACGAATCGGCTTTCATCCTCGCACCATGAGCAATCGTCTTTCCCGTAGGCACTTGAGGCAGGGTTCCGCCGCGCCCCTTCAAGTAAGTACGTGTGCTTGTAGTGCGCCGGTTCTCCGCACACATCGCACTCGCGGCGCATGCGCGTTTTAACTACAATTTCTGTCGCACCCTCTCCGGGTAGAGTCTCTAATGTTTCGTTCATTTTTTTTGCCCTCTGCCGCTGTCGTGGGTAGCTGCCTAACCCGTCATTCCACTGGACTGGCGAAAATGCCGCCAGCCGGTGAATTCATGCGTTGTGCGCAGTAATGCCACTGTGGCCGCCCCAAGAAGTTCTGCGCGTTTGCCAACCTCGGTATCCGCGTGCGCTACGGGGTACAGCACAGTGTCTCTGCACTCCGCTATCCATTCACGTAGCGCCGCGTTCTCCGCTTCCAGACTGTGAATCTCTGCCGCACATTCTTCGCAGGGTTCCCAATTCCCGTGTTTGCAACTCATATCGTTCTCCGCTTCAAAGTGCGCTCTAACAATTCATTCAAGCCGACGCCGCTTCGCGGCTCCGGTTAATTCCGGTGTTAGGTTGCAGTCGTAGCCAATCGCCAATCGTGCAGTCAGTAGCGGAACCTATGCCAAAATGACCGCAGACGGCGCACATCCATGACTTGTTGCCACTATCTGCGGGAGACTTCGGTACTACGCCAGCTTTGTACGCGCAATCATCACAGCAATGCACGCGCACCACGTCGCCCACTGTGTGCTTTGAGAAATCAACACTCATACGTTTCTCCACTGCCGCATAACAGTATCGCTTTGTGTTTTTTGCTGTTCAAAAACTCCAGCCCGCATTTTTCTGAGCAGCAGGAATAATTGTGTTCCCATGCAGTGCTGCTCATGCGGGCACCCTTCCATGCGTGCGGATCGCCATCATGTTGTTCGTCGTGCGTATCAGTCATCACTGCTTTCCTTGGGCTGCTGTACCTCTTCAACTGGACACAGTTCAATCCACATATCTGTAACCTTGTCGATGAACACGCACTCTCCGTTTTCACGGTAAGGCATAGTGGATTCAAAAATCAATCTGACCAATTCGCGAAGCTTTTCAATCTCAGTGACTGCTTCGTAAATGTCCGCTGAAATTCGGGCGGCTTCCTCGTCATCAATCGTTAGAACCGAACCGTTATATCCAGGCAGTTCGGGAAGATTCCCGATTACGATTGCGGCTGTGCGTAGTTTGCTAACAGTTGTTTTCATGTTTGCTGCACCTCGGGTGCGGCTGCGAGTTCGTCAAACTTCTTCTTCCAAAATGCCTCGTTCTTTGCGTGTTGTGCCCATGTTTGCATCCATGCAGCAATGCGACGAGCCAAAGACTCACACAAAGCGGCGTCTATTTCCTTGTGACTGTTCTCGGGGTCACACCAAGCTTGTGCAGCAATTTGTCGAGCTTCATCCATCCAGTTGTACTCGGGCTTTTGTTCCATCACTTCAATCAAGTTCGTGGTCATTTGGTTTGCTCCAGTTGTTCAATTACAGCTCGCATTTTTTCGACTATTTTTCTGACTGCTCCGGGCTTGTAGCAAGGGTCGTCTTCCGCGCATTCGACGTATGGCAACGCCAGTGCAACTACATCACCAAAGGCTTCAACCTGCGCCCACAGTTCGGCGATGTCTTGCTGTGCAATGATTTCGGAATGTTCAAACGGCAACCACGATGCCCATTCCTCTTTTGTGCGATTCATTTTCCGTTCTCCAATGCTTCGCTATTTTGTGTAAGTAGAAAGGCGCCACGCTGAATATGTCCAAGTTCTAGTCATCACTGCTCTCCTTGTGCTGCTGTACCTCGACATAGCGCCACGGTTCTAGTGCAATGAAAAAGCCGTGGCATGTAATCTTTGTAAGCCCGGTGTTGGCGGGGTGCGGATCAAATACAAATTCGCCATCCTTTGCTACGCAGGCATGTGTTACATCGGCGCTTCGATTGGTGTTGCCTGAAACTTCATGCCACAACCCTTCGATTCCATAGGCGTCAATGTGACATTCAAAATCTTCGACCATGCAATACGCCAGCCCGAATTGACGAAGCCACATATTCATTTCTTTCACCCAAGTATCGGGGGTAATGAACAACGGCACGTCGTCAATCGGAAGGTGCAAAAGGGATGCAAGAACAGCTGAAAGGCAGTTGCCGTGAACTCCGTTATCAGGATCGTGCAATAGGGTTTGTTTGGTTGGAATCATGGCTGCTGTGCCTCTAATAGTTCAAGTGCTTCTGGCGTTGCCACATAGACAAGTCCATATAGGTGTGCCGATTTATTTAGAATACTTAGAGAATCGAAATAGTCCCTTACTGTAATACCACTCCTCACAGTGGTAACTGTTTGCTTCCCAGTAACTAAATCAACTTGAATTTGTTGCCCTAATGGGTTCATGGCTGCTGTACCTCGGCCATCAATCGCAGTTGGTCTTGTATTTTCAGGTTCATCGTGCTTCTCCGTTTACAAATGCGATCAGGTTCCTTACTCCAAATCCTTTCTTACCGCAGCGACTGTTCCATTTCCCAGTGCCGGGCCAGAAGTCGATGAAATTCTCTTTACCCTCCACGATGAGATGCGCGCCTCCGTTGTTGGTCGTGAAAACAATGCCGGCGTCAAGTAGTAACTGCGCCGAGTTTTCTCGGTTGCTTGCACGCTTGGCTTTGCTCGCTTCTCTGTGGTCTTTCCACACTGCTGATGCGTCGTCATCCATTTCTGGGCTCCTTAACTAAACTAAAGTAAATTAACTTCACTTAACTTCACCTAAATCACTTACTTAGAGTCACTAGACAGTGCAATTAAAATAAATTAACTGACTGCCTAATGACTCTTGTAAGAAATCTAAATCAGACTACGGTCAGCTTCTTGATTTCAAAGTAAACTGGACGCTCAGTCTCTCCCGGCTTTGCTTTACCCAGGCGATATGCAGTAACTGCCTCTACTTCTGTACCTGCACAAGCATCAATGATATCACGCAAAGAGCTAACTCCGAGAGCAGCTGCAAGAGGAGCAACCAATTTCTTAAATGCGCCCTGACCATACTCGTTATCCAGGAAGAAAGTTGCATTAGATACTTGACCAACAGTAATTGGCTTATCAGTATCTGGGAAGCTAAGCTCCACAGTCTCGATACCAGTCAGCTTTACTTCAATAGCAAACTTGTCATTGATAGTTTTCTTTTCCATGCTAAGAGTGCAGCGATGCACACCAGCCGGGAAATTAGCGAACTCAGGCAGATCGGCCAAGTCATCCAGATTTGCATCCAGCAGAGCGTCAAAATTGTCAGACATTTGTATTTCCTTTTTCATAAAGTTAAAAGATTTGAAACATTAGATTGATTAGTTTTTAAAGTAGTCTAATCAGCTACTGGCATTCCCTTGAGATTTCTTAATTAGATTAGACAATGCGCTTACTGCTTTTTGCCCAGGCGCTGGCTCCGACCGCTTACTAGCTCCGCTTCCAACATCTGGACTATCAGAGAATAGAGACAGCAAATTCATATCCTCTCCAATACTGTGACCTAGCCGGCTACCTGCTGTAATATTGTTTGCATAAGTGGTACTGCAAGTGGCCACATGCTTTTTATTCTTTAACTCAAGATAAACTACGTCATCAAAAAAGCGCGGACAATTGCGAGAGAAATTGCTAGTACCACAAACAGGAAATAGCTTAATCTTGCCATCTTCTTGCTGACTTTCTACTACGTGAGAGATGCATACAATGTGATGACGAGATTGTTGCATGCTGGATAGAATCTTTTCTAGCAATGCTCCTTGTATGCGATAGATTTCCCACTCTGGCTTTGCTGTATCCTCTTTATCTTTCATGAGGAAATTGATTGTGCTAGCAGATAGCTGCGTGAGAGAGTCAATTACTACTACTGTATCTGTGCTGAGTTCTGAGAGGCAGACACGAGTTTCAGGAGCGGAATTCTTCTTGCAGACTGGACAAGACACCTTACCATGCTCTTCACAAATAAATACCTCTTTACCTGTGAATACTTTCAGCAGAGTTTCGATTGCAATCGGATAGATTTTGCTATCTGGAATCTGAATGAGCTCAATGTTTTCTTTTGCTGCTACAGGGAGCTTAAGCAATGATTCATAGCCAGCTTCCAGATCGAAATATAGAAGCTTATATTTCTCTGCTAATGTGCCGACAAGAGTAGTCTTACCTGTCATGGACTCGCCATAAATCAATACTCTCTTGGCTTTACTTGGTGATGCCTCTGATAGTTTCATTTCAGTTGTCCTCTTTATTTATCTACCAATTCGACATACATGCGAGGCATGCAGTTATATGTAGAAGTTTCTGTGATCTGATCTGCAATTTCCTTTAGGAATTTTGCTTGCTCTTCTGTGAGCTCTTTGATTATAGTGGTACTGTCATCACACCCACTTACTGTAATTTCGTATTTCATTTTTTAATATCCTTTACTTAGTTGAGAAACAATTAAGTCTTGAATTGTGATGTGGATTTGATAGTCTTCATGCCCAAGCAAAATCTTTTCCTCTTGCTCCTGAGTCAGAGGATCTGTCAGTTTATCTGTACCTAGCATACAAGTATATATGTATTCGCATTCCCGGAAAAAATGATAGCAAGACTCTCCTCTCATAGGATAGATGCCAGCCTCCTCATACATCTTGATTACCTCTATGTCTAGTAAGAGTTCTCTGATCCAGAGAGCCCGCTGGAAATAGGACTTAGTGAATGGCAACTGCTCGTATTCTCTAGACTTAGATTTATATATAAGATATAAGACCTCATAGCTAGAGATATCTGGGAATAGATTATCTAATACAATGCTATAGCCAATTGCTTGAGCTGAATTCTTATAGGTGGCTGCATTTATTGAATAGCTAGATGTAGTCTTAAGCTCCAGCACCATAATTTCGCCGGTGAGAATATTTTTAAGGACTGCATCCACAAAGCCTCTCAGCTTAAAGCCATCAGGGAGATGGATTAGAAAGGATAATTCGCAAGCTGGCTTTCCATCAATATAGACTAACTCCCATTCTGATAGATAGCCTTGCTCTCGCATAGCCATGAATTTCTGTACTGCAATCACAGATTCCCAGAAGCTCTTATTTTGCTTAGGATTCTCTGCCAGCAGATTTGCTTCCCAGATAAGAAACATATCCATGAGGACTTGTGATTCAGACTTGCCTTCCATTACAGATTGAATGCCTTGACCAACGGAATGGCCATATGCAAATGTGACTGAGCTAGAGATATCTTCTGACTCTTCACGAGGGGCTTGTAGTCTATCTAGTTGCCATTTGCGAGGACATGCATGCAGATTAAGAAGTGAAGAGTAAGATAGTTGTTTAAGTCTTGTATCCATTTTAATTTAGTCTCCTTGCTGTAGCATATATAAGACAGCTAATTGATGGCGCTCTTCGTAACAGGAAATGAAATAAGATTTTGCTAGTGAGTGGCTCCAGCCAAAGATAGAGACTAGATATTGCATCAGCCTTTCATTCAGTACCCTATCTGCTGGTAATACATTCTGATAGCCGCCTAGCCATTCAGCAAACTTCTTGAATTCCCAGAAACGAATTGATCTGGTGCAGAATAGAAATAGGCATTTAGTTCTTAGCTCATTAAGAGATGCTGAATCAGAAATCGTCTGCTGAGACTCCAGAGCCTGCGAGAAGATTAGCGAGTCTCTTGCTTGCGCTTGGGGGCTTTGCTGCTTTTGCTTTTGCTGCTTTAGGTTCTGCAAGAGTAGTATTTGTGACTGACTTAAGGCCATTTACAATTACTCCTATTTCTTCTTCATCTAGCAAAGTGACAATATCAGGATCAGCGCGCAACTTAGTATGAATTTTTTGTAGTAGTGTTGGCATCTCAGGATTAGCAGCAAGTAATGCTTGCTCCAGTTCTGCAATGTTCATTTTAATCTGGTCTAGCATTTGAGTCTCCTATAAGTCTTTAGCTACGATATCAGTCATGCGATAATAGAGAGTGAAGGTGATATCATTCTTGTGAATGTGATAGCGTAGCCACATTGTGCGCCAGCCTTCACGAGAATTAAAAGAGCGATCTAGCCATTTCTCTTTAATTACTGCTTTAATTATTCTCTTGTGATATTTTTCTGGTGCAGTGATCGTGACTGTCTTATGCTCTTTAAGAGCTTTCCAGATAGGCATATACATTCTCATGGCACTAGGTGTTCTGGCCATATGGATTCCTTTCAGTTGCATTTAGTTTTTATTGCAGTCACCACTAGACTGTTAAGAGAAGTGGTGACTACTAAAAAACTAATCGCTAGCTAGAGACTGATTAGAAGTCGTCTGCAGAAACTACATCAGCAGCAATCAGAGCGTCAGCCTTCTTCAAGAGGAATTCAATTACCTTGAAGTAGTTAGATGCGTTTTCTGCCTTCTCTGCATAGACAACCAGTTGATCGCGCAGAACAGCAATTGCTTTCTTGTCTGCCTTGATGGGAGCAAACTTATAGACAAAGACTGCAACAGCACGCTTGATACGCTCTTCATCTTTGCCAGTGATTGCAGGCATAACAGCCAGATAATCTTCTGCAAAGTCAGCCCACTCTTCCTTGCTAATGCCACGGCTCTTGCGCTCAGCTTCAGGAGCATTAGCAATCTTATCCCAAGCCAGTTCTTCATAAGGGAAATTAGCAGAGGACAGACTAGTATTCTCTTTAGCCAGAGAGATAGCTTGCTCATAGACTACATTAAAGATAGCATCACGAATCAGTTGCAGATTATTTTTAGCGACTTCATCTGCACCTTCTACACTGCCAGCTTCGATGATGCTAATGATTTGCTCATCAGTAATAACGGGAACTTGCAGCTTAATGCTTTCGCGTTTGGTTTCAACGACTTCACCAGTTTCAACATCCGTAGTCTTAACAGTACGGAAATTGATAGAGGCTTCGACTTGATTGTAATTCATTTGTGATTCTCCAATTGGATTAGGAATGAGAAGGGATAGTCGCTGCCTTCTCGTCAGCGTGAGAGCGTATAGTACAGTAAAATGCCCTCTGTGTCAATGGGGGTAGGTGAGAGTTAATTAATATGGGGATTAGCTCTCAGATTTTTTAATCCAGCGCTTGCAATGGAAATCATTAGTATCAGGAAGCATTATAAGCTGACCTCCAATTAAAGTAGGTATATAAGTTGTCTGTCCTGTGTATTCCCATTCTGCACAAGTCTCTCCAAAATGAGCACAGCCTGAAAGAAGAGAGAGAAGGATTATTGCTGATACAAAATTTGACATATCACATTTCCTTTCTAGCTAGCTTGCCTTTAAAATGCTCTATTTTATCTGCTAGTGTATTGCCAGGTACTTTCTGAGAGACAATTCCTTTTACAAATGTATCAGGCTCACAGATAATGTATAGCTCTTCTCTTGCACGAGTTACTGCTGTATAGAGAAGCTCGCGAGCTATCATTGTATTGTGTGATTGATGGAATACACAATACACTTTACGCCATTCAGAGCCCTGAGACTTGTGGACAGTGAGAGCATATGCTAGTAAAAGTTGATTTACTTCTGCTGCCTTGTTGAGGGTTACAATTGAGCCGTCTAGCATTTGCAGCTTGAGAATGTGAGAGCATTCATTCTTGCGCTCTTGTCTATCTTCTCCATTCTCTAGTGCTGCC
>Ga0154020_10008470_pt1 | contig 11924 bp, 11 predicted proteins | sample Klosneuvirus_201_FD_109709 | JGI IMG/M metagenome (GOLD analysis project Ga0154020, IMG submission 109709) | Active sludge microbial communities from wastewater, Klosterneuburg, Austria - Klosneuvirus_20160825_MG | ecosystem: Engineered > WWTP > Aerobic digester > Activated sludge | place... | reverse complement strand
TCTATTTTTAGTACTCCAATTGTATTTATCAAATTCAATTAATGCGTTTTGGCAGTCTGTTCTGGGTTGGTTTAATCCATTACTTTCTTTTGTCATAGGCAAAGTATCTGTCTGAGTAATAATATAATTTTGTTCTGAAGTAGAAGGTAAGCATGCTTGACAATTTACTGCCCAAAATCCTTCATCTCCCCATGAATTTAAAAAAGCATCATTATAAAAACCTATTCTGCCTAAGTAAGTATCCCCATACATTTTTTTCTTAGCATAGGGATAACGTAATTGAATTGGTATGTTAGTTGGTGTTATATCTAATGCGGCTTCTGTAATTTGTTTTCTATTTGCCCATTGAGCATTTGTATAGCCGTTATAATCTTGATTTCCAAAAGTAGAAGATTGAGATGTGTAATACCATTCTCCGTATGCTCCTATAAACCCTAATTGATGCAATAGAATAACGTCTTTATTTAATTCTAAAATCGGTTTTAATTGCTCAATATGTAAAAGCATTTGTTCTTTAGTAGGATCAAATGGTCCTGTAGAAGTAGAGAAAGAGTATGCAAATCTAATTATAACTTTCAATCCTGTATTTCTAATTCTATTAAAGTCAGTTTGCATATTATTAAGGTATGCTTGTGAAATATTTGAATTAAAAAATGTGTTTAAATAGAAACACCTGTAAATTACAGTCACTTTATCTACACCATTTTTATAACCATTTAAAGTAGACTCTGATAGTAACTGATAATTACTAGCTTTAGCATCTGAATATTTTTGTATTCCTCTCTCAGGATTATTAAATATTTCCTCACTTTGAATGTATTGAACTGTCTGAGAATATCCAATTGTCGATAGTAGAATTAAAAATAAAATTAACTTTTTCATGGTTTTTTGTTTAGTTCGTTATAGATTTGATTCCACTCTAGTTGTTCTTCAAGAGTCATTTTTGAATATTCCCAACTACCATATTGAAATTTTTGTGATTTATCAAGCTCATCCCATTGAACAGGGTTACCAATAAAGTACACAAACCCAAAATATAATGCTATTGCTAATGGAAAAAATGCAATTAAATTAAAGTCATAGAAAGCTGTAATTAACCCGTTAATAATTACAAGTGGTAGAATTATAGTTCCTGCACGTAAGCCTGTTAATTTCTTTCCTATGTAGTTTAATGCAAAGTATTTTACAATCAATTTGCGAAATCTTGGAAATCGTAGAAACCAAATAGTAGAAGACAATACAATTAGATAAACTCCAAACAAAGCACTTTCTAATTCAGGGAATAGAGTACAAATTACTGTTGCTAAAATAGAGCCATAAAGCACATACAAAACATCGTGTTTGTCATATTTATAATCGGCACTTTTGCCTTGTAATTTAAGAATCAGGTATTGAATAAATTCAGCTACAACTCCTAAAAATAAACCGCCAAACATTGCTAAAATTTGTCGCATACCATCAGGAACTCCGCTAATAAACAATAAAAACCCAATTCCAATACCTAATATTAAATGCAATTCGTACTTTTTTTCGATAAAATTTTTCATAATTCTATATTATTTGATTTATTGATTTCAGACAATGTTCTTTATGTAAAAAATCTAAAATTTTACAAATTATCTTGCCTGTTTTTGTTAAGGTATTATCTCTTTGATTTTTACCTAATGCACTACTTATTGTTTCTTTAAAATTTCCAAATTCATAACCTTCTTTAGTTCTTAAAGTTAAATTCAATAATGTTCTGAAATTGTGATTACCAAATCTATCTATATCTATTGCTGTTTGTCTAAAAAACCCATTTAATGTTTTCCAACTCAAGCCATAATGTATAAGAACAGCAAAAAAGTTAATTATTGATAATGGAAAAAATAATATAATTGCTACTATTGTTAATGCTATCCACATAATTCCCAATCTGTATTTCTAACATTCTCTTGTTTATTAATCAAAAGATGTCCTAAAATAGTGTATCTTTTTCTTAATTGTGTACCTGTTTCTGTAGGAGCAAACATCTGGTCTATAACATTCGTTAATTGATCAGCTTGAACAAATGTCATTACTCTTGAATGATTTCTAACAATTTGAGTTTTTGTAAATGTTCGTTCCTCCATTGTTTCTATATTATTTTCATCATAAACAGGGACATTTTCCGTGTAAGTTATTTCTACCCACTCTTTGATATTAAGTGTGTACGTTTCTGCAGTGTCATTTCTTAACGCTGAAGTTACTTGAGCAAAGACTATTGCTTTTTTGTCAGTATTAATCGGGTCATAAGACACCTCTGTAGTTGTTTTTATCATTTTTGTTATGCTATTGGTGTTAAACCTATGTTTGTTAAATAATTATTATATGCTGTTCTAAATAATTGTCCTTCTGTTATTACAGATGCTCCCATTGAATAATATGATATAAGATTTGAACCTTGTGCAAATGCACCTCTATGAATTGTTTGGTTTCCATTTGATAAACTTGTTGAATTGACAGCTAATGTGTTAGTTGTGGCTAAATTAATACTTGTCATAATAGTTGATGAATCTCTATGAATACTTTTGTAACCATTACCTGAACTAAAATAATTAAAACTACCACTACTATTACCACTATTAATCCTACTTGGTTGGGCAGTTGAGCATCTCATTATCTCACTAAAACTAATATTACCATCTATAAAAGCATCCGCCACTATTTGATATACAACTGCTTCTCTTGATGCATCATTTAGTAAATAATTAACTCCATTTACTACTGGATTATAATTAGTATTAACATATTCAGCATTAAATATTGAACCTATATTACCTTCTTTGGTGTATATAAGTCTTCCTCTATTTGTTGTAAGAATAGGTTCATAAGGAAATAATGTTCCACCAACACTTAATTGAGCACCCCATATAAATACAGTTGAGCCAGTTGTGTCAGTTGCTACTGACACTACTGCACTCATAGCATACATTTGCATAGAACATCTATACCATCCACTACCAACTGATGTTATTGCACCTATTGCACCATCAATCTCATTTACAATAGTACCTAATGTTAAATCAAATTGTACACCTCTAAGAAGCTTATTACTTGATGCCGAAAGATAAAATACACTACTAGTATCAGCTTTAGCATAACAACTAAAATTATATAATATATTACTATTTAGATTAGTACCTAGTGACATTTGTACTCTATTAGAAATAGCAGAAGAAACATATTTAGTAGCAGTCATACCGCCTAATGGGTCTGTTGAAGCATTAGGTGTAACAGTTGAATATATTTTTTGCCAAATACCATTTGTAAAATTTTCACTTAAACCAAGCATATTCACAATTGGTAATCTAACATAATTAGCAAGATTTCCTGTTGGATTTTTCCAATTAATTCTACTAAAATTCTCACAGTTTAAATCATTATAAGCAAAGTTTAAAATCAAATCTCTCTTGGTCCAATAACCGTCAACTTTCATAACAGCAATTAATGTGTTGATGTATGCTAATGTAGGTCCACTAGGCAAAGTAAACCCTTCTAAAACAGCTCTATCTATAATAGCTTGTGTTTCAGGTAGGTATTTTGATAAACTATGTAAAACATTTCTATATCTTAAACTCATAACTTTAATTTTAAATCTCTTGTGTTATCCAATACTCAACTCTACTACTTCCACACCATTCTGCATAAATAATATTTAATTCTGAAAGCTTATATTCTCCACCTATTAATACCCATCCACCAGGAACTGTTGGGGCTACTACATCATTATGATAAATCTTTTGAATTATCCCTAATTTTGCTCCTGTTAAATCATTTGTAATATTCCCTGTTCCTGGAGAACCATTTGTATTATAAATTTGATCAGTAACAAAAAAAATTACTAAACCTGTAGTTTGTACGGTTAGGTTTACTTTCAAATCTAATTGTTCTTTTACAGCTTCTACAGTAGGATAAAGAGTATCATTTATAACAGTAAAATCAGTTGCTTTATTAGATATATCTTCAGGAGTGAATCCTAAAGCATTTTGTTTACTATTAAATGTAGCCCAATCAGCAGATGTTAAATAACCATTTAAAGTTGAACTAGCTGCTTGTGTAGCTACTGTATGTTGGGCAGCTGTTAAATGGTAATACTCTGTTGGAGTACCACCTTGTAAACCACTTAATGAATTGTGACTGGGTGTTCCTGCTAAAGCTACCCAAGATAAAACACCACTACCATCTGTAGATAGAACATATCCATTTGTGTAAGTAGGGTTTAAGTGTTCTGCAACTAAAGTGCCAAATCCTATACTTGTACCTGTTCTTCTTAAAATGGTATAATTGGTACTTGCTATTATATCAGCGACATTACCTACTGAATTTACAGATCTTCCAACAATACTTAAACCAGAGCTCTGTCTAAAATAACTATTAGTAATAGAGTTGGCTCCCAAAGAGATATTAGGAGTGGCTCCACCAGTAGATAATATAGGTAAAGATGCTGTTACATCTGTTACTCCAGAAGAAGTAATAGATATAGTAATAGTTTTTAATTGACCATATTTATTTATTACCTGTATCATTATTGTTCTGTAGCATTAATATAAAAAGTAGTACCTTCTACATTTGTTATAAGCTGTAAGCTTTCACCTGATTGAAGTCTATAATTATAAGTATCTCGTAATGTATCTCCTGCTTCTAGGTCAAATCTATATAGAGGAATTTGTTCATCTGTTACTTTAGTAAGTAAGAAATGATAATCTTCACTAGGATTATTTACAATAAGAGTAGTTATTGTCAATAAGCCAGAGGTACAAGTAATTCTTGTACTCCCATCTATTAAAACTGCTCCTTGTAATACTTTTTCCATTATCTACCTTGCCCTTTATAGGCTTTTTTGTAATATTTACTATCCTTGTTAGAGGATGTTTTTGTTTTAGCATGAACCCCTGGTCTTTTAACTTTAGGAGATTCAATTTTTTCTGAAGTATTGGTTTTTACTGCCATGTTTATAAATTTTAAGTTATATTGGAAATACAAAATATACTATATATTCCAGAATTTATCATATTTTTCCTACCTGGAAATGCATACCATCTTTACGAGTCCATGTTCCACCCCAGTCAAACCCTGCATCTGTAAAACATTTTACTACTCCTGCAGATAGAGTTGGATTTTTACCTAAACCATTCCAAGCTGCATTAATATCAATAGCAAGCCCCCAAGAATGTAATGATTGTGAAGATAAACCTCTTTTCTTTCTAACATTAAAACAACCATCCCATGTTTTTAACTCACCCACATAGTTACGATCTATTAAGTTTTTAAAAGCTTTAGTTAGTGGTTCAACCATTAGTTTATTACAATATAATTTTTTAGGAATTACACCTATTTCTAATTCAGAAGGTATATCCCATAAAACCATATAAAGCTCTTCTCCTTCTGGAGTAGTTGGATCACCAAATTTTTTAAGACATTGTGCTGAAGTTACCATATTGTTTATATTTAAAATATTTTACCTAAACCATATCCACCTAATGAAGCTAGTACACCAATACCAATCTTTTCCCAAGTGTTTTTAGTTTTCTTTTTTTTGATTATAGTATTTAGATTAGCTATTTCTTTGTTTGCATTTTCTTTAAGAGTTCTTTCTTTAGCAATAATAGCTAAAGCTTCAAGGTGTTCTTCTTCTTGCATAGCAATGATCTTTTCAAAGGCTGCTGTTGTTTTTTCTTCTTTAACAAGAAGTTTTTCAGTAGATTTTAAATCTTTTCTTACTAATTCACATTCTAAGTATTCAAATCTAAATGCTTTTGACATTAAACTATCAAGTTCAACCTTTCCTTGAGAAAAAGAATGTACACTAAAAAATAAAAAACAAATAAAAATTAACTTTTTCATACTCCCCATTTTTTAATTAATCTTTTACCTTCTCTATCCCACCATTCTTGATCTTGTTGAACTGATTCACTTTTTATTTTCTCCATATCTGAATTAAAAATATCTCTATCTTTTTCCTTTTCTTCAAGAATATCTTCTTTTTCAGATTTATACTTAGCTATAGTATCAAATAGAGCTTCTTTTTCTTTTTTTAATAAAGAAATATTTTTTTCATTCTGTTTAATAGATTCTTCAGTTAGTTTTCTTTCAGTTTGAAAACCTTGATTCTCAAGCTCTAGTCTTGTAGTGTCAGTATACCATTTAATAATAAATATCAATGATATTATAAAAAATATTACTACCAAGATAATAAGAGTCTTATTTTCTTGATAGTATTTTTTAGCTTTACTAAAAAAGTCAATAATATTATTGTTGTATTTCATCTATATCTTTGCTTACTTCTTTTATTCTTTTCAAAAAAGCTTTTAGATTCTGCCAAATATTAATTTCTAGAGCCTGTTCTATATTTTCTTTGATAGAAGTTATTTCTACAAGAATTAAAAGAACACATGCTAATTTTGTGGCAAAAAATTCAACAGAAACCAAATTTAATAACAAATCATTTAGTACAAATTTATCTATAGGGTATAAAAAGATCAAAGAAAACTCATAAAGCAACATCTTACTAATTATATTAGATAATTTGTGGCTTGAAATGCTCTTCCAACCTTTTTTTCTAACAGACCTATAAATACCTGTAATTGTATCAAAAATGATAACAATTCCAACGGAAATAATTAGTCCTTGTATTGGTGTAAAAAAGACTAATAATCCTACCAGTAAGCTAAAAATATATTCTCTCATAATTCCATAATTATAAGGAACAAATTTATGGAAAATATGCATTAAACGAGAAAATGGATTATAAATAGTCATGGTAATATAGCATTATAGTTATTTATTTTTATTGATATTTAGATTGAACTTGTATTCCTAAATCTTTAGCCATGTCTGGGTAGAACATAGGTAACATACCAGCTGCTTGATTAGCAATAGGAAAAGATTTCATTAGATATTTTAATACTTTAGTATCTTTTTCTAATTCATCATCTCCTATGATTAAAGCATAATTATTAATCATAAAGTTTTGAACTAATTTTCCATAATTTTCAACTAAACCTATTGTTGGGAATATACCACGAGATATTAAATCAAATGGTGCTGTAAAATCATAGAAATACCCAATCTCATCAGCTAATTTATCAGAAGCTTTCATTAAGAACTTATATTGATTTCTAACTATAGGATCTTCATCATCTGGTGCCAATGCTTTTAATCCTGCATATATAGACATCAAAGTTAAGTAAAAAACTAAGTCAATAGCTTGACTTCTAATATTTTGTCTAACTAAATTAATAAATTCAGTTTCAGTCATCTCTAAAACTTTACCAGTATCTGCCAGATAGTCTGCTTTCTTTTGTTCAAATAACTCTCGCATATACTCAATACCTTTGTCATTTGCTACTAAGGAATTTCTTAATCTAGCAATACTTTTTATTACATTTATAGATAACATTCTAAATACCATTCTGCTTCTACCCCACTCATAGGCATCTGAAGCACTATTGTATTTAATATTTCCAAATCTAACGTCTGCTAATCTAGGTATCCAGTTTTTAAATACCATTAAAGAAGTACCAGCAATATTCATATTAATAAGACGTTTGTTTTCTTCAGTTAGATTACCTAAAGCATCACTATTAACCTGTTGAACCTTTCTTCTTAATTCAATAACACTGTCAGAATTTTCATCTACACCAGGAATAACAAGTTTACCATCAACAACAGAACTTAATTTTAATATTCCTTTTTCTTCTACAAGAGCTTCTACATCTTTTTCAAATTTAGCTGCTCTTTCTTTACGATCTTCAAAAGTACCATCATAGAAATTTTTATATTCATCAGTTTTTCTAAGATACTCTCTAGCATTTTGTACTTTACCATCTTGAACAATAGAGTTGTTTATGTACGCAAAGAAGTTAATTCTTTGAATAGCTTCATCACTGTTTCTCATCATAACCATGATAAAGTCTTGAACAGCTTCATCACTTAGTTTATTTAAAGATAGTTTTTTAGTAGCATATCTATTATAGTTATCAGTAAATGGAACGAAATAATCTAAAGCTGCTAAAGCTTTTTGTTTATCTGCTCCACCCATCTTATTACCAAAAATCCATAGTTGGGTTTTAAATAGATCTTCTTTAGTAAAATAATTACCAGAATTTATATAAGCTTGGAAACCTGCACCAAGTAAGTTAGATAATGCTGATAATGGATTTAAACCTAATGTATTCAACTGAAAAGTATTGTTTAAAAAGCTTATAGACTTATTAACACTAATCTGTCTACCTTCTAAATCTTCAGGAAGAAGTTTAAACCCTAATTTTGTATTTATTTTTTTACCAAATGATTTAAATTTAAATAGAGCTTGGTCAAAAGCCTCACTTTCTACAAATCTTTGTTGATAAACAATACCTGTAATCATATCTTTTAAAAGACTAGCATTGGTACTATTATCATCACTCTCTTTTATTATTCCCTCACTTTGTAAAGGTTTATTAAAGATTGATGTTTGGATTGATTTCTTATTTCTTTCAGCTCTTAATAACTGTAAAGCTTGTTCTTCAATAGCTACTAAGTTTTTATATCTAATAGCTTGCTCATTATACATAGCCATAGTTTTGAATAAGTCAGTACTATACTGGCCTTCCTCTATTTTATTAGTATAATAAATAGGAACACTATTTATAGGTTCATTAGTAAGAGGGTTAATTCTACCAAGACCTATATCATTCTCATCTACAGATATATTTCTTAAGGTTTGTTCTGCTAAAGCCATTTGACCACCAAAAACAACAGTTTCTGTTAATCCTTTTCTTACCCAAGGTAAGAATACTCTAGCTTCTACAGCATTAATATAACCTATATCTCTGTATACAGCATTTCTTTCTATAATATAATCATAGAAATCTTTTGCTGGAGCATTTTCTGGTCTTGTTAATGTTTTCCATTCTTCAGAGTTCCATAGTTCTTTTTTAGGGAATTTTTTGATGTCATTATATCTTAACCACCCATTGCCTTCTAAGAACAAACTGTATCTAGCATCTAATTTATTTATTTCTTCTCTAATGATAAGTTTAGCTAAGATACCTGTATCTGGTGTAGGTCTGTTAGCTATTCTTTCAGCTTCTTTTTGTTTTGCCTCTTTAAGATATTCAGTATAAGCTTCTACATCAACATTTGCTTTTATCCAAGCAAAGTCTTTTTCATTAATTTTTTTCTTAAGTTGTGTATAAAACTCAGATTTAAATTCATCAATAAGCTCATTAGTGTTAGGTTTCATTAAAATATTAAACTGATTTCTCAAGTTTAATCCTTTAGATGCTGCCCATTTTGAATAATTATTTCTAAGCTCTGTTAATGTCTTAACTTGAACAAGATTCTCTTTATTAGATAAAGCAATAGCTCTATTAGCTTTAACAAACAATGTTTGTATATTTCTAACTTGTAAAGTAGCAGCAGAGGAGAACCACTTAGTAATCCCTTTTATACATTTTTCTGCAGTATAATCAGCATTATTAAACTTTTCACCAAATTCTTTATCTAGATCTTGTAGATCTCTTTTGTAATCATATACCTTATCAACAGTATCACGTAAGTCTTCACGTAGTTCTATTTCATCCTCATCTTCTGTTCCTTCAAATAAGAATTTTAATTCTCTGTTCAAATCAAGATAAGGTTCTAATGACTCTAAGTTTATTCTAAGTAAAGCAGCAAACCCTGATATTTTATCACTATCTATTTCATCTTTAGAAAAGTTTCTAAATTCGTTATCATATTTTTCAAAAAGATATTTTATCTGTTTGTTTAATATTTTAACTTGATTTAATAATGGTCTAATATCTTGTTTAACTTGAAGAATACGTATAGCTCTATATAGAGCATTTAACTGTTCAGCTTTATTTTGTTTCTCAGAAGGAAGTACTTTTTCCTCTGAAAGTTTTTTGTAAATAGCATTTAGTTTTACAAGTAAATCATCAATTTTTCTAATACCAGTTTTTTCTTTGGAAAGACCTACAGGTAATAAGAAATCTTCAACTATATTTTTAACATTAACATCTCCAATTTTAACATCAAGTAAAACTGGTAAAGTTTTTTTGTTAAAATCAGCTTTACTATAAATAGCCTGAATAGGTATCATTCTTGTTTGACCAAACTCATCACTCTTAGTAGCAGTCATATTAGATATGATGTACTTATATTGAGTCATCTGAATATCCCAAGCAGCAACTTTATACCAAGGTACATCTGAAAATTTGTTTTCATTAATATCCATAAACTTCCAGTCAAGAATATGAATTTTTCCAGTAGAAGTAATAGCCATAAAGTCAACTGTTCCTGCAAGTTTTCTTCTTTCATCAAAAATAATAGTTTCTTTTAAGAATCTAGTTCTACCATCAGGAGACAAAGAAGATATTCTATCTTTAAAGTTATCTCTTAGAGTGATGTACATAGATCTATTATCCTTATTTAAAAGAGATACATAATTATCATCACTTAGGTGAGTATCACGAACATAACCATTTTCATCTATAAACATATCAAAAATATGTTCCATTTCTTTATGGCCTAAATCTCCATTTTCTCTTTTAAGGTCATTAATAGCATCAGTAAACTCATCTTGGTCTAGAGCTTTTTCAGCAAATCTTCTATTATACCAATTATCAACTAAGTCAGATACCCTTGCAATCTTGTTTCCCCCTAGATAATACCCATCTTCTCTTTTATCAATAAGTGTTTTAGCTTGATTTAACTTTTCAAATATTTTTGATTGTTTATCAATGCCTGCTTGTTCTTCAGGAGTTAGGGGGTCACTACCTTGTTGTAAGTATATACCAGATAAGTTATCAGCAGTACCAATATCTTCTCCTTTCATTATTTTAATAGCAGCAATATCAAAACCACTCTTAACAAATAATGATTTAAGATATGTTAATATCTCTCTCCACCAAGATTGAACATTAGCTACTTTTTCATTAGTATCTACACCATCAAGTTTGTTTACTAAAACATTAGCTAATACTTTACCAATAGCTTCTTTTTTAAGTTTACGAATATCAGGCTTGCCATTAGCATCTTGATATAAAGGATTTTTACCATATACAGCTAAAACTTCTTTGTATACAGCATAACCATTGATTTCTTGCATAAGCTTATTAAAAAGCTTAGGATTAGTTTGCTCAAGTATCTCAACAGCAAAGTGCATAGCTTCTTCAGGAAGAGCTTCAGCTTCTTTACCATCAATAACTTGAATAAGCTTTTGCATCATATCAGCAACACCATTAGCATCAATCTTCTTGCCATTAACAACAATTTTACTAACCTTAGCATAATCAACACCAACTCTTTTCAAAAAGTCTTTAATAAACTTAATAGCTTGTGGAGAAGCAGGTACCTGTTTAGTAGGAGTTTCCTTTTGTAATAATATAGGAGTAGTAGCTAAACTCTCTTCAAGGGTTATCTCTCTCCAAGTATTACCATACTCATCTGTAACTTGATTTACATTATCCTTACCATAAACTTTATTAAGAATATTAGTTACAGTATTTTCATAAAAAAGTTCTGTACCACTTGTAGCTATTTGTCCTTTTTTTGCGGCTTCAAGTTCTTGTTTAAATTGATTAATTGATTTTACAGAATCATCTATTTCTTTTTCTGTTAAATTTTTCCCTGTAATATTATTAATTCCAGTTTTTAATGCGTCTTCACCAGATTTAATCCAAGTTTCTCTATTTTTAATATATTCTTTCACAGAAGGAAATCCTTCTATTTTAGAAACAGTTTCTCCACTAGGAAATAATACTTTTTCATATCCTTTCTTAGCACTATCTTGTATAATAGATTTAATAAAGAATATAATCCAATTGTTATCTTTTTGAAGTAATTTAGTAAAAGCATCAGCATTATCTAAATATGTTTCTAAAAATATATTCCAAATTTTAGTATATTCATTAGAATTT
>Ga0154020_10008469_pt1 | contig 11925 bp, 8 predicted proteins | sample Klosneuvirus_201_FD_109709 | JGI IMG/M metagenome (GOLD analysis project Ga0154020, IMG submission 109709) | Active sludge microbial communities from wastewater, Klosterneuburg, Austria - Klosneuvirus_20160825_MG | ecosystem: Engineered > WWTP > Aerobic digester > Activated sludge | place... | reverse complement strand
CTGGCGGAGGTCGGCGTCGAGGGCGGTCGAAGGCGTCTCCTCGAGGACCTTCTGATGCCGGCGCTGAACCGAGCACTCGCGCTCGAAGAGATGCACGCCCTTGCCGTGCTGGTCGAAGAGCACCTGCACCTCGACATGACGCGGCTTCGGTACGAAACGCTCGAGCACCAGGAAGTCGTTGCCGAAGCTCGAAAGGGACTCGCGACGCGCCCGCGGCAGGACCGCCGCGAACTCAAGGACGTCCTGAGTGACATGCATCCCCTTGCCGCCGCCCCCGCGCGAGGGCTTGATCATCACCGGGAATCCGATCCGCGACGCCTCGGCGGCGAGACGCCCGTCGCTCTGGTCTTCGCCGTCGTAGCCTGGAACCACGGGCACACCGAAGCGCTGAACCTGCTGTCGCGCCGCCTTCTTGTCGCCCATCAGGCGGTGGACATCGCCCTTGGGCCCGATGAACATGAAACCCGCGTTGGCGCAGGCGTCGGCGAAGTCGCCGTTCTGGCTCAGGAACCCGTAGCCCGGATGAATGGCGTCGACCCCGGCCTCGGTCGCAGCCTGCAGGATCCGGTCGCTCCGCAGGTAGGACTCGGAGGACGGTGCCGGGCCGATGGGGAGCGCCCGATCGGCCTCCCGCGCGTGCAGGGCGCCCGCGTCCGCCTCGGAGAAGACCGCGACCGTCCGGATTCCCATGGCCCGGCAGGTCCGGATGATCCGAAGGGCGATCTCGCCGCGATTGGCGACAAGGACGGATCGGATGGGTCGGCTCATGAGGGACGCCAAGGTTACCTGCGCGCGGACCCGAGGCTTCAGCCGCGGAGGCGAAGGAGGATCGACTTCAGCCGGGTCCTGATTTGAAGCCGGCCGCGGATGCCGGTGTTCACCCGGTGAAGGGCCGCCAAAGCTCTCCTTCGGAATCCCACTCGCTTCGTCCGCGGGGTCCATCCAAAGGGATTCGCGGTGTCGAGGACGCGCTCGGGAAGATCGGAGACCGCGTAGAACAAGGAGAACCGGCCGGGAACGACGGAAGCAGCGAGGCACGCGCGAAAGAGCGCGGCGCAGTCTTCGTGGGACAGCCACTGGGCCTGGAGTTCCGGCCGGTGAGAAGGCGCGTCGGGGTGACGGACCGCGCCGAGGCGAATGCACGCCACCTCCAGCCCGGTCTCGCTGGCCTTGCGGCCGAGCTGTTCGATCCGGAGCCGCGACCGGCCGTACTCGGTGTCGGGCGGTTGAGAGTCGACGACGCCCGCTTTCGAGCCGCCGCGGAGCTGAGCGATCGAAGTCGCCAGGACGGAAGACGGGAGGATCACGCGCTTCACCCCCGCTTCCGCGGCCGCGTCGAGGACATCGCTCGTCATGCGGAGAGTCGCGTCGAGGTCCTCCTGCGTCCACCCGGGACGCCTGCGCGGGCTCGCGAGGTGGATCACCTGCTCGTGACCAGCAAGCGCGCGGCGCAGGGCGATGGGGTCGCTCACCTCGAGCTGCGAGCGGTCAGGGAAGGTGACGGCAAGTCCCTCGAGGCCGCGGCGGAGAACCCGGCCCACGAGACCGTTCCCCCCGGTCACCAGAGTTCGCGACTGCATGAGCGAGTTATCTCACGACCAAGGCGATAATCCACCGCCACGTTTTAAAGGAAGGACTTTGGACTTGATCTCCCAGACCGAAAGCCGCGCCCTCCTCGCCGGTCTCGCAGTGACGGCGATGAGCCTTCTCCCATCGAACCCCGCGATCGCCGCGGACGAGGGGGACTTCCGGCCGCTCTCTTTCCAGTCGCTCTCCCTCGCGAAGGCCAAGACGTTCAGCGCGGACTTCTACGTGGACGACCGGGACCGCGATCCCTGGGGCATCGACGTGTTCGATGTGGGCTTCCGTTTCAGATACCAGGCCGGGGACCGGACGGAGTTGTTCGGCAACATCATCGTCGACCGGGTGGTGGCCCTCCCCGAAGCGCCGGCGATTCCATCCTCGCCGCGCGATCTGATCTTCGCGGGCCCCTCGCGGATGATCCCGAACGCGTTCTCCGGCGAGCATCCGTACCTGGACAAGCGCGGCGACGCGCGCTTCGACGCCTTCATCCCCGGCCTCGCCACCATCGGCATCACCAGGACCATCCAGCGCGAGGGCCTGGCTCTTGGCCTCTCGGCCTCCCTCGCCATACCGATGGCGGGCAGTCTCAACGCGCTGCGGTCGGGAGCTAACTCGGGCCGTCCGGACGGAGCCTTCGCCGTTCTCGGGTCGCACGACCTCGCGGGCGGAAAGCTCCACGGGCGGGTGGGCTTCACCATCGCGGGCAAGGGCTCGTGGCCCGATCGTTCGTTCTCGGTCTCGGGCAGCACGGTCCAGGTCACCGAGACCAACCCCCCGATCGGCGACCGGCTGGACGCGGGCCTCGCCTGGGTCCGGCCCTTCGCGGGCTCGATGGCGGTAGCGCTCGAGGCCAGGATGACGAAGGAGTTCGTGAGCGAGGAACGCGTCGACTACATCACGCCCGTCGATGTCATCCTGGGACTACACAAGTCGTTCGGGAAGCTCACCGCCTCGGCCGCTCTGCTCGCTCACTTCCGCGCGCTCCCCTCGGGCGAGTTGCGCGCCAATCCCCTCGCGGGCGCCATCGACCTCTCGAATGTGAGCGTGGCCGATCGCAATGCGTTTCTCGCGCGGGTGGGCCTCGGCGCCGCGACCGCGCAGATCCGCGACGGCTCCCACGTGGTGGCCATCGGGGTCACGAGCACGACCTTGCCCGCGGGCGCTATCCGCATCGCGCCGACCTACAACATTCGCTCGGAGCACAACCTCGGTTACATCTTCACCCTGACCTGGAGGCCGTAAGGGCGCGTTCCGCTTTGTGATCCTCAAGCGGGAGGGTAGTGGTGGGAGGGGGTTGCTTCGGGCCGGTACCAACGGAGTGGGCCCTCGCAATGACGTGAGGGGGGGGTGCAGGGCGCTGCACGAACTTTGTGGTGGGGTACGTGGGGTTCGCAGTACGCCACGTGCCGGTACGAACCGCCAAGTTCGCGCTGCGGCTTGTATCCCCCTCACGTCATTGCGAGGAGGGAGCCGAAGGCGACCGACGAAGCAACCCCCTCCCACTACTACTCTCCCGCACAGGTGGTTGACACCTCGACCACGGTGACCATAGCGTCCTTCGAATCATGCAATTCGACCTCGACTCGGCGCTGCAGATTCTCGAGCGCACCCCGAAGACCCTGAACGCCCTCCTTCGCGGCCTGCCCGAGAACTGGGCGCGCGCCACCGAAGGCCCCGACACCTGGAGCGCCTACGACGTGGTGGGGCACTTGATTCACGGCGAAGAGACCGACTGGATTCCGCGCGCGCGCGTGATCCTCAACCATGGCGAGAGCAGGCCCTTCCCGCCCTTCGACCGGTTCGCGCAGTTCGAGGCCAGTCGCGGGAAGTCGCTGAACCAACTGCTCGACCAGTTCGCCGCGGCGCGCGCGCGCAGTCTGGGCGAACTGGCGGGGTTGAAGCTCACGCCGGATTCGCTGGGGAAGGAAGGCCGTCATCCCGAGTTCGGCGCGGTGACCCTGGGTCAGCTCCTCAGCACCTGGGTGGTGCATGACCTCGATCACGTGGTTCAGGTTTCGCGGGTGATGGCGAAGGCGTACACGGATGAGGTGGGGCCTTGGCGGGCGTACTTGCGGGTGCTGAAGTAGGGCGGGTCCCGGCTTGCAGGCCGGTAGTGGTTGGACGGGGTTGCTTCGGGCCGGTACCAACGGAATGGGCCCTCGCAATGACGTGAGGGGGATACAGGACGGCTGCACGGAGCTGGTAGTGGGGTAACGCGGTATGGGGTAGCACGCACCGCAGATTCACGGTACCAACCCAAGGCGGCGCCAGCTACCAACCCCGTGCAGCCGTCCTGTACCTCCCTCACGTCATTGCGAGGGCCCACTCCGTTGGTACAGGCCCGAAGCAACCCCCTCCCACCACTACCAACCCGTCAGACCATATTCTCCCGGCTGCGTTCGAGGACGGTCTTGAGGTTCGCGACCACGCGGTCGGTTTCCTTCTCCTTGAGGTTCAGGATTTCCTTGAGGGCGATGCCGATGTGCGGGATGAACTTGTCGATGTAACCGCGCTTCTTGGCCTCCGCCGCTTCGCGCTTGCCGCGACGGATGTGGAGGCCGAGGCGGCGGCCCACTTCCATCAGCGCCAGGCGCAGCTCCTTGATGATCTCGGGATAGTGAGCGATCGCTTCCTTCGACTCCGAGGTGAAGGGCACCCAGACCGACGCGATGTGGAGCATCAGGACCATGGGGCCCGCGGGCAGGGCGCCCTTGGACATCTGCATGCCGTAGCTGCGCCAGTCGACGGAGAGGACCGCCTTGGTGACCGCGCAGGCCGAGGCCTGGTACTGGAGAGGCACGCGGTTCGCGAAACGGAAGACTTCGATCAGTTCGTCGGCGGGCAGGTCGCCTCCGTGAGCAAGCGCCACTTCGACCTGGAAGGGATTGCCGCGATACACCGCGGGCGGACGCGTCACCGCGTCGTAGTACTCGGCCTTGAAACGCGCGCGCAGTCCCTTGAGCAGGGCCGCCTCGCCCACCGGCGACAGGCAGTTGGTGGGCGGGGCCATGATCTTCACCTTCGTGAAGGCCTTGTGCACCCGCTCGATGGCCGGGGTGTCGAGATCGCGCGGGCGCGCCTTGGGCGACACCGCGGCGATCTTCAGGATGTCCTCGACCACCTTGGGAGTGAGCCGCGAAAAATCGTTCTTGAGCGCGGTCGCGATGTGGCGATCCGGGGAGTCCTGGAACATCCGCATCAGGCGTCCAAGCTCGACACCGTAGGGATGCGGCTTGATCTCCTTCGCCTCCTCGGGGAGGTCGTGGACCGCGCGCTCGTAGGTAATGGTCTCCTGCCCGGGCGGCGAATAGAGGACGCGGCAGTGCGGGTTCGAGAGCGCGGTCTGCTCCACGTAGTCGTCGACGCTGCGGCGCCCCTTCTTGTAGCTCGCCTCCATCTCGATCTCGACCCGGGTGCCGTGCTCCTTCTCCCACTCCGTCTTTTCCTCCTTGAGAACCAGCGGCTGGTTCTTGCGGGTGTCGACGGTGACCTCGAAGAGATGGGGCTGGGCCTGCGGGGAGGTGCGCGAGACGATGGTGACGGGCTTGCCGGTGGTGAGCTGGCCGTACATACCGGCCGCCGACACGCCGATCCCCTGCTGGCCGCGCTGCTGCTTGAGTCGGTGGAACTTCGAACCGTAGAGGAGCTTGCCGAAGATCTTGGGGATCTGCGCCTTCACGATGCCGGGGCCGTTGTCCTCGACCGCGATCCGGAATCGCTCCTCGGCCAGTTCACGGATCTCGATGCGCAACTCGGGAAGAATTCCCGCCTCCTCGCAAGCGTCGAGCGAGTTGTCGACGCACTCGCGAACCGCGGTGAGGAGGGCTTTCTGCTTGTTGTCGAAGCCGAGGAGGTGGCGGTTCTTGACGAAGAACTCGGAGACCGAGATCTCGCGCTGCTTCTCGGCGAGGCTCTCGGCGGTGGCGCGGCGGGCGGGGACCTTGCGGACCGGTTCGGCCGGGGCGGCGGCCACGGGCTCCTCCGCGTCGTCTTCCCGGGCCGGGGGAACCTCCAGCAGGGCCTCGGCCTTCACGGGCGCTGGCATCGACTCCACTTCATTCGCGTTCGCGTCGAAGAGGGACGGCTGAGACGACTTCGCGCGCACGTTCTTTTTTGACATAGCCAAGGGTGACCCACGACCTCCTGAAGGGCTCGAGCGGCGATTCGCCGGTTCGGCAAGGCGCAGTTTAAGCGGTCCGGACCGGGAGGCTGGAATAAAGTGACGGGCTTCGCCTTGAACCACGCTCCCATCACGTCCCGCGACCGGACCCTCGCCTTCATCGCCCTGGGTGTGGTTTACATCGTCTGGGGCTCCACCTACGTGGGCATCCGCCTCGTGGTCGAGCACATGCCTCCGTTCATCGCCGCGGCCATCCGCTTCCTGCTCGCGGGCGGCGCCCTGCTCCTGTTCACCCTCGCGGCCGGTCAGTGGAAACAGCCGACGCGCGAACAGTGGCGGAACGCGGCGCTCGTGGGCATCCTCCTGATGGGCATCGGCAACGGCCTCATCATGTGGGCGCAGAAGAGCATCCCGAGCGGCATCACCGCCCTGCTCGTCGCGACGTTTCCGCTGTGGCTCACCCTCGCCGAGGCGCTGATGAGCCGCGGCGCGTCCCTTCGGCTGCCCGTGGTTTCAGGAGTGGCGGTCGGTCTCGTGGGCGTCTTCATGATCGCCTCGGCCAAGGGCGACGTCTCCTTCTCGGGGGCGGGAACGCCCATCCTCGCCCTCGTTGCCGTGCAGGCGGCCTCGATCTGCTGGACCATCGGCTACATCAAGGCCAAGGCGATCAAGGACCGCCTGCCCCTGGTGATGGCGTCGGGGCTCGAAATGACCTCGGGCGGCCTCTTCCTGCTTCTTCAATCGATCGTGTATCGCGAGGAGTGGGGGCGGGTTCTGCGCGCGCCCTGGACGGCGTGGGGCGGCATCCTCTTCCTCGCCGTCTTCGGATCCATCATCGGCTTCACCGCGTTCGCGTTCACCCGGCACACCCTGCCCTCGCACATCGTAGGCACGTATGCGTACGTCAATCCGCTGGTGGCGGTGATCTTCGGCCGGCTCTTCTTCGCCGAATCGATCTCCACCCAGACCGTGATGGGCGGCGCGCTCATCCTGGCCGCGGTGTTCGTCACCACCATTCCGGGATCATCGCCACCCGCGGAAGCCTGCCAGGCAGAGGATCAGTAGAGGCTAGGCGTACATCAGGTACGGCTTGCGGATCACTTCGAAGGCCTTCGCCTCCGAGTCGAACTGATCCTTGAACCGCCGCACCGGACGGCCGGCTTCGATGGCTTCGCGCACGTCCGAAGTGCCGCAGAGGATGTCGATGGGCGGCTTGATGAACTCGTACTCGTAGGGCGGCTTGCGCCAGGCGAACTTCGCCTTGTTCTGCGCGCGCGCCTTCTCGATCATGACCAGATACGCGTAGAAGGCATCGACCTTCCGCCGATCGGTGACGTGGACCTCGACGCCGCCGCAGAGCTCGCCCGCGTGCTTGTGGAAGGTCGGCGTGAAGTAGCAGGGCCGGAAGCCGAGGCCCCCGAGGTCGGCGCGCGCGAGGTCGTTCGCGAGCTTCCACGGATCGAGCCAGGGCGCGCCCACGAGATGGAACGGCCGCGTGGTTCCGCGTCCCTCGGAGAGGTTCGTGCCCTCGATGAGGCAGCCGCCGGGATAGACGTACGCGGTATCGACGGTCGGCATGTTGGGCGAGGGCAGGACCCAGGGCAGGCCGGTGTCCTCGTAGTCCATGGCGCGCCGGTAGTTCTTCATGGGGACGATCTCGAGATCGAGGGCGAGATCGAGTTCGACCGCGAACATGAGAGCCAGTTCGCCCACGGTCATGCCGTGACGCACCGCCAGCGGGTGCATCCCCACGAAGGAAAGGAACCGCGAGTCGAGGACGTTGCCCTGAACACCCAAACCGCCGATCGGGTTCGGCCGGTCGAGCACGATCAGGCGCACGCCCAAGGCGGCGCAGGCCTGCATGGCGTGGAGCATGGTGTAGATGAAGGTGTAGTACCGCGAGCCGACATCCTGGATGTCGAAGACCAGGGTGTCGATTCCCGCCAGCATTTTCGCGGTCGGAATGCGGGTCTTGCCGTAGAGGCTATGGACCCTCAGGCCGGTCTTCGGGTCTTTGAGATCGCCCACCTCTTCGAGATCCTGGGCGTTGGCGAAGACCCCGTGCTCGGGGCCGAACAGGGCCACGAGCTTCGTGCCCCGAAGGCTCTTGAGATGGAGCGCCGCGTGAGTGAGGTCGGGAGTCACCGCGGTCGGGTTCGCGATCAAGCCCACGCGCGCGCCCCTGATTCGCGAGGGGCGAGAGAGAAGTTCTTCGAGCCCGGTTCTTACTCGTTTCAAGGGAACACCTCGTCTAACGCGTGAGCTTGAACTTGAGCCGGCCCACCCTGGCTCCCGACGCCTTCGTCACGTTGCCGTCGATCTCGTCGCCGTCGAGGACGCCCGTGTAGTTCATTCTCTCGCCGCCCTCGACGAAGGAGAAGCGCAGTTCACGCCTCGCGTAACGGAGCGCATCGAGGGACACGTCGGAAGAGAGCCGTCCTTGTCGCGAGGTCCGCTGACCCACGAGCCCGGAGGGCGTGGCGGTGAGACTGATCTCGATCTTCCGCGGCTGGATGGCGCCCGGAACCTCGATCACTCCGGACCAGTACCCGTCGAGCAGGGCCAGGGCCTCGCTCGACCCGCTGGCCGGCGAAGAGGCGAGCGACGCGAGCGACCTCGACCACGACGGATCGGGCGAGTAAAGGACCGAGGTCGAGACCCCCGCCTCCGCCGAACGCCTCCGTGCCGCGGCGAAGACATCCACGAAGACGCGGCCGTCGGGCGAGAGCTCCACCGCGCGCCCCGGCCTTCGTCCCTGGAAGAAGAGATCGAACATGTCGGTGAGCACGGCCGCCCACACCGGGGCGAGAGCGCGAGGGTTCCCGGAGCCGTCGGTGCCGGCGAGGGTCAGCACCGGCCCACCCGGACCGGCGATGGTGAGGTCGCTCGAGGAAAACTGCACGCGGTTCGTCCGGGCCTGGGCGACCAGGGCATTGAGCTTCGCCGCGGCCGCATGGGCCCGGGCGCGAGAAGGGGCATCGCTCCCCAGGACCATGACCGGGCCAAGTTCGCAGGAGAGCGCGACCCGGCCGCCTTCGAGCCCCTCGGCGAAGAAGCGCGGCGAGTACAGGGCGGAGGACTCCCTCAGGATCTCGATGGGATGCGCGAGCGAGGTCTTCCCATTGGCCTGAACCACGAGTTCGCGGCGGCCCGCGGTCTCCGAGAGGCGGAGGCCGGGGACGGAAGCCTTGATTTCCGCGTCCGTGCCGGCCAGGATCGCGGCGCCTCGTCCCGAGACGCTCACCGCGAGATCGGGCCCGGAGAGCCCGAGGCCGGAGATGGTCACGACGTCGCCGGGATGGACCCGGGCGGGCGAGACCGATTCCACGAAGGGAAGGCGACCGTAGTGCAGGGGGACTTCCTTGCCCACATCGGGCCCGACCGCCACCCGCACGGAAACGTTCTGCCCCTCGGTGGCCGAGACCGGCGGCACCTTGATGCGGATGTGCGCGGGCGATGCCTCGAGGATCTCGGCTTCGTTGCCGGCCACCGTGACCACCGGCTTCATCTTCGCGTTGCCGAGCCACTTTCCCGCGATCGCGACTTCCTCGCCGGAGAGCGCCACCCGCGGAGTGAGGCTCGCGATCTTCGGCGCCACCGTGATCTTCAGCAGCCGGGAGGTGGAGGACGTCCCCTGGGCGATCACCTTGAGCGGCAGGGTCTGCGAGCCGGCCGCGCCGAGGGATTCGGGGATCATGATGTTGATGCGGGTGGCGTTCGCATCGAGAACCTGCGCGGGGACGTCCCCGAGCGTGGCCTTGAAGGCGGCCGGATCGGAGCCTTCCCCGAAGCCCGAACCGCTGATGGTGACGGTCTGGCCGGGTTCGGCGGGATCGGGCTGGTACTTTTCGATCACGGGGAGGACGATGGAATCGGAATACCGGTGCAGGCTGAACCAGGCGATCGCGACGAGCACGACCGCGATGGCCCCGACCCGCGCGGCCATGATGGCGGGGGAGGTCCCGGACTTCTTCGCCGGGACGTCCGCGGCCGGAGCCGGCGCCACCGCGGGCGGAGGCTGGAACCGCTCTCCTCCCGAGCTTCCGCCGAGGGATTCGGCCAGGCCGGCAAGTGGGTCGCCGTCGCCGGTGGCCGCCTTCCTCGCGCCGCCCACCGGACCCGTGGTTCGCGCCGCCGCCGGTTTCGGAACCGCCGGCTTTGGAGCCGCCGGCTTTGGAGCGGGAGGCCGGGGCGCCGCGGGGACGGGGCGGGGCGGCGGCTCAGGGGCGGGAATGAACTCGGGCAGGGCCGGCTCGGCTTCCGGCTCGGCGGCCATGAGCATCTCCGGCGCCGGGAACTCATCGGGAAGAGAGGAAGCCTCAATGGGCGCGAGCGGCGGCATTTCCTCGAAAGCGAGACCCGACGACTCGGGAGCGGCGAAGCCGGAGGCGACGGGTGAGGTGAAATCCGGCCGGCCCAGTTCCGAGGTGAAGAGGGGCGCCTCCAGCGGGGCCGGATCGAGGCCCTCCAGACCGGTGAGACCGGCGTCTCCGGAGTCGGACAGATCGATGAGAGGCGCATCCGCGCCATAGGCCGCGAAGCGGAGGCTGTCGCTCCCCGGTTCGTCGGGGGGGCCGAGGGAGATCTGATCGCCGTCCACCAGCGCCTGCTCCATGACCCGCACACCGTTGACGAACACTCCCATGCTGCTGTTGGTGTCGGCGATGGTGACCGCACCTTCGTCGTCCAGGAAGACCGAGGCGTGCAGGGGCGATACGGAAACCCCGGAGCACACCAGGTTGCATCCCTCGTCCGCGCCGATCACGAAATTGTTGAGGACTTCGTCGAGAACGAGGGTCGCGCCGGCGTCCAGCCCGGTCATGAGGACGATGGTGGGGTGGCTCATGCTCGTCCTTCGCGGCGGCGGCTCGTTTTCATCATTCGGTTCAGCGGGCAGTTCGAGGAATAGGTCATTCAAGCACATGCGGAAATGGGCGTCAAAGATCGTCCGGTCCGGTCTCGCTTGACTTAACCTGCGCTTCACGCTCGAACAGGGAGAAGGAACCATGCAACTCAGAACCGCCGCGCGTCTTGGCGTCCCGGTGAGCGTGCTCGGCTATGGGATGTGGGGACTCGCGGGCTGGAAGGACACGGACGACGCGGAGGTGGAACGCGCCCTCGACGAGGCGGTGAAATCCGGGATCACGTTCTTCGACACCGCGTTCGCGTACGGAGACGGGAGGAGCGAGCGCATCCTGGGAAACCTCACGAGACGCCACGAGGCGCGGCTCTTCACCGCCAGCAAGATCCCGCCGAAGAACCGCATCTGGCCCGCACCCGCGAAGGCGCCCATCGAGGAGTGCTTTCCCGCCGATCACATTCGCGCCTACACGGAGAGGACGCTTGGAAACCTCGGTCGGGAGCGGCTCGACCTCATGCAGTTCCATGTCTGGCAGGACGCCTGGGCGCAGGACCCGGGGTGGCAGCGCGAGGTCGCCGGCTTGAAGCGGGACGGCCTGATCGGCGCCATCGGCATCAGCCTGAATCGATGGGAACCCTGGAACGGCCTCGCGGCCATCCGAACCGGCCTGATCGACGCGGTGCAGGTGGTCTACAACATCTTCGATCAGTCTCCGGAGGACGAACTCTTCCCCCTGTGCCGCGAGAGGGGAGTCGCGGTCATCGCCCGCGTGCCTTTCGATGAAGGGTCGCTCGCCGGGCAACTGACCCGGGGCCGGGTGTTTCCCGAAGGCGACTTCCGGCGCTCGTACTTCAGTCCCGAGAACACCGCGGCGACCATGGACCGCATCGAGGGGTTGGAGAAGGTCCTCCCCCGGGGCATGAGCCTTCCCGAGATGGCGCTCCGTTTCGTCATCTCGAACCCCGACGTGACCACGGTGATCCCGGGGATGCGCCGAGTGGCGAGCGTTCGCGGGAACCTCGACGCGGAACGGGCGGGCGCCCTCGAGCCAACCCTCATGGAAGCCCTCCGTGCCCATCGGTGGGATCGCACGCCGGCGAAGAAAGCCGACTAGCGGGGCTCGATACGTCATTCCGGCGAAAGCCCGAATCCACCTTGGAAAAGAGTTGACACGTTGGGAGGAGTCGAATTAACCTTTCGGTTAAACCAAATGGTTAGTCAACGCACCGCCACCTCCGAACCAGGGGGTTCGAGCCGCGAGTCGATCCTTGTATCGGCGACCGAAGTCTTTATGGAAGTTGGCTTTAGCGGAGCCAGAGTGGAGGAGATCTCCCGTCGGGCCAAGGTCAACAAGGCAATG
>Ga0154020_10008468_pt1 | contig 11926 bp, 15 predicted proteins | sample Klosneuvirus_201_FD_109709 | JGI IMG/M metagenome (GOLD analysis project Ga0154020, IMG submission 109709) | Active sludge microbial communities from wastewater, Klosterneuburg, Austria - Klosneuvirus_20160825_MG | ecosystem: Engineered > WWTP > Aerobic digester > Activated sludge | place... | reverse complement strand
TGTTGTAGGGCGCGTCGTGCGTTACGCAAGTCCCGATCGAACCCGGTGAGCGCCATCGCATCGCGTTCTTCTTTGCCGTACTTGTCGAGCGCATCGACTGAGGCGGTGAGTAAATCGAGATCGCGCTGGAGGTTCTGTACATCTTGGGAGGTGGCGGGCTCAGCCAACGGTTGGAGACCTTCTGGTGTACTGCCGACGCCGACCGTGAACGCTACCTCATCACTCGTGCCGACTTTTCCGCGCGCATCGAGACATTCAATCCTCGTCTGGTACGTTCCTGCCGCAATGGTACGCTGGAACGTGAGCGTTCCAGAACCGGGTAAAGATTGCGTCCCGTTTGCGCTGAACCATCCGTCGCCTGCGCCAAGGTAGAGCGTGCAGGTGACTGCGTATTGATGTGTGACGCTCGCGAGGATGGTGGCAGGTGAGGTGATGGCGGTGTTTACCGCAGGTTGTGTGATGGTGACGAGGGGAGCGCCTTCATCGCGCGCAAGACCGATATCAATCTGACGTGAACCGTTGATGAGATACTCACCCGTCGAAAAACGGTATCCTTCAGCGGCGGCGAACACATCGTACTTCCCTGAGGCAACGGTGAAGATGGCGATACCAGTGTCAAATGTCGTCGCATCCTCATCATCGATACTCACGTCGGCGCCATTGATGGGTGCGCCTGTCGCGTTGTCATACACGCGCACGGTGACTTGCGATACGTCACGTACATCGACGACCAGAGAGAACTCTCGGCTGTTATTTGCGAAGTCGTATGCGGTGACGCGCTCTGTGCGTTCGCCTGCAGAGGCGTACTTCATCGCGACCGATGCGGTGTTCGTGATGGTCGTGCCGTTGGAAAGCACCCATGTAAAGCGGTATGGACCGACACCACCGGTCGCAGTGGCGCTCAAGTTGATGGACACGCCGGGTTTCGCGGAGGCGTTCTTTGCGACACTGACGACGAGGGTGTTCTCTATCGTGTATGAGGTGCTGTTGATGCGGGTCTGATTGGCGAATCGCGCGACTGCTTCAACCAGGTAGCTTCCTGTGCGGTTGAGGTACGGTAACGTGATGGATTGTGGGAACGTGCTTGACGCAATGAGCGCACTCGTGCAGGGGACGAAGCCCGGTTGGTTCGGGCAGATGTCAACCGTGACATTCGCGCCGTTGAGCGTCGTGATGGTGAGTTGGACTGGTTCGAGTGGACCGTACGAACTCTTGTCTGTCGCGACCGTCACGTACATGGGTGGCTGAATGGTGAGTTGTCGCTCGCTTGCCACGATATTCCCTGCCGCATCCGCGCACACAGCACGCAACGTGCCACTCCCAAGCGCGACTGTGTACGCGCGCACCGTGCGGGCGTTTGATGCGACGTTGAGGGTCTCAAGGGTGTTCCCGTTCCAGAGGATCTCGCACGCAAGCACAGCTGAGCGGTCATCGGCAGTGATGAAGTCGATGGTGAGCGCGGGAACTGTACCGTTCGCTGGCGCGAAGATAGTCACGGTTGGGGGTATGGTGTCGACGCTAAACGTGCGGGTGAAACTTGATTCACTCTGTGTTCCCTCGCAGGTGATGTTCCATGCATAGGTTCCGTCCGGAATATTTTGTACCTCGACCGTGTTGAGCGCACTGTTTTGTACGTCGGGATCTGGGAAGAGGTACGGCGGGAGGTTGACCGCGCACGAGGTGAGACCTGGGACGCTCGCGTAGTATTCGAACGTGAGCGTGCCGTCCGCGTCCGCGTATCCTTCAAGCGGCGAGGCGATGTCGACAAGCGCTGTTGCCGTCGGGAGCGTGATGGCCATGCATACAAGGAGCATGCAGAAGGTCCAGAGAATGCGCGTGTGGGGGGTGGTCATTGTGCACCCTCCTTGAGCATACGAACAAGGTCTTTGAGGACTTGTTCGCGCGTGACGGCTGCGCTCTGTTGCGTGGTGCGTTCGATGTCGTCGCGCAAGCGGGCAATCTCATCGCTATACGGCCGTGCATGCTTGAGGCATCCGTTGCGCACAATGCTGCGTAACTGTTCAGAGAGGTCGAGGTAATGATCCTGGTGTGTTCGTTCACGCAAGCGCGCGACGAGGGTTGCAGGCATCTTGACGGTGACGACGCGCTCACCCATGGCGCGCCTCTTTGGCGGTGTTCACGTGTTCGCGAGCGAATTCACGGATGGCTTCGCTGCGGTTGGAGAAGAGTCCTTTAGTAACGAGATCGTCAAGGAGGGTGATAATTTCCTCCGGTAGTCGTACCGTGACCGTTTCGATCCCGTCATCACTCATTACGTATTTCTCCTGTATTACTCTTGTATTGCTATCGTATTACGTCACTGGTGGTTCTGTGTATTTTCAGGATTTTTGTATTTCCTTCGTAATTCTTATTTATAAATGTTCGCTCAGGAGCGTACGTACCAAGGTCAATCACCGACGAGATATTTATAAGCAAAAGCGTACTCCCACGTCGAATAATGGGAGAGCGCAAAAGCATCCAGCCGGCCTATGAGAAGCTGCAAAAAACATATGCAGACCTCCCCTCCTACGAGAGTCTCGTGGCAGAGTTCGACCTCGATGCGATCGCGCCCGACGCCATCCACATCCCGCGGGAAGTCGCGAAAAAGGTCTTTGAACGTACGGATGGATTTCGCAAGATTCTCGACGGCCTCCTGCAACCTGAAGGATTAGCGGAGATGCAAGAAGCAGACATGGTCGGAACCGCAATGAACGAAGAGGCGACCGCCCTCTTGCGCCACCTCATGCGTATCGACCGTGAACTCTTGGTCGCAGAACTCGCGAACACCGAAGCGTCGTACTGCACGTTCATTTGCGACGCGGTACAGCAATGGACCACCATTAAGCCACGCTTACGACCGCTCGTTGAGCGCCTCGCCGCCTGCTGGCAGCAACCCACTGCGCGCACCCGCAGCCCACACTATCTCGGTTAACAACACCCGTCACAAGACGAAAAACCCCCCAGATATGTCATTGATTACCAAACGCAATATCGAGACGTTACTCGCGGACGGCGAGGGGAGTTTGCGCACGTGCTTGGAGCGTTCGAGCACGAGACGCAACGGTCGCGACACACGCATTGTGGGATTTCAATATGAAGAAACAGGGGGGATTGTGGCAGGTAGCTTCACGCTGACGAAAGCAGACCCGGATGCCGAGCGTGGCCGTGGAAATCTTATCGTCGAATATGATACTACCACGTATGCGCTGCGCATCGCACGCATCTACACCTCAGAGCGTGGATGGACACACGCACGCCACGAGCTTGAATCCACCGCATGCGCATACAACGCACACCACGCAATGCGCTAATGCGTGCATTTTTTATAGGGTTGTACGCGGTGGTGGACGCATGCACCTACTCATCTTCGGTCCACAAGGTTCCGGCAAAGGCACACAATCGTATCTGCTCGAGCAGGAATACGGCTTCACACACATCAGCACCGGCGATCTCCTTCGTAAAGAGGCAAGACTCGGTACCGCAATCGGCAAACGCATCCAGCAGATGATGGACCGTGGAGAAATCGTGTCTGAGGAAATTACGGAGCGGTTACTGCGTGATGCGCTCAAAGGCGCGAAACGTGGTTTTATCCTGGACGGATTCCCTCGCACGGTAACACAAGCCGCGTTTATCGAAGCGCACACGCGTATCGACGCGGTGATTCTCTTAGATATCCCAGAAACGCTCGCACTCGAGCGTATCCACGGTCGCGTGCAGTGCGCGAATGGACACGGGTTCCATCGCACGTTACACACGGCCAAGCGAGAAGGCATCTGCGACCACTGCGGCTTGCCGCTCGTGCCGCGCAGTGATGACACGACAGTGGCTGTGATGCGACGCTTAGAGACGTATCGTCGCGAGACGGTGCCCCTGTTGGAGCGCTACAAAGACAAGATCATCCACATCGACGCGACATCAACAGTCATTGACGTGCACCACGCCATCATGCGCGAACTGCGACGCTTCAAAACGAAAGGGCTGTAGAACGTTCTCACGGACCGTTCATCTGAAATGCAAACCTATAAGTGCGAAAACAAACGGGTGGGAAAGAATGTTGAGTCAGTGAACTCCTACAGATGAGGTACACATATGCCAGAGATACCGCCAAAAAAAGTTGCAGCACCGACCGGGCAAGCACCAGCTTCCGACAACAAATGGGGTGTCGCAAGCCTGGTATGCGGCATTCTCGGGATTGTGATTCCCTACATCGGATTGATTCTTGGCATCCTTGCCATCGTGTTCTCCCGTAAACAAAAGAAGATCCAACCCAACGGTCTCGCGACTGCAGGATTCGTTCTGGGGATCATCGGTGTGGTGATTTACACCGTCTTGTTCCTGTTCATGATTATCGGAGCACTTGCGTACTTCGGTAACCTTGACCCTGATAGGTTCCTGCCAGATAAATGTGCGATGGACCCGCCGTTTGCGTGCACCGATTTCTCCGTACAAGGTAACGCACTCGAGTTCACATTCCTGAACGCCGCCGGTGTTGATCTCGACGGGGTCGTGGTGACCGCGAGCGGTTGTTCTCCAGACGCGGTTGTGGGAACTATCACGAACGGCGAGAGCGCCACTGCGACGTTCACCTGCGCAACAAGTTCTGGCAATCGCCTGCAGACAGACCTCGTCATCGCGTACAACGATGAGAATGGACTGTCTCGTACGACAACAGGCAGCGTCCAAGTGAAGGTCTAAACACCGCGTTGTGAATCCTTTTTTTCTTTCTTCAAAAAAGCAAAGGGGATTTAGAGGTCTTACCCACACGTACGTAATGGGAATTCTGGTGCGTTCTCGATGTCTTTACGGCGATCCTGGATGCGTGTGTCGTTGTCGACCAATTGTGGGATGACCTTTTCGAGGATGTTCGCAAGATCACGGAATGCGTACGACCCAGCGGTGCGGGGTTCGGTACGGTGACCGACGTACAAGCCGAGTGCACCGCCGACAACGGGTGCCGCAAGCGAGGAGCTCATCACGGTCAGGCCCAAATCCCAGTATGCCGCACTGAACAACGCTACGCTCATGCCCGCAAAACCTATCTCTAAACCCGTCACGAATCCTCTCGTACGAGCTTCACGTCGCAAACGCTTATCGACGCCGGGCGGGGTCACGTACACGCCTTCTTCATCACCCTCCTTGTAGCGCACCTCGCCGTCAAGGAGTTTTGGCATCGGATCCCCAACGCCATAGAAGGCTCCATCTTCAGGAATAAAGAACGCCGTATACTCATTATGTGACCAAAAGCGCGTTCGCGTTCCGACGAGATTAAGCAAATCATCCGCGTGCTCGATTTCACTCTTCTTCCAATGATCTGTCAGTCGGAACGGTTGCGGGCGTTTGGTGGCCTTGATGGTCTGTTCGAGTGAACGGACGTTCTTCGCGAGGGTTGCAGAGGCAGCAACCGTCTGCGGGAGGTCAAGACCGCGCGCGAACAGGTCGTAGTCCGCTAAGCGCTCTTTTGCGAACGTGATGGCGCCGTAGTAGTCAGCGAGGTTTTGATGTCTCTGTTGTGGCGTTATCGAGAGGTCGAGCATTCCGGTGATGACGTTCGTGTACTTCTTTGCAAACTCGTCGAGAGAACGTATTGCACTTTCGCCGACACCTAGGAGCGTGGACATATGGGAGTGGAGGCCTCTTGATAGTTCTTAATCGTTGCGCTGCTCGCCGCCGCGGATGTCACCGATGCGGTAGATGCACTTGATGGCGAGTGTCGCGTACGCTCCTTTGGGGAGTGAGAAGGTGATGCGCTGTTTCTCTAAACCAGGATGGAGGTCGTCGGGTTCTCGTGGGCCGATGTCGAGGTCGGTGATAGGGACGGCGCTTTGTCTCATCGTGCCTTCGAGTGTAAGGAAGGGAAGTGCGCGCACGACGAAATCGCGCGGGACTAAACCATCCCTTGCGAGAAGCTCTTCATACCAACTGTCAAACGGCGCTTCGAGTTCCGAGCCAAAACCGACCATCGGCACCGAAACAACGGGTAGCGGCTTGGTCGTTACGACGAACCGTACGGGTCCTTCAATGATTTGTGCGGCCGGGTCTTGGCTCTGGAGCCAGCGCGTGAGGATTTCGTTATAGATAGAGGACTGGTACGCGTGCACGTACATCAGTAAGGTGTGCTTAGGTACGAGACGTAAAGCAGTGACGGCGTCGTTTGGGTGACCGTCCAGCCAATCGCGCATGCGCTCGCCTGTGACCGCGTCGGTCGTGATGATGAGTTCCGCCGCTTTGAGGTATTCCCCGGCGAGGATCGCATGGCCGATTGGCACGTTCGCGGTGCTAAAGCGCTGCTCGTCGAAATAGTTCGGGTAGGATGCGATGGGGATTGCAGTTTCATTTTCGGTGAGCGAGCGCACGATGAGCTCGAAACGATTGCCTTTGAGGAGTCCTAAACTGAGCGGTTCGATATCGCGGCCGATGACACGCACACTCCACGCGCCGCGCTTAAGAGTTGCGATGCGATCTTTTATCGTGTCTTGCGCGCGGATGGTGACGCGCTGGCGCGTGAGGGCGCGGGCGTCTTTCGTGCCGGCGTAGCCTATTGCTTTTCTTGGGAGGTCAAGCGCGTGCGCGAGCTCGCTGAGTGCTCTCTCTGTGGTAATATTGCGTTTCACGAGTTCAAGCAGGAGATAGTCGCCTGCGCCAGTTGGCTCTCTGAGGGGGAGCTCGACCACGACGAAATCCTCAGGGACGGACTTGAGTTGCATGGAATGGCGGGGCGGGCCTGCGCTTAAGAACGTTCCGACGGGGGAAGAGAAAGGAGATGCTTCAACCACATTAGAAACTACTTAATAGTGGTAACTATTAGAAACATTTAAATACCCCTCCAACCACATATACGCAAAATAGCTGAAACCTACAGGGGGATTTCCTATGGATGCACACGATAAACAAGCACTCGCATACGGACGACAGAAGATTGCGGACGCGAATGCGTTCCCAAACGAATTAACCTACGAGCAACAGCAGACGCAAGCGGCGTTCCTCGCAACAGCGACGGGTAACCAAGCGACACGCATGGATATTTTGCCGATGGAGCCGCAACTATGGTTCTACGGCAATACGGAATTCTCACTCGATAACGCGCTCGCGAGCATGGACGTGCGCGACGGCAATCTCACCTACGATGCAGCATTACGCGGCTTGTCCGATGCAGAGACTGCGCGCGCAGCGGCGATAACGACGCGCCACAATGAACAAGCGATCAACGACCGAAAGTTGGCCAATCTCACAAACACGAACATGCCCGCATTGCTCGTGCACCTCGCAAGTCTCGATTACAAGACAGCAGGTCAAGATGATGTCGCCACTCTTTCACAAGTCCGCAAGATCACCCAACAATTCGATCGTCTCAAGACGCAGATGAGTAATGCAGGCGTCCCCATCAGCAGCATCACGACGAACGAAGGTGCGATGGAAGCACTCGAAGCGATGGATCATGTGGCAGTTTTGGGATACGATATCCCACCGATGAGAACGCTTGAGGAAAGCCTCTGTGAACGCCTCCGTGAACCACTCTACGTTTCAACGAAGATACGTTCCATCAAGCCATTAAGTGAAGACACCAAGCGAATGACAGAACATCAAACAGACATCATCAAGCCGTTGAACGAGAATTACCTGATTGGAAAACAGATGCCGTCAGTACGTGATACAGTACACGGTGCGATTGGCGCTGCGACGATGTACGCGATTTTCACGTCCAAACTTAACGAAAGATAGCGTACTGAACAAGTAAGGTCGGAAATATCATCGAACAAACTTCTCTCTTTTTCCAGTTCTCTTTTTGTACATTGTCTAAGAAGGGTTCTCTCGCACGTCAGTCTTTGCGCAGCGCATCAACGCCAAATATCAAATTACAAAAGTTCGTGGAACAGTCACGTTTTTGGCCACTCGGTCGTCGTGTACTCGCAGATGGGGCAACGGAAACCGGACGCGTAATCCTCGTGACCATAGATGTCTTTCTTACCGGTCGGGACATCGTCAATCGCCGAATTGTGCGTGACGGGAATCTCGCACTCAGGGCAGGTCACGGCCGCTTCGCCTTTTTTGATATCGGCCGCGTACATCACTGCGCGAAACAACCCAGCGTCATCAATCACTCGACGCTCCCCTGTGACGCGGCCGATCGTGGTGCAGTCCCCTACGAGTTTGTCAATCGTCATAGCGATATGCCCGGGAGGTGCGGTTTTTGTAGGTTCCGGTCACGAATGTTTAAAAACGCTGTTCAGCCTCGTTCGTCGATAAGGGCGCGTAGCTCAGCTTGGATAGAGCGCTGGACTCCTATGCTCTGCACATCCCGATGACGAACATTTCGCTAGACCGCAGCTGACTTCGGTTTGCTCCGGTGAAGTAAGAGATAACCGATGGGGGTGCGAGCGGAGTTAGCCGGAGGTCGTGGGTTCAAATCCCATCGCGCCCGTAACGTAAGTGGAGGAAGCGAGGTATCGGAACGAACAGTGAGGAACCAATCGCGCCCGTGGATTAGAAAGAACATAGTTAAGGAAGCGATTTTTGACTGCCCCATACCTGGGTGAATTTTATAAAGAGCTCATGTGTGCGATACGTTGTGAAAACAGGCGTTATTTTAGATACGGATATTGGGTATGATCCCGACGATATGATTGCCCTATTGCTCCTGTTGAACTCGCCCGAACTATCCTTAAATCTAGTTGTTACGGGAGATGAAGTGCAGGGGAAGCGGGCAGCGTTTGCTCGAAAAATTCTTGATTTGTCTGGAAGAAAAGATATCAAGGTTGCGCAAGGTGCGAGTCTTGGAAACACAGAGTTTGTGGTAGATGAATTCCTTGACGACTACCAAGATGGTGGAGATACAAGTTTAGCTGCCATAAAGGAAGTAGTGGATGCATCTGATAAGGTCATTTACATCGGTATTCAGGGATTTACCAACTTAGCACAGTATCTGCAAACATATCCTTCCGATAAGAAGAAACTTCAGGTGTTTCAAATGGGTGGTGCAGTGAACTTCTCTCGGCGAGAAGGATGGGTAGAACACAACGTGAAAATCGACATACCCTCGGCGGCCTTCGTTCTCTCATCAGGCGTAGACATTGCTCTCGTTATGGCACAAACAACGTTCAATCCTGTGTTGAGAATCGACAATCAACACGTACTATTCCGGCGCTTTGAAACAAGCAACAATAACGTGCTTCATATTCTCACACGGCACATCGCAGCATTCCACGAATTCCACGTACAACACGGCAGAGAATTTTGGCCATTCATGCACGACCCACTCACGGTCGCAGCCGCACTAGGAAAGGACTTCGTATCATTCTATGACTCCCCCATCAGCACAGCTTCCACGGGAGAACTGCAACTGGCAAACCAAGGAGAGAACGTACACATCAGCAACGCAGCCTCACAAGACCATGCATTCATGGAATTCCTCGAACACCGTTTATTCCAAAAGCAATAACATCAATCGCGCCCGTTTCGCTCAGGAAGGAATATATAGTGAGATGTGCCGGATGACGTAATGGCAAAAGCATCCAAAGTCAAACCGGTAGAACAGTGCACACCTTTACAGCAATGCTGCACCCGCGGTCCGTCGTGCACGAACTCTGGTATGATTTACTTCCTCGGTGTTGTTGGCGCGGCGTTCTACTACGTCCAGACCTCAACAGGTTTCTGGAACGGCGCGTACGGTTTGCTTAAAGCACTCGTGTGGCCCGCGATGCTCGTGTACAAGCTCCTTGGGTTCTGATACGCGGAGAATAGGCCGCTCACGTGAGTGACTGAGAAAAAGAAGGAGAAAAAAAGGATCACTTCTGTGTGCAGTAGCTCTGGAATGCCGCGAACGTGGAGCGTACGAGGTCTTCCATCGTCTCTGCGCGGATCTCGGACATTCCGTTTTGCTGCTGCTGGTCGTAGACGGTTTGCAACATCTTCGCCTGCAGCTCCTGGTCGTCGCTCCAGATGGTGCCGTTCGTTTGCGTCGCGCTCACGATCTTGTCACCCTGGCGCTCGTGGCAGTACAGCGAGCTAGTACTATTCGCTTGGACGAGGAGCTTGCTCACCGCGATGTGGGGTTGCCACTGGAGCAACTGCGCGTACTCACTGCGCATCTCCTCCTTCCATTTGATCGACTCCTCAGTCTCCTGCTGTGGGCCGAAGTACTGCGTCGCTGCCTCGTAGTTTTGCAACCACAGGAAGGTGTTGGCACTGATCTCCGTTCGGTCCTTCACCTGCACGACGACTGCAACACCATCGCTTGTAGGGTTGATACCGACGTGGTATTCGAAGTCTTCAGTCTGCGCACTGAGGTGATACTCGAATGCCGGATACCAGCACTCAACGCTCGTTTCGCCGTTGCCGCTCACGGTGTTGAACCCGAAGTAGTGCGGAATCACATGGCCCTTCGCATCATGCCAGCCATTGATTCCAAGCTCGCTTGCGAGTCCTTGTACGATCTGATTCAAATCCTGATTGTTGTTCGAAATCTTCATGTTTGTTCACCTCTTTTGTTACTTCTTAGGAGATACACAAACATATAAACTCAACCCCCCCGCATGTGGGGAGCAATGGACAACATCGAGACACTCCGCGAGATAGGATTGACGAGAAACGAGAGTCTCATCTACCTCACCCTCCTGCAGACCGGCACCGCCAAGACCGGCACCCTCCTTGCAGCGGCCAAACTCAATTCCGGTAGGATTTACGAGACGCTTGACGCGCTCAAGGCGAAAGGATTGGTAAGTGAATCCTCTCTCGACGGCATCCGCTGGTTCACCGCCGCACCGCCAAGCCAGTTGCGGCAATGGATTGAGTTTCGTAAACAAGACGTGCAAGAAGACGAGACCCGCCTCGAAGCGATCATCCCCGGCCTCGAGAAACTCCGCAAAGCGACCTCGACGGAAGTGAAGACGTCGACCTATTTCGGCATCAAGGGGTTGCGTGCAGCACTCGCCGATGCACAAGCGAGTCTCAAGGAAGACGATGAAATTCTTGCGATGGGCATCACGAGCCGCAAAGATGAGAAGTACAACGCCGTCTTACACAACTGGAACAGCAGTCTCAAAAACACAAAGGTCAGATACCTCTTCACGGACAAAGACGAGCATTACGAGAAGACAAAACGCGCCGGGGACCCCACATCTATTCGCGTCATCCGTGGACAAACCCCCGCAGCCATCAATATCTTTGGCGAGAACACCATCATCATCTTCAATTACGACGAAGACAGTTTTATCGTCATCCACAGCGCAGCCACCACAAAATCATTTCGCACCTTCTTTGAAGGACTGTGGAAAAGCGCGAAGCCGTAAGGTAACAGAAGTAGTGAAACAAAGAACCTATACCGTTATAAGACGCGTTCGGCTCCTAACCACTATGTTTTGTAGCACCGTCAAAGAATGGGAGCGAAGTATCATTCCCTGGATGTCCCCCACGAGTACCTCGCACATGCTCCTGTATGTGGTTGGCTCGACCCCGGCTTTGCGCGTGAAAGCAGCGAAGGGCATCCGTAAGACTCTCGACACGTTCCTCAAAGACGCCATCGTACACCAAGCCATCCTTTCGTACACGTTCGAGGATGTGGACTTAGGGAAGGAACCAGAGCGATATCAAGAATCCATGCACCCCATGTGGTGGCGCATCCGTTCAACGGAGAGAGACAAGCACCTCTACATCCCCATCTTTCACAATGCAGATGCCGCGACGAACCTGGGGCAGACACTCTTGGATATTGGTGCACGCGGTGTCATCTGCGTCACACGCCAAGGGTATGAGAGCACGACAAATCCGTCCAAACGCGAAGTGACGGACGCGATTATGCTCGACTAGAAACGAAACGATGCTTTTCGTCACCTGTCACGAGAACGGAATTCTGAGAAAAAAAGAGGTAAAAAAAGAACCCACTACTCTGCAGGCTTTTCGCCCTCAGGCGTTGGCGTCGGCTCAGGCGCTG
>Ga0154020_10008466_pt1 | contig 11927 bp, 14 predicted proteins | sample Klosneuvirus_201_FD_109709 | JGI IMG/M metagenome (GOLD analysis project Ga0154020, IMG submission 109709) | Active sludge microbial communities from wastewater, Klosterneuburg, Austria - Klosneuvirus_20160825_MG | ecosystem: Engineered > WWTP > Aerobic digester > Activated sludge | place... | reverse complement strand
GAATCGAAATCAGGATCGGTTGAATTGAATCGTTTAATTCGGATCATGGTGTGAGTTAAATTCTTGATGAATGCGATTGCTGGAAGATTCTATTCTTTCACGGCTTCAGAAAACGCATCCAATACGGGTTGAATAATATCTCGCTTTAGCTTCAACGCGGCTTGATTAACAATCAATCTTGCCGAGATTGACATGATTTCTTCGACAGCTACAAGATTATTTGCTTTTAATGTGTTGCCGCTTGAAACCAAATCAACGATTGCATCCGCCAAACCCACCAACGGAGCCAGTTCCATCGATCCATACAATTTGATCAGATCGACATGGACGCCTTTGCTAGCAAAGTGTTCACGAGCAGTCTGGACATATTTGGTGGCTATGCGCAATCGCGCGCCTTGCCTCACGGCGGAGTCATAATCAAAGTCTTCGGGTACGGCTACCATCATCCGGCAGCGGGCGATATTTAAATCCAGCGGCTGATAAAGACCGGAGCCACCGTGCTCGTGCAGCACGTCTTTTCCGGCAATGCCAAGATCCGCAGCGCCATATTGCACATAAGTCGGCACATCCGATGCGCGCACAATAATCAAACGGACATTGGCGCGATTGGTGGAGAGAATCAGTTTGCGCGATGATTCCGGATCATCCTGCGCAACGATTCCCGCGGCTTTCAGCAGAGGCGCCGTATCCTCAAAAATTCGCCCTTTTGACAGGGCGATGGTGATATCAGTCATAAATCAGCAAATTATCCAAGATTGGCTGCGGCAAAATCCCAGTTGATCAATTTATCCAATATCGTATTTACATAATCGGCGCGGCGATTTTGGTAGTCAAGATAATAGGCGTGTTCCCACACATCAATGGTCAATAACGGGCGGACATTTTTTGTCAGTGGCGTTTCAGCATTGCCGGTTTTGGCCACAGCGATCTTGTCTCCATCCAGTACCAGCCATGCCCAGCCACTACCAAATTGTGTCAGCGCTGCTTGTGCAAAGTCTTTCTTGCATGCCTCCAAACTGCCAAAGGACGCTTCAATCTTTTGTTTGAGCACAGCGGACGGTTCGCCTCCGCCATTGGGCTTCAGGCTATGCCAATAAAACATGTGATTCCAGACTTGCGCAGCATTATTAAAAATCGCAGCCTTATCAGCTTGCCCGGCAGTAGCCTTAATGATCTGCTCCAGCGATTGCCCTGCCAGATTGCTGTTTGCCAGCAGATTATTCAAATTATCGACATAAGTCTTGTGGTGTTTGCCATAGTGAAAGCTGAGCGTGTTGGCAGTTATCACCGGTTCCAATGCATTATTCGCATACGGAAGGGGTGCCAGCACATATTGAGAACCGGATTGGGCGGCTTGGGAAAAATTATCGAGATTGACAGTAGACATATTGTTCTCCTTGAAATGTAAAGTGAGTTTGTTGTAACAATTTTTAATTAATTCAATCATGAATTGGAATAATCCTCAGTGAGAATTAATTGTTTCCGTGGTGAACGTGATTTTATTGTAACCCGCTAACCGGGAAGCTTCCATCACTGTGATAACGGATTGATGTGTCGCTTTGGCATCAGCATTGATGATGATAAATGGATCCTGTTGATTATTGGCTGCAGCGTGTAGCGCATCGCGTAAGCTTTCGATACTGGAAAACTTGACCGGTACAAGATTGATTGTATAGTCTCCTGCTGCGTTAACAGTAATATCAATGCTATTGGGTTTGTCGATATTTTTGTCGACTTTTTCTGCATTCGTCTCAGGTAAACTGATTTCAAGTTCAGCAAATTTTGAATAAGTTGTCGTTACAACCAGAAAGATCAGTATCACCAGTAATACATCAATCATCGGGATCAGATTGATTTCTGGCTCGTTATTTTGTTTTCCGCGTTGAAAATTCATTTCGGTACAGGTCTTGTTAAAGGATAATCTACTGAGTGAAACTCAATACATTGATATTTCATTCAATGAATAGACGCATTGCTAAATGAGGTTAGTATAATACCAATTGCATTTTTTATTGAAGCTATCGAAATACGGACACAATTATTGCACAGACTTATAAAATAGCCAGCCGTGTTTTTATCGCTTGCTCATGCAAAAACTTTTCAATAGGGCGCCTCTAAAAATTAAAAGTTCTAAACAACACGAGGAACGAGCAAAAAATGGAGATGCAGTATATGACTGAGATGTAAGGAAACATTTTTTGCGAGCAACAAAGTGTTGTGACGAAATTTGGATTTTTAGAGATGCCCATTAGTGATTCTCAAATTTATAGCCGACTGAAGCCAAATGATTAAACCATTAATAAGCGTAGTGATGGGTAGTAAGAGCGATTGGGATGTGATGCAGCACGCAATTTCTATATTAGATAAATTTCATATCGATTATGAGGCCAAGGTAGTCTCGGCACATCGCACGCCGGATTTGATGTTTCAGTTTGCCGAAGAGGCCAGAGCGCGCGGCATTAAATGTATTATTGCCGGCGCGGGCGGTGCAGCGCATCTGCCGGGTATGATAGCCGCAAAAACCACGTTACCCGTTCTGGGTGTTCCGGTTAACTCCAGACATTTGCAAGGGCTGGATTCATTGCTTTCCATTGTGCAAATGCCCAAAGGCGTGCCTGTCGCCACATTTGCCATTGGTGAAGCGGGTGCGGCCAATGCGGGGTTATTTGCTGTTGAGTTATTGGCGGTGAATGATAGTGAGCTGAGTATGCAACTGGAAGAATACCGGCGGAAACAAACGGAATCTGTTCTCAGCACAGAGCTGCCGAAGTAATGCGCGTCATGTCTGGAGCCGTGCTCGGTGTGCTTGGAGGCGGGCAGCTTGGACGCATGTTTGTGATGGCAGCGCAGCAGCTGGGATACCGGGTGACGGTACTGGATCCAGCCGTTGATAGTCCTGCCGGGCGAACCGCGGACGATTTTATCTGCGCCGATTATGCGGATCAGCCAGCACTGGAAAAACTCGGTACGCAATGTGCGGCTATTACCACCGAATTTGAAAATATCCCCGCGCAATCGCTACGCAAGCTGGCTAAATCCTGTGTCGTCAGTCCTGATGCATACAGTGTTTCGATAGCACAAAACAGGATTACAGAAAAACAGTTTCTGGTTACTAATGGTTTTACCGTCGCACCGTTTGCGGTCATACAGCAACAGGATGTCATTGCAACTCAGGATGTCGCAGACTTGCTTCCCGGTATTCTGAAAGTCAGTCAGTTTGGTTACGATGGCAAGGGACAGATGGCGGTTGCGAGTGAAGCGGAATTGATTGCCGCCTATGCGCAATTGAATCACTCGATTTGTGTGCTGGAAAAATTCATGCCGCTCAAGAGCGAGTTATCCGTTGTGGTGGCGCGCGGCAACGATGGCGAATTAAAAACTTTCCCGGTTTCAGAAAATCAGCATGTTAACGGCATTCTCGATATCAGTATCGTGCCGGCCAGAATTTCACCGGAATTTGCTGAGCAAGTCCAGGGCACTGCTTGCAAGATTGCGGAAAAGCTGGATTATCAAGGTGTGTTGTGTGTCGAGTTTTTTGTGTTGCAGAACAATGAATTACTGATCAATGAAATCGCGCCACGTCCGCATAACAGCGGGCATTACTCGATTGATGCCTGCATTACCTCACAATTTGAACAACAAGTGCGCGCCCTGTGTGGTCTGCCGTTGGGCGCAACCACGCAACACAGCGCCGCGGTGATGGTCAATCTGTTAGGAGATTTGTGGCAAAATGGTGAACCCGACTGGAATCTGGTTTTGCAGAACCCATCGGCCAAATTACACTTATACGGCAAAACCGAAGCGCGCCCAGGCCGTAAAATGGGACACTACACCGTGTTAACCACTGATATCAATGCGGCTTTACAACAAGCTCTCGCCGTTAAAAAACAACTTGAACAAAAATTAATTCGAAACCCATGACCCAATCCTCCGCTTTATTTGAAACCAATATCAAAAGCCTGCCATTTTTGCATCGCTGCAAAGTCAGGGATATTTACGCCGTCGGTGACGATAAGCTGCTGATCATTCAAACCGATCGCTTATCGGCGTTTGATGTGATATTGCCGACTGCCGTGCCGGGGAAGGGGAAGCTGCTCACGGCACTGTCCGATTTCTGGTTTAAAAAACTGGCGCATATCCTTCCCAATCACTTGACTGGCATTTCCCCGGAATCGGTCGTGGCCGAGGATGAGCGTGAACAGGTGGAAAGGCGCGCATTTGTCATCCGGCGCTTAAAACCGTTGCCGATCGAAGCAATTGTGCGCGGCTATGTGGTTGGGTCAGGATGGAAGGATTACCAAAAAAACGGCGCGATTTGCGGAATTCAATTGCCTGCTGGGTTAAAACTTGCCGAGAAGCTTCCCGGCGGCGCTATTTTCACTCCCTCAACCAAAGCGCCAGCCGGTGCGCACGATGAAAACATTCCATTAGCGCAAGTGGAAGCTCAATTAGGCAAAGCGCTGACCGCCAAAGTCAGCGAAAAAGCCATCCGCCTCTACACCGAAGCGGCCGATTACGCCGCGCAACGTGGCATCATCATCGCCGACACCAAATTTGAATTTGGGTTGGATGATGCCGGTGAACTGTATCTGATCGACGAAGTGCTGACCCCCGATTCATCCCGCTTCTGGCCAGCCGATCAGTATAGGGCAGGGCAGAATCCGCCCAGTTTTGATAAACAGTTTGTGCGTGACTGGCTGGAAAAACAGGATTGGAACAAAAAGGCACCGGCGCCTGAATTGCCGGAAGCCATTTTGCAGCAGACGATGGCGAAGTATCAGGAGGCTTTGCGGTTGTTAGTGGGATAATTGGAACGCAATCAAAAATGGATACTTTCAGCAAGCTGACGACGATGTGGCTATTAGCAATAATGAGAATTCTTGATTATCGACCTCGACCTGTCGGTTGCCCAAGACACAAGAAATTAGTTTACAACACGACGTCGTTCAGTTTACAATAAGATCCGGTAAAGTTTACAATATGCTGCATCATGGCTAAATCGTCTCGATTCGATGAACTTGTGAGGACAGTGACCCGAGATGTTGTCGAGCATCCTCGTGATCTTACACGTCACTACGCCGAGCGTTTCAAGATATCTCGTGTTGCCGCAAATAAGTACATCCAACGATTAGAGACCGAGGGCTGGATCGCACGAAGTGGGCCATCTACTCATCCCGTATTTAGCCCCGGCTACAAGCGCCGCATTGCCCGCTTGTACCCACTCACCGGGCTTGAGGAGCATATTGCTTGGGAAAATGACTTCAAACCTTACTTGAGCATGTCTTCAAACGTACAAAGTATTGCAAATCACGGATTCACAGAGATGGTCAACAACGCGATTGATCACTCCTCTGGTAAATCAGTATTTGTCTTTACTTCTCAAGATGAAACCGCTCTTCGGATCATTGTTTCAGATGACGGGGTGGGTATTTTTGCAAAGATCACATCGGCCTTAAATTTGCCTGACATGCGCCAAGCGCTCTTTGAACTCTCGAAGGGAAAATTAACCACGGACCCGAGCAAGCACACTGGAGAAGGCGTTTTCTTTACATCGAGAATGTTTGACTCGTTTGAAATTTCAGCTAACGGCCTTCAATACAACCATGAGGCAAACGCCTCTCATGACTGGCTCCAAGAGGCTAACGGCGTTTTTTCAGAAGGAACCACCGTATACATGCGGATTGCATTAAACAGCAACAGAACTACCGCTGAAGTATATGCACAATTTACAGAAGCCCCTGAAGATTACGACTTCTCTAAAACAGTAGTTCCTATGAGGCTAGCTCGCTTCGGCAACGAACAATTGGTTTCCCGGTCCCAGGCAAAACGACTGATCGCAAGATTCGATCGCTTTAGAACTGTAATTTTAGACTTCAGCGAAATCCAAGAAATTGGTCAAGCGTTTGCTGATGAGTTGTTTCGGGTGTATAGCAGCAGTCACCCAAATGTTGAACTTCTTCCCAAAAACATGACTGAGCAAGTCAAAAAAATGTGGCTTCGGGCAATAGCGCCAAGGATGGCTTAAGCCTACGAAGAACACAGGACCAGGTCTCGAATTGAGAATATTACCCGAAAACAGGGTCAGGTCGCGAATCAAGAATAGCACCTATGGATTAAGTGTCTATTTTTGTTTTGTGAACTTGTAGTGTGTGCATTGCCTGAGCTGCTGCTACGCCGATAATAAGACTCGCCGTTGAAACGGATGCCATCGTTGGCGCCAAAACGGTGGCGCGTAACCATCCGGTGCGGTGTGATCGATGTATCTTATAGCGACTCAGAAAAACGCAGGATCAGGTCGCGAATCAAGCAAGTGGCCTGGATAAGCTTGCGCCATCAAGGACTAAAATTCCCCAACATCGATACCGGACCAACCCATCATTCGATGATAAACTGCACGCTAATATGGTTTCGGAGAATTTATCATGCCCGATAAAATAAAACGGATTCTTGAAAATATCAAGACCTTGTCGCCCCATGAAAGAGCGATGCTTGCGCATTGTCCGATTTCGAGCTTGGATGATGCCAATGAGGAAAATGTCGACGATGCCTGGTTACAAATTGCTGAAAGCCGGTTTGCGCAACTTGAATCTGGAGCGGTGAAGCCGGTTAGCTGGGAAGAAGTAAAGCTGACATTGAAACGTGAATTGTAACAAACGTTTACTTTCACCCTGAAGTTGCACGCATACGTGAGTCGTTCGTTTGGTATGAGTCACAGGCAAAAGGGTTGGGAGATGATTTCATCAATGAACTTGAAAGCGCTTATGAAACGATCACCGAACTTCCCGGCGTTTGGCCTCTATTCAAAAAAGGTTTTCGGCGATACATCCTCACCCGTTTTCCATTTGCAGTAATTTACAGACAGTCAAACGAAAAAAACTAAGTGCTTGCTGTGATGCATCAAAGCAGAAAACCCGATTATTGGCTCAAGCGAGCTACAGAATAAAAAGCAACCAGTCTGGTTAAGCCCGTGCCTCCGAATTACACTTAATCTCTTTCGGGTTTAATTCCTCGCTGCTTGCGGCTGGGTGCTTTATTTAAAAACAAGGACGCAAATAGAAGCTACTTTATGACGATACAAGTTGGCACTGGCGGGAGTAAATTCCGTCATTCCGTCATAGATGATCATGATTTATACGATTTTGCAATTACCCCCAAAAAAAATGCCACCATCGTTAAAGTACACTATCGCGATCGGCTTGCATTTTTCACTAATTTTTATGGATTGGAATCCAGATCGGTTGTTTCAGAAATCGAAGCGGTTGATTAGATTGCAACTATAAATTAATTCTTGCGACTGTACGATCCGAGTAGAAGATTCTTGTTAACGTAGGAACACGGGATTGGGTTGCAAATTGAGAATATTGCCGATGGAATTAAGCATATTTCTTGTTTTGTGATCTTGTGGTGCGTACATTGCCTACCCTGGGTTCGTGGTTCTGTAATTGACCCCCAACGGCTGTTTTTTATTTAAATCGGAAATAAACATGAAGATAAATTTTACAAAAAAAGAGTTTGTTACCCTGCTTGAAATGATTGATATTGCAAATTGGGTGATTTCGGCAAACAAGGTTGAAAAGGGGCCAATTGAGAAGCCCTACGAAGCGCTCGAAGGAAAGCTGTTCGCGCTTTCATCTGAATTCGGTTGTGAAGATAAGGTGAAATATTCCAAGGAGTTGGATGGTTACTACCCGACCCACTTTTTTGAAATGGAATCGCCACATCGAAATTTTATTGATGAATATAACGAAGAAACGTTTTGGGATGAACTGATAGATCGGCTTGCAATGCGGGATGTGATCAGAGAGTTAGGAGAAAAAGAATTTTCGAATTTGGAGCCAATTGAAAGATTCGAGGCATTGGGCAAGCATGAAGAAAAGTGGGCTAAAGAATTCGAAGAACACGGTATTGAGAATGTTTCTGTAAAAACTTAACAATTCGTTCTGTTCGTATCACGTAAAGGTAGTTTTGGGGCGCAGCTAAACGATGCCTATGAGATCAATGTTATCTGCTCATGTTGTTATAATTGAACAGAATCGATGTCGTGTGAAATAGAAGTTTTCTGTTTCTCATTCATGTATCAAATTCTGGAGTAAAGATCATGCAAAAACAAATGACGGCCATTATTGAGCGTGAAGGCAGTGGCTATGTGTCCTTCTGTCCGGAGCTCGACATTGCCAGCCAAGGCGATACTGTTCAAGAAGCGCGCGAGAATCTTCGAGAAGCGTTGGAGTTATTCTTTGAAACTGCATCGCCCACAAAAATTCAGCAGCGATTTCATGATGAAATCTACATTACTCGATTAGATATCGCCGTTGGGTAAGTTGCAAACTTTATTGGGGCAACAAGTTTGCGGTATTCTGGCGCGCCACGGATTTGTTGAAATTCGTCAACGTGGTGTAGCCACATCATTATGCAGAAACAACTTGAAAATGCCACAATCACTGTGCCGGTACCCAATCATTCCGAAATACGCATTGGAACACTTCAGTCCATTATTCGCCAATCAAGAATTGCCAGGAATGAATTCGAAGTTTAACGAGCAGTCAAACAAAATTCCTCTTATAGAGCCGGACATTTAACAGTGCGAATTTTTGTGGCAAAAAAGGCCGGGATACGGAGATTCTAATCAATCTTTTGATGGCCGGATGAATAATTGTTAGCTTCATCTTCAGGCCGGAAACTGTAATCCGCATGGAAATATTATCTTGCGATTGTCACTTTTGTTCAACTGAGTTTTTAGTGTCATTCTAGAATCGCTTCGTTCTTCTTCCAGATTTATTTCCTTATAGTAAACAACGTATATTTAAAAATTTGCATCTCCTGGCTTGAAATTCTTAGGAAGAACCCCTATTATTAGCACTCTCAGTTAGTGAGTGCTAATATATCTTTAGCGTTATATATTACGGAGCTCTAAGCAGTTCGGGACTCATGAGAGTAAAGTGCAAAATATTTTTTAAATTTCTGGTTATTAATTTCAATAGGAGAAAATAGTATGAAAATTCGCCCTTTGCATGATCGTGTCATTGTAAAGCGATTAGAAGATGAACGTAAAACCGCATCTGGTATTGTTATTCCAGACAGTGCAGCAGAGAAACCTGATCAAGGTGAAATTCTTGCTGTAGGAAAAGGAAAAGTCGGAGATGACGGAAAAATTCGACAATTGGAAGTTAAAGTTGGAGATAAAGTGTTGTTTGGTAAATATGCAGGACAGTCGGTGAAGGTTCAAGGCGAAGAACTTTTAGTCATGCGGGAAGAAGATATTATGGGTGTGATCGAAGGATAAATGTATTTATTCAATAACAAACCAAATATAATGTATTGAAAGATAAGGAGAAAAGTTATGTCAGCAAAAGAAGTGAAGTTTGGTGATTCAGCGCGCCACAGAATGGTAGCTGGAGTTAATGTTTTAGCCGATGCAGTAAAAGTAACATTAGGACCGAAAGGTCGCAATGTTGTGTTGGATCGCTCTTATGGAGCCCCAACCATTACCAAGGATGGTGTTTCAGTTGCTAAAGAAATCGAACTGAAAGATAAGTTTGAAAATATGGGGGCTCAGATGCTCAAAGAAGTAGCCAGCAAAACATCTGATGTAGCCGGTGACGGAACGACTACTGCAACTGTATTGGCTCAAGCTATCGTTAAAGAAGGCATGAAGTATGTTGCTGCCGGAATGAATCCAATGGATCTCAAACGCGGGATTGATAAAGCAGTGACCGCAGCTATTGGCGAGTTGAAAACACTTTCAAAACCCTGTGCAACAGCCAAGGAAATTGCTCAAGTTGGCAGTATTTCTGCAAATTCTGATGATGAAATAGGCAAGATCATTGCGGATGCGATGGATAAAGTTGGTAAGGAAGGCGTGATCACTGTAGAAGATGGATCAGGATTACAGAATGAATTGGAAGTGGTTGAAGGTATGCAGTTCGATCGCGGTTATCTCTCACCTTATTTTGTAAGTAGTGCAGAAAAACAAATTGCGTTATTGGATAATCCTTTTGTTTTGTTACATGACAAGAAGATTTCTAACATCCGTGATCTGTTACCCATATTAGAACAGGTAGCGAAAGCCGGAAAACCATTGCTGATTATTGCTGAAGATGTGGATGGAGAAGCACTGGCAACTTTAGTTGTAAACAATATTCGTGGCATCCTCAAAACCTGTGCGGTGAAAGCACCTGGCTTTGGTGATCGTCGCAAAGCCATGTTGGAAGACATCGCTATTCTAACCGGCGGCACGGTTATCGCTGAAGAAGTTGGTTTAACTCTGGAAAAAGCTACGTTGAATGATCTGGGACAAGCCAAACGCATAGAAGTGGGTAAAGAAAATACGACGATCATTGATGGCGCAGGTAATGCTGGAAACATTGAAGGTCGTGTTAAACAGATTCGCGCCCAGATAGAAGAGGCTACCAGCGACTATGATAAAGAAAAGCTGCAAGAGCGTGTTGCTAAGTTAGCAGGCGGTGTTGCACTTATTAAAGTCGGTGCTGCTACTGAAGTTGAGATGAAAGAGAAAAAAGCGCGTGTTGAAGATGCATTGCATGCCACACGTGCAGCAGTAGAAGAAGGCGTTGTTCCTGGTGGTGGTGTGGCATTGCTACGTGCTATCCCGGTTGTCAAGCAGGTTAAAGGTGATAATCATGATCAGGATGCGGGTATTAAGATCGTTTTACGTGCCCTTGAGGAGCCATTGCGCCAAATTGTAATCAATTGTGGTGATGAGCCATCCGTTGTGGTTAATAAGGTTGCTGAAGGCAAGGGTAATTTTGGCTACAATGCAGCAACAAGCGAGTATGGCGATTTGGTAGCGATGGGTGTTCTAGACCCAACAAAAGTTACCCGTTCTGCATTACAGAACGCGGCTTCGGTTGCCAGTTTGATGTTAACAACCGATGCTATGGTCGCTGAATTGCCTAAAGACGAATCTGGCGCAGCTAATGGCATGGGTGGTGGCATGGGTGGCATGGGTGGCATGGGTGGCATGGATATGTAAGTATCGGTATCTATACTTACGCTGCGCAATTGTTTTGATATAAAACAGACTCCAATAGTTTATTGGAGTCTGTTTTTTTTACTTGATAAGCTGTATCGGGGAATAAAGATACTTATTAAGGTGTTCTATTTTTCTCTAAAAATACTTTATCGTGATAAATTCCAATTTATGAATAAATTAGAAAACTATTCGGCACATAAAGATCTGCTTAAAGATCGCGTTATACTTATTACAGGTGCTGGGCAAGGTTTGGGACGTGTTGCGGCGTTAACATATGCAAATTATGGGGCTACGGTGATTTTGCATGGTCGCAAAGTAAAAAAGCTGGAATCTGTTTATGATGAGATTGAAACTATCGGTAAAGCGCAAGCTCTAATTTATTCATTGGATCTAGAACATGCTGAAGAAAATGATTTTGCAGCGGTAGCGCAAGCTATCGAACAGCAACTAGGGCGTTTGGATGGGATTTTGCACAATGCTGCTTTTCTACATGGTCTAAGTCCACTAGAAAATCAGAGTGTTAAGCAATGGAAAGCAATGCTGCAGGTTAATTTGATTGCTCCGTTTGCCTTGAGTAAAGCATGCCTTCCTTTGTTAAAGTCTTCTCCCGATGCCAGTGTCATAATGACATCGAGCTCTCACGGACACAAACCATCGGCTTATTGGGGGGGATTTACAGTGGCGAAAGCAGGTCTTGAAGCATTAGTAAAGATACAAGCCGATGAGTGGGAATCTACGCCAAATTTACGAATCAATACAATTGTGCCAGGCATCGTTAATTCGCCGCAACGCGCTAAAACTCATCCGGGTGAAATCAAGAAAACGATGCGGCAACCCGAAGATCTGATGACAATTTATTTATATTTGATGGGACCAGACAGTAAAGGAATAAGTGGTCAAACTATACTTTGCTAAAGTGCAGTGTATTAATGAT
>Ga0154020_10008465_pt1 | contig 11928 bp, 8 predicted proteins | sample Klosneuvirus_201_FD_109709 | JGI IMG/M metagenome (GOLD analysis project Ga0154020, IMG submission 109709) | Active sludge microbial communities from wastewater, Klosterneuburg, Austria - Klosneuvirus_20160825_MG | ecosystem: Engineered > WWTP > Aerobic digester > Activated sludge | place... | reverse complement strand
GAAGGCCTAAGCGTAACGCCCGACGGGAAGAAACTCGTCGCGTGCATCCAGTCTCCGCTCACTCAGGACGGTGAAAGCCGCAACCCGAGCCGCAACACGCGCATCCTCGTGTTCGATATCGATCCGGCGTCCACGACGTATCAGCAGCCGATCGCTGAATACATCCACGTGCTCCCGCTCAGTGCAGCGGAAGCGAACAACCGTCACACGCCGGTGAGCGAGATCCTCGCGTTGAGCGATACGAAGTATCTCATCCTTCAGCGTGACAGTCGTGGTCTCGGCGGTGACGGCGGTAACTTCCTCTACAAGCGCGTCGTGGAAGTCGATGCGAGCGCCGCGTCTAACATTCTCGGAACTCCTTACGATCTGGAAAAGCAGGCTCCGGGACAGCTCTCCCTCCCGCGCGCCGGTCTTCCCAGCAACATCGTTGCGGTGGCGAGCCGTGATCTGGTCGACATGCTGGGTGCTTCCCAACTCGCCAAGTTCGGTCTGAATCTCGCGCCCTCGAATCAGAACATCAACACGCTCTCGGAGAAGTGGGAAGCGCTGGCGGTGATTCCGCTCAACGACGCCGCGGCGCCGAGCGACTATCTCTTGCTCGTGGGTAACGACAACGACTTCAAGGCTCCCATTGTTTATCACAACGGCATCGCGGTTGGCACCAACACCAGCTTCGCAGACAACATGCTTCTCGCATATCGCATCGGCGCGGACGCGATTGCGCCCACGATCACTTGCCCGGCTCCGGCGACCGTAAGCGCGGGAACGAATTGCACGGCGCTAGTCGACTTGCGCTCGAAGGTTCTCACTGCGGACAACAGCGCTGCTCCCGTGACGGTGACTCAAACGCCGTCGCAGACGACGCCGCTCGGACTCGGCACGCACACGCTCACGTTTGTGGGCACCGACGCCGCAGGTAACCAAAGCGCTCCCTGCACGACCACGGTGACCGTCGTCGATACGACGCCTCCCATCATCACGAGCGTGACGCCGAGCCTCAAACAGCTCTGGCCGTCCGACAACAAAATGGTGCCGATCACTGTCACGGTTACTGGTACGGACAATTGCTCCAGTACGCTTACTTCGGAGATCATTTCGATCACCAGCAACGAGCAATCCTCCCGCCGCAAAAAGGGCTGGGGCGATAAGGACGATGACAAGGATGACTACAAGAAAGGTCGCCGCAACGACAAGAAGGACGAGGTGGATCAGGTGGACTGGGAAGTCACTGGTTCGCTCGCCGCCAACCTGCGCGCTCAACGTCTCGGAATCGGCTTCGGTCGTTTCTACACCATCACTGTCCGTTGCACGGACGAAGCGGGCAATTCCTCCGTCGGCATCACCACCGTCTACGTGCCTCACGATAGCCGCGGTCGTGTGACTGGCTTCCGCACCAGTGTGACACCGTATGCGCTGCCGGTGGGTGATGACTACAGCATCATCCCGATCCTCAGCGTCGGCGATCGCGTTCCGCGCACGAGCAATCCAGGTGAACTCTTCCAGATGATCGGGATTCCGGACGGCCTCGGTGCCTACGGTAATCCGGACGGTACGACGACGCTCTTCATGAACCATGAAGTTGTGAACTCCGCGCGTTCCGAACCCCTGGTGGGCCAGCCCCTCTATCGCGGCGCATTTGTCTCAAAGCTCCAGCTTGCTGCTGATTCGTCGGTGCTCTCCGGTGACGTCGCCTACGACACTGTGTATGCGGAAAACGTGCTCGTCGGTCCCACCGCCACGGTGAGCAACAGCACTCCGGCCTTCTCGCGGTTCTGCGCCGGCGCCCTGGCCTGGCGTGATGCGGGATTTGACCGCCCGATCTACTTCGCGGGTGAGGAATCCGGCGGCACCAACACCTTCGACGGCAAAGGCGGAATCGCGGTAGCGGTTTTCGATAATGCAGCCTGGACGCTGCCGAAGCTCGGCCATCTCGCGTGGGAAAACGCCGTGCCTCGTCCCCACCGCAGCAAGGAAACGGTGATCATGTGCATGGAAGATGGCGAAGTCGGTCAATGCCAGCTCTACATGTATGTCGGGCAAAAGGACTATTCGAAAAACGCCGGACCGCTCCGTCGCAACGGCCTCGATAACGGCAAGCTCTACGTCTTCGTGGCCAACGACGGCTGGCCGACGAATGAGGCTGGGTTCACCGACGGTTCTCTGACGGGACGTTGGGTTGAGATTGTCGGCGCCGAAAACATGACCGACGTGGAACTGGAAGCAGCTTCCGACGCTGTGGGCGCCTTCGCCTTCGACCGCGTCGAGGATGGCGGATTCCGTCCCTATAATCCGAACCAGTTCTTCTTCGACACCACGGGCGGTGGTCCTGGAAACCAGCTTGGCCGCCTCTACCAGCTCGCGTTGAACTACCGCAACGTGCTTGGTCCGGCGCGCCTGAGCGTCATCTACAACGCCGACCAGATTGTTGCTGAGGGCGGAGACATTGCTGTCAGTCCCGACAACATTGGCGTCGGCAAGGACTCCATCATGATTCAGGAAGACGGCACCGGGCAGAGCCGTCCTGTGATGGCCGCGGCAGGTCGCAAGGGCAACATCTGGCACTTGAACCTGCTCAACGGCGAGATCGACATCGTCGCGGAACTCTCCAACTGGGGTCGTGATGGCAGCGCACCGACTCCTGGCGTGTGGGAAACCTCCGGCATCATCGATGGCACGACGCTCTTCGGTGCCGACTCTTGGTTGTTCGATGTGCAGGCGCACTCGCCAACCCGTGCGCCCGTGGCGAACACTGTGGAGGACGGTCAACTCCTGCTGATGCTCCGTAATCGCTGAGTAAAGCCCAGAGAGTATCGTTTAAACAAAAGGCGGGCCTGCTGTCAGGCCCGCCTTCTTTTTTTGTGAAGTGTTTTGCGTTTGGCGAGGGTGAATTCGACTGGATTCGACAGCAGGAGGAATGCGCAATGATTGACCGGCGAGGTCCAATGGGTTAGCCATGAAGCCCTATGTCGCTGGAAACTACGCTTGTTTTGCTCAAACCTGACGCGATCGAGAAGCAGATCGTGGGTTCGGTCACCTCTCGCTTCGAAGCTGCCGGTCTGCGGATTCGCGGAGTCAAAATGTTCCGCTTCGAGGACGCACTCTTGCGTGAGCATTACGCGCATATCGCCGACAAGCCGTTTTTTCCCGAGGTGCAGCGGTTTATGCAGCGCAGCCCGGTGATCGCGCTGGCGCTCGAAGGGGAGAATGCGGTTGTCAGAATGCGCGAACTCCTTGGGCCGACTGACTCCAAAAAGGCGGCGAAAGGAACCATTCGTGGCGATTTCGGGGTTGATGTCATGGTCAACGTCTGTCACGCCTCGGACTCCGCTGACACTGCTGCCGTTGAGCTGAAACGCTTCTTCAAGGATGGAGAACTGTTTTAACCCAATCGCGTTTAGATCGCTGAACCCAGTCTCCCGGGCATCGCGGTGACATGGTTGGTCTTGCGCGTAACGCCCTCTTCGCACCCGGAGATTCCGTTTCGCCCAGCCCAATCGTGGGCAGTGTCTGTTCTTCGAATTGACGCGCCCACCTGAATGCTCGATTGGCCAGGAGGTTGCCGGGCTAATTTGCCCCAGCCGCCACGGAGATTTCCGGGGGGCTAAGTGCTGCCGCCGGTAAGACGCTAAAATGGTGGAGGCGGCGGGAGTTGAACCCGCGTCCCAAGTAGGAGAACCAGCCGCGACTACATGCTTAGTTCGGGGTATGTTGTCGGCTACAGGATGACGCCCGAACTCGAGTCCTGCTGCTTAGCCAGCATGAAATAGCTTCAGTGAAATACGCGCTGTCTCCGCACTTCACCTAACCTGCTGTTGCGTTCTTCACCTGAGCAGGTGTGCGGTGAGAACGTCGTGGCACTTAGGCCGCGAGAGCCAATTCTTCGTTAGCTTTTAATTTTTGGTCCGATGATTAACGAGGCCAACGTACCATCCTCGGCATGCCGCCTCTGGCGCTTCTTCATGGTCGAAACCAGTACGCCCCCAGCGAGCGAGACCAATATGGGGCTCACGAACCACCGGGTCAAGCGGCGTGAAAAAGCACACGCTCCGTTTCGTCTCCGCCCTTGTTCAGTCGCTGCGGGCTGTCAGTGGCGCGGCAACTGTCGGAATTGTTCGCCGCTCGCTCGAATTTCTTACGATGGTAATCGCCGCCAGCAATGCGGTGACACCACACGCCATCCAGAGCGCAGCAGGTTTCCATCCGAACAACGCCATGCCGAGGTTCGGAGCGAGCGCCATGGAGAGGGAGTTCGCCATCGCCCAGCCGCCGATGTAACGCCCGCGCATGTTCGCGGGGGCGAGACTCGAGACGTAGGCGGTCGCCACGGGCGCGAAGATCATTTCGCCGAGCGTGAGAACTGCCATGACGACAAACAACGTCGGGACGGTGTGGAACACCAGGTTCAACGTGAGCGCGAGGCCCATCAGCAAATAGCCGGTCGCCATCATCAGCCGCGCCGGATAGCGCGAGGTGACGCGGGTGAGCGACAGTTCACAGCAAAGCACCAGCAGTCCGTTGAAGGAGAGTAGGGTGCCATAAGTGGCGTCGCTGAAGCCGAGTGACGTGACGTGCAGGCCAAACGTCGACACGACTTGATGCAGCGCGAGACCGATGAACAACGTGGCGAGCGCGACCTGGCGGAAACGTCCATCGCGGACGATAACGCTCACGGCTTCGCTCCAGCCGGCTTCCTTCGTGTTGCTCCGGACTTTCGGCAACCAGCGCCATGCGATCACGGCGAAGAGCAGGGAGGTGATCGCGTCGCCGATGAACAGCCACGTGAACGAATGCGCTGCGATGAAGGCGGCCGCGGCCGGTCCAAACGCCCATCCTGCATTAAACGCCATGCGGTAAGTCGAGAACGTCGTCACGCGCTGGTGCGGCGGCGTGAGGTCCGCCAGCATCGCGGCGCACGCCGGCACATACATTTCACCCGTCAGGCTGACGCATGCCGTGAGCAACGTGATCGCCAGCAACGATTCCGCCTGCGAGAGCAGCAGCATGATCACGGCGGTGGACAGCATCGAAACGAGAATCGTATTCCGGCGGCCAATGGTGTCCGCGAGCTGGCCGCCCAGCAGTGCGGCGGCGATTCGCCCCACGCCATACGCGCCGAACGCCATGCCGGCCTCCGTAGCGCTGAAACCGCGGCGAGTCAGGTAAATCGTCAGGAACGGCACGACGAACGTGCCGAACTTGTTCAGGAACACGCCGGCGAACAAAACCCAGACGGGACGCGGGAACGATCGCAACGTCGACAGCAGCGGCTGGGGTTGGGGCGGGGTATGGGTTGTGCTCATGGAAAACAAAAAACCCTGCCGACCTTTCGGTGGGCAGGGTTGGGAAATCTCAATGTCGATTAGTGTGGTCCCTCCTGCTCACCCGGTGCGCGCTTAATCGCGACCAGCCACAGCGGACGCATCGCAGCAACGATGGCAATCACGCGCGTCTGGCGGGTGGCCAGTGCGACATGATAATTGCTCGTCATTGCCTTCATTACTTATCAGATGGTGTGGCAAACTAGGGTGGGAGGTCAAGTTCCCCGAACGGCGACTTTGATTCTACCGTGCTCACGCCTGCTCCAATGATTATCGGGCTATTGAAGCACCTTGGTCCTTTAGGAGACCGTTACCTTGCGAACGCTTCCGGCACGAGCACCGCGCGATAGAAACGCCGGGGAGTCGGCGCTGAATCGTCGACGTATCCGCCGCTGCTCAACGGTGTCCAATTTACTAGGTTCGTCGAGGACTCGACCCGATACGTGCGGTCGCGTTGGCCGAACACGTTCACGACGATTCCGAAATGCGTAAAGGTGGGAACCGTGAGCACGGGTCGGGCGTTCAAAGACAGGGCAAACTCAAACGGCGACGTCTCGTTGAACGGACTCGACACTGCCAAATGATACATTTGTCCGCCGGTCACGCTGAAGGAATTGCGAGTGTAGCTGCAGCAATCATCGAGAACGACGGGAACCAAGCTCGCCAGCGTGTGGTTCGTATAAACCACCAGCCGCTTTCCTTCGCTGCCGAATTTCGGCGTGAAAACGAAATTCGCGCGGCCCGAGGTATCCGGCGTCCAGGAATACCAGACGGTGTGCTCGTCATACCCTTTCTCCGGACGCGGCTCCATTGCCTCTCTCGTGGCACCTTCCGTGGTTCCACTCACCAACGCAGCATCCCCTGTCACCGTCATGCGGTTGGCGAATGCGTCATTCGTTGGTGTGGGCAGATACTCGAAACTCAGCGTCACAGGGCCGCGATATCCAATGTGCGGAGCCGGCACGATGGTGTCGGTCATGATCTGATATTCCATCCCCGCGATCACTTCGAATTCCGTGGTCTGGCTGCCATCGCTGCTGAGCGAGAATCCCCAGGGGTTGTAATCCACCAACGTCTCGAGCGATTCTCCAATGAACAATCGCGCCCGCACGTCCGGGTTTGGCCACATCTCGTCGCCGACGATTCCGGTCACGCGAACCTTGCCGGTTTTCGGTGCGGTGTAACCCCACCACAGAGTCACACCCAGTCCGTGAAACAATTCTGGTTCGCCCTCCTCCCTCGTCGCCTCCGCGCTATTGGCTGTCACGGTTACGCGCTCGCTGATGAAACGCATCCGCGTGGCGAAGTCATCGTTTTGAGGCGGTGCCGCACTTGCCGACGCCGCGTGCGCCAAAGCCAGTGAGAGTAAAAGGGCAGAGAACCTTTGCATTGAATGGTGACCTTACCCTTACCCAGAAATCCCCCCTGTCAACCGCCGCGGCTTTTCGTCCGCGACCGAGTGGTCATGCACAAGTGCGCGAATGAACAATCGGCTAAGTCGTAAACTTCGCGTTTATTTCGCAGGTGCGCCGCCCCCGCCTTTGCCGCTGCCGAACATTTCCTTCGCCATCTTCAGGCCCATCTGTTGCATCGCCGCTTGTTGTTCCTGCATCTCGCGATAGCTCTTGAGCTGTTCCGGAGTCAGAAATCCTGCGGCGCGATCCAGCACGCGCTGATTGTAGTCGGTCATCCACTGGATCTGTTTGTCGATGTTCTCGGACGTCATCAGGTTCTTGAGGTTGGCTGGATTCTCGTTCGCGTCCGTGGGGATGGGTGGCGGGACCGCGGTCTTTTCCACCTTCATGGCGTCGAGGAGCTGGGCGGATTGTTGCTCTTGCAGAGGAAGATTGGCCTCTGTCAGGCGCGCCTGAAGCTGATCGATCTGCATGCGTTCGCCGAGGTTGGCCTGGTAATCCTTGAACTGGTTATTCCGTTCCTCACCGAGCAGTTCCTTGATTTCGGCGTCCGCCTGTTTCTTGAAATCGGAGATCGCCTGGGTTTGTGCCGTGGTATCGACGGCGGCAGTGTCTCCGCCGAACAATCCCTGGGCGTTCTCGATCGTCTTGAGCTGGAGATCGGTGAGGATGCCCATGAACTTGTCCTTTTCTTCAGGCGAGAGATTCAGTTGTTTGAGCAGACCGCCATACATCATCTTGATCGCGGATTCCTGCTGGCTGCGCATCATCTCTCGCATGGCGGGGTCCTTCATCATCTTCTGCACCATGTCACCCATTTCCTTGCCGAAGCCCGGTTTGGAGTCGGCACCCGCGTCGGAACCCGACGCCGTGCGGAGCTGTGAAGCGAGGGCGGTGAGGTTGCTGGATTGCGTGGCGTCCTTGGTGCGCAGTGTGGTGGTGACGCTGGTAAACTCGCGGACCTGCTGATCGAGCCGGGTGTTGGCGCGCTCGAGTTCGGCGAGCTTGGTGGACTGGACTTCGCGGGCCGTGGCTTCCGTGCGGTGCAGTTCCTCGGCAGCGTGGAGGCGTTCCTGGGTGCTACGAAGTTGTCGCCATTGAGCTGCGCAAACGACGGCGAGCACAAGCGTGGCGAGCCCGAGCAGGGTGATGACGAGTTTTTGCATGGTGTTTGGATTAGACGGTTTCAGCGTTCACAGCTCACGAACTATTTCGGCCATTCTCGCCGGGGCGCTGGCGGCGGCAACTATCGGTTGGCGCGAATTTTGGAACGGCGCCGGACAGGGAAGGGGATCTATCGCCGAGCGATGCAGAACTTCTCCTACGTCGGGTTCCGATTGAACGAAGACGACGTAACGATGCAGTCGAAGACCTGCGGCCGAATTCCGGTTAGGCTGTTTACTGAGGCTGGATGGCTAAAACAAACTTCCGATCGCCAGACCGAGCACGCTGAGCGGGCCTTGGTCTTCGAGGCCGTCGGTGGCTTTGTCGAGTTTCTGGAGGCTGAGCTTCGCGTTCTTGAGGAAGGAGTCGTCGTTGATGAGCTTGCCCACTGTGCCGTCGCCGCGGTTCATTTTCTGGAGAATCTCGCGGAGGTTGGTCATCGCAGTGGTGGTCTCGAGGTAAAGCGCTTCGTCCTTGGTGAGTTTGCCGAGCGTGCCTTTGCCGGCGTTGATGCCGTCGATGATCGTGCGGACCTGGGTGATCATGCCGTCGGCCTGGCCGGTGAGGTTCTTGATGTCGCCGGTGGCGAGCTGGAGGTTGGTGACGGCTCCGTACGCGGCGAGGTAGAACGCGTCGTCCATGATCAGTCGGCCGACGGTGCCTTTGCCCTGCGCGACGTTGTCGGACACGGTGCGCATGTTGGCGATGACGGCGGTGAGCGGGCCGCTGTTTTGTTTCACGAAGTCGGTGAGCGGTCCCATGAGCGTGCTCAGGTTGTCGGTGCTGAAGCTCTTGGTGAGGTTCTCGACGCCGCTGGCCACGCCTTCGAGCTTGGACATGAGAACGCTGAGGTCGGGCTGCTCGACGGTGTCGAGAGATCCGGACTGGATGTCGGGCGCGGTTTGTGTGCCGCCTTCGATGCTGACAAAGTTCTGGCCCATGAGGCCGGTGAACTTCACCACGGCTTTGGCGTCGGTTTTGATCTTGTACTTCGACTGAATCTTCATGCCGACCTTGGCGCGACCGTTCTCCAGCTCGATGCCATCGACGCGGCCAATCTCGACGCCGGCCATTTTCACAAAGTCGCCCTTCTTGAGCTCCTGGGCGGTCTTGAAGCTGGCATTGATGTGGTAGCCGCCGGTGAAGAAGTCTGCGGCGCCGATCAGTTCGAGGATGATGACGGCGCAAATGAGGGCGAGGGCGAAGAAGACTCCGAGCCGGGTTTCGAGAGTGTTTTTCATGGGGTCTCGTGGTGTGAGTTGGGTTTGAAGTCAGCGTTCAGAAAGCGATGGATGATGGGGTGCGGATGATTCTTGATCTCGTTGACGGTGCCGATGGCGATGAGTTCGCCTTCGTACATCATCGCGATGCGGTCCGCGATGCCGAACGCGAGATCGCGATCATGTGTGACGACAATTGATGTGACGTGGACGCGCTTTTGGAGGTTGAGAATCTCCTCGCCGATGATGACCGCGCTCAGGGGGTCGAGCTCGCTCGTGGGTTCATCGTAAAGGATGAGCTGAGGCTCGATTACGAGGGCGCGCGCGATGGCGACGCGTTTCTTCATGCCGCCGGACAGTTCGCCGGGGAAGCGGTCCTTGACGTTCTTGAGTCCGAGGAACTCGAGCTTCTCGATCGCGATGCGGGTGATTTCCGCCGGCGGCTTGAGGCGGTGCTCGGTGAGGTAGAGGCCGACGTTCTCCAGGACGTTGAGCGAATTCAGCAACGCACCGGACTGGAACACGAGTGCCATGCGGTATTTCGCCATGGCCACCTCGTCCCGCACGGACTGGCCCTCAATGAAGATGTCGCCTTCATCGGCGGGTTCGAGGCCGATGATGTGCTTGAGCAAAACACTCTTGCCACTGCCGCTCGGGCCCATGAGGACAAACGTCTCGCCGCGCTCGACTTCGAAATTGATACCTTTGAGCACGGGCACGCCGTCGTAGCTCTTGCGCAGTCCAGCGATGCGGACATTGACGCTTTGGGTGGTGGAGTCGGGCTGGCTCATTTCTCGAGATACAACAGAAGCCGCGTGAGGAAGTAATCCAGGATCAGGATCAACACGATGGAGTTGACCACGGCCTTGGTGACGGAGCGCCCAATGCCGCGCGGACCGCCGATGGTGACAAGTCCTTGATGGCAGCAGACGGTGCCGATGACGACGGCGAACACGGCACTTTTGAAGAGGCCGTTCAACACATCGGCGAGCTCGACGACGAGGCGGAGATTCACGAAGAACGACTGGAAGGTGATGGAGATTTTCTCGTTCAGCACGGCGACGAGTCCGCCTCCGAACCAGCCGACGAGGATGGCGAACAGCACGAGAATCGGAAGTGAGATGGCGATGGCCACGATCCTCGGGAGCACCAGATAGTGGATCGGATTGATGTTCATCGTCCGCAGGGCATCTATTTCCTGGTAGACGCGCATGGAGCCAATCTCCGCGGCCATGGCCGAACCAATGCGACCGGAGATCAGCACGGCCATCATCACGGGCGCGAGTTCCTTGCAGATGGAGAGTCCGACAAGTCCGCCAATCGCGCTGGAGAGCCCGCGCTCGGCGAGGACGGGGCCGGTTTGCAATGCGATGACGCCGCCGATGAACAATGCGAGCACGCAGGCCATCAGCAGCGAGGCGTTGCCGATCTCGAAGAGCTGATCGTAGACCTTCTGGCGCTGGCGGACGATTTGCGGCAGCGCCTGGATGGTGCGCCACAAGAGGACCAGCATTTCGCCGACGTTTTGAAACATAGCTTCGTGCTACTGAGGTGAGGGTTCGGTCGCGTTCTTCTTCGTGCCGAATGGGATGTAACCCACGCGCCAGCGCCGACCTTCAGGGCCGGATTGATACTGAATCAGGCCGAAAAGGAGCGAGCATTTTCTGGAGTCGGGCGTGGTGTCGCGACGGTAGAGGTTCCACAGCAACGACTGGCTCGTCGCATTTTTCTTTTCACTGCGCTCCGATCGCCAGAGGGACCAGAGAGGCGAGAGGTCGCGTTCAACGCTTGTGTTGTTTGGCAGGAAGGGCTCCAGCGGCGCGAGGACTTGGACCCGGCGACGGCCGTCGAGTTCGCGTTTTGCGGTGAAGAGCGGCCAAAGCGCGGTGAGTCGCTGGCTTTGCCCGGTCTCCGTATTTTTTACCGACGTGTCGGAGTAGAGGAAGAAAAGGACGCGATGCCGCTCACGGTCCATGGGCGGGGAATGCAGACCGTTGTATTTGTAGAGCGGCCAGAGATACCAGCCGCTGCTCTGCGAGGCGTTTCGTGCCTTGCTGTAGAGCGGCCAGACGCGGTCAACGGTTTTACCTTCGCCTCGCGCAAAAACGATGAGCGGCCACGGCGCGCCCCATTCACGAAAGCGTTTCGCACGATCATCGGTATATGTGAACCCCAGCGGCCAGAGGTAGGATGTTGAGTCGCGTTGCTCGGAACGGTATTGCGAGTACAGCGGAATGAAGGCGAGTTGCCGCGATTCATTCGTGGTGCCGATGCCGGCGTGGTGTCGCAAATAGAGCGGCCAGACGACGAAACGTTTGTCATGTCCGCCGACGAGTTCGGTGTCGCCCCAATGATTGGTGCGGGAAGTCGGCTCCTTGTGCTCATGGCCGACCAAGGGCCAAAGCTGCCATCCGCTCAGCGAGTCACCTTCGCGGAGGTGGAAGAACGGAAAGAGGTAGTTGTCGGTGGCGACATCCTTCTTGCGAGTGCCGAGATAGATCGGAAACAGCGTGAACTTTGCTTCGTCGCGGAAGATTCGGCCGCGAATGGTTCCGTAGATCGGGAAAAGCGCGGTGTAATTCTTTTCGGGAATCTTCGAGCGCTGTTGGAAGTAGAAAGGGAACAGGGTGAAGCGGCTGACGTTTGTCTCGGACTGGGTCTGGCCGCCGGCGAAGCTGAACAGTTGAATGACCTGAAACCGATACTCGCTGCCGTAGCGATTGTAAGTGATTCCTTTCCAGAGGAAGTCGAACCACTCGTAATCGACGTCTTCGTTCTTGGTATACGAGAAGAGCGGGGGAACAGCCCAGG
>Ga0154020_10008464_pt1 | contig 11928 bp, 12 predicted proteins | sample Klosneuvirus_201_FD_109709 | JGI IMG/M metagenome (GOLD analysis project Ga0154020, IMG submission 109709) | Active sludge microbial communities from wastewater, Klosterneuburg, Austria - Klosneuvirus_20160825_MG | ecosystem: Engineered > WWTP > Aerobic digester > Activated sludge | place... | reverse complement strand
CCAACCCCACAACGCGAGAACGGTGCTTGGTCGGAAGACAAACACGAAAAAGCCTAGAGTAGAGAGTGCGGAAGAGAACGCGCTAGCCTGGTGCTGCACGTTCGGCTCGCTTTTCTGCGCAGAATCTTCGAGCGCGGCCATTGCAGGTACAGTCGCGACAAAGAACGCCACAATCCAAGCTATCCACTTTCCGAACCCCACTTCCATGTCGAGGTGATTTCGGGCAGTTAAGACTACGCACGCGATGAACGCGAGCGACACGTAGAGCTGACCAGTTACCGTGAAAATAAGCCCCCAAATCGGAGTCGATTCCGACTTGCGTGCGCCCATATGCCAAGCGGTTAACATCGCGCCAGGCGCGCCGCCAATTCCCACGGCGAACGTCCAAAGAGCGCCAACAATGGTGCCACCCATCCCCAGCAAAATGGCAAATCCAATCGAACGCAAAATATCCTCGCACGTTGGAAGGTTGATGCACCGCATAACGCGAAGTAGCCCGACCAACACAACCCCGCTCGGTCGCTCTAACTGCGTACACGAAGAACATGCGCCCGCTCACCCTCGAACCGCAACCGCGCCCGCGTCCGCGTCTTCCACAACTGGTCCCTGCGAAAAGGCGGAGCAGCGCACGACAGGCCGGTCGATCTAGTCTCGAAGCGCGGTGTGCCCGACGCAGCGCCGCGATGCACGTAAAGGCGCTCCCACGTTCCCACCGCGCACGGTCTGTGCGCAACCCACCCCGTCAGCCGCCCCCCTCACCGCCCCCGCATCACAATCGGCACCCGCAACACCGGCGCCTCACGCTCGCCGCGCTTGTCCGTCGGATACCAGTACGTCGTAAACCGCAGCGCATACCCCGCGGGTGCATCGGCCGGAATCGTCACCTCCACATCAAACGTCTGCCCGGCGCTCACCGTCCGTCGTGCGACACCAGCCACCTGCTGCGCCACCGGAAGTTCGGCACCATCGCGGGCCAGCGCGCGCCACGTTTGTACCACCGTGTCGCGAACAAATTCCACGGCGATTTGCTCGTCCACTGGAATGCTCACAAAGCGCAGACGGTGCGTACCCGGTGTGAGCGCGAGCGGCGCAGCGCTCGTGCGACCGTTGATCGCCAGCGCGCCGGTGACCGAGTCGCCCAGCATACCCATCACAATCACGTGATCGCGCGTGGTGTCGCGTGGCGCGCTGGGCTCTTCCACAATCAACGCGCCGTACAAGCCGGTGGAGAGTTCGCTCCCTGCTTCATCGTGCGTGTGATAGATGAACGTACCGGCACGCGCCGGCGTGAGACGCACCACAAACGAATCGCCCGGTGCGATGGGCGGCCGCACGCTGCGCCCGGCACCACTCCAGCCGCCAACACCATCGAACCAACTTTCGATCTCCATGCCGTGCCAGTGCACCGCAAGCGGCGACGAAAGCTGGTTCACCACCGTGATCGCCGTGGGCTCTCCCCGATGCAGCACGAGTGTTGATCCCGGAAACTGCATCGAATCCCGCGCGGGGGCCGTCGCACCCTGCTGCAACACGAACGAGTGCCCGGCGATGGTGCCAAACTGGTTGGCGCGCTGCGTTGCCACCACGCGCAGCGATCGCACGGCGCGCGCGCCGGGATTTCTCCCTGACGCCAAGGCCATCGCGCCTGCCGCCGAGGCGCCAGGGCGCGGCACCACGTGAATGCCCATCACCAGCCCCGCCATGTTCTCTTCCGCATGGTGCACCGACGACATCTCGTGCCCGCCTGCTGCATTTCGCGGCTCGATCGCCTGCACCAGCGCCATGTGACGCACAAGGTGACAATGAAAGAGCCAGTTGCCCGGACGCTCCGGCACCCACGTGAGCGCCAGCGTCCCGTTGGCTCTGATCACCTCCGTCCCCAGCCGCCGTTGCCGGTCGACGGGCAGAATCGTGTCAAGCACACCATCACCGCGCGCGGTGAGCGTGAAGTAGAACCCATGCAGATGCATCGGATGTTGCGCGGCGCTCGCGTTGATCACGCGCCAACGCACCGTGTCGCCAACGGTGTAGCGCAACCGCTCCGTGCTCGGCCAACTCGCACCGTTCACCATCATCTTGAACGCGGGGTCGTGTTTGAGGCGCGGATCATCATCGTCGGTCCAGCGGCTGATGAGCAGAATGCGCTCACCGCGCGGCGGGACACTCCCCTTCGCATCCACGATCAACGCGCCCACCAGCGGCCCTTCGCCTTTCTCTCCGCTCGGCCAGTCATCCGGAACAGGTGCGGTCGGATGCTGCACCACAGGCCGGACGCGCGCCCAATAGTAGTACGTGCCAGCCGCCGTCACGCGAAACGTGACCGTGGCGCGTTCGCCCGGCGCGAGCATGACGGAGTCCGTGCCACGCGCCGCCGCATGGTCGTTCAGGCCAAACACAGCGAGTCGTACGCCGAGGGTGTTGTGCAACCGCACGCGCATCAGCGTGCCCGACCGCGCGCGCAGCAACGGCCCCGGCACCCTGGCCGGCTGTCCATCCTCCACGAACGTGAAGGCCGGAAGCTCGGCGCCTTGCGCGCCTTCCGGTCGCCAGCGCACTTCGCGGATACTCAGCGATGCGGTGAGTGTATCCGCCACCCGTCGACCGACAGCGCGACGGAAGTCTTCCAATTGCGCCAGTGGTGGAGGCGCGTGACCAACAGATCGCGGCGCGGCTCCGCGTGGAGCGTTCGAGACGGCAAGGGCAGCGACGACCAAGATCAGTAGAGTTCGCATGGGCGATTATGCCGCCCGCCATCGCGTGGCGCTATCGCCCGCCACAGCACGCCAAAGGTTGAGCTTGCCTCGGTGCTGCCCGCGAAAGTGATTCTGGGGGACACCCTTCGGAGTACGTCATGCGGTCTCGCTCATCGTTTCGCCCTCTGTTGATCGGTCTGACGCTTGTCGCCGTCGGACTCGCGGGCGCCTGCGCGGGTTCTGGTGACGCGGTCGACGGTCCTGGCACCAGGGGTCCCGGCGATACCACCACGACGCCGCCGTCCGGCCTTCCGACCACGGATGAACAGGCGGTCGCGCTGGTCGACAGCATCGCGAGCCGCATCGGTACCCTGCAGCAGAGCGCGGGCTACGCCTCGCCCGACGCGATTGCGAGCCTGCTGCGTGCGACAGCGGGTGTGCGTGGTGTGCAGATCACGAGCGATGGCAATGTGGTGGCGATCTTCCCGCGTGGCATTCCGGTCACCTTCTTCAACAACGCGCCTCGCATCGGGACGGCACCAACGCCGGTTCCGGTGAGGGCGTCGGCCCGAGCATCGGCGCGAGCATCGGAGCCACGACGCGGTGTACACCAGGTCTCCGCGGTGCCACCAATCGCGTCGAGCGTCGATGCCAGCGCGTCGATGCTGGTGGGGACAGACGTGGCCATCACCGCGCCGCGCAACGTCCGCGTGCTGGATGGGCGCGGCACCGCCCTCAGTGTCGGCGATGTGGACTACGGCGCGCTGTTCACGCAGGCCGGTTTTCGGAATGTGACGACCGGTCCGTCCACCATCGACGCACTCGCCACGGTGAACGGCGACGATGTGTTGATGATTCTCGGACACGGCGGCATCGCACTCCAGGACACCTTGGGGATCCTGCCAACGCTGGGTTTCGGCGTGTGGACTGCTACCCGGTTCACCAGCGCCAACCTCGCACTCTACAACTCGCGATGGCGCAGTGGGCAACTGGGAGTCGGGTGCGCGCCACACAATTTCAACGCCACCACAGGCGTGACGACCAATGAGTGTCACTTCATCATGCTGCCGGAGTTCGTTCGTCGAAGCAACTGGCGGTTGCACGGCGGTGCGATGGTGATCCTCAATATTTGTGAAGGCGCTTCCGCGCCTGCCGCAGACTTGCACACGGCGCTATATCGCGCCGGCGCCGCGTCGATCATGGGATGGACCGACCTCACCTTCACGCCGTTTGCCAGTCACGCGGTGCCGCAGGCGATCGACTTCATGTCCGGCGCCAACTTCTACGCGCATGTGACGGCCGCACCGTTTCGTCCATTCACCTGGTCGAATACGAAACGTTATCTCGACAGCATCGGCCTGGCAAAATTCAACGTGGCCTCGATGGGAACGCCGGCCGTGCCAGTCCGCGGGACGTTCGGTGACACATCGCGGCTGGTGCTGCTCTTCGATTCGCTCAAGACCAACAACAACGCGATCTTTCATCCCAGTCTGCTGCCCATCTCGGTTGACGCGGCGCGCGGCGAGCTGTCGCTCGGCGGCACCTTTGCGTCGCCAGCCGCACTCACGTCGCGCACCGTGCGCGTTGGCTCCCGCGCCGCGAGCATTCTGTCCTGGTCGTCCACCAACGTCGTGGTGGATCTGCAGCCCGGCGACGAGGGCAGTGTGGTTGTCGTCACCACTGACACCACCGGGTCCACCGATTCCACCAATGCGCGCATGCTCTCCAAATGGGAGGGAAGCATCTCCTACACGCGCACCCAGTATGGTGTGTTGCAGGATGTTGTATCGACGACTTCACGCTTTCGCGCGGACATCGGCGACTACTGGAGCGGACCGCACGGCACGCTGCTGAGAAACTTCTCCGCCACACGCAACGGCGTGCCCGGCATCGTGCTGCTCTCCGACAGCGGCTCCACCTGCGGCGTCGGTACCAGCGGCGTGTACGATGGATCGCCGGCTCTCTATCGAGAAACCTGGTTGCTGACCGGCGCGCCATCGCTGCCCATCACCACCAGTACCGCGCGTGGGTGTGTGGCCACGCTCTTTCTGCCAGCCACGCCCGGTTCTGGTGGTGGTCAACTTGGTGTGTTCGCGCGGAGCGGCAACGTGAAGACGGTCATCGTCACCACCGACGACGGCCTCGGCAATCCGCAGACGACCACGCGCACGGATCAGATCATCTTCGCCATGAGCGATGTACTCGGCGGGAGCGGTGTGGCCGGCGCCGCGATCGGTGTGAGTCCGCAGTTCGCCGTCACCGCTGGTACGCTGCCGCGTACCACGCTCGACGGGCTCACGACGTATCGCTTCACGTGGGGGGCGATGAACGCGACGACGCACGCAAGCACCACGGTGAAACGGTAGCCTGCTTGTGCGGTGTGGCACATGCGGCCGGAGCTGGCAGTGAAGATGTGAGCGCGCGTTGTCCGTGCCGTCATGCGCGAAAGACTCGCTGCTGTTCTGGCACCGCAGCGATCTCCAAGATTCGCACGCGGTCGGCCGCGACCCACGACTACGCGCAGTTCGGATCGGGCGACACCCGATACAGATGCACCGAAAGCGCCGCAATCCACACCCACCCGACCACCACCGCCAGCCAAATGCCGATCGATCCTTTGGCCAGCGCCGGCACCGCGAAACCGCCAAAGAATCCGAGCAGAACGACGATTCCCGCCGCGAGCGAAACACGCGCCATGGTACGCGCGCCGCGCCGCTGCAGCACGCGCGATGCCAGCAGCGCGCTCACCGCGAGCGCGACAAACCCGAGTCCGCCAGCGGCAAAGTGTCCGAGACCCATCGGACTGATGGACGTCGGCGGTCCGAGTGGTGTGCCGACGGGAAAGCCGTCCATCGGGTCGGCCTTGAGCACCGACGCCGCCAACATGCCGACACCGTAGAGGCCGAGCGCGATGGTCGTGGCTCGGCCTGCAGGCCTCATCACCCGCCACATCCCGATGGCGGCCGCAATGACCATGAGACCGCTGACGACAAAGTTGGTCGTTTGCACCCAGCCACCGGCACCGTTGGCGAGCACGCTGAGCGGATGACGCGCGAAGCTGAAGCCGTCGCGCACGAGCCCTTGGCCGATGCCCGTGATCAGGTAGATCGGCCCGACGATCACGCCGTATCCCAGCAGTGATCGCGTGACGGCCGCGCCGCGGTCGAAGGTGCGTCCATCTGCTGCCCCGCGTGTGCGGGCCATCGCGTCGCCGGTCGTCATGAACCGCTCCGATGTCTGGTGGAAGGATCCCGAACCTACGATATTGCACTTATGAGTGCAATATCAGCTCCTGGCGTCGGTGCGCACGCGGCACGCGTGGCGCGCACCCGTCTCGCCATCGTCGACGCGGCGCGCCTGCTCTTCCTGCGCGACGGGTACGCGGGCACCACCATGGAGGACATCGCCGAGGAGGCTGGCGTCGCCAAACGCACGGTGCACTACCAGTACCCCGACAAGGAGGCGCTCTTTGGCGAGATCGTGCACGAGTTCATCGCGTTCGCCGAAACGTTTGCGCGCGAGTTGCGCGAGGAGTTCGTGAACGGTGTTGCGGCCGGCGCGCTGCGTCCGGCGCTTCACGATCTGGGCCGGCGCCACGCGCTCGCGATTGTGCGGCCAGAAGTGATCGCGCTCCGTCGTCTGGTGATCACGGAATCGCGCACACTGCCTGCGCTCGCGCGCGAGTACTACGACCGCGTGCCGGGTCAGGTCATTGAATCACTTGCCATTGCACTCGGCCATCTCCGGCAGGCTGGCCTCCGGGTATCCAAGCGACGGCGGGCGGCCGCGCAGTTTGCCTATCTCGTGGCCGGTGAGCTGCTCGACCGCGCGATGCTCACGGGACAGGTCCCCGCGAAGAGGGAAATCGTGGAGTGCGCACGCGAGGGAGTGGAAACATTTCTGGCGCGGTACGCAGACTAGGGCGCAGAAGGATTGTCGACAGAACCGTCGCGTCTCGCTGACGCCGTATGAGGTCACTCTTGCGCGATTTTGGTAGGTCTTGTACACTGAACCACATGGTTCACTATGAACAAACCCACCTCGACGCCTCATTCGCCGCGCTCGCGGACGCCACCCGACGTGGCATCCTCGAGCAGCTCGGCCGGCGGGATGCATCGATCACCGAACTGGCCGGGTCGTTCCGTATGACGCTCACCGGCATGAAGAAACACATCGGTGTGCTGGAGCAGACGGGGCTCGTGTCCACGGAAAAGACCGGTCGCGTTCGGACCTGCAAGCTGGGTCCCCGCCGCCTGGAAGATGCGGCTGAGTGGATCGAGAGCTATCGCCAGATGTGGAACGAGCGCTTCGACCGGCTGGAACAGCTCGTCGAGGAGCTCAAGCAGGAAGAAGCCGGACGTTCACGACACAGGAGGAAGTAGACGATGAAACGCACGCGGACAGTGATGCGGTGGGCGCTGGGAGTCGCGGCGATCATCGCGGTGACCTCAGCGAGTGTCGATGCCTCAGCGCAGCAGCGTCCGGTCACGGGCTATGCGCCGGTAAACGGACTCCGCATGTACTACGAGGTGCATGGTCAGGGCGAACCGCTGGTGCTGCTTCACGGCGCGTTCATGAACATCACCACCAACTGGACGGGGTGGATCGACGAACTCGCGAAAACCCACAAGGTCATCGCCGTGGAAATGCAGGGTCACGGACGCACGGCGGACATCACGCGACCCTTCAGCAGTGCCAACCACGCCGATGATATCGCCGCGCTGCTCGTGTATCTCGACATTCCACGAGCAGACGTGATCGGCTACAGCATGGGCGGCAGCGTTGCCTTGCGGCTTGCCGTGCGGCATCCCGAGCGTGTGCGACGCATGGTGATCATCTCATCCCCATTTCGTGGTGATGGCGTGGTACCTGAAGGACGTCAGGCGTTGCTGACGCTCACGGCCGATCTCTTCAAGGGCTCTCCTATCGAGTCCGAGTACAAGCGATTGAGTCCCACCCCCAATCATTTTGCGTCGTTCATTTCGCGCATGGTTGCGGGCTATGCGGCTGACGCCGACGTGCGCGCCGAGGAGCTGGCCGCCACGTCCGCGCCCATGTTCTTCATTCACGGTGATGCGGACGGCATTCGACTCGCGCACATCGGGGAGATGTTTCGCCTCAAGGGCGGCGAAACGCATGGCGACATGGGGCCGCGCACCGATTCACGACTGGCCATTCTGCCCAACACCACGCATGTGACGCTGATGGAGCGTCAGTCCACCATCATCCCGATGGTGAACGATTTTCTGAGCGCCACATCAACAGAGAAAAGGCCGTGAGCACCCCTTTCAACAGCACCGCCCAGGTCTCGCTGCCAAGCGACACCGAAATCCGCATCACGCGCGACTTCAGGGCGCCACGCACGCTGCTTTGGCAGGCGCACGTTGATCCGCAGCTCTTTCGTCGATGGATCGGAGGGTATCCCGGCTGGTCGATGCCGGTGTGCGAACTCGATGTGCGTCCCGGCGGTGCGTTCCGCTGGCGCTGGCGCTAGGATGAGGACGGCAAGGAGTTCGGCTTTTTTGGCGACTACCGCGAGGTCGACGCGCCCGCGACCATCGTCAGTGCCGAATTTTTCGACCCCGGAAGCTTTGGCGGCGAGATGCCCACCAGTCCCACCATCAACCGCACCACCTTCACCGAGCAGAACGGCGTCACCACATTGGTGGTGCTGATCGAGTACGCGTCAAAGGACGCGCGCGATGGCGCGATCTCCACCGGCATGACCGACGGCATGGAGACGAGTTACGCGCGACTCGACACGCTGGTGGCAGAACTGCACGGAGGCTGACTAGAGGCACGACTCCGAGATCACACGTCCTACTGATAGCGACGCCATTCTCGCGCGCTCATTGGCCCCCCGCGAGAGCGCCTCGCTGCAGCGTCTCGAGCTCCTGCATCGCGCACTCGGCGTCCGCTACGGGAACAAAGAGATGATCGTGACTGACGCCCGCGATCACGTTGCACGTGATGCCGACGCGCGCCAGCACCGCGGAGACGGCCGCGGTGAGGCCAACCGCTGCAAGGTCCGAGTGCACCGTGAGGGTAATCCACGCGCACCGAAAGACCACATCAAGTCCCTCGTCCGCTGCAAACGCCTCTTCAACGACCAGCGACACCCCATCGGCTTCTCGAATGAACGCGACAACACGTGATGAGTCGAGTCGTACGCCCCGCGTGCCCCGTACAAAAACAAACACGCCGTCGTGAAGGACGGGGTTCAGGGTTTGCAGGAGTGTGTTGAGATCCGAGACAGCGGGCCTGATCACGAAGAACCTCTTCTCGAGGTATCAGCCGCGGAGAGCGAGTCAGCTGCGGGTCGCGTGCGCCTGCGTCGCGTGCGCCACCCTGACACGAACGTGAGCAGCACAATACCGCATGCGCCCACACCAAGCACCGGCATCACGCGGCGAATTTCGGCGGGCACGACAAGTATGTCCGGCACGCCCGTTTGCCAGAACACCCACGCCGCGCCAAGCTGCGACGCGAGCCCCTTGCTGCCGGTCGCGAGGACGATGATCGCGTCCTGCGTGTTTGGGTTGATCCGGACGGTCGCACTGATGGCCGGCTCATTGGCGCCGTCATGGCCGAACACCACGTCGCCCTGTTTCGTCGGCGCGTAAAGAACCGTACCCAATCCCCAGATGTCGGCGCCCATCGAAGTGGCCTCGGCAGTGCGCATCGACTCGAGCGTCTTTTGGGTGAGTGGGCTCCCCGCGGCCGTTCCCAGTTCCGCCAGCACCAACCGGACCAGATCGCTGGCTGACGTGGTGAATCCCGTCGCTGCGTTGGATGCGTATCGGTAGATCGGTGCCGGCCGGCCGTCAGCATCGTAGGACTTTGCCGTGTTGCGCGTTGCAGAAAGATCGGCGTATCCAGAGCGCACCATGCCCAGCGGCTGGAGCAGCTCGCGATGCACGAATGTCTCGAACGACTCTCCAGCAACCTCCTCCACCAACAGCTCGAGCACGAGGTAGCCACCGCCCGAGTACTGAAACCGCGTACCAGGTTCGATTCCCACGGTGATGGGCGCCGTCGCACGGCCCATCGACGCCCGCGGCGCCGTCAGCGCCTCCTCCAGTGTTGGCAGAGGCTCGTCCAATCGATAGTCGCCGAAGCCCAGCCCGTCGGTCAGTCCGGCCGTGTGACTCAGCAATCGACGCGCGGTGACATCGCGCGCACTGAATGCGCCGGCGGGAAAGCGCCATCTCGTGAGGTAATTTTCGACCGGGCGATCAAGGTCCAGCTTGCCTTGCTCCATAAGCTTCATGACAGCATGTGCCGTGATCCACTTGCTCAACGAGGCCGTCGCGAAGACACTGTGTTGGTCGATGGAATCGGCGGTCGTCGAGTAGTACTCGGCGCTGATGGCACCACGCTCGATCAGGACGAGCGCCGTATTGCCGCGATTGCCGGTGTTGACCATGGAGATTGCGGCGTCCATGAAGGCACGCGGATCGTCCGTGGGCGCCAGCGGCCGCCGCCACCAGCCAAACAGCACGCCACTCACGATCACGGCGGTCCAGAGGATGACGAGCAGCAGAGCCACACCTGCGCGCTTCACCATCTTCGTTATGTGCCTGAATCAGGTGCGAACTGCGTGCCGACCGGACGTGTGTATCCCGCGATGGTGATCGCGTGAAGGCTCTCGAGCCATCCGGTGAATTCGTAATACTGTGATTCGGTGGTCGCCACATCGAGCACGATGTAGGCGAGTCGGTCTGGCCACTCGGGATTCTCAATGGGCACGAAGCCGCTTCCGTACACAGTCCATTCGTTGGCGGCGTCGTCCACGGACAACTGTGCCAGATCCTGATCAGTCGAGCCGAGCGGCATGCGGATCAGTACGGCCGGTCCGCAGGGGAGTTTCGGATAGTCAAACGACCCAAGCGGACGATATGGAGAGGTCCACGTCTCCTCGTCTTCGAGATCCCAATGCGTCGGGATATCGGGATGCACATCACGCCACGTCGCGCCGATGGGCAACGCACGCAGATGCGCCAGGAACTGCTCAACGGCGTCATCGCTGTCGGTCGCCATTCCTCCGTAGGGCGAACGTTCTTCGTCCAAGCCAATGCGACGAAGCTCGCGACGGTATTGCTCGAAGAAGGAAGTGTTGTCCATGTGAGTGCACGAGAATGATGGCGCACCTGACGACAGGGCGTCCTTTGACTTCCGAACGTCACGTCAGTCGCGCACGCGCCGGTAGTGCAGCGCGACGGTGCCGTTGCGAAGCGGTGTCGACGAGACCAGCTCGAGCCGTCGCGTGCTGGGGAGCCCACGCTGGTACAGGGTGGGGCCGTGACCGGCGATTCTGGGCTGGAGCAGGAACCTGTACTCGTCGATCAGATCGAGCCGGTCCAGCTCGGTCGCCAGCATGCCGCTACCCAGCAGGACGCCAGCAGGCGTCGCGTCCTTGAGTTCCTGCACGCGCGTGCGCAGGTCGCCGGTGAGATGGTGACTGTTGGTCCACGGGAAGTCCGTTCGTGTCGACGACACCACGTACTTCGGCTTGGCCTCGAGCGCGACCGCCCACTCGCGTAGTGCCGGCGGCGCCGCCTCCTCACCGCGAGCGACAGCCGGCCAATAACTCTCCATCATCTCGTAGGTGACGCGGCCCCACAGCATCGCCCCACCCTCGTTCATCATGCGGGTGAAGAACGCGTGTGTCTCGTCGTCAGCGATGCCCTCCCGGTGGTCGACGCAACCGTCAAGAGTGACGTTGAGGCTGAAGGTCAAGAGTCCCATGGTGACGAGTGTCCTCCGAGGTGGGCGATCCGATGGACTGTCGATGGTTGACACGTATACACCACGCGTATGCGTGACGCGTATGCGTGACGCGTATGCGTGACGCGTATGCGTAACGCGTGCGCGGCTTCGCTAGCTCCAGCCCAGCGACTGCCGAGGAAGACGAGACTGCATCGTGCGCTCGTACAGACGAATCGCCGTCTCGCCGACGGTGCGATGGCGAATGGCGAAGAGTGCGTGAGCGATTGAGGCACGACGTTCCCTGCCCCACCCAGCTTTTCTCAAGTCGCGAAACAGCGAGCGATAGGCCATCCTGGCACGCCTCGGCCGCACAAACCACACGCTGGAAACGGAGACGAACGAGACGGTTGCGGCGTGCATGGCAAGTACGGCAAATCCCATGACGCGGCGCGTCCCGCTATCGACCTGCATGACCGCGCGACGCCGTGCCGCCCACGTCGGCTCGTCCGACTCCGCCGGAATCGAT
>Ga0154020_10008462_pt1 | contig 11929 bp, 9 predicted proteins | sample Klosneuvirus_201_FD_109709 | JGI IMG/M metagenome (GOLD analysis project Ga0154020, IMG submission 109709) | Active sludge microbial communities from wastewater, Klosterneuburg, Austria - Klosneuvirus_20160825_MG | ecosystem: Engineered > WWTP > Aerobic digester > Activated sludge | place... | reverse complement strand
GGATCCTCGGATCGCAACTCTCCCCTGATCGCGTCGATCTTTCGTTTCGATCGTCACGGTCTTTGTCGGCTGCAGCCTACGATGCGTTGCGTTTTTCGATCGCTCAGCCCAGGCGGCGCAGCTCTTCGCCGAGGATCGTGAGCGCGGTACGGAGCCGCTCGGGCGGGTGAAAGGCGTAGCTCACGCGAAAGCCGCGCAGCGCCGGCGTACCCACGAAGGCCGAGGCGGAGGGCTCGAGGTCCACCCCGCGCGCGGCCACATTTTCACGCAACTTCCCGGCGTCGACGGCCGGGCTCGGCTCGAGCCACAAGGTGGGTCCTCCGCCGGGCAAGGTCCAGCGCGTGCCGGGCGGCATCACCGACTCCAGCACGTCAACACAACTTGCATAACGCTCGTCCAGCGCCTGCTGGAGCGCGCTGAGGTGAGCGTCGTAGTAGCCGCGGGAGAGGAACTCGGCCAGCACTGCCTCGGTCAGCCAAGCGTTGCCCAAGGTGCCGAGGCGCTTCATGGCCACCAGCGACGGGATCGCCTCCTCGGCCGCCACCAGAAATCCCAGGCGCAGCGAGGGCAACAGCTTCTTGGTGAAGGAGTTGATGTAGATGACGTTCTCTCCGCCGAGGATCCGCAGCATCGGCCGATACTCGCTGTCGGACAGCATGTCCGAGCCCCAGTCGTCCTCGACCAAACCCACCCCGTGTTCGCGGGCGATCTCCAGGATCGTGAGCAGCTCGTGCGTGCTGTAGGAGTAGCCGGTCGGGTTTTGGAAGCTGGTGATCGCGTACAGCAGGCTGGGTCGATCGCGGGCGATCGCCTGGGCCCAAGCTGCCAGCGGCAGGCCTCCGAAGGGATCGAAGTCGAGTGGCGTCACCTGAAAGCCGAAGCTCTGAAAACAGGCCCGCGCGTGGGGGTAGACCGGGTTCTCTAGTGCCACGCTCCTCCGCGCGGTGGCGCGGGCCACGATGTCGATGGCCTGCTGGGAGCCGGTGGTGATGACGACCTGGTCGGGGCTCACGTTGATCCCGCGCTTTCCGAGGCGTTTGGCGATCTCCTCGCGCAGCGGGGGGTAGCCCTGGGCGTCGTAGAAGGCGGCGAGGCCAGGCTGCTTGAGGACGCTGCGGGTGCACTCCGCCAAGCGCTCGCTCGGCAACAGCTCGGGATCGATGAACACCGTCGACAGCGCGATCGCATCGGCCTTGGGGCGAACGGTGAGCACGGGGGGCGCGACGAAGCTCGGCCGCGGCGCCTCCGGAGCGGGGGAGGGACTTGCCTGGTTCGGCGCCATGGCCAGCACGAAGACGCCTTCGCGCTCGCGGGCCTCGATCACCCCGCGCGCCACCAGCTCATCGTAGGCGGCGTGCGCGGTGTTCTTCGACATCCCCAGCGTGCGCTCCAGGACCCGCACCGGTGGGAGGCGGCTCCCCGCGGGCATCCGGCCGGCGCGGACCTCGTCTGAAACGGAGCGCACGACGTCGCTGGCGACCGGGCGAGCTCGACCTTCAGAGGGGCGGACGCTGAAGCTCACATAGGGGACGCGGCTCATGGAGCGACCCTAGCAAACCTCGGCCGGGCGAGAAGGGACAGGCTTCGGGCGGGAGCTGGGACAGCTACTTCTGCGAGAAGCTGAAGGGGAAGCTGGCGTTGACCACCTCTTGGGTGATGCCGCCGTCGAGCTCGCCGGTGAAGGCCGGGAACTTCCACTTCGGCACCTCGGAGAGGAGGCACTTGCCGAGCTCGTTGCGCTCGACGCGGTGGGGGGAGATGGAGACCTCGGAGACGCGCCCGGTCTTCTTCACCGAGATGTCCAAGATGACCTCGTCGTTCCAGTCTGGATCGGCGGCCAGCTGGGCCTTGAAGCAGCGGCGGATCGTCTTCATCTCGCCATTGACCACCGAGAGGATGTCATCGCCGCTCAAGATCGACGGCGTGTAGATGCCCATGCGGTTGTTGGCGACGAGGACCATGCCGGCCTGGCCCATGTCGGGGAGGATGTCCGGATCGTCGCTCGCCTTCATCTTGATGGCGATCTTGGTCTGAGCCTTGGCCAGCGTGGCGAAGCGCTTCTTGAACTCGGCCTCTTCCTTCTTGTCGAGCTTGGCCGGCTTGGGCTTGCCCGCCTTGGCGGGAGGCCCCGCGTGCGCCGCCGTGGCGGCCACGAGCGCGAAGGGGATGAGGAGCGTGCGAGCGATGCGCGCGAGGGTCACGAAGCGCAGTGTAGAGGGCCGCTTTCCCGAGCGCAAAGGCCGATGACAGCCCTCACCTGACGGCCATCAAGGCCGGCCCCCAGCTTGACCAAAACCCAGAAGAAACTGAGGCTCGAGGTCGATGCGGCATCCATCACGCTCGCTCGCTTGGCTCTTCACCTGGGTCGGCCTGTGTGGGGCTAGCGGGGCGGCGCTCGCGCAAGGTGTCAGCGCCGATCAGGCCTTGGCAGCCGCCAATGCCTCCAAGTTACCGGTCGCGCAGACCTTGCTGGGGGGCGCGGCGGGCATCGGCATGGTCGGGGGCGACTGGTACGCGACCTTGACCCTCCAGTTCAGTCTGGATCGCGACTACTGGGGTTTCGGCGTGGGCGTTCCGCTCCGTCTGCGGCTGGTGGACAACGACCCCAAGAGCGACAACTTCGCCAGCCTCATCCGCAAGGAGGACTGGGACGAGTTCTCCGACTTCTTGCGCATCCTCCGCTACGTCTACGTGGGGGATCGCACCAAGACCGGCCCCTTCTACCTGCGGGTGGGCGAGCTGAGCGGCCTCTCGCTCGGGCACGGCACCATCGTCCACCGCTTCTCCAACGGCTTTGACGTCGATCGCTACCGCCTCGGCGCCGATCTGGCGGTCAACGTGGGCCCGGTCGGCGGCGAGCTCGTGATCGGGGACATGGCTCGGCCAACCGACACCACCCTGTTCGGCGTCCGCTTCCACGCCCGGCCGTTGATGTTCGACTACTCGGGCGGGGGCGCCGAGGCGCCTTCGCCGGCCGGGGGCACGCAGCCGGCCGACAACGGCGCGGCGGCTCAGACCGCTGAGGCGGCCGCCGAGCCCAGCGGTGGTGGGTTCTACGACTGGCGGAGCCGCTTCGTGGTGGGGCTCTCCTTGATCAGCGATCCCACCGCGCCCCTTCAGCTCAAGCGCTTGGCCGCGGGAGGCGTGGCGCTCGACTCCAACGCCCACCCCATCGTGGAGCGGGAGCGCGCGCTGATCATCCTGGGTTTCGATCTCGGCTACGAGCTCCTCCGGGGCGCGCCGCTGTCCATCACTCCTTATATCGATCTCAACGACATCACCTACGCCGACAGCGGCTGGGGGTTTCACATCGGCGTGCTGTGGAACCTCTCGGTGCCGCTGATCATCGATACCCTGACGGTAGACCTGAAGACCGAGTATCGGCGGGTGAGTTCGGAGTATCTCTCACCGTACTTTGACTCGACCTATGTGGTGGAGCGCTACGACTCTCCCCAGGGCTCGGGCTCGCCGAAGCTAGCGACAATCTTGGCGGCCAAGAATCTCCCAGGGAAGAACGGCTACGTCTTCGATCTGGTCGCCGGCTTTCCGAAGTATGTCTATATCGGCGGGGCCTTCACCGACTATGACGGTGGGCAAAACGACGGGACGCTGCGCTTGTCGCTGGAGATCCCGGCCCTGGAGGTGCTGAAGCTCAGCGCGTTTTACTATCGCACGGGCATTGGTGGCTTCGACGATATGTTCAAGCTCGACGACCGCTCGGCGATCGTGGCCGAGGCCTCCATCCCGATCTCCAGCATCTTCACCGCCAACCTGCGCTGGTGGAGGCTGTGGCACGCCACCTCGGCCGGCGCCTATGAGTCCACCGACGACTGGAGCGTGGGCGTCGGGATCAGCGTTCCGCTCTAGAGTCCCGATTGGGGGCACACCTCCGGCGTACTTCGGGTATCCTGCGCGCCGTGACCGCGGCTGAGCCGAAGATCGCCTACCGGGTCATCGACCGATCCATCCTCCTGCCCTACTACCGCCGCTGGTTCGTCGATCCGCTGCTGCCCTTCATCCCAGCCCGCGTGCACCCCAACACGATCACGCACCTCGGGCACATCGCCAATCTGCTCGGCACCACGCTGCTCCTGTGGGTGGGGGCCTCTTCGGGCTGGACCTTCTTCGTCGCGGCGATCTGTCTTCAGATCTACCTGTGGTGCGACAACGCCGACGGCTCGCACGCGCGGCGCACGGGGCAGACCTCGGTCTACGGCGAGTTCCTCGATCACGGCCTGGATCAGCTGAACACCGCCTATATCGGCTATCTCACGGCCACCGCGCTGGGCGCCGGTCCCGCGTGGTGGGTGGCGATCTCGCTGATGACGCCGGGCGCGGCCGTGCTCACCTATTGGGAGCAGTCGGTCACGGGGATTTTTCGCCTCGGGCTCCTCAACCAGGTCGAGTCGCTGCTCCTGCTCTCGGTTGCCTTGGTCGGGGCGGGCATCTTCGGCACGGAGGTCTTCGAGGCGGTGCGGCTCGGGCCGGTCAGCCTCCGGCTCGCCCTGTTTTTGTGGACGACGACGACGATCCTCTTCGGCATCGGTAGACAGCTGGTTCGGGGCTATGCCGTCGCCGGCCAGAAGCCGCTCCTGCCGATCGCGACCTACTGCGCGCTGTGCGGGCTGGTGCTCTTCGGCTTCATGCAGGGAGCGCTGGACAAGTTGCCCGCCGTCGCGGCTGCGACCGCGCTGGCCGTCTATTACGGCATGCACATGCTCGCGCAGCGGATGCGCGGAGAGGCTCCGCGGCTGACGCTGGTCCTCATCTTGGCGACCGTTCCGCTGGGTCTGGCCGTAGCCTCCCCTCAGGCCGGCTTCGCCAACCTCTCGGCGCTGGCGATCGCCGGCATGTTCGGGGCCTTCGCGGTGGTGGAGACCGGGCGCGGGCTGCGGCGCTTGGCGGAGCTCGGGGCGCTGGTGCTGGTCGTCGGTGCGCTGGCGAGCCCGGGGACTGCGCAGGCGGCCTGCGAGGCGCGGGCGGGGCTCAGCGCTCGCCTCGGGCCGGCCAGCGAGCGGCCGCTCAGCGTCACCGCGCTCAGCCCGAGGAAGCCGCTGCTCGAGCTCACCTACGAGGAGGCCAAAGGCGCGCGTTTCTTGAGCGACGGCGAGCGGGTCTGCCCCTTTCGCTTCGAGGCGCTGGAACTATTCTCCCCGCCGAGCGGTCCGGCGGCCATTGAGGAGGCGGTGCAGCTCTTCTCGTCGGATCCGCTGGTCCACTATCCTTGGCCCTTGGCCCGGGCGATCGCGCGGGAAGGGGGCACGCTCGATTTGAAGCCCGGGCTCTCGGTCGGTATCGACATCGCGCGAGCGGCGGCTGGGCGGACCAAGGTGGTGTACTTCTCCGCGGCGATCACCGCCGATCGGGCCGAGCTGCTCCGCCACGAGCTGAGCTGGCCGAAGGTGGGGGCGCCCAAGGACAGCCCGCGGGTGATCGCGCGCTGGGTCTCGCCGGAGCTGACGCCCACGGTGGCGCCGAGCGGGCCGGGCCTCACGAAGCTCTCCCCCGAATCCCGAGCGGAGCTGGAGCAACGGCTGGAGCGCCTGCGGGCCGCACTTGCGGCCGCGAACACGCTCGTGCCGAGCGGGGATCTCACCGCGGCGCGCGCGGCCAACGACCTCGGCTACCAGGCGATCAAAGAGCGCAAGTTGGAGGTGGCGATCGAGCAGCTGCGCCGGGCGGCGGTGGCGGACCCGAGCTATGGGCAGGCCCAATACAACCTGGCCTGCGCGCTGTCCTTGGCCCATCGCGCGGGGAAGGCTTGCGCGCTCGACGCCACCAAGCGCGCCACCGTAGAGGCGCTGGAACAGACGATGAAGCTGCTGCCCAGCAAGCGGTCCAAGCTCCTGATCGACCGTGATTTGAGCGGCGTACGCGACACCTTCGGCTTTGGCCTCATCGCCGGCGATAGCGTGGGCACGAGCGCGGGCGCCCGGCGGCTTTTGCTCCGCGTGGAGTGGTTTGGCCCTGCGGCAGGCGCCTTTGGCCCGAGCGGCGGCCTCCGCTTCTACGCGGACGGCCACTACGAGCGCTGGAGCTTGGTCGTGCCCGACGATGGCGCGCCCTCGCGGACGACCAAGAAGGGCCGCTACGAGCTGAACGGACGCCGCGTGCGGCTGGTCCCCGCGCAGGGTGCCCCGGCCCAAGGTGAGCTGTCCCCCGCAGGACTGCTCTCCTTCGACGATGGAACGCGGTTCAGCGATGACGCCGACGAATGCAGCGCGTGAGAAGGCGCTTGACCCGGGCCGGGCGTCCGAACGACCACCAATCGATGCGCTTTGGGACTCTTGCCCCGGTTTTCTTGGCGCTCGGCCTGGCCGCCTGTTCCGGTAGCAACGCCGAGGAGCCGGACGCGGGGACCCCGCTGGCCAAGGACGGGACCGCGGTGCCCCTCGATACGGGAGTCTTCCCCGACGCCGAAGCGCTGGACCTGGGCGCACCGGATCTCGGCTTCGCCGAAGACTCGGCGGTGGTCGTCGACGCTGGCTTCGCAGAGGACGCGGGCCTCAGCGCCGACGCGGGCTTCGGCCCCGACGCGGGCTTCGGCCCCGACGCCACCGGCGCTGACGTGGGCTTTTTCCCCGACGCGCAGGGCCCCGCGGACGCCGGCTTCGCTCCTGATGCAAGCCAGCTTGCAGATGGCGGCTTCGCCCCCGACGCGATGCCCGGCGCGGACAGCGGCATCCCCGGCCTGAACCCCGGCTGGATCGGCGGCAGCTGCCAAAGCGACGCCGACTGCCCCTTCAGCGGGGGGCGCTGCCTACAAAACGCCTCGGGCTGGCCGGGCGGGACCTGCACCGAGGACTGCACCCGCACCTGCCCCGATCAGACGGGGCCGTTGAACTCGGTCACCTTTTGTATCGACGACGGCAATGGCGATGCGAACGGGCTGTGCCTGTCGCGCTGCGACTTCACGCTCTCTCCCACCGGCTGCCGCGACGGCTATGTCTGCCTGGCCGACAAGCGCATGAGCCAACCCAGCGTGGTGCGCCACGTCTGCGTGCCGCCCAGCGGGATCCCGGGGCGGCCCATCCCAGCCTTCGACATCGGTGATTCCTGCGCCACGGACTCCGACTGTAACCGCAGCACCTGCCTGACCTCGATGCCGGGCGGCTACTGCACCCAGGAGTCTTGCCAGATCGTGGGCTGCCCGACCGGGAGCCGCTGCTTCAACATCGGCGGGACCGAGGACTACTACGCCTGCATCCAGGACTGCACGACCAGCGCGATGTGCCGGATGGCGGAGGGCTACGCTTGCGACGCTGACAGCACCTGCTGGCCTACGCCGCCTCCGCCCGGGGTCTGCGATCTGAACGGCGGCGCCAGCGACTGCAGCCCCTACGCCGCCCAGGCCTCGACCGACTTCGTGGTAGTGACCAAGCACCTGCGCCGGATCACCTTGTGCCAGGGCTCGACCTCCCGCGGCAGTTACTGTGTCGGGCTCGGCTCGGCCCCGGTGGGCGACAAGGAGCGTGAGGGCGATCGGCGCACGCCGGAGGGCGTCTTCTACATCCCGCGCCGCCTCCCGACGTCCCAGTACTATAAGGCCTTCTTGATCAGCTATCCCGACGCGGCCGACGCGGCTCGCGGCCTGAGCCAAGGCATCATCACGCAGGCCGAGTACAACGCGATCATCGCCGCGCAGAACGCGCGCACCGAGCCGCCGCAGAACACCGGCCTCGGGGGCTTGGTGGAGATCCATGGCAACGGCTCGGGCGCCGACTGGACCTGGGGCTGCGTCGCCGCGGACGACACCACGATCGACGTCCTGTGGCCGGTGCTCGGCGTCGGCGACACCGTCGTCATCCTGCCCTAGAGCTACTCGAATCGCAGCGCATCGATGGGGTTCATGCGGGCGAGGTGAGCGCTGCCACGCCCCGCGGTCAACTTTGGCTCGTCTTCGAGTACTATCTCGGCCAGGTGGTCGTCGCCGCGCGTCTCGGAGCCCCGCCTCGAGTGAAGGTGCTTCCCTGGCCGTTCCTAGCCGCGCTCATTGCGATGGCCGGCTGCTCCACGCTTCAATTGCCGGCGCCCGTCGAGCTCGCGCGGAAGGGCGTCGCTCGAGTCGTGGCACGGCGGACCGACGCGCGCCTCCAGGGCGGGAGCGCTGGGATAGTTGGCCAGGACGGCCTCCTCGTGACCAACGCCCACGTGGTGTTGGACGACGTCGGCCGACCGATCGAGGACCTCTTTGTGTTTCTCCCTGCGGGTTCTGCGATCGTCCGGTGCTCGGCGCGGTTGGTAGCGCTGAGCTCCACATCGGCGCTGGACTTGGCCCTTCTCGAGGCCGTCGACCCGCCCCCCGGTCTCACTGTGCTCGAACTATCATCGGCCGCTGCAACCGCGGGCACCGCTATCTTCGTCGTCGGGCACCCGGATGCGCATCCGGAAACGACAGTGAGCGCGGGCCGGATCGTGGGCGCGGTGCGAGATGGCCCCTTCCTCCGCGTTGAACCGTTGCTTGCGGAAGGCGAGAGCGGCAGTCCGGTCCTCGACGCCCAAGGACGCGTGGTTGGAGTGGGCCGCGACGTCGAGCCAGGACCAAGCCCACCAAGCACGGCGTATACCTCGGCGATCTCAGGTCTAGCCCTCGAAAGATGGCTCCGGGAATCCGGGCGATTCACCGGACGGTGAGCGCGATGCATCCCTTCCCTCCTCGGCGCTGGCGTTCCTTGGGCCCTGCGCCGACCGCAGACTTGCTATGCTCGCCCCATGACCGAGGCCCCCAACCCTTTTGAGGCCCCTCGGGTCGAGCTTGGCCCGGGGCCGGCCGAGACCGCGAGCGGTCCAGACGATGAGCGCGTCCGCCGCGAGCTGCTCAATCACGAGGTGTCGATCCAAGCCGTAGGGCGGCTGATGATGCTCGGCGGCGTCCTCGCCGCGTTCGCCGCGCTCTCCTTGCTGGTGGCGGGCGTCGGGAGCAAGCCGGGCGGGCCTGGGTTGCTCCTCGGACTCGGGGCGGCCTATCTGGCGGTGGGCGTGCTCTCTACCTGGATCGGCAACCTGCTCCGCACGCTCAATCCGAGCGGGCGCATCCCCGGCGCCCTGGTCAATGGCCTCGGGCTGCTCGGGTTCCCGGTGGGCACGCTGATCAGCTCGTACATCCTCTATCTGCTGCTGTCCCAGAAGGGGCGGCGCGTGCTCTCGGCCGAATATCAGGGCATCGTCGCGCGGACGCCCCACATCCGCTACAAGACCCCGCTGATCATTCTTCTGCTGTTCGGTCTTCTGGTCATCCTCGCGGTCGCGGCCCTCGTCGCGTCGTTGAGCTAGAGGCTCCCGGCTGCGTTGGATCTCGCCAGCGGCGAGGTATGACACGGCTGCCCCGGTCGTGGGCCTTTGCCATTGCCCTACAAGAGGCTTCGCTTTTGCATTGGGCCCTGCCGCTCCAATGCGGCCCCTCATCTTCACCCTCCTCACCCTCACCGCTTGCGTCGACGGCAGCGCGCCAGGCGAGATCTCCAAGCGCTTCGAGGACAACCCCAGCGGCGCGCCGAACCCCGGCCTGCACTTTCGGGCCTCCACCTTCTTCGACGATCCAAGCCCGATCATCCCGAGCGCTGGCCCCAAGACCATCGCGGTCGGGGGCACCGAGTCGATCGAGGTCGACGAGCCTAGACCCTTCGCGGGCCCGGTCAACGAGGCGATCAACGCGACGATCTCGGCCGGGCGCGCCCTGGTCATCACGGCGACGATGGGGCCGAACGTTCGGATGCGGGCGATAGCGCGCGGAGAGGCGACGCTGGCCGTCTCACTCGGCGTGTCCTCGCCGGTACTATCAAACCCCCGGCACGACCTCATCCACCTGCGCACCGGCTTCGCCGTTCGGGCCGAGCTCTCGCCGGTCCTGCCGCTCTTCCCGCCTCCGGATTGGCGGACGCCGCTGTTCATCCTCCCGGGGCGCTCGGCGCAGGTCTTCGTGCGTCTGTTCGATCCTGCCGGCCTTCGCCTCGTCGACCGCGGCATCTCCGGCGTCGACGGTTGGCGTTGGGACCTGGTCACCCTCGACCCGATCAGCCCCGGCGAGCACCTCGCGACGCTGCATCTCAGCGATGGCGCGGCGGTTCGTGCGCCCGTTGAGCTCATCTCCGCCGCCGATGGCATCGAGCGCCGACCGTTCGTGACGAACACGTTGTTTGCCGCCTCGAGCACCCCACAGCTCGCCTGTTTCGCCGCGGTCGCCCGGGGCGGCGTCGTTGCCGGACTGCGCTGGTCCTATTCGGGAGATCCTAGCCTCACGCTGCGGCCCTTCGCGCTGGAGTCCTGCGTCGAGGTCGCGCGGCAGCTCCCGGGGGCCGCGGTGCTCCACGTGCAGGCCGACCAACTGGAGCAGGACTTCTCCCTGGAATTCAAGCCCAGCCCGCCGTGAGGCCGGCGGCGGCGAAACTTCGGGCGTGGCGGTGACGGAATCGCGCCAGGTCCGCCAATGGAGGCGTATGAACCGTGCCTTCGCCGTCGCCGCAGTCCTGCTCACAGGGTGCCCGCCGCTCGTACGGCCGCAGCTTGGGCCGGGTCCTCGCCCGGTGCCCGCGGGCAGCCCGAGTGCGAGCGCTCCCTTGGCCTCGGCCGCGCCTGGCCAGGCCAAAGCCCCCAGCCCGGCGCCCGCTCTGCCGGTCGTCCCCAAAGACGCCGCGCACCCGATGGTGGCCTGGTTCGTGGCCAAGACCGGCGAGGTCCCGGGCTTTGCGCTCGGCGGGCTCGGCCAAGCGGCCCCTCCGGCGGAGCTCGTCTCGGGCTTCGTGCTCGAGCGCGCGGCCGTCGATATCGCGCCCGTTTGTCTCCGAAACTACCGACTGAACAAGACTGCGGCCCGCCTCGAGAAGATCTCCACCATCCATGACGCCGCCTCGCTGGACGCAGCGATGAAGGTCATCTCAGAGATCGAGAAGGTCGGCGAAGACGAGGCCAAGGCGATGTCGAGCTACTCCGATCAGGTCAACAGCCAGGGCGCCGCCAAACAGGTCAGCGAGGTGCTGAGGACAACGGTCCAAGAGGTCTCCGGCCAAAAGACCGAGCTCGGGGCCTCAGCGCTGCGCGGTTGGGTGTCACTCCTCGAGGTCTGCTTCGACCAAGATCGTCCCGCGGTCGTCGATCGAAACCTCGGCCAGCTGGTGTCCCTCCTCAAGACGGGCCGCGCTCCCGGCCGCGGCCTCAGGCCGCAGCTCCGCTATGTCCACCCCGGGCTCGCCCAGTTCTTGAGGCTGGCCGGTGATCAACTTCCGCTGGCCGAGTTCGCGGCGCTCCTCGCGCTGGATCCCAGCGACACGCTCCGCGGAGGCAACCTCGAGGTGTCGCTCTTCGCCTCGGACCTCACCATGCGTGAGCTGACGCCGAGAGCCCTCGAGCTCTGCGGGGCCAAGGACGAGGCGGCGGCGATGGCCAAGCTTGGGCCGATCACGAGCCAAGCCTCCCTGGAGAAGGCGGCGAATCTGCTCGGGAGCTTCGAGAGCCAAGACACGCAGCGACGCCTCTGCCTCGAGGCCGCTCAAAACCTCGCCCACGGCGTGTTCGGCGCAGCTTTCGAGGCGATCAGCTACCAAAAGAGCCGGATCAACAGCCACCCCTACTACGCGCGGGGGGCCTTCAGCGGTTGGCTCCAGTACCGGCGCTTCTGGGCCACCTTCAAGGTCCCCGAGGCAGAGATCGCCAAGCAGACCAAAGATCTCTTGGAGCGCACCATCAAGAAGCTGCGGCAGCTGCCGCCCCGCAAGGAGACGAGCCGCGAGCCGTCCTAGTACCTCTGCACAGGGATTCTGACCGGTTCGCGCCGGCGCTCTTCACGCCGGCTCGCACCGCCGCTTCGCGGCCCTTTCGGGCGCCTCGGTCGCGTATGGCCCGATACGCTCCCCTCCGGCGCGGGTTTGGCCCAGGAGTGACGGCATCTTCGGCCGCAGCCGGTCTGATTAGCGGTTCGGCGCTCTAGCCTCAG
>Ga0154020_10008461_pt1 | contig 11929 bp, 13 predicted proteins | sample Klosneuvirus_201_FD_109709 | JGI IMG/M metagenome (GOLD analysis project Ga0154020, IMG submission 109709) | Active sludge microbial communities from wastewater, Klosterneuburg, Austria - Klosneuvirus_20160825_MG | ecosystem: Engineered > WWTP > Aerobic digester > Activated sludge | place... | reverse complement strand
GACTTCGTGCGCGACTGCGAGGACGTCGTGCGAATTTGCAAGCCATGCGCCAGTTCTCGGGATCCCGCGCAGTCAAAGGAGGCCGCGGGCGATTCGTGCATCGCTGCACGACCCCCGGAGAGGCCGTCATGCGCCGCCGCCCGAGCCCGCTCGGAAAGGACTTTCGGGCCGCGTCGAGCGCCCGCTGGCCCACGCGCTGCAAGGCGGGTCGTCATGGCAGACGTCCTCCTCGGCGCCATCGCGGGCATGGTCTTCGTGATCTATGGCGTCTTCGTGCTGGCGCGACCCGAGCAGCTCCGCTCGTGACGCTCGACGCCCGCGCGCGGGCAGAGCGACCCTAGGACCCGGTGGCCGACGACTTCCTCACCCTCTTGCGCGCGCGCCGCCGGGCGCCGCTCAAGATCTACCTCGGCATGGCCGCGGGGGTGGGCAAGACGGTGGCGATGCTGCGCGAGGGCCGCCGCCTGTCGGAGGAGGGGGTGGACGTCGTCTGCGGGATCGTCGAGACCCACGGGCGCAAGGAGACGGCCGCCGCGCTCGAGGGTCTCGTCGTGTTGCCGCGCCGGACGCTGCAGTATCGGGGCGTACCGCTCGAGGAGCTCGACCTCGACGCCCTGCTCGCGCGTCGCCCGGCGGTCGCGCTCGTCGACGAGCTCGCCCACACCAACGTCCCTGGTTCGCGGCACGACAAGCGGTGGGAAGACGTGGAGGAGATCCTCGACGCCGGGATCAGCGTCATCGCGACCCTCAACGTGCAGCACCTCGAGAGCCTCCACGACCTCGTGCTGCGCGAGACGGGGGTCGACGTGCGCGAGCGCATCCCCGACCGCGTCGTGCAGCGCGCGGACGAGGTGGTCGTCGTGGACCTGCCGCCGAGCGAGCTGACCGAGCGCCTCCGCGAGGGCAAGATCTACCCGCCCGAGAAGGTGGAGCACGCCCTGCGTCGCTTCTTCACCGAGAAGAACCTCGTCGCGCTGCGCCAGCTCGCCCTGCGTGAGGTGGCCAACGCCGTGGAGCGCCGCGCCCGCCGCAGCCCCGAGGAAGAGTCGGGGGCGGTCGCCGCCGAGCGCGTGATGGTCTCCATGTCGTCGCAGCCCGGCGCGACGCGGCGGCTGCTCCGTCAGGGGGCGCGGCTCGCCGGAGGCCTCGCGAGCCGCTGGTTCGTCGTCTACGTGCGCACCCGCGACGAGACCCCCGATCGCATCGACGCCGCGAGCCTGCGCTCGCTGACCGAGAACATCCGGCTCGCCAAGGAGCTCGGCGCCGAGGTCGTTCGGCTCGAGGGGGACGACGTCGTCGCTGCGCTGCGCGAGTTCGCGCGCAAGAAGGGGATCACCCACGCCGTGTTCGGCCGGACGCGCCAGTCGCGGCTCCGGGAGCGGCTGCGCGGCTCGGTGCTGGCGGAGTTCATGCGCACCGTGCCGGAGGTCGACGTGGTCGTCGTCGGAGATCCTCCCCCGGATCGAGACAAGGAGGCGCCGTGAGCCGCGTCCTGGTCGTCGAGCCGGACCCGACCGTTCAGCAGGTCCTCGACCAGGCGCTGGTCGCTGCGGGGTTCGCGGTCGTGACGGCATCGAGCGTGGACGAGGCGCGCTCTCTCCTCGATCGGGACCAGGAGGTCGAGGTCGCGCTGGTGGAGCTCCGGACCTTCGGTGACGAGCCGACGGAGGGCTTGCGCGCCCTGCGTCGCGACTACCCTGCTCTGCCCGTCGTGGTCATGACGACGCTCCTGACGACGCGCCTGCTGATCGAGCTCCTGCGCCTCCACGTCGAGGACGTGGTGGGCAAGCCATTCTCGCCGCGAGAGCTGCGCCAGACGCTGGAACGCGTGCTCCGTGGTCGTCAGGCCTCGAGCGACGGCGCGCTCGACTACGCGGCGGCGATGGCCGCGGCGCGGAGGGTCCTCGCCGCGGGTAGCCCGGCCGAGGCGGAGCCGTTCCTGCGCCGTGCTCGCGCCCTCGCGCCGCTCGACCCCGAGGCGATGACGCTGCTCGGTGTCGCCCGCGAACTCGCGGGGAAGGACGTCGACGCGGACCACGCGTACCGCGCCGCGCTCGCGCTCGATACGGGGGTCACGGACGGGCCCCGGCCCTGGGATGGCCTGGCCCGGCTCTCGGCGTACGGCGGTGCCCCGCCCACCCCACCCGTCCTCTCGCCGGCGCCGCGGATCCAGGTGGTCGAGGATCCGAGCCTGCCACGCGCCGAAGACCCCGATCTCGACGCCATCGTCTTCGCCCTCGCGATCAGCGAGACGGAGTCGACGGGGGTCTGTCGGCGTGGCCCGAGCGGGCCCATGTTCGTGTTGTTCACCGGGAGGGTCGGACCCCAGCTGGACCGCTGGCTGTCCCGCACCTTCGAACGCCCCGTCGTACGCAGCGCGGCCCAGAGAGAGGTAGGGTGAGGAAATGACGAAGGCCCACGTGCTCGTCGTCGACGACGAGGAGTCCATCCGCAAGACCCTGCGCCTCTGCCTCGAGTCGGCGGGGTACACGGTGACCCTCGCGCCGAGCGGCGAGGCGGGGCTCGCGGCCGCCCGGCGCAACCCCCCCGATCTGGCGCTCATCGACCTGCGACTCGGGGGGATCGACGGGCTCACGGTGACCCGCACGCTCGCGCAGGAGGCGCCGGGGACCGCCGTGGTCGTGATGACTGCGTTCGCGACCATCGACAACGCGGTCGAGGCCATGCGCGCGGGCGCGGCCGACTACCTGCCGAAGCCGTTCACGCCGGCCGCGGTCAAGCACGTGGTGTCGCGCGTGCTCGACGCCGCGCGCCTGCGCCAGGAGCTCAGCGAGGTGAAGCGCAAGCCGCGGGGCGCGCCGTTGCCGTCGCACAGCCCCGCCGTGCAGCAGGCCTACCTGCTCGCGGAGCCCGCGGCCGCGACCGACGCGACGATCCTGGTGCTCGGCGAGACCGGCACCGGCAAGGGCGTGCTCGCGCGGCACGTGCACCAGCACTCGCCGCGCGCCGATCGGCCGTTCGTCACGGTGAACTGCGCGACCATCAGCCCGAACCTGATCGAGAACGAGCTGTTCGGTCACGCCCGTGGCGCATTCACTGGCGCCGACCAGGCGCGCGCCGGCTACGTCGAGGCGGCCAAGAACGGCACCCTGTTCATCGACGAGGTGGGCGACCTCGGAAAGGAGCTGCAGGGGAAGCTCCTGCGCTTGCTCGAGGAGCGCGAGTACGTGCGCGTCGGCGACACCGAGCCGCGGCGCTCGGAGGCGCGCGTGATCGCGGCGACCCACCGCGACCTGCGCGCGGCCATCGGCGCGGGCACGTTCCGCGAAGACCTGTTCTACCGGCTGAACGTCGTCTCGGTGCGACTGCCCTCGCTGCGCGAACGCCGCGAGGACATCCCGGGGCTCGTGAACGCGCTGCTCGAGCAGCCGCACCGCTCGGGCGGGCGCCTCACGTCGGTGTCGCCGGAGGCCATGGGGGCGCTGGTCGCGTACGACTGGCCGGGGAACATCCGTGAGCTGGGCAACGTCCTCGAGCGCGCGTCGCTGCTCGCCCATGGAGAGATCCTGACGCCCGACCTTCTCCCCGAAGAGGTCCGCGCGACCACGCGCGGCGCGGTTGCGGGCGACGAGTCGTTGGAGTCGGCCGAGGCGCGCCACATCGCGGCGGTGCTCGCCCGTCACCCGACGCTCGACGCGGCGGCCCGCGCGCTCGGCGTCGACCCGTCCACCCTCTATCGCAAGCGCGAGCGCTACGGCCTTCGATGACCCGCGCGTCGCTCCGCGGTCGCCTCGTGCGCCTCGACCTCGCGATGGCCGCGACCGTCCTCGCGGTCTCGGTCCTCTCGACCCTGGCGCTCGATCGGCTCGGCGGCGCGGTCGGGCTCATCCTCCGCGAGAACTACGCCTCGGTCGTCGCGTGCCAGGAGATGAACGAGGCGCTCGAGCGGCAGGACTCGGGCGCGCTGTTCGTGGCGAGCGGCCGCGTGGACGTCGGCGCGCCGATGCTCACGGACTACAGGGCGAAGTTCGAGGTCGCCCTCGCGACCGAGGCACGCAACGTCACGTTGCCCGGAGAAGGCGAGCTCGTCCGCACCGTGCAGGAGGGGTACCGCGACTACGTGGTGATGGCCGATCGCGTGCTCGCGCGGCCGATCGAGCAGCGGAGCACCGGGTACTTCGGCGAGCTGTTGCCACGCTTCCAGAAGCTCAAGGCCGCCATCGCCGTGATCCGGGACGCGAACCAGCGCAACATGGTGGCGGCCGACGCCGAGGCGCGACGCATCGCCCAGCGCACGCGGTCGCTCTCGGTGCTCGCCGCCGCCATCGCCCTGCTCTTGACGGGGTGGCTCACCATCCGCTTCCCGCGGGTGATCGTCGATCCGATCGACACGTTCACCGATCGGGCACGGGCCATCGGCGAGGGACGCTTCGAGACCAAGCTCGAGCTGCCCGACCTGAGCGAGCTGCGCGGCCTCGCCGACGCGCTCAACCGCATGCAGGACAAGCTACGCCTCTACCGAGAGAGCAGCCTCGGGGAGCTGCTCGCGGCGCGCGATCTGTCGCGCGCCACGGTCGCCGCGATGACCGACCCCGTGATCGTCTTCGGGGGGCGGGGCGACATCCTCCTCACCAACGAGGCCGCCGAGGCGGTGTTCGGCCTCACCCCGGGCGATCGTGACGAGCAGCGCCGCCTCGGCATCGAGCCACCGGAGCGGATCCTGGCGGCGCGGGACCGGGTGCTCGCCGACGACAAGCCGCTCCTGCCCGACAGCTTGAGCGAGGCCATGCAGTGGACCGCGGCCGGCGGCGCCGAGCGCTTCTTCCTCGTGCGGGCGTCTCCGCTGCACGTGGAGGAGTCGGCGGGGCGGGGCGTGATCGTCGTGGCCGAGGACGTGACCCGCTACCGCCGCATCGACGCGCTCAAGAGCGACGTGGTCGCTACCGTGAGCCACGAGCTCAAGACCCCACTCACCTCGCTCCGCCTCGCGACCCACATGCTCCTCGAGGCGAGCGAGGGCCTGAGTGACCTGCAGCGCGAGCTCGCCAGCACGGCCTGTGAGGAGACCGAGCGCTTGCAGCGGACGGTGGAGGAGCTTCTCGATCTCGTGCGCATCGAGCGCGAGGCCGGTGAGCTGCACCGCGAACTCGTGGAGCCGCGCGCCCTCCTCGCCGAGGTCGAACGCGCGCACCGGGCGCTCGCCGCCGAGAAGCGCGTCGCCCTCGTGGTGGACCCCGAGGAGGTCGCGCCCGTCTCCCTCGACGTCGAGCAGATCCACATCCTGCTCGGGAACCTGGTCTCGAACGCCATCCGGCACACCGAGCCCGGCGGCACGGTGCGGCTCTTCGCGCAGCGAGACGCTGCCGACGTCGTGCTCGGCGTGCGCGACGACGGCGAAGGCATCGCCGAGGAGCACCTGCCCCACGTGTTCGAGCGCCACTGGACGGGGGCGGAGCCGGCCCAGCTCCGCGGGCGTCACGGCCTCGGTCTGGCCATCGCGCGGGAGATCGCCGAACGCCACGGCGGGAACCTGGAGGTCACGAGCCAGCTCGGCGAGGGCAGCACGTTCACGCTGCGGCTCCCCGCCTGAGGCTCGTGCACGGTCGCACGATCGCAGCGGGCGTCGTGCAAATCGCCCGACGGCGAGGGCGGTGACGAGGCGTTCGCGCCGAGGCTCCGCAGCGTCACCGCCTGGTCTGGTTCCTGCTCCACGGAGCTCGTCCCATGACCGATCTGTGGATCCTCTTGCTGACGCTGGCCTGCTTCGTCGCCGTGGTGGGCTTCGCTCGCCTCTGCGACGCGATCTGACCGAGGGAGCCCGACCATGTCCCTCGACCTCGTCCTCGGCGTAGGCGTGAGCGTCCTGCTCGCCGCCTACCTGTTCTTCGTGCTCGCTCGCCCGGAGCGCTTCTGATGCGCGTGTTCGTCCTCGATCTGGTGTTCTTCGCGGTCCTCGTGCTCGTGGCCGTGCCGCTCGGTCGGTTCATGACCCGGGTGTTCGCGGGCGAGAACCACACGTCGCGCAAGATCCTCGGGATCCTCGAGCGCGGCATCTACCGCGCGGCAGGCGTCGAGCAGGACAAGGAGCACACGTGGCGCGCCTACGCGGGCGCCATGCTGGCGTTCTCGCTGCTCACCCAGCTCGTCACCTACGCCGTCCTCCGGCTGCAGCACAAGCTGCCCTTCAACCCGACCAAGCTCGACGCCGTCGCGCCGTGGCTCGCGTTCAACACCTCGGTCTCGTTCACCACGAACACCAACTGGCAGAGCTACGGCGGCGAGACGACCCTGAGCTACGCCTCGCAGGCGGTCGGGCTCACCTCGCACAACTTCTTCTCGGCGGGCGTCGGCATGTGCGTGGCCATCGCGCTGATCCGCGGCCTCGCGCGCTCGCAGCGCGACACCCTCGGCAACTTCTGGGTCGATCTCGTGCGCGTCCACCTCTACGTGCTGCTGCCGATCTGCCTGTTCTACGCCCTCTTCCTCGTCTCGCAGGGGGTCATCCAGACGTGGGAGGGCCCGGCGTCGTGGACCGCGCTCGACGGCTCCACCCAGTCCGTCCTCCGCGGGCCGGTGGCCTCGCAGGAGGCCATCAAGATGCTCGGCACCAACGGCGGCGGCTACTTCAACGCGAACAGCGCCCACCCGTGGGAGAACCCGATCCCGCTCTCCAACTTCGTGCAGATGCTGTCGATCTGGGCGATTCCCGCGGCGCTGTGCGTGACGCTCGGCGACATGGTCAAGAGCCCGAAGCACGGCTGGGCGGTGTTCGGGGCGATGACGTTCATCGCGGTCCTCGGCATCGTCGCCGCGACCTGGTTCGAGACCAAGGGCAACCCCGTGCTGGCCCGCGCGGGCGCCGCCGTTGCGACCAACCTCGAGGGCAAGGAGGTGCGGTTCGGCGTCCCGGACAGCGCCCTCTTCACGGTGGTCACCACGGGCGCCTCGTGTGGGGCGGTCAACGCCATGCACGACAGCTACACGCCGCTCGGCGGGCTCGTGCCGCTCTTGAACATGCAGCTCGGCGAGATCGTCTTCGGCGGCGTCGGCGCCGGCATGTACGGCATCCTGGTCTACGTCATCCTGGCGGTGTTCCTCGCGGGCCTGATGGTCGGGCGCACCCCCGAGTACCTCGGCAAGAAGATCGACAGCCGCGACGTGCGCTTCGCCTCGATCTACGTGCTCATCCCCGCGTTCTCGATCCTGCTCTTCACCGCGGCGGGCCTCCTCACCGAGGCGGGGAGATCGGGGATCATGAACGCCGGCCCCGACGGCGCGCCACACCCGCACGGGTTCAGCGAGGTGCTCTACGCCTACACCAGCGCGACGGCGAACAACGGCAGCGCGTTCGCGGGGCTCACCGCCTTCTCCACGCAACACCCGGTGTTCTACTCGCTCACCCTCGGCCTCGCGATGCACGTCGGGCGCTTCCCGCTGATCATCGCCGTGCTCGCCATCGCGGGGAACATGGCCAAGAAGAAGCTCGTACCCGCGGGCGCTGGCTCGTTCCCCGTGGACAACACCCTGTTCGTCGGCCTCCTCGTCGGCGTGATCCTCATCGTCGGCGCGCTGACCTTCTTTCCGGCGCTCGCGATCGGTCCGATCGTCGAGCACATCCAGATGACCCGCTGAAGCCATGGCCAAGAATCACCGCAAGCAGCACTCGCTCTGGGATCCCACGATCCTCCGCCCCGCCATCGCCGAGAGCTTCAAGAAGCTCGACCCGCGAACGATGGCGAAGAACCCGGTCATGTTCGTCGTCGAGGTCGGGAGCCTCCTCGTCACGGTGCTCTTCGTCCGCGATGTCCTGCGCGGCACGGCCACCGACGTGCGCTTCTCCGTCCAGCTGATCGTCTGGCTGTGGTTCACCGTGCTGTTCGCCAACTTCGCCGAGGCGATGGCGGAGGGCCGCGGCAAAGCCCAGGCCGACACCCTGCGCAAGATGCGCACCACCACGATGGCGCGCCGGATTCGCCGCTCCGGCGAGGAGACCCCGATCCTCACCATCGGCTTCGACGACGGGGGCGAGGAGATCCCCGCGACCGAGCTCCGTCGGGGCGACGTGGTCTACGTGAAGGCGGGTCAGATGATCCCCGCCGACGGCGAGATCCTCGAGGGCATCGCCTCCGTCGACGAGAGCGCGATCACCGGCGAGTCGGCCCCCGTGGTCCGCGAGGCCGGTGGCGACCGCAGCGCGGTGACCGGCGGCACGCGCGTCCAGAGCGACTGGCTGAAGATCCAGATCGGGCAGGACCCGGGCGCGGGCTTCATCGATCGCATGATCGCCCTCGTCGAGGGCGCCGAGCGGCAGAAGACGCCCAACGAGATCGCGCTCACCATCCTGCTCGCCGCGCTCACGCTGATCTTCCTGGTCGCGGTCGCGACCCTCGAGCCCTACGCGCGCTTCTTCAAGGGCTCGCTCGGCATCGCGGCCCTGGTGGCGCTGCTCGTGTGCCTCATCCCGACCACCATCGGCGGTCTGCTCTCGGCGATCGGCATCGCCGGCATGGACCGGCTCGTGCAGCACAACGTGCTCGCCACGTCGGGCCGCGCGGTCGAGGCCGCGGGCGACATCGACGTCCTCATGCTCGACAAGACCGGCACCATCACCTACGGCAACCGGCAGGCGTTCCAGTTCCTGCCGGTCGCGGGAGTCGAGGAGCAGGAGCTCACCGAGATCGCCACGCTCGCGTCGCTGGCCGACGAGACCCCGGAGGGCAAGAGCATCGTCGCGCTCGCGACCGAGCGCGGCATCATGCCGAAGCTCCCCGAGGGCGCCACGTTCGTCGCCTTCACCGCGACCACGCGCATGAGCGGGATCGACGCCGGCGAGCGTCTCCTGCGCAAGGGCGCAGGCGACACGGTGACCGCGCTGGTTCGTAGCAAGAAGGGCGTGATCCCCGCGGATCTCCAGGGCCTCGTCGCGCGCGTCGCCAACGAGGGCGGCACGCCGCTCGTGGTGGCCGACGGGGATCGCGTGCTCGGGGTCGTGTACCTCAAGGACACCGTGAAGCCCGGCATGAAGGAGCGCTTCGAGCGCCTCCGCGCCATGGGCATCAAGACCGTGATGATCACCGGCGACAACCCGCTCACCGCCAAGAAGATCGCGGCCGAGGCGGGCGTCGACGACTTCCTCGCCGAGGCCACCCCCGAGGCCAAGCTCGCCTACATCCACCAGATGCAGGAGGGCGGGCGCCTCGTCGCGATGACGGGCGACGGCACCAACGACGCGCCGGCGCTCGCGCGCGCCGACGTCGGGGTCGCGATGAACACCGGCACGCAGGCCGCGAAGGAGGCCGGCAACATGGTCGACCTCGACAGCGACCCGACCAAGCTGATCGAGATTGTCGAGATCGGCAAGCAGCTCCTGATGACGCGCGGGGCGCTCACCACGTTCTCGATCGCCAACGACGTGGCGAAGTACTTCTCGATCCTGCCGGCCATGTTCACGGGCATCGTCGCGTTCCAGGTGGCGCAGGGCGGGCCCCGCTCGTCGGCCTTCTGGGCGCTGAACGTCATGCGTCTCGGCTCGCCCACGAGCGCGATCCTCTCGGCGGTCATCTTCAACGCGCTGGTCATCGTCGCGCTGATCCCCCTCGCGCTCCGCGGCGTGTTCTACCGCCCGCTGGGGGCCGCGGCCCTCCTGCGGCGCAACCTCCTCGTCTACGGGCTCGGCGGCGTCGTCGCGCCGTTCGTCGCCATCAAGGCCATCGACCTCGTGGTCAACGCCCTGCACCTCGCCTGAATCGAGTCCGCCATGAAGCTCCTCCGTCAGACCTTCGTCGTCACGCTGCTGCTGCTGATCCTGTGCTGCGGCGTCTATCCGGGCCTGGTCACCGCGGGCGCGCGGGTGCTGTTCCCCAGGCAGGCGAGCGGCAGCCTCGTCGGCCAGAAGGGCTCCGCCCTCATCGGCCAGACGTTCGGCGATCCCACGCAGTGGCCCGAGTACTTCTGGGGTCGACCGTCGGGCGCGAGCGTCGATCCGGCGACGGGGGTCACGTACTCGTCGGGCTCGAACTACGGCCCCCTCCAGGGCGCGCTGAAGGACGAGGTCGAGGCACGCGTGAAGGCGCTGCGTGATTCGGGCGTCACCGGGCCGATTCCCGTCGACCTCGTGACCAAGAGCGCGAGCGGACTCGACCCGCACCTCTCGCCCGAGGCGGTGGGGATCCAGATCCCTCGTATCGCCAAGGCCCGTGGCATGAGCGAGGCCGAGGTGCAGGGGCTCGTCGCCCAGCATACCGAGGGCTCCACGCTCGGCTTCCTCGGTGAGCCGCGGGTGAACGTGCTGCTCCTGAACCTCGCGCTCGACGCGCGCAAGCCCGCGTCGCCCTCGTTCGCCAAGGCCCGAGCGGAAGCCGCCGCGAGCGCCTCGGCCAGCGCGGCGCCGTCCTCGAGCGCCCCCTGAGGGCCGACTGCCGCAGGCGCAGGGCTTGCTGCCCTCCGCAACGTCTCGTGTGCCTCGTCCAAAGCGAGCCCGAACACCGCCGCCGAGTTCGCTCGGCATCACCCATGCACGCAACGAGGCATGGTCACCCGATCCGAACTGGGACTCGACCGGGCAGCGACCGTGGCGTTGCTGCTGATCGCGCTCGTCTCGCTCGCCGAGCTCGTCTGGGTGCTGGCGTCGCCGCGCTCCTTCGGGGTCGAGGGCAGCCTGGCGCTCGCCATGCTCCTGCTCGCGCTCTTCGGCCTCTCCAGCGAGACGCGGGACGCTGTTCGAGCCTGGCGCGTGGGTCACCCACCCGGCAAGCCCCCGTGATTGCTCGGCTGCACGATGCCTGGTTGCAAGGTGCACGAGCCCGAGCGTTCCCGGTTCGCCCGCACCGAGAAACAGGCCGTGGCCCGCGGGTTGCTCCTTCGACAGGCATGAGCAAAGGCCACATCATCCGCGTCGTCCCGCGCCAGCGCGCGTGGGTCGTCATCGTCGATCCCCTCTACGAACGCATGGTCGACCGTCTGTGCACCAAGGAGCGCGCGATCGAGCACGCCCTCACGCTCGCCGAGGAGCTGGCCGCCAAGCAGCGCGCGCCGGTCACCGTGCGCATCGAGCAAGCCGACGGTCGCTACGAGGATCGCCGTGCCGCCTGAGATGCTGCGCGCGGTCGGGCTCACCTCACCGCTCACGGTCGTGCCGTTCGACGTCGTGCGCGCAGGCACGCTGTCGACACCGGACGAGATCCTGTGTGACGCCTCCGGCCGCGCCGTCGCCTGGTTCAGGGACCGTCCCTTCGTCGCGCACCCGACGCTCTCCGACCTGCTCACGCTGCACGGGCTCGCGCTCGCCGCGCGGCGCGCCGCCTAGCCGATGGGTGGGCGCGTCGCGAGGTAGAGCGCCTCGACCACCGCGCGCTCCTCCGGATGCCGCCGCAGGAACTTGAGGCTCGACTCGAAGGTGGGTTCGCGAAGGAACGGTGGAATCGGGACCCTGCGCCCGAGCTCTTCCCAGCCGAGCTCGTCGACGAGCGTGCGCAGGAGAGCGGCGAGGGTCACGCCGTGGAGGGGGTTCTTCGGTTGCTCGGTGCTCAAGGGGATCTTCTCGCGACCGCGGCGACCGCCGGATTGGCGAGCGCAACGGGACAGGTCGTAGGAGACAATCTCCGCGTCGTACAGGACCAGCGGGACGGGGCGTGCGGGTCGGTGCGCCGCGGTGCTATGCCGCGGACCATGTCGGTCACGATCGAACGCTACGACGAGCTCCGCGCGGCCCACGACGCGCTCACCCTTCGCCTGTACAAGACGCTCTCGCAGCGCGCGATCGACGAGATGGCGACCCGCCTCGGCGTGCGCGACCCGAAGCGGACCCCGGGCGACCCGGACGTGGAGCGGGCCATCGTCCTCGACAGCGCGCTCTACGACTACAGCGTCCCTGGGACCAACACGAACGCGATCGCTCGGTTCGCGAAGCACTCGGCGGAGCTACCTGCCGACGAGCGCCTGCTCCTCGCGGCGATGAAGTCGGCGCGGG
>Ga0154020_10008459_pt1 | contig 11929 bp, 12 predicted proteins | sample Klosneuvirus_201_FD_109709 | JGI IMG/M metagenome (GOLD analysis project Ga0154020, IMG submission 109709) | Active sludge microbial communities from wastewater, Klosterneuburg, Austria - Klosneuvirus_20160825_MG | ecosystem: Engineered > WWTP > Aerobic digester > Activated sludge | place... | reverse complement strand
TGTGATCCGGACACGATCATCTCAAGCAACATACTCGCAGTTCCGCCTTCAGCGACGGCCAAGCCCTCATAGCTCAAATCGGGGACGAGAGCAGGCAGCACTTTTTTGATGCTGAAGCTGCCTTGAAATTCGGGGTGATAGACATGATTACGAACGATCGGTAGCAGGTCTCGTATGCGATCATTTATGTCGACAAGCTCGTCGGCTAAGTCGGGGAGGTGGTCGGCAAGATGTTTGATGCATGATTTTTCAAACGAGGCGTTGTAGGCAAGGATGGTCTTGGCTCCTCGGCAGGCGACTATGAGTGCTTCGGCTAGCGGGCGTCGAGGATCTCCCGGGCAAGAGGCGATCCATTCGAAATGTTTATGCGCTTTGCCGCTTTCTACGTGGCAGCTGAATTGTGCCGGTACTGCCTTGTACGGTCCGCATCCATCCCATAGAGGGATGGCGGGGGCAACTGTTTCGAAGTCCAAATAGGCGATCGGCTTTTTAAGCTTGTTCAATTCCTTTTTAAGTTCAGGCTCCACCACTGTCTGCATCGTTCGCACGGACTCGACTTGACGCTTTTGGATTGCGCCAAGCTTGACGCGGTCATCCAACTCGGCGATCAGGCTATAGCCGCCCGCGACCAGCCTCGTCGCAGCGTTCCTGCTGGTGAAATATAGCGTGCTGACGTGGTGCTCCGGGAGTGCTCTGTGGCAACGCGCAAGAAATGGGCACTCGTAGGGTTGATGGCAATGGTCTCCAACGGCGACGGTTGGTTGTGATTTCTGGTTGATGACTTCTAAAAGAACGTTCGCCTGGTCTTCCACATCCATGACGAGGTCCTCGACCTCATCGGTGACGTCATGGCGCACAAAAAGGTCACGCAAGTCCGGAAAGCGGCAGGCACTATTGAGAACCATCACTTCGGTCCGCTTAATGGGCAGTCCGCATTGCCGTGCGACGTAGACCTGCAATGCGACGTCGGGCAGATGTTGCTCTTTGACTTTCGTGGAGGATTTGACCTCGACGAGAGTCCAGTTGCGGCGCTGCTTTTCTAAGATGTCGACAGCACAATAAATGTTTTCTGCCAGAAATGCCGCTTCATACAATACTTTCGCGCCGTTTTCGATCGCGGCCTCAGTAGCTTTGATCGGTGCCAGAAAATCACCTTCGATGCGCTCTATGAGCGCGCCACCTTCGACATAGTTACGCGCTGCCTCGCCGACTTTTGTCCCGGCAGAAAACCGCGCTTTAGTCTGGGGATCTGTGGCTAACTCAGGCGCATTCGGCTCGTGTAGAGTCAGCCACAACAGCTTTGGACATTGTAGCCCTTTGGTGTATCGGGATTTGGTCAAGATCATATTTATTTTGTCGATCCTGGCGGTTGAGGTTTTAACTCTTTGTTTCAGCCTCTATAATACAGGATAGGCGGTCATATTTTGACCGGGACTCTGCTAATATCGCGGCGTGTCATCGACTGCACAGAGAATTGGGGGTAAATCCTTATGGCTGCAAAAGGTAACTGGCATGCGCAAGCGATGTTTAGTGGTGGCGGCGGAAAAGTGTTTCGGACCCAAACCCTTTTGTATTCTGCTCCGACTTTCAACCCGTCGACATCGAAGCATATTTGTGCAGTCGTGATGTTTAATCCCGGTAGTGCTAGCCCGAATGGCGGCCAGCTAAACCGCTTAGTATGTTGCAATCTAGACCCGACAATGCACCGCATTACCAGCTGGATAGAAGAAGCGTACGGCCGAGCTGAGAAAGACATCCCCGCCGAATCGCACATTACCATTTTCAACCTTTATAATCACGTCTCGCCTAATCTACAAGCTGCCCTGGCCGATGTGCTATCTGAAGGGTCCAAGCTCTCGCGTGAGCCGATCGACTTCAAAGACCTTGGTCAACCACTATTTGTCTGGCAAGCCTGGGGTGTCCGATCAGAGCGCGTTGTTGTCGAGAAAATCGCAGAGTCCGAAGCAAAAATTCGATCTTCTGGCCTTCCGGTGGTCGGCAATGGCGACCGGCTTTTGCGAAGTTACCATCCTTCCTATTTGAACAGAAATAATGGCGGCCGAAAAAATTTGCTCATAGACCAGATTGAACGCATCCTATCGTCGAGAGCCTGATCCCGACTCAACCATAAAGATTTGCCGCTCCCACCAGCTCTTCGCTGACCAGCTGGCGCAATGTCTGAGGCCCGATGACTTCTGCTGACGCCCCAAAGGACAAAACCCATGAGACGACTTCAGTCAGCTCTGTCACTTGGAAGCAGAGAGACAGCGTCCCGTCGGCGTGGTCTTCAAAACGGTCGTGGCTGGTATAGCGACGTTCCCGTACGTAGCGCTTGACGTGGGGATCGTTTTTGAAGCGGATTTCGACGTCTATGGATTTCCTGGTTTGTCTCATGCCACTCATGATGCCGAAGCTTCCCTGAAACTCCTTGCTGGCGTCAAACCAGGAGGGGTACTGAAATCGCTCATCGCGTAAAGCCTGCGCATCCACCAGATAGTCCACGCGGAAGTGATAAAGTTTGGCATCGCGATCGTTTGGCTGTGAGTCGTATTGGGCAACCAAGTATAATGCCGTGTTGTGGAGGACCAAGGCAAGCGGCCGAACCACAGATTCTGTTTGCTCGCCTGTAGCAGCATTTTTCGCGCACAATTTGAGTTTTGTCTCTTTTAGCAAAGCCTCATACACCTCATCGACGACATCACTTTTAATGGTGTCGTCGTAGGAAGCCGAGCCTTTTGCAGAGAATGAAAATTTTTGGCTCATTCTATCGAGGCGTGTCCGCTCTTTTTTGCTGAGCAATTCCCGAAAGCGCGAAAAATGACTCGCGAGCTGGTCCGCAATAATACTACCGCGCAGGCTCGCAAGATACGAAATCACGGCGGGATACACGGCAAGGTGTTCAGCGCGGGTCTTTTCGAGGTTGAAGCGGTCATCCTTTCGTCTAATGAACCTATCTCCCTTGATTACCGGGCAGCCATCTGCGTCGACTACGTCAAAGAGGTCTTGCCCGTAGGCCGAACTCCAGAAATCGTTCAGTTCGTTTAGCATCCGGCGTAACGTGCGCTCGTCGCCCCACTGATCCTGTGAGAACCGCGCGATCGGAATCCAGCTCTTGGCTTCGACGATATCGGCAAACAGTTCGAGTATGCGGCGCGATTTGTTCGTCTTCTTGTCGATACGTCGGACCATTGACCCCTCTCCTGATGCGTGGTCGTGCCTCTGGCTACGGAAGCCTTATCGGCGCGATCCGGACAAATATTGTCCAGCACTAGCCCAATTTGATGTATGTGGCTGTTATCATTTTATGTTTTGCGCCGGTGCTCGAAAAGGATTGTTAGTCTGGGCGGCAAAACCCGACCTGCCGCGATTGATTCTTTCCCTTGTAACTAGCCTCAGTTTCCAATCCTGCAATCAAATCATCAACTCCGGTCGAGCCGGGCGGCAAAAATGCACGGTTTTGGAAAACGACCTTAAAGTCACCCGGTGCGAGACATTCGATGGCGCTAAGGCGTGTCTCTTGAGATGGCGTTAAATCCATCGATACTGACTCTGTAAAGAGCGGCGCAAAAATGGAATGGAAGAAAAATGACTTGCCGCCGTTCTTGAGCCAATCGAACCTGACTTTGATAGCGAAGCGACGCAATGCGGCATCATCGAAGTTTTCCATATAGTTCGTGGTGCAGATGAGCATCCCCTTAAAACGCTCCATTTGGCAGAGAAATTCGTTGACCTCGCTTGTTTCCCACGAGCGACTGGCCGTGCTCCGCGAGTACAAAAAAGTATCCGCTTCGTCGATGATCAGGATGCTACCGGAACCTTCAGCCTCCTCGAAAGCCGCTGCGATCTTTCTTTCAGTTTCACCCACCCAGCAGCTTTTGAGCGTGCTTGCCGTCTTAATGATGACGTCTCGGCCGATGTGCTGTGATAACGAGCGGGCGAATTCTGATTTTCCTGTGCCAGGGTGCCCGGAAAACAACATGTTTAGATTTCGCACCAGTGTAGACTTGCCGGGAACTTCATTTGTGATGTGTTCAAAAAAATGGCGAGCAGTTTCCAGGACGGTGTCGAGGTTGATGTCGGCATTTAGTCCACGGCTAGCCACATGCTGTCCGGAATGAACTAGGCCACTAGCATTCAATTGTTTTTTGCCATGTAGCCTTTCGTGATAGCTCACGAGTATGCGCTCAAGAGCTGCTGTGCGTTCTGGCCCTGCAACGTCCATCAGTGCGACTTGACGTACGCTGTCTGCAATGTGGGCAGCCGACAGACCGTAGGATTCACTGAGACGTTGAATGCCGTCCTCACCAAGGTCAGCTCGCAGGGATGGCGCTTTTGCCAGTGCGGAGCGCCAGAGTTCTTGTCTTTGCTTGTTATTGTAAGGCTTGAAGTGTAGGCCATACGAAAATCTTCGCATGGTTGAACTTTCGATCCGCTCATAGGCATTAGTGATCCAAATCGTTTTTACTTCTTTCGAATCCAGCGTATCGTTGACAGCTCCTTTTAGAGATTTCGTACCATCGATCCGATACGAGTGCAGTGTATTGAGGATTTGGTCAGCTTCATCGATAAGGACTACGGTCGGTTCTGTGCGACACTGCGCTACACGGATTGCGGCTAGGATGTTGGCAATTCGTGCCGATTGGTCGCCACTTTCGGGGCATGGCACGGTAAGGATTCGCGCGCCTATCTTTCCACAAACCGCCTGCGCAAGCGACGTCTTTCCTGTTCCTGCTTCGCCATAAAAAATGATGCTTGCCCCGCCGGCAGATTTTAAAAGCTTGGTAATCAATGAGACATCGTTGGGGCTAACATTTATTGGGACAGGAGCTCCCTGGTCTGGCTCCACGATTTTATACATGGTTGTTACGAAGTCCTCGTTAGGATCCTCACTGGCAACTGTCTCGTAGAATTCGTCATTCAACGTGAGTTCGACACGGCCTCTGAATTCACGGACGAGTAAGCCCATTCTAGTCAACTTTAATCTTGCATTGATTAGAGTTATTCTTGCGGTGTCCTGATGGGTTAGCATCTCTAAAATGCGCACGAGGTTATTTTTTTGCAAGGGCCATCGACATCCGTCGTCGTTTTCAGTGATGAGACGAGCATCAGAGGTAAACAACGCGTAAATTCTTAATACCTCATGCTCTATCTCGTTTAGACCAAATGCACGCGCAATTGTCGCAAACCTTTTAGCAATGGTCGAAGCCGCGAATATCGTTGACTCCGACTCAATGACTGCTTTTAGTCTGCTCACAGATAATTCGACAAAGTCGTCCCGGAGAATCTCAGGCAAATCATCGACTCTGCTAATGACCCGCAATCCGTCGGATCTGCTAAGCAAATATTTAACTGCTTTTTCCGCATCCTTGAGGCCGTCGCCTGCTAGTCCGACTTCCTGAAACCGTTGCGCGGCGATGCGGTCCAGATCGGCTCTAAATCGGGCAGATCCCTGTGCATCGAGTGCTTCATGGACTGCTTCCACACACCTCATGGTGTTGGCCCAGTTAGCCACCAACAGTTTTCTGCGTTTGGCCGCGACCCTCAAAAGCGCAGTTTCGGCGAGATGATCCCAGTAGCTCTTTCGCATTTCGTCATTGATCGTCATTATTTAGCCCTTTTGTCGATCGATTGCGGTCGGCACAGCAATCCGGAAGTGGGTGTTGAGCGGCTTATACGGGGGATGCTGGACAATATTTGACCGAAGGAAGTCGTAACAGTATCGCACCAGCTTGCGAGGGGTATGGGCATTAGGTAGGATCATGCCTCAAATCAAAAAGAACCCAGCGTTGAGGAGGATCCAAAATGCCAAGTCTATTTGTGGCAAGTGAAGGAACATTTTCTTTATCACGCGCCGACAAAGTCAGCGTTCGACATAAAGGCCGCGAGATCATCGGAATCGTAGGGGGCATCATTGGCAGTGCTGAAGATTTTGGGATGGAAATAGTCGAAGATACTTCAGAGATAGACGCACAGGATGTGTATAAGGCCGGTGATTATATTATCTTGCGAGTTGCGGAAGAGCCCGGAAGCTAGTTTTGGATCATGTGAAAGTAGTCGCAGTCCGTCTTCTGCCAGCGAAAAATGGTCAATTTTTGTCCGATTCGGATGCTAAAGCGCCTTGGTAGAGCGGGCGACATTTTCGAAGATGGTCTTGCGAATAATCGTGGGCCGAACCGGAATGGGCACCGAAAACCGTGAAGGACAAATTCAATGATAACCAACAACGCAGACGAATATTTCGAAAAGCTGATCTCGTCATTGGCGACAGGAAAATATTCCAGTTGGGCAAAAGGTTTGGACCAAGAAACCTTGGGCGTCCTGTTCTGGGCTCTGGGAGAGCTAGCCTACAGGGTGAAATCTGCATCAGAGTCCACTTGGATTAATATCAAAATCACTCGCGAAATCGAAGTCGAAGCTCATTCCTGGCCTTCATGGAGGATCAAGACGGCACTTCAAATCATCAACAAGGTCGTTGGCGGTGAGAGACTTGCCTGGTCAGATTTCGAAAAAACAATGTCTGAAAATCATCTTTTGGAAAAGAAAGATGGGATGAACAGCAGGTGTTGATTGAATCACTTGACCCAAGAACGTCGTAAAAGGCGCTTTATATTTTATTACGGCACCGGGGCGATCGAAACAATTTTGGCAGAAGAATCTCTGTATGAAGTGATGCGGCGAAGACCTAAATCAATTCAAGAGGCCAAACTTTCACCTTGATCCGGTGTGTGTGAAAAGACATTTTAACTTTCTTCCAATTATCAATAAGTGAGTACCCACCAGAATGGCCAAAAGCGATTTTCAGGCCAGCTTCTCGGAAAGCCTTGGGCTTGATAAGCTGGCAAGGCCGTCCTTTGATGTTGACCCAGTTGTTGTCTTCATCCAGATACTCTCGGTCAAATGCTATAACGAGCCCGAGTATAGAAATTTTTTTTGAACTCCCATCTTTAACGGCCGGATTGTATTTCTCCGCTTCCTGTCTAATGGTTTCTAGCTGTGCTGACAGCTTTTTCAGAATGCTAATTTGTTTCTTATGCGAGTAGTACGAGTACAACGCTTTCGCCTCGATGCCTAAGAACAGCCTGTCAGGAGATTTCAAATCAGGATTTTCCAAGTCTCGGTAAGTAAATAGAGCAAGGTCTCGTTTTTTCCACTCGGAGCTTACCCACACCGGATCATTTTTAAAAAATTGCTTCAAGCCTATGAAGCATTCTCCATTAACCCATTGCTCGCATGCGGAACCCCAATACAAATCCCTAAGTGCGGGAGTTTTCTTGATCAGGCGTGGCAAAATAGCTTCGTAAAAAATCTTTTTGGGTGATTCAGTGTGTCTTGGCATTTGGAATGGTCTCGTTGGGCAAAAGATTGCGAAATATGAAGTTGAGTTGCGTGGCACTATATCAACGCCAGGACCTAATCGCAACTGGGTCGAATACTGATGTGCGCGGGGTTCACCTGCACTTTGGACTGAGTACTCCCGCACCTTCTGCTTAGCACTGAAGTCGACAATAAACTTGCCGAGTGCGCGATGTTCCAAAGGCCGTTCTGCAGTGGTATCCTTTAGCCTCAAGAAATTGCGAAGAAATCAGGGCCTGTGTGGCTGCAGATATTGGAGGTCGTCGGTGCCGCTCTTTCAAATCGAAGGCAATATCTTACGTCCATCTCGCCCTACCAACTTCAAGTTGGAAAAGGAACTTCAGCATCTGGTCGAGACGAACCTTGAAGCTGTGTTTAACTGCCGACTCGTCGCTTCGGAGTTTCCTACTGGCGCAGAGCATGCGGGTCGAATCGACACACTTGCGCTTTCAGAGGACAACAACCCAGTCATCATCGAGTACAAGAGGGTGGAGTCTTCTGAACTAGTAAACCAAAGCCTGTACTACCTGGCGTGGATCCAGGACCATCGTGGTGACTTCCAGGTCGCCGTTGATCGGAAGCTCGGAAAGGAAATTGAAATTGACTGGTCTGACATTCGCGTCATCTGCATCGCTCCTGGATACAAAAAATATGACATTTACGCAGTCCAGATGATGGGTGCCAGCATTGAGCTTTGGCAGTACCATTTCTATGAAAATGGTTGCCTCTATCTTGAAGAGATGTTCCGCAGGAGTAGCGGGTATATCCCTTCAATCGATGCGGCAGAGTCTGCGGGCAAAGACCCAGTGATGGTGGCCGCCGGTAAAAAGGCGGCGATTACGAGGGCAACGGCGAGCTATACATTTGAGCAGCATATTGAGGGCGCATCAGATTCCCTCCTGGTACTTGTCAGCGAACTTCGGGAGTTCATACTTGGGATCGATGATTCTGTCGAGGAATCGCCGAAGAAAAACTATGTAGGCTACAAGGTAGCCCAAAATTTTGTCTGTATGCAGCTCCGGGGAGAGAAGGTGATCCTTTGGCTCAAGCTCGATCCGAAGGAACACGATCTGCCACCAAACGCCAGGGACGTTTCAAAGATTGGTCATCACGGAACTGGAAATCTGGAATTGACGATTAAAAATCAGCAAGACGCGAAAGCAGCAAAGGAATGGATCCGGAAAGCTTACGCTTACATCGGTGGTTGAGACTGGCGCAATGACGAACGTAGGCGTTCTCTAAAAGAAGTAAGCGATCCACGGGACACATCTGACACAATTCAATTGCTTCCCAACACCATTGTCCAAAATACCCCGACAAATTATTCGGCAAAACTTCAGTGGCACGGTATGAAACCACGATGGCGAAATTGCCCACCGAGGTCGTCAATTTTCATAGCAAGAAAAACGCGCCGATCGCCGCAGCTGACGAAACGTTGATTGAATTGCCCATAACCTGCATCGGGATTAGCGCTGTCGCGTCAGCCAGCGCCAAGACCGATTCCGACACCCCGTGCGACTCATCCCCCAGAACAACCGCAACCTTGGCACCAACGTACCGAACCAGCGCTTGAAGCGGCTCAGCATCATGCGTGAGTTCTAGCGCTATCACCGCATAGCCTTGCTCTTTCAGGCTTTGGATTGGGCCATCGAGGTGATCGCAATACTCCACATCAACCCATCTTTCCGTGCCCCGACTTGTTTTGTGCAGGTGACGCCCTTCCCGCGCCGCTCCTTTGACGATCAGCCCCTCGCAGCGAAACGCGTCGGCAATCCGGATGATTGCGCCGAAATTGAACGTGCTCATTGCACCGTCCAATACGAATCGTAGTGGCTTCCGCGGCAGGGCTCTATAGTCACAGCGGTCAGGCTTTGTTGCACGAATATCGGCCTTGGCTAACTTGCGGCTCATAGGTCCCTCGAATTAGTATGGAGTGCCGAGAAGTACCGAGATGCGTACTTGCTCAGCCCTAGCGCTGCTAATGATACTGGGTACAATGGACAGAATTTGTCCCTATGTCACCTATGTCTGCGCAAAGGAACCAGACTATGCAGCGTCGGCAACCTCAACCCCGATGCGTCGCACTAGCGCGGTTGGCTGGCCGCCCGTCTCCTCAGATACCTGCGCATCCTCAAGATCGTGAAAGCATCGCCGGGACCAGTTTTCCAGCAGTTTTGCCGAAGCCCCGAAATCGCTCTGGGGCCGGAGAGTGGGTATTTCAAGCCCCATTTCCCAAGTACGCCATCCTTTTCCAAACCCCCGCAAGACCCCCGTTTCACCCCACACCGTCGAATTTGGACAGGACTTTTTAGTTCGGGTTTCCCAACCTTTGCTGAGTTGCCCGGAGGTGCTCAAATTAGCCATGTTTTTTTTAATTTTAGTGCGAGGAAGCAGTCTCCCGTCGTCAGCAGGAGTCGATAAAGTGCATCCCGAGAGCCGAAGGCAATCACTGGCATAAGTTAGGTCTGCCCTTCGACCCGCAAAACAATGTAAGTCCCCGGCTCCAAAATCGCATTCTCCGTCAACTCGAGCCCATACTCTTCAGCTTCCTCGACCATCATAAATTCAAAGACCCCTCGATCGAGAGCCTCGTAAGCGGAAACGATCGTCGCACCGACTTCGCCGGCCTTCGTGCGAATGCGCACTTCGTTGTTGCCGGGTCCGAGAACGAAGTCGCCGCCGGTTGTGTGCAAAATCATGGGCATTGCGGTCTCCTGGTTTCGAGCTGACCTGCGTCAGACATCCTTTACCTCAAAATCCAAAGTTAATCCGGCCGCCCGCAGAAGATTCAGCACCTTCGGCAAGTCTGACCGCTTCGGCTTTCCGTCATTGAGTAAAACGCAGACATCGGTGTCCAGCATTCCCGCACAATCGGCCAGAGATCGCCGAAGGTCATGCCTTTGCGAGCTACGGCTTCGGCGGTAGGGCAATCAAGCACCATTTCGCGAGTATGCCATCCATTTCCAAGTCCCGCAATGCCCCCGTTGCACCATCGGGGGCGCGCACTGGGAACCGTTCCCACTCACGGTTTGAGTTCTGATGTATCCACTTACTCGGCTGTGTCAGTGCGAAAATATTCTGCCGAACTAAGCTATCCAAAGGCCCTATGGACAAATTTTGTCCTGAACGAGTCATAGTGTGGGTTTTGGCGGAATAGACAGCAATTTGCAGGCACATCACACGGATGGCGGATGAAAATTTCAAGGAGAGAACTGCTTGAAAAGATGATTGTGGCTGGAATCGCCAGCAACTGGTTGCCCCTTGCACTTGGCAGCTCTGACCGTGAGCCGGCTCGCTCACTGGAAGATTTAGCAAGATTCGGCCTCGCTACGCGTCTCGAGCGATCAGGCATTAGGCATCCTTTGATAGGCACCTACGTTAGCCGCCTTGAGCAAGAGCTAACGGCGCTCGCTGCATGGGGCGACGTAGACCTCGTACTACAGCTCCAAGACCTTGCGAACCAAACTCAGAAACTCCGCGGGCGACTAACGAGCGGCCGCGGTAGCACCGGATGCCTTTTGACAGCCTATGCGCTAAATATAACGGACATCGACCCGGTCGAGCACAAGTTACCTTTCGGAAGAGTCCTTCGCAATCCTGCAATGTCCCGCGCACGAACCACACTCTTTTTAGGAGTAAGTACACCGGAGATTGTGGGGGACCTTTATGCCATTAACAAGGAGAGCGGGTTTGCAGATCGCATTTATATCTGCGCTGACGAAGATTCTGTCCGGTTCGTGCCGGGTACGAGCGCATGGCGCTTTTTGGAATCCATGGGGGCTCGCTCAGTTCCAGAAATCGCCGCCGCATATTCGCTTTATCGTTCCGGGCCTCTGCTAGAAGGTGCAGATCAGGATTACCGCTCCCACAGGTATGACAATCAACTCATTGAGATCAGTCCGGAGTCGGCGCCGATACTGTCGGAGTCTCGTGGTGTTCTTTTATATGATGAACAGGTCATTCGCATTCTCATGGCTACTTTCCACATTGATGAGCAAAACGCGGATCTCATCCGCCGCGATCTAGCCAAGCTAAATCGCGCGTCGGCGCCCATCCAATTACTCAAGGATGTTGCCAATCGGAGAGGGTGGTCTCAAGTCCGCACCGAGGAATTCTTGTGCATCATCGAAGCAAGATTGCCGCGGGTATTCTGTCAGGCTCACGCCATTGGTGTGGCTATGGATGCAAGGCAATATGTCGTCTAGGGCCCTGCAGTAATACACACAGCTCCAAAGCCCCCTCTGTCAGGGAAGTTGCCGGCATTGTTAGTTTATTGGTGGCGTGGGCAAGTGAGAATCGGACGTGAGGTGGTTGTGATTTTAGGCGGTGCCGCGGAGAGAAATGCTTAAGTGGGGTTGAGTTTGTTTTTGGCAACGGCGCTGTAGCAGGCAAATTCGTTGATGTAAAGTAAGCGCCACACGAAACACATGGGGTACAGGGCAAGGACATCTGTACTTTGCTTTTTGGCTCAGGACGCTCGCTTCTTTTTGACCGGCGCTTTTTCAACAGAAAGCTTCAGGCCCATTGACCCAAGCAACAATGCTAGCGTGGAGATCTTTGGATTCCCCGCCTTCGA
>Ga0154020_10008458_pt1 | contig 11930 bp, 3 predicted proteins | sample Klosneuvirus_201_FD_109709 | JGI IMG/M metagenome (GOLD analysis project Ga0154020, IMG submission 109709) | Active sludge microbial communities from wastewater, Klosterneuburg, Austria - Klosneuvirus_20160825_MG | ecosystem: Engineered > WWTP > Aerobic digester > Activated sludge | place... | reverse complement strand
CCGCTGATAAAAAAACAAAGACACAGAAGCCGGTGCGTAAGCAGGCGGGCGCGCGTGCGGCCAAAGACAAAGGCGCGCGGAAGCGCGGCGTGAAGTCGGTAAAATTTTCTCAGAGTGAAGTCGCCGATGCGAGCCTCGCCCTGTTTGAGGCGATTCCCGCCGCCGTAGCGATTACCCGGCTGGCAGATCATAAGATTCTTTACGCGAACCGTTTCGTGGAAGAGTTGTTGGGCATTTCTGCGCAGCAGGTGCTCGCCATGGAATCACACAGTTTTTATGCCGACCCCGCCGACCGGCAACGGCTTTTTGCGCAATTTACAAAAGACGGCAAGGTGAGAAATTTTGAAGCGCGCCTGAAACGGCCCGATAAGCAGATTGTCTGGGTCAGCCTGCAGATGGAAAAGTTGGTTTATGGCGGCGAAAATTGCCTTCTTTTTGTTATCAGCGATATTCATGAGCGTAAAAATGCGGAAATTGAACGCAAGCTCTCCGAACGGCAGTTGACGCAGGCTGAGGTATTGACAAAAACAGGAAGTTTTTCGCTGAATCTTGCCAGCAGGGAACAACATTGGTCACCCAATATATACCGCATCTGGGGTTTCGCTGACTTGCATGAGCCGGATATCAACCGTATCAAAGACTCGGTGCATCCTGAGGACAGGGAAAAGGCACTCGCCGCAATCAATAATGCCCGCAGCAACACTCAGGAAACACGTTCGATAGAATACAGGATCTTCACACCGGACGGACAGCTTAAACACGTGCGCGTCAATAGTTGTATTTTAGAAAGTGGGGAGTTTTCTGAGCCGCTGCTTTTGGGAACAGTTCAGGATATCACAGAAGAGAAAACGCAGGAATCTAGACTGGCGCAGAAAGCACAACTGCTCGATGCAGTCGGGCAGGCGGTCTTCGCCACTGATAACAACGATTGTGTGATCTACTGGAATCGGGCAGCCGAAGAGCTTTATGGCTGGCCGGCCGAAGAGGCGAAGGGCAAGAAGATTCTGGAGCTGGTGCGCCCCGATACCGCTGCACCGGAAGTCGTCGAGCGGCAGCGCAGCGCCACAACCGGCAAAGGCTGGTCGGGCGAAGTTGTTTGCCTGCACCGTGACGGCAAAAAGATACTGGTGCGGGCCTCGGGGGCACCTGTCTTTGACGGCAACGGCAGGCCGATCGGTCGCATCGGTATCAGCGAAGACGTCGGCCAGCGTAAGGCGATTGAAGAAAATATTCTGTTTCATTCGCAGATGCTGAACGCGGTGGGGCAGGCAGTTATTGCCTCTGACCTGCATAACCGCATCGTCTACTGGAATTATGCGGCCGAAGAGTTGCTGGGCTGGAGTGCAGACGAAGTTATGGGCAGCGATCTGGGAGTGATTCTGCCCGAGCATGCCATGGCGCTGGCAGATAAAGAAGCTACACCGGGGCATCCGTTGCGTTATGGGAATGATTATACTGTGCGCAACCGCGGTGGGCGTGAGTTTCCGGTGCATATCGAAACCTACCCGGTGCATAATTCGGGGCATTCGCAGACCAGCAGTGTGAGCATTCTTCATGATCTGTCAGAAAAAAAATCCAAAGAGCTGGAGCTTGAAAAGCGCACGGGCGATCTGAAAGAAGCGCAGAGCTTTGCGCAGCTCGGCCGCTGGGAACTCGATATCTGCAAAAATCTGCTCACGTGGTCAGATACAATCTATGAGATTTTTGAAATCGACAGGGAAAAATTCGGCACCTCATACGATGCCTTTCTCGACGCAATACATCCTGACGACCGCGAGGCGGTCAATGAAGCATGTATCTCGTCGCTCGAAACCAAGCAGAATTATGAGATTGAGCATCGCCTGCTCATGAAAGACGGTCGCATCAAATGGGTGGTCGAAAGCTGTCGTACTGACTATGATGAAACCGGCGTCGCCATCCGCTCGGTGGGTATCGTGCAGGATATTACCAAACGCAAAACTCTCGAACTCGTGCTAAGACAGAATGAAGAGAAACTGCGCAGCATTATCGACACGGCATACAACGCATTCATTTCGGCAAGCGCACGCGGCCAGATCACGGCTTGGAATGCGCAGGCTGTCAAAATGTTCGGCTGGTCGGTCGAAGAGGCCATTGGCAAAAAGATCTCAGATCTGATCGTGCCGCCTCAAATGCGGGAGGCGCACGACCGTGGCATGCGCAATTTCACCGGTGTTGAACAATCCAAAGTGTTGAACCGCCGTCTTGAGATGACGGCGGTCAACCGCAGCGGCATCGAATTTCCCATCGAAATTACGATCTGGCAGACGCAGAGCGGCGAGCAGGTGGATTTTCACGCCTTTATCCATGATATTTCGGAACGCAAGCGTTCTGAACAGAAACTGCTGGCGGCAACGCAGCGCAGCAGCGATCTCGAACGGGCGATCGATGCGCACAGCCTGGTCACGATTACCGATGCACATGGCATCATCACCTACGCCAACGACAAGTGCATGCGGGTTACGGGATATTCTCAGGAAGAGATGGTCGGGAAAACACACCGGCTGGTCAATTCCGGTTATCATCCTCCCGAATTTTTCCAGGCTATGTGGGAGACAATCAAAGCCGGAAATATCTGGCAAGGTGAGATCGTAAACCGGAATAAAAACGGAGAAATATTCTGGACAGACACGACGATCGTCCCTTTTTTCGGGGCGGACAATAAACCCTATCAATACATCGCCGTGCGTGCAGACATCACGCGGCGCAAACAAGTTGAAGAGGCCTTGCTCGTCAGCAAGAATTTGATCAAGGCCGTGGCTGACAACATTCCCGCGATGATGGGCTATTGGGATAAGGATCTCAAGTGCAGTTTTGTGAACCAGGCATATCGCACATGGTTTGGCATTGCCCCGGAGCAAATGCTGGGTATGAATCTGCGCAAGCTTCTCGGTGAGGATTTATACCGCCAGAACGAGCCATATATCCGTGGCGCGCTTCGCGGCCAGCGTCAGTCGTTTGAACGTACCATCGTCAGGCCTGATGGTATCGAAGGACAAACCTGGGCGCAGTATATTCCGAACTATGTTGGCGACGAAGTTCAGGGATTTTATGTTTTGGTTTATGATGTGACTGAACTCAAACAGGCACAAATGAGCCTGAGGCGCAGCGAAGAGCACTATCGCAGTCTCGCTGAAGACATGCCTGCCTACGTATCTACCTTTCTGCCAGATGGTACGTTGACATATGTTAACTCTGCTTTGGCGAGTAGTGCGGGGAAAACCAGCGAGGAGTTAATCGGAAAAAATTTCCTGTTAATGCTTCAGCCAGATGACGTCGAACAGTTGCGACAGAAAATGCTGGCGCTGCCCCCACAAAGCCCTACATTTACAAATGAGCAGATCTACCGGGGCCCGGACGGCCGGTCGTACTACCAGCTTTGGACTAATCGTGCTTTCTTCGATGATACCGGACGGGTAATCCGATTTCAGGGTTTTGGACAGGATATTACGACGCAACGGCTTGCAGAATTGGCTCTGGCAGAAAAACAGAAAAAGTTGAATGAGGCTGAAAAATTCCGCCTCCTCTTTGATCAGGCTGCGGTCGGTGTGGCGCTCATCGACGGCCGCACTGGCCAGTTTGTGCGCACGAACGGGAAATTCTGCGAAATGCTGAACTACCCGGCGCAGCAGCTGTTAAGCCTGGACTTTCGTTCGCTGTCGCATCCCGATGACGTCTCCACGACAGAGAAACAAATGGCGGAGCTCGCCGCAGGCAACGTGCAGATGATTGCGCTGGAAAAGCGCTGCATCCGCGGCGACGGACAGGTCATCTGGACATCGATTACCGCTTCAAAGATAACAGACGATGCCGGTCATCCGACCTTAGTGGTCTTTGCGCAGGATATTTCAAAACAGAAAGAGGCCGAAGCCCAAAACGAGACTGCGCAGGCGCAGTTGCGCAAGAGTGAAGAGCTGTGGAGTTATGCTCTCGAAGCGACCAGCGACGGCGTCTGGGATTGGGATATCACCGCCAACGACGTCAAATTTTCGCAGCACTGGCAGGAATTGCTCGGTTATGAACCGGGTGAAATCGAGAACAATCTTGCCGAATGGGAAAGGCATATTTATCCTGAAGACCTCGAGCGCAGCAACGTCGAAATGTTGGCCTGTCTTGAAGGCCGCGAGGCATTTTACCGCTCTGAGCAGCGACTGTTGTGCAAAGATGGCCGCGTAAAGTGGATCTTAGACCGCGGCATGATTGTGCATCGCGATGCTGCGGGCAATCCCACACGCATGATCGGTACGATTACGGATATTACCGAACGCAAGCTCGGCGAAAATCATATACGCGACCTGAATGAGGACCTGGAAAAGCTCGTAGAAGAACGCACTGCGCAGCTGAACGCAACGAACAGAGAACTCGAAGCTTTCTCCTATTCTGTGTCGCATGATCTGCGCTCTCCGCTGCGCGGCATTGACGGTTGGAGCCAGGCACTGGTCGAAGATTTCGGTGATCAGCTGGAGAATCGGGCACGGGAATACCTCTCCCGAATACGTTTTGAGGTGGCGCGCATGGCGCAGCTGATCGACGGTCTGTTGCGCCTGGCGCAGGTCTCGAGATCCGGATTAAAAATGCGCGTCGTCAATCTTTCGCAAGTTGCGCATGAAATCGTCAGTCGCCTTAAGAGCGAATACTCAGGCGTGCCGATGCAGTTTGAAATTCAACCGGGTTTGATGACTACCTGCGACGCCGAACTCATTGAAATTGCGCTGACCAATCTTTTAAGCAATGCGGTGAAGTTCTCGACGAAGCAGCAGTTTCCGCGCATTGAATTCGGTGCGACAATGATCAAAGATCGCAAGACCTACTTTGTGCGCGATAACGGTGTCGGGTTTGATATGGCCTATGCGAAGAAACTGTTTGGTGCCTTTCAGCGCATGCATAAAACGACAGAATATCCCGGAACCGGTATTGGACTCGCGACCGTCCAGAGAATCATCCACTCGCACCGGGGAGATATCTGGGCCGATTCGGCAGTGAACCAGGGGTCTACTTTCTATTTTTATCTTGGGCATTTTATTGAGGGCTGAGCAGAGCCATGGTTGAAAATTCTGCAGATCAGGCGATCAGACTGGGTTTAATGCCACCCCTGACTGGCATTGTCGGCATCTATGGTAAAGAAATTTGCCGGGCGGCGCAGGTTGCCTGCAGTGAAGTCAACGAAAGCGGCGGAGTGCTCGGTAAAAAACTCATGCTGGTCATTGAGGATGACGGCAGCCTGCCGGAGAGCGCCATCGTTGCCGCAACAAAACTCATTGATGAACGCCAGTGCAGCGCGCTGATCGGCAATCTGTTGTCGAATGCGCGCATGGCCGTTGCCTACCGTGTGGCAGAAGCGCGCGGTATCCCCTTACTGAACTTCTCTTTTTATGAGGGAAGCATTCTCAGTCCCTGTTTTTTTCATTTTGCCGCGTTACCGAATCAGCAGATCGACCAGATGATCCCCTACATGCACGCGGAATTCGGCGGGCGGATGTTCTTTGCCGGCAATAATTACGAATGGCCGCGCGGCTCAATCGACGCGGCGAAACGGGCTCTCAGCCTCTGCGGCGGTCAGGTTGTCGGCGAAGAGTATTTTCCGATTGGCACAGACGATGCAGCCATGGAGCGCCTGCTCGATCACGTGGCAATTGCTGCGCCCGATGTGTTTGTGCCTTACTTTGCCGGAGACGATCAGGCTAAATTGCTCACGCGCTTTGCCGAGCGCGGATTTAAAGACCGTATGGCGGTGGTGATGGGACATTTCGATGAAATGCTGGCGAGTACATTACCGCCGCAGGTACGCCAGGGACTTTATTCGAGCAATTCCTACTTTATGACAGTGAAGAACCCTGAAAATGAACGTTATCTCGCGAAACTGGCAAAGTTGCCCGGCGTAACGGGAATATGGCCCGCAGGCGACGGCATCACGACGAATTTTGGCGAAGGAGCTTATATCTGCGTGAAGGCGTTTGCGCTCGCTGCCAATGCAGCGGGCAGTGTCGAGGCTGAGCCATTGATTGCGGCCCTCAAAAAGACCCGGCTTGCGGCTCCGCAAGGGCTCGTGCAAATGCATTCAGAACACCAGCATGCGCGCGTCAATGCTTACCTGACGCGCTGCGGGCACGACGGCAGTTTTGAGATTATCCGCAGCTTTGGGGCGATTGATCCGCAGTTGCCGCAGCGCTACCGCCACCAGGATATTCACGCGCCGAGCGTGCTCAAAGACGATTTGCGCTTTCAGGCGCGCATGCTCGAACAGATGTCAGACGGCGTTTTCGTCGTCCCCGCAGCGACAAAAGAAATCTCCTATGCCAATCAGAGTGTTGAGACAATTTTCGGTTTTGCCCCGGGTGAGATGAGCGGATTATCCGTGTTGCGGCTGTCTGGGGCCGAAAATGACACTGGCATTAACCTGGCAGACATATTTACTATTGTGGAAAGAGCGGGCCGGTGGCAAGGCGACGTGTCATTACTCGCTAAAGATGATAAATCGATCTGGTGCTCCGTAACCATCTCTGCATTCACGCATCCGGTTTTAGGCGAGGTGTGGCTTTGTATTCTGCGCGATATCAGCGATCGTAAAGAAATTGAGGCGCGCATGGAGGCCACGCAGGCGCATTTGACGGCAACGATTGCGGCGATACCGGATCTCATGCTCGAAATAGATATCGAAGGCCGTTATTACAATATTCACGCGCAGCGCGAAGAATTATTGCCCCTACCGATCGAACAAATGGTCGGTAAGACCGTTCGCGAGGTTTTACCCCCGGAACCCGCTGCGGTTGTTTACCGGGCACTCGCCGAGGCGCATGCCACGGGCACTTCGCATGGCCTGCAGATAACGCGGCCATTGCCGTGGGGTGATGCCTGGTTTGAGCTTTCTGTGTCGCGCAAAAAAGTGGCTGAGGGGCAAATGCCGCGCTTCATTCTGCTCTCGCGCGATATTACCGAGCGAAAAAAGAACGAAGCCAAAGTGCGGCAGATGAACGAGAGACTGGAAGAACTCGTTAAAATCAGAACCGCACAACTTGAAACTACGAACAAAGAACTCGAGGCGTTCTCTTATTCTGTATCGCACGATCTGCGCTCGCCTTTGCGGAGCATCGACGGCTGGAGCCTGGCGCTGCTTGAAGACTACGCTGATGAACTCGACGCCACGGCGCAAAAATATCTGGGTCGCATTCGTGCGGACGTCGCCCGAATGGGACAACTCATCGACAGTCTGCTGCGCCTCTCTCAGATCTCACGCACAGGAATGGCGAGTCGCGAAGTCAACCTTTCGGCGCTGGCAGAGCGTGTTATATCGCGGTTGCGCGAGGGCGAGGCTCCGCCCGGCACCGGGTTCAGCATCGTGCCAGGGCTGAATGCGGTTTGCGATGAAAAGCTGATAGAGATTGCGCTTTCCAATCTGTTGGGCAATGCGGTGAAGTTTTCCGCCAAAACACAACAGCCCAAAATCGAATTCGGCAGCGAAGACAATAACGGCAGGCGAATTTTCTTCATACGCGATAATGGAGTGGGCTTTGATATGGCCTATGCCGGCAGGCTGTTTGGTGCATTCCAGCGGATGCATAAAGAAACGGAATATCCGGGAAACGGCATTGGCCTGGCAACCGTGCAGAAAATCATTCACGCGCATCGGGGAGAGATATGGGCCGATTCAGCCGTTGGCCTGGGTACAACTTTCTATTTTACTTTGGGAGAAAACTGACGAATTTCTATGCTATTCGATACTAAATCCTTCATCATCTTCGCACTCGGCCTCGCGCTTTTGGGCGTCAGCGCTGCTTTGTTTGTCCTCTGGCGCCGCGCGCGCTCCTCAGGGCAGGTCAAAAAGAACCTTAGTTCGGTGCTCACGGAATTTCAGCGCCAGTTTCAATGCTTCCCCTTGCCGGCCTATATCTGGCGAGCCAACGGCGACGATTTTACGCTGATCGGTTACAACCGCGCGGCGCAAAAGTTTACCGGGGGTACGATCGAAAAAATCCAGGGTTCATCGGCCAGAAAACTATACAGCGACGATCCGGCTGTTTATGGCGCGCTGGTGCGGGCCTACGCAGAGCGTACCGCATTTGTTATCGAAGGGCCGTACCAGATGAGAGTCAGCGGATTAATGAAGCAGTTGCGCGTCACTTACAGTTATGCCCCCGACGAATATGTTATCGTCTATACCGAAGACTACACTGATCGGCACAATGCGATGGAGACTCTCAAGGCCAGCAAGAGTCGCCTGCGCGCCTCACTCGATTCGAGTCAGGATGCAGTGTTTATTCTCGAAGCCGTGGTTGACAGCTCCGGCAAAACGGCGGATTTTCAGGTTATCGACCGCAATCTTGCAGCGCTGAAAATTTCCCCGCATGCATGTTCTGAAATTGTCGGCCTGCGCATGCAGGAAGCTTTTCCCGAGTTTTATGAACGCGGGTTTGTTAAAGATTATGAACAGGTGTTTCAGACGCAGCAGCCCCGCGACTGGGAATACCAGACGGTCGCAGCGGATGGCACACAGAAATGGTTCTGCCAGCGCGTCACTCCGACACAGACGGGTATCGTCATCGTCAACGGAGAGATCACGCGCTGGAAACAGGCCGAACAGGAGACCGCGGCGCGTAATGCCGAGCTCGCGCGCCTGGAACACCTGCTCAATCTGATCACCGATGCGATACACGTCGCCGATGAGTCGGGCAATCTGATCTACATCAACGATGCGGCGGCCAAACGTTTCGGCATTGATAAGAAGGATATCGGCAAACACACAGTGAGATCGTATTCGGAGATATTCCGCGGCGAAGGCGCGTGGGAAAAGCACATCGAGCATCTGAAGGGGGTGTCGCACCTTACCGCCGAAGGCAAGCACCATGATTTGCGCACGCATCAAACCTATGAGGTCGAAGTGACTTCGCTTTATGTGCGTTTCGGGGGTGAGGGTTATGCGGTGGCCGTGTCGCGGGACATCGGTGAGCGCCGCCGCGCTGAGGCGGCGATGCGTGCCAGCCAGGCGCAACTGAGCCTGATCGCCGACAATGTGCCGGGCCTGATCGGCTACTGGACAAAGGATGAGAAGTGTGGTTTTGCCAACCGAAACTATCTCGAATGGTATGGCCGACCGGATCTGGATAAGGCAACGATGACCATGCGGGACATTCTGGGTGATAAATTCTACCGTGAGAGCCAGCCGTTTATTCAGCGGGCGCTGGCGGGTGAGCGTGTGTCACTCGAACGCGAGTTACCCAAGCCAGACGGCCAGAAGCGTTTTGTGTGGCTTAACTACATTCCCGATGCCGACCCGCAGGGCGGCTACCGCGGCTTTTTCGTGCTCGGCACGGATATCAGCGAGCTCAAGAATGCAGAATTGGCACTGCGCGAAAGCCAGCAGCATTACCAGGCGGTCGTCAATGCTTCGCGCGATGCGATCGTCATACATCAGAGCAACGAAATTGTGTTCGTCAATGACGCCTGCGTGCGCCTTTTGGGCGGTGAGAGCCCCGAGCAGTTTCTCGGGCATTCGCCGCTCGAATTTATCCACCCGGATTACCATGAGATTGCTACCGAACGCATGCTCAGGGTAGAGCTGCTCAATGAAACTGTGCCGCTGCTCGAAGAGAAGTTTGTTCGCCTCGATGGCAGTGTCATCGAAGTCGAGGTTTCTGCTGCACTGATTGAATTCCAGGGTAAAGCCGCGTCGCTCATTGTCGCGCGGGACATGACCGAACGGCGCCGAACCGAGTCGTATTTGCGCCTGCTGCAGACCTCGATTGCCAATATCAGCGACATCGTGCTGATCACTGAGGCAGACAAAATCACAGAACCCGGGCCGCGGATTGTCTTCGTCAACGAAGCTTTTGAACGCATTACCGGCTACCTGCAGGCAGAAGTGTTGGGCAAATCACCGCGCTTTTTGCAGGGGCCGCTCACCGACCGCGGCGAGCTCAAGCGCATCCGCCAGGCGCTGGAAACACGACAACGCGTCCGTGCACAATTAGTGAACTACCGTAAAGACGGCTCGATGTTCTGGCTCGAAGTGGATATTTCACCGATCTATAACGAGGTCGGGGTCTGCACGCACTTCGTCTCGATCGAGCGCGATATCACCCGCCGCAAGGAAGAAGAGGTGCAGCGCAATGCACATATGCACCGCATCGCCAATCTCGAGCGCGCACTCGATGCGCACTCGCTTGTCGCGGTGACCGATTCCAAAGGTAGAATTCTTTATGCCAACGATAAGTTTACTAAAATCTCCGGCTACAGCCGTGAAGAGCTGATCGCTCAGGATCACCGCATTCTCAATTCAGGCTATCACTCGAAAGCCTTTTTCCGCGATATGTGGCGCACGATCCGAAGCGGTCAGATCTGGAAAAATGAGGTTCGCAATCGCGCAAAAGACGGCAGCTTCTATTGGCTCGATACAACAATCGTACCGATGATGGACGAGGCGGGCGAAATCAGCGAATATGTATCCATTCGCACCGAAGTTTCGGAGCGTATCCGTTACCAGAAGATGATCAACGAGCTCAATATCGATCTGACGCTCAAAGCCGACGAACTCAAGAAGGCCAACGTCAGCCTCGAATCGTTCGCTTACTCGGTGGCGCACGATCTCAGGGCACCGCAGCGGGGCATCGACGGCTGGAGTTATGCGTTAAAAGAAGATTACGCGGCGGTACTCGATGCTACGGGACTGCAGTACCTTGACCGTATTCGCTCCGATGCGCAGAAGATGGGTGCGATGATTGATGTGTTTCTGCGCCTTGTGCGCCTGACGCATGACAAGGTGAAGGTCAGCACCGTGAACCTCGCCGACATGGCGCTCGATATCGCCAAAAAGTTACAGCGCGAAAACCCAGACCGGGTGCTGCGGTTTGAGATACACAAAGATTTGCTGGTGTCTGCTGATCCGCAATTTCTGGAAGTCGCGCTCGCCAATCTGCTGCAGAATGCCGTGAAGTTTACGCGGTCGCGCGCCGAGGCAGTCATTGAGGTCGGGCGCCTTAACGGCAAAGACGGCGCTGTGTATTTCGTGCGCGATAACGGTGTCGGTTTTGATGCGGTCGCAACCGAAGAAGTCGGCCAATCGTTTAAGCGGCGCCACAGCGCCTCGGAATATCCGGGTACCGGGGTTGGTCTGACGATTGTGCGGCGGGTGATCGACCGCCATGGCGGCAAGATATGGGTAGAAAGTAAACCTGATCAGGGCGCGACATACTTTTTCACGCTGGGGATCAATCCCGGTTCGTTGGCATAGAGATAAATATCCGTATATTTACTTAAGCCAGAAAGTAGCAATCCTCATTGACTTTTGCCCAAAAGCATGTTACTGTCGCTGCGCAATTTGCGGTGGAGGCAGATACGGTGGCGGGCAAGACAGTACTTTTAGTGGAAGACAATGCGAGCGACATTGAGCTGACGCAGCGGGCGTTTGCGAAAAACAATGTTGATGCCAAACTCGTGGTCGTTGAAGACGGCCAGGAAGCAATCGATTATCTGTACGCGCAGGGTAAATATGCCGGGCGCAACGCTGCCGATATGCCTGTGCTGATACTGCTCGATATTAATTTGCCCAGACTCAGTGGCCTTGAGGTGCTCAAACAGATTCGATCTCAGGCTTCATCTGCCATTGTTCCGGTCGTCATGTTAACTTCGTCAAAGGAACACAGTGATGTGTCGACAAGTTACCGCTATGGGGTGAACGCTTACATCAGAAAGCCGGTGGATTTTCAGGAGTTCAGCGAGGTCGTGCGCGTGATTTCGATCTTTTGGCTCAAGTTCAATGAATTGCCGTCCTTGCTAAACGGTGGTGCGTTACAGTCTTAGAAAGAAAGCTCATCTCGAGGGGTAAAATGGAAAAGAAACTAAAAACATTGTTCATCGAAGATTCCGAAATGGATACGGCACTCATTATCCGGGAGCTCGAGAAGGGGGGATTCATCATT
>Ga0154020_10008457_pt1 | contig 11930 bp, 11 predicted proteins | sample Klosneuvirus_201_FD_109709 | JGI IMG/M metagenome (GOLD analysis project Ga0154020, IMG submission 109709) | Active sludge microbial communities from wastewater, Klosterneuburg, Austria - Klosneuvirus_20160825_MG | ecosystem: Engineered > WWTP > Aerobic digester > Activated sludge | place... | reverse complement strand
TGAACCATACATCAAAGCAGGAAAGCATTTGAAATAGTTTTATCGGTACTATTTTTAATTACAGATATTCTTCGCAATTTCACATACACAAAATTTTAGAATTATGAATTGTCCCGCTTGTAAAAATCCAATGGTTATTTTAGAGCTTAATCAAGTTGAGATTGATTATTGTACTGTTTGCAAAGGCATCTGGCTGGATAATGGCGAATTGGATTTGATATTTACAAATGCGGATCAAAAAGAAATTGCAAAATCATTTTCAGTTAAAAATGATTTTGATGAGATAAAAAGAAGATGTCCCAATTGTAAAAAGAAAATGGATAAAGTTGAATTTGAAAACACTGGGATAATTATAGATAAATGTGTTGATGACCATGGTGTTTGGTTTGATAACGGTGAATTGAAATCAATATTAATATCTGCTGAAGAACATAACAGTAGAATAATCCAAATGTTAAAAGAATTGTTTGGTGAATAACTAAATCTGTATTTTCATAAAACGAAATCTCATACTTATATATTAAAGGAGGCATAATGACTTTCTTCATTGTTTTCATTGTAATTGTTGTAGTCATAGGTTTTTTCTTCGTCTCGATTTACAACTCATTAGTTGGTTTAAGAAACCGTGTTAAAAATGCATGGTCACAAATTGATGTGCAGTTAAAAAGAAGACACGATCTTATTCCTAATCTTATCGAAACCGTAAAAGGGTATATGACTCACGAGCGACAGGTAATGGAAAACATTACTAAGTACCGCAGTCAGGCTATGGATGCCGGAACTGTTGGTGAAAAAGCGGCTGCTGAAGGTTTATTGAGCGGTGCTCTTGGTCAGCTGCGTGTGCAGGTTGAAAACTATCCTGACTTAAAAGCAAATCAAAATTTTCTAGCATTGCAGGAAGAATTAACATCAACAGAAAATAAAATTTCTTTTGCACGCCAGGCATACAATGATCAGGTTTTATTTTTTAATAATAAAATTCAGATGTTTCCTTCAAACATCGTAGCAGGAATGTTCAGCTTTAAAGAAGAAGAATTCTTTGAGATTGAAGACAAGACAGAAAAAGCAGTTCCTAAAGTTAGTTTTTCTTAATACAGGATATTTTTCTTTATGATGTGGGAACTGATACAAGCTAACAGAAGAAAATCAATTTTTATTTTTATCGGGATGGGATTACTTCTCATCCTGATTGGTTTTACTTTTGGAAGTTTCTATGAACCTGAAAACGGCGGCTTTCTTGGTATTTTCTTTGCGCTGATGCTTTGGGGAATTTTATCAATGGTAAGTTACTTTGCCGGAAGTAAAATTCTACTTGCTGTTAGCGGTGCAAAAGAAGTTACAAAAGATGTTCATCCTCAATTGTATAATGTTGTTGAGGAAATGAGAATTGCAGCAAACCTGCCTCATCAACCAAAAATCTATATTATTGCTGATGCTGCACCAAATGCTTTTGCAACGGGAATTAAACCCGAAAATTCTGCTATTGCAGTTACTGCAGGATTATTAGGAACTTTAAATCGTGATGAACTTCAAGGTGTTGTTGCTCATGAAATGTCACATATAATAAATCGTGATGTTTTAGTAATGACATTCGCTGGAATGATGCTCGGTGCAATTACTTTAATGGCTGAAGTTTTTACGAGAAGTTTATGGTTTGGCGGCGGTTCCAGATACAAATCTAAATCATCAGATAAAGGTGGACAGGCACAAATCATTATTCTGGTGCTTGCAATCGCTTTGGCTATTCTTGGTCCGATAATGGCTCAGCTTCTTTACTTTGCTATCTCAAGGAAAAGAGAGTATCTGGCAGATGCATCTGCAGTTAGATTAACAAGATATCCCGATGGATTGGCTTCAGCACTTGAAAAAATATCGGGAACCAATTTGGATTTGAAAACTGCGAATAAAGTTACCGCTCCGATGTACATTATCAACCCATTAAAGAAAAAAGGAATGCAGCTCTCAAACGTTACAAGTACGCATCCACCGATAACAGAAAGAATTAATATTTTACGTTCAATGACTCAAGGTGTTAATTATGCTAACTATCAGAATGCTTTTAATTCTGTAAAAGGAAAAACCTCAGGATTAATTCCACAATCGGGATTAACTGATTCATCAAAAATTTCATTAAGAGGTTCGGAACTTTCGCAAACTTCATTTGAAACTGATAAGCAGGTTAAAAGAGAAGTTGGTGATTTAATGATGAAGCTAAATGATTTTCTATTTATCAATTGTACTTGTGGAATAAAAATAAAAGTACCGCCGGATTTTAAAAGTAGCTCAGTAACCTGTCCTAAATGCGGAAGAATTCATAACATTTCACACTAGCATTTTAGTCTGTTTTAAGGTTTGATCCTAAATTGCCATTCGTAAATATTATTTAATTGACAAGTTTTAATAGACTTCAATTTATTCTCTATCATAAAAAAAAAACCTTTTTACTTACCATCAATGAGAATTTATAATAGTTAAAATTCTAGTTGTAAATCATTTCTGCTTTGCAACTCTTGCTGATTGAAACAAATTCTAACTTTTCCATGAGATTATTTTTTTCTTAAAAGATGGTATGATTTTGTATCCATATTTTAATCAGATTTTAACATCTTTTTATAATTTTGGAAATTTTTTGAAAGGAGGGGAAAATGTCTGGCAAAAGTCGCCGAGATTTCCTCAAATCTACCGCTTTAATTGGTGCTGGTGTTACAGGACTTTCATCAACGGCAAAGGCTGGTCCTAAAAATATTTTATCTGAAGATAGAATGGGGGTTCTAGTTGACACAACTGTTTGTGTCGGCTGCAGAAACTGTGAGTGGGCATGCAAGGAAGCTCATAATTTACCTTCTGGAAATTTAGATTCCTATGAAGATCGAAAAGTTTTAGAAACAAAAAGAAGACCTGATCATACTGCATTAACAGTTATTAATGAATACTCTCCAGGAAAAAATTCAAATTTACCGCTGGATGTAAAAGTACAATGTATGCATTGCGATCATCCTGCATGCGTTTCCGCTTGCATTGTTGGAGCTTTTGAAAAACACGAAAACGGTACAGTTACATGGGACACAGATATGTGTATCGGTTGCCGTTATTGCATGGCAGCTTGTCCTTTTCAAGTGCCGGCATTTGAATATGAAAAAGCACTCAATCCTCAGATCATGAAATGTGATTTTTGTTTTGAAAGGACTAAAGAAGGAAAACTTCCTGCTTGCGTAAACATTTGTCCTGCCGAGGCACTCACTTATGGAACAAGAACTGAATTGGTTAAGATTGCACGCGATAGAATTAAAAGAAATCCTGACCGATATGTTGATCATATTTTTGGAGAATATGAAGTTGGAGGAACATCATGGATGTATTTAGCAAATAAAGAATTTGCTGAGCTGGATTTCCCCAAACTTGGACAAAAACCTGCACCTGGTGTTTCAGAATCAATACAACATGGAATCTTTGCATACTTTGTTCCACCAGTATCATTATATGCATTACTCGGAGGAATTATGTGGATTTCTAAGCGACGCAAAGAATTAGATGAGGAGATAAAATAAATGAGTAACGAATTACATAATCCGGTTCCAATCAAGCATAAATTTTTTACTCCCGGCGTTATTGCCTTAATTATTATTGCATTAAACGGTTTAGTTTTTTTAATGGGCAGATTCTTTTTTGGAATCGGAGCAGTTACAAATTTAAATAATCAATACCCGTGGGGATTATGGATCGGGGTTGATGTTGCTGCCGGAGTTGCTTTAGCTGCTGGCGGTTTTACAACAGCTGCTCTCGGGCACATAATGCACAAAGATGAATATCACGCCATTATACGCCCTGCTTTGTTAACAGCAATGCTTGGATATACTTTTGTTGCTATGGGAGTTTTTGTTGATATCGGAAGGTGGTATTTCATCTGGCATCCGCTTGTAATGTGGAATGGCAACTCAGCACTTTTTGAAGTTGGTATTTGCGTAATGATTTATCTTACTGTCCTATATATCGAATTTCTTCCTGTAGTTACTGAGAGATTTATCGGCAAAGTTAATTTGCCTGGGTTTCTTTCAGGTCTGAATAAAATAATCGATAAAATCTTACGTTTACTTGATCGCGGTCTTTCAAAAACCATGTTTGTTTTTATTATTGCAGGAGTGGTTCTTTCTTCACTTCATCAATCTTCTTTAGGAACATTAATGGTAATTGCCGGACCAAAGATGCACCCATTGTGGCAGACGCCTGTGCTTCCATTATTATTTTTATTATCTGCAGTTGCAGTTGGATTTCCTATGGTCATATTTGAATCATTAATTGCATCACGCTCACTTGGTTTAAAACCTGAAATGCATATTTTATCAAAATTAGGATCGATGATCGCACCATTGCTTGGAATTTATCTTGCTGCTAAAATAGGAGATATGTTCATTCGCGAAACATTTGTTTACTTAGGAGAATTTAATACTGCAAGCATAATGTTTACAATTGAGATGTTATTCGGAGTAATAATTCCATTAAGAATGTTTTTATCTGCAAAAGTATTAAAATCGCCTCCATTACTTTTTATAGCTTCAGCATTAGTTGTATTTGGTGTGCTGTTAAATAGAATTAACAATTTTGTAGTTGCGTACACTCCGCCTTACAGCACAGAATCATACTTCCCCTCATTTGGTGAAATTTCTGTTACTGTAGGATTTGTTGCAATGCTGGTACTAGCATACAGATTTATTGTTCTTAATTTTCCGGTTATCAGTTTGCCTGGCAAACAAACCGCTCCTCAATCTAAATACACAATAAGAGGAGTAAAGTAATGAAAAAGTTATTTGCGATATTTATTGTAATATTTTTTGTTATTTCGATTAACGCACAACAAAGTCCGGGTAAAGATCACTCGAAGCTTAACATTAGTTGTAAAACTTGTCACTCGTGTGATGTTCCAACAAAAAGTGATCCTTGTCTTGTTATCTGCCCAAGAGAAAAAATAGCAACAGTATATCAAAAGCCAGAAGAAACTCCTGAACTTATTACAATCAATGAACTAAATGATAGATATGGACCGGTTTATTTTTCTCACAAGCTTCATGCGCAAATGTCTAACATGGGCGGTGGATGCGAAGGATGTCATCATCATAATACATCGGGACCGATATTAAAATGTAATAGCTGTCACGAAACTTCAAGGAAACGTGAAGACGTTAGCATCCCTGATTTGAAAGGCGCCTACCACAGACAGTGTATGGATTGCCATCGGGAATGGAGTCATGAAACGGGCTGTAATACCTGCCATACACCAAAGAAAGATTTGAAGGATGTTAAAAATGAAAGTTTGCAAAAGAAATATGCGGGCAAGGAACATCCGATAATTCTTGAACCAACAAAATTAGTTTATGAAACTAAATCTGATAAAGGAAAATTCGTTACATTTTACCATGATGATCATACTAAGAAATTTGGATTAAGCTGCACAACCTGCCATAAACAGGAAAGTTGTATTAAATGTCACGATGTTAATAAAACTGATAAGAATAAAAATCAGAAAGTTATAACTAAAAAGACATTTGAAGATCAACATAAAAACTGCATAAGCTGTCATAGTAAATCTGAAAATTGCAGCAAATGCCATAACGAAAAAACACTTGAACCTTTTGATCATGGTAAGAAAACAGGCTGGGCATTGAATAAATATCATATTAATTTATCCTGTGCAAAATGTCACGGTTCAAAACTTCCATACAAAAAAGTAGATAATAAGTGTTCTGGTTGTCATAAAGGTTGGAATAGCGAAAACTTTAAACATTCTGTAACCGGTTTACAACTTGATGAAATGCACTCAGAATTGAGTTGTGAAGATTGTCATACAGAAAATAATTATGGTAAAAAACCATCTTGCGATGGCTGCCATGAAGATTTTAGTTTTCCAAAACAAAAACCAGGAAAGGTGGTTGGTAAGTAATATAGCAATTTCATTGTGAGCGATGATTTGGGAGCGAAGCAATCTAAAGGTGATACTATAGATTAATAGATTGATTCACTCGAGGACTCGTTTGCAATAACTATTTTTGCTTGTGGAATGGACTTTAGTTATTCGTCACGATTAATGGCGAAATAGTGAAAATAATTTAATTTATATCAATGTTTAATAAAATTGGATTCCGTTTAATATTTGTTGTCGCATTTACTACTCTGATAATCATTGGAGTTTTTGCGTACTTCAATGTCAAATCGCAAAGCAGCAATTTAATATCTGAAGTTGAACGTCATGCAAATCAGCTTGGAGAAACTGTTGTATCAAGTACAAGATTTGATATGATGTTAAATCAACGTGATAGAATCCAACAAACAATAAATTCAATTGGCACGCAACCTCAAATTCGTGATGTTAGAATAATTAATAAATTTGGGGAAATAATTTATTCCTCTGATTCCACCTATATTAATAAAATGGTTGACAAACGTGAGGAGAGCTGTTACGCTTGCCATGCTGAAGATAAGCCTCTTGAACAGATTTCTATAACTGAACGAACAAGAATATTTAGAGTTCATCCGGATTCAAATCGTGTAATTGGAATAATCACTCCGATCTACAACGAAAAATCCTGCTGGAATTCTGATTGCCATGCACATCCAAAAGATCAAAAAGTGTTGGGTGTATTAGATGTATCCATTTCACTTGCGGAAGTTGATAAAGCAATTTTAAACAGTGAATGGAAAATTGTTGGTTTTTCAATAATCGCAATTATAGCATTAGGATTATTGATTGCATTTTTTATCCGTCGTTGGGTTTCCAGACCGGTTAATGATTTGCTAAACGGAACACTACAAGTAAGCCAGGGAAACCTCAATTATACAATCAAAGAAATGGGCGAAGACGAAATCGGAAAACTTGGTACATCATTTAATAATATGACCAAGAAATTAGCAGAAGCCAGAATGCAATTATTCCAATCTGATAAAATGGCCTCATTAGGAAGATTGGCTGCCGGTGTTGCTCACGAAATTAATAATCCGTTAACAGGTGTATTGACATACAGCAGTTTTCTATTAAAGAGAACGAAAGATAATCCCGAGTTTCAGGAAGATCTAAAAGTAATTGTGCGAGAAACAATAAGAAGCAGAGAAATTGTAAAAAGCTTGCTTGATTTTGCTCGTCAATCTGTTCCTAAAAAAATTGATGCAGATATTAATGAAATAATTATTAAAGCGGTTGCGGTTATTGATAATCAGCTTTCGATAAACAAAGTTAAAATTGTAAAGCAAATTGATAATAATCTTCCGAAGATTACCGTTGATTCAAATCAAATGGAACAAGTGTTTATTAATTTATTTGTAAATGCATGTGATGCAATTGGGAATACCGGCGGAACAATTACATTAACAACACAAAAAATTTCTTTAACCCCTTTTGGTACAACACAAATTAAAAAAGCAACTTGCAGAAAAAGACATAGCCTTATAGATAATGATTATAAGATTGATGGAATGCCTTCTTTAAAAGTAAAAGTTATTTCAGCTGGCAAAGAAGGGTTGGTTCATCTTGATCCGGTTTATGGTAAACACAGAAATAACTTTGATGTTGGATTTAAAATCGGTAAAGATGCAAAATATGTATGCCCGGATTGTAATAATTCTTTAGTACTGGAAAATAAAACCTGTCCAAAATGCGGAGCACCGATTTTAGCATTTGAAATAAGTGGTGAAGGAATTTATGAGGTTTGCTCTTCAGAAGGTAGTAATTGGGAAAAATGGGATTCTGTTGATTCAGCCGGATTAAAGGAATACATTGAAATAAAAGTTACAGATACAGGTAGTGGAATTAACAACGAAGATTTACCAAAAATATTTGATCCTTTCTTTTCAACCAAAGGACAAAAAGGAAACGGACTTGGACTTGCAGTGATTTGGGGAATTATTGATAATCATAACGGAACGATAACTGTAAATAGTGATTTAGGAAAAGGAACAACCTTTACAATTCGCATTCCGTTTATTCAAAATAGATGATTTAGTTAAATGAAAAAGAACGCAGATATATTAGTAATTGATGATGAACAAGTGATTGTTGATGCTGTTGTAAAAATCTGTGCTCTTGATAATTACTCGGTTGATGTTGCACTTAACGCAAAAACAGGGTTAGAAAAAATTGCAAACCATCATTACCCAATCATCATATCAGACATTATGATGCCTGATGGTGATGGATTTGAAATTCTTGAAGCAGTTAAGAAAAAGAAAGAAGATAGTGCTCTAATAATGGCAACAGGTTTCTCAACCGTTGAAAATGCAGTTAATTCACTTTACAAAGGAGCTGTAAGTTTTATTCCAAAACCATTTACAGTGGACGAATTGTTAAGCACTGTTTACAGGGTTAATAATTTTCAAAAGATAATGGGAAAACAAAAATTAATAATTCAACAACAAAAAAATGATGAAATACTTTTTGTTGCATGTCCATCAAAATATTTGAGACTTGGCTACTCAACCTGGATGTTTCAAGAAAGAGAAGGATCAGTTTTAGTTGGGATGTGCGATATCTATATGAAAACCATCGATTCAATTCAGCAAATAGAACTGTTAAATCGTGAAGATGAAATAGCACAGGGAATTAGTTGTGCCTCGTTTATTTGTGCGAATGATAGAAACCATAGAATACTGGCACCACTATCCGGAAGAATTGTTGAAGTAAACGAAACAATAAAAAATAATCCTAGCCTAATTGAAAAGGATCCATACTTTGAAGGTTGGATTTACCGGGTTATTCCCGCTAACATTGAATATGAAATTAAATACTTAATTCCGTGCAGCTCAGATAGAATTTAATTGAGTTGCTATGAATAAAAACGAAATAAAAAATATTATTACTTAGGAGAAAAATCATGCCACTATTCATATTAGCTGTAGTCATTTTCATCATTGCGGATATTGTTATCCGAATGGTTGGAAAAAGAATGACAGAACAAAAACAAAAGAAAGAACGTGAGATCGTTCTTACCGAAAGTTTAAAACTTGATTTTACGAATGAAGCTAAAACTTTAAAACGTGCTGAAGTAGAAAATCCTAAAGCAAAAATTCTTTGCGTTGATGATGAAGAAGTTATTCTTGGTAGTTTTAGAAAAATTCTTGTACTTGATGGCTACTCAGTTGATACTGTTGAAACCGGACAAGAAGCTCTTGGTTTAATTCAAAAACATCATTACGATTTTTTATTTACTGATTTAAAAATGCCATTAATGGATGGAGTTGAGGTTTGTAAATCTGTTAAACATCTTCGTCCTGACATAGATGTAATTATAATTACTGGTTATGCCTCTGTTGAAACTGCTGTTGAAACTATGAAATACGGTGCTTTGGATTATGTTCAAAAACCATTTACCGAAGATGAACTTATCGCGTTTGTGCAGAAGTCTTTAATTAAACGTCAGGATAAAATTCAAAAACAGTTAAAACCAAAAGTACACATAACTCACGTACCGGCTTCAGATGATTTTACACAAGGTGAGTTCGCAATTCCTGGTGGAGTATTTATAGCTAAAAATCATACTTGGGTTAGTATGAATCAAGCAGGTATAGCTAAAATTGGAATTGATGATTTTGCAAAGAAGTTAATAGGACGCGTTTACTCTGTTGAACTGCCAAACCTTGGAATGAATGTAAAAGCCGGGCAGCCTCTTTTTACAATTAAACAAGGAAATAGAAGTATTACATTCAATTCTCCTGTAAGCGGAAAAGTATCTCAGATAAACACAATCCTAAAAGATAATATCGAGGCTTTAGACGTTACCCCGTATGAACGAAATTGGGTTTGTGCTCTTGATGCTGAAAATTTAGATAATGAAATTAAAGGGATGCACATAGGAAAATCTGCAGTTTCATTCTTCCAGGAAGATATTGAAAAGTTTAAATCAGTATTTACAGAAATAATGAAATCTGAAAAGAAGGCGGATGAATATCTTGAAGAAGGTTTATTTATAGGGCAACTGGAAAAATTAAATGATGTTAACTGGAATAAAGTTATTGCAGAATTTTTTGTGAGATGAATTTTTAACCCTCTCTAAGTCTCTCCCTTTCAAAAAGGGAGAGACTTTAAAGAGTTTAATTTTTAGTGTTTGTGCTCCATCATTTGCTTCTTCATCATCTCTTTAGCTTCAGCTTTTATCATAATCTTTCCGGCTGACTTAAAATGTAAAGTAACTTCTCCAACGTAGCCTTTCTTAATATCCTGTTTCAATTTCATGAGCATCACGTGATGAGCTCCGGGTTTTAACTCAAATGAAGATTTTGCAGGAATGACAATTTGCCCAACTTCTCTCATTCCCATCATGTCATCGCCAGCATCATAAGTCTCGTGGATTTCAATTTTACCTGCTGGTTCAAACTCTACTTTGTAAAGAGTATCAGCTTTTTCAGAATTATTTTCAATCTTAAAGAATAATCCAGTTGCCTGTCCCTGAGCACCAACTCTCATCCATGGATCGACGATTTTTATCTTCTCAGAAGGATTAGAAAAGATTAGTAATAGAGCCAATAATACATTCATTTTATTCTCCTTATATTTTTAATGTCATTGCGAGCGAGTCTTCAAGTGAAGCAATCTCAATAAGAGATCACTTCGTCGTTCTAATCGAACTCCTCTTGATGACATGCTAATTACTCAAGTATTTAATGTCTTCAAGTATCATATCCAAATTAGCTGTGCTGCCCTTGTAATTGCTTCTAAGATTTCCTTCCTGATCAATCAATGAAATCCTATCTGTGTGAATTACATTGTAACTCAGTTCACCATCGGCATCGTATGAAGAATCAGCAGGAATAGCTTTGATGCCAAACTTTAACATTACTTCTTTTGTGTTTTGTTCATCACCGGAAAGCAAAGTCCACTTATCAAAAGAAAAATCCCTAATCTCAGCAAACTTTTTTAAAACAGTTGGTGTATCACGATTGGGATCAAAAGAAATTACTACAAATTTAACTTTGTCCTTTAAATCATCCGGAAGTTTTTGTTCAACTAAGTGCATATTGTGAGTCGTCATCGGACAAATATCAGGACAATGAGTATAAACCATTGCCAAAACTGTTATTTTATCTTTAATGATTTTTGGAAACTGAACCTCTACACTATCCTGATTTAAAAAAGTATTTTGTGTTCTTGTTAAATCCTGATCCAAAGGAAAATGTTCATAACATCCATTTAAGTAATTAATAATAAGAATGAAAGTTAAAACTCTAAGGATACTTTTAGCTTTTTTCATTTTTCAATAAAAGTTATGATTATATGATTCAACTTATTAAAAATCGTTTCGTAATAAAAGATAATTTCTTTTCTTAGATTTGAAATGTTAATTACGCATAGAATTATTGGTTTCACTTTTTGAATTATTAACAAGACACAACAGTTATGAAAAACAATCTTAACGATATGTCCTCAGAGGATTTCCGAAAAAACGGATACAATCTTGTGGATTGGATTGCTGATTATTTAAGCAATATTGAAAAGTATCCACCTCTTTCACAATTAAACCCGGGCGATATATTAAAACGAATTCCACAAACTCCACCAACAAATGGCGAAGAAATAGAAAATGTTTTAGATGATATTGATAAAATTCTTATGGATGGAATCACACACTGGAATCATCCAGGTTTTATGGCTTACTTCAACTCAACTTCAAGTGGACCAGGAATTTTAGCCGAGCTTATTACCGCTGCAATAGGTGCGAACGGGATGTTGTGGAAAACCTCTCCTGCATTTACCGAGCTTGAAAAATCTATGATGAACTGGTTCAGGCAAATGGTTGGATTGCCGGAGAATTACTGGGGAATTATTTACAATACAGCTTCAACAAGTTCTATGCATGCAATCGCTTCTGCACGTGAACAACTTGATCTTGGAATCAGAGAAATGGGAATGAGCGGAAGAGCAGATCTTCCAAAATTAGTTATGTATTGTTCTG
>Ga0154020_10008455_pt1 | contig 11930 bp, 7 predicted proteins | sample Klosneuvirus_201_FD_109709 | JGI IMG/M metagenome (GOLD analysis project Ga0154020, IMG submission 109709) | Active sludge microbial communities from wastewater, Klosterneuburg, Austria - Klosneuvirus_20160825_MG | ecosystem: Engineered > WWTP > Aerobic digester > Activated sludge | place... | reverse complement strand
CGCTTTTACCGGGCACACAAAGGATCATGTGATTAAATTCATTGCAGGGAAATTGTGGATCCGCCGGTTCATCATTGTATTCCCTGTTGATGAGGGCCACATAACTTTTTATACCAAGTGCCTTCAATACAGAATAGGTGTAAAAGCTCAGGCCTTTACAATCTCCATATTTTTTTTGATCTGTGAACAGGGCAGGGAAGGGCTTGAAGCCTCCAATGCCCAATTGTATACTCACGTACCGGAAATTTTTTTGCAGGTACTCATACACCAGTTTTATTTTCTCTCTTTCGGTGGCCGCATTTTTAACCAGCTGTTGAAAAAACTGTTTTCTTTCCTCCGGCAATGCATCGAGCCCCTGGATAAGTCCATGTTCCCACATCCCAAATTTTTGCCAGGAACTCATATCGCCCTCCACATCATACACTTTAAACTGGTTAGGAGCCAATACAACACCCGGGTACCTTCCGCTAAAACTTACGGCGCCTTCTTCGTATTCTATTGGTGCCAGGTCTTTAACTGACCACTTATAAATTTTGTATTTATCCTCCTGGGTGATCACCGGTTGCAGGTCAATGTTTTTTGTTTTGTACCGGAGGCCAAGTGCAGCTGGCACTTTAGCAGTGTAAGATGATCTTTGAACAGCTTCTGCCGAACTTTGAATATAGTATCCAGGATAAAATAGTGTGCCCCTGTATTCTTTTACGTAGTTAAACTCAACAGTAATAGGAAAGCCGGATGCCTGCACTTCAAAGTAGGTTACGCTGCCATCTTCTACCAGGCCTTCTCCAACTGCCGTAGTAAACATGTCTTTCTTTTTATATTTGGCAACCTGTTTGCCTGCTGCATCATACACTTTTATTTCTGCATCATCCAGTTTTACTATTTTATTTGAATATTCGTTAAACAGTAAGGCGTCTTTTCCCGATTTTGAAAGCACAGTAAATACTTTATGCACCGTGAGCGTGGCCCGGTCAATATCAGTAACTTCAAAAAGAATATCTTCTTCATGTGTTATAATGGATGCTTTTTCCTTTAGGGATGCCGGCACAGCCGATAAAGAATAGACAGGCGGTTGTGCATTGCCATAGCAACAGAAAAAAACAAGGGGCAGCAAAAAACATATTCGTTTCTTCATACTATCGTTGATGGTTAGCTTTTTTTACGAACTACAAACTGTTCGTTCAGCATGTCAAATAGTTTTTTATAAAATTCCTGGAATTCAGGATACTCTTCCACACTATATACCGGTTTCTTAAAATCAAGAAATATCCTCACAGACAGGCGATTTTCTTCCAACCCTAAAAAGCGGGTAAACACAATACCAGTGTCAGGCATGATCATCCTGATATTTTTTGGCAGCTCTTCAAACTGGTAGTTGTCTGGTATACCAATGCTTGCCATTACACCGATGCGCTGGTTGTATCCAAAAAAGATATCGGAAAAACGGTTGTCCTCTATAAAAGGATTTTTTTCAAGACCGGAAAAAAGATTGAGGTTGAAATATTTGTAGTCACCAGAACCGGCCAGCTCCTGGCTAAAATTAATTTTTTGTACCAATGGCAATGAATCTGTTTTTTCATTTTCAAATACCAGGCTGTCTACTTTAACCCCGGTATTTTGTGAGGTGAAATATTTTTCTATAAAGGCTTTCTTCCCATCCGCTACAAACGGTGCTCTTTTTACACGTGCATACCCATCGCTGGATATATCAGCTGTACCCTTTAGGTTTCCTTCCGGATCTACATCGCCATTAATAAACACCGTATTGTAAAATGTGGAACCTTCATTCCATAGGGTATGCCAGCCCCATTCCCCGGTATCAATTTTTTCGATCACGAGGCCACTCGATGCAACCACGTCAGGAGGGATTAGTTTAGAAGGAGTGTATTTTTCAACTGCATCCAGCACATATTCTTTTTCATCCAGTTCCACCACGGCCATCACTTTATTAAACTGCGAAAAGCCAGCTACAAATGTATTAACCCTGCCATTATCCTTTGTACTTACCAGCACCGGGTGTGCTTTTAACCCGGCGTCTTTCAACAGGTTTACCAGTATCAGGTTTATTTCACCACTGGTTCCTTTTTTATCTTTCCAGGCAGACTTTACACCATCCAGCGCCCAGATATTATCGTTTTTGTTCCATTCCATATTCTTCCTTACATAGGCATGAATGGTAGTCATTTTTTCATAAGGTGTTTTTAACAACGCCAGCATGGAATCCAGGTCTTTTGTACGGGGGATATTCTTTTTTAACTGCACACCAAAATCTTCATCTTCCATCAATTGCTTGATGATACCCGGCCAGGTGCGTACATAACTTTGTCTTGGCCTTCCAAAAGGATTAATGGCGATCAGCCTGGGTTGTAAACTCTGCAGGTAATCATCATCGCAGGAAATATAAGCTTCATCACGCAGCGCCGGTACGTTTTCCATCGTGTACACCTGTACTTCACGCCCCGATTTTCTTTCAGTAGTGGTCTTGTACGGAAGGATGCAATTAGGTGTTACACTCATCTCCACTTCATTGGGAAAATTGATGATATAACGGCTTTTGATCACAGGTATGGATTGCTGAAAATACCAGCGCCTGCTGTCAGCACCTTCTATCCTGTATTTGAACTCAATTACACTGCCCACTTTTACTTCAGGAAAACTAAAGGCTGTTTCAGAATAGCGGGTATTTAATTTTTTGTCAAATACAACTTTCTTATCCACCTTGGTTGCCACCACATTGCCGGCAGCATCGAGGTTATAGGTTTGCGCCGTAAGTCCTTTTACAGTTTCTTCTCCACCATAATGGTAGTACTTGATATGAACGTTTGCCCTTTCAAGCCCTTTATCTTTTAATATTTTGATACGGACATGTCTTTCCAGTCCAAAATTAACTTCATAATAAAATTCACCCTGGTCAAACAATACCACGGCTTCCGCGTTTTTGTCAAAATCGCAGCCGGTCATTTCAAGTTCAGCTTTATCCACTTTACCAAATTCAGGGAGTTTTTGTGCTGTCGCTGAAATCACAGCGCAGCAAAGCAGGAATGTAAAGAGTAGTTGTTTCATGCCAGGTTAATGAGGTTTAGGTTATAGATGGGTATTAATGCTTTAAATTTGTAAAAGCTGTCACAAAATAAATTAAATAAATATTCAACCCTCTTTATATGCGGACTTTATTTTTTCTCACATGCTGTTCTTTTTTAATCTCTGCCTGTAAAGCCCAGCCCGCAAAACAGGTATTGGTCAGCAATCCAGATGAAAATTCGTTATTGTGGGAAGTAAGCGGTAACGGATTAAAGGAAAATTCTTACCTGTTTGGCACATTTCATTTAATGTGCAAAGGCGATATCCTTATCAGCGATCAATTAAAAAAAGCGGTTAACAATTCCACCACCGTATATATGGAACTGGATATGGATGATCCTTCTGTGGTGATGGGAGGGTTGTTAATGATGAACATGAAGGGCGGAAAAAAACTGCATGACCTGTACACAGCAGAAGAATATAAAAAAGTAAGCAGTTATTTCAAAGACACACTGCGTATGCCTATCACTTTTCTGGAAGGTACCAAACCTTATTTTTTAGTAGCGATGCTGTATCCCAAAATGATGCCCTGCAAAATAGTGAGTGGGGTGGAAGAGGAGCTGGTGCGGCTGGCAAGAAAAGAAAGTAAAACGATCAATGGTTTAGAAACGATGCAATTCCAGGCATCAGTATTCGACAGTATCCCTTATGAAGAACAAGCAAAGGAATTATTAAAAAGTATTGACAGCCTGGCTTCCTACGCAAAATATTTTGACACAATGGTGCAGGTGTATAAAAGCCAGCAACTAACGGAGATGGAAAATCTTTTTAGCAACAAGGAGTTTGGTATGGAAGAACACCAGGATATTTTACTCGACAACCGCAATATAAACTGGGTGACACAGTTGAAAACTATCATGCCTAAACAACCGGTATTTGTGGCGGTAGGCGCCGGGCATTTGGTAGGGAAGAATGGATTGATCAGTTTGTTGAGGAAGCAGGGGTATAAGCTGAGGCCTTTACTGAATCAATAAAATAAGCGTGAAACAGTTGATATAAAAGTTCACCTCAAAAAAGTTGAGATTTCGATATAATTATTTAGTTTCACTTTTTATCTTCTTTTACTCAAAACTAACTTCATGAAAAAATTTACCCCCCCCCAATTATGTTTAATTTTTCTTTTAACGATCCTGTGTAACAAAGTAATTGCTCAAACGAAAAACTGGTATGCCAGCAGCTCTTATGCCGGGAATAATGGTGAAAGTGATGGAACCAGGCTAAGACCTTTTACAAGCCTCCAAAAGATAAACAGTGTGGCCGAGTATGGAGATAAGGTTTTTTTAAAACGGGGCGATGTATTTTATGGCACTCTTGCACCAAAGGATGACAATATCCATATTGCCGATTATACCGATGATAACTTCCCAACCCCACCTAAAATTTCTGGTTTTATTGATATCTGGCAATTTTCATTGCATCAGGGGAATATTTACAAATGCTTCTTGGCCACACGCCCAAAAGTAATAGCCATGAATGGCAATTTACTTGAGCTTGGCCGAACACCAAATATAGAGGCACCAAATGGAGGTTATTATACTTATAATAATCCAGGAGGAACTGATATCAACCTTTATATTCAGGCAGAATCTGCCGGCCAAATTGATCATTTGGCGAAAGAAGTAGTAATAAGAACCAATAATTTTACCATTGAAGCCAAACCGATAATCCAGTTTGATGGCGATAAAATATATTATGGTGCCACCACGGGATTTAATGGCGCAAACAATTCATTCGCCCCACAGCATGGTTATGGTTACTATTTTCAAAATGGTATTAACACGCTTGACAGGCATGGCGAATGGTTTTATGATGAGGATCAGCATACTTTGTATGTTTATTTTGAAGGGCCGTTGCAAACCATACAGGTAAGTAACATTGATGTGCTCTGCGATTTTAAAAAGTATAGCAATATGAAAATCAGCAACATTGATTTTGAAGGAGCAAACCGCATGGGTATTGATATGGGGAATAACAGTGACCTGGGTGAGAATTTTAATATATCTATTGAAAATTGCCGTTTTAGTTATATGGGCGTAAGGGCAATTCATGGCCGGCATGTCCGTCAACTGAATATACAGGAATGTTCCTTTTCTAATTGCCTTTCCGGAGGGGTACAGTTTTATACTTTTTTTTACTCCGGCTGGCAGCCAAATGTAAAAGTGTACAGGTGTAATTTTAAGAATATTGCACCCTGGCCAGGTATGGCTTACAATACCGATATGGGTGATAACTGTGCTATCGCCAGTTTTGTATCTAATACCTGTGCCATTGTGGACAACACATTTGAAGATATTGGTAAAGCAGCGATCTTCTGGCAAGGCAGCTATGTGTCTATAACTGAAAACAATATTTCAAATGCTATGAAAAATTTTTCTGACTACGGCGCCATTTATACCTGGACGGATGGGACAGCCGGTTTTACAGAAAGACTTATCGAGAACAACTTAATTCATGACTGTCCGGGTAATTTTGCCGGCACACCTGCAAAGGCAGTAATTGCTAACGGAATTTATTTAGATGGCACCACAAGGGAAGTGATGGTGAGACGCAATACCATTTTTAACATGGGCAGCAGTGGCATCAGCTGCAATAACCCACGCACAGTAACACTTACGGCTAACACACTGTATGATAATCCAAATGGTATCCGGTGTGGGCATGTAGGCAATTATCTGCCAGAGGGAGAAAATATCGAAATTAAATTAATAGACAATAAAATTTATAGCAGCAGGGGCCAGGAAAATCCCACCTTGCTTAACAGTAATAATACCATGACTTCTGCTGTTTCTTTTGAAGGGGACGAAACAAACTGGCAGCAGGACCTCCAGAATATATACTGCGAAGGAAATGCTTATGGCCTTACGCACCCCCGGCCATTCTATGTAGAAGTGCCTGCTGGCAGCGGCGGCCCCTCCAGTTTTATAAGCCTGCCGAAATGGACACAGCTTGCAAATGAAACCAGCACAAGGACTTTTCCGGCAAGGGCGAATTTTATGCCGAATGGACAGGCGTATAAGATTGGAAGTAGCCCGGAGCCTATTAATCCAATTTATGATCTGATGAGTATAGCAACAATAGATATGTGGACGAATGGGGACCCGACAGTATCAAAAACCAGTGTACCCCATCCCGATGGATATAATGAAATGAAGATTGAGTTTAACACTCCTATACCAAATATCTTTGCTCCTTTTACAAAACTAATTGGAGCAACGCTTATTCCAAACAGAAAATATGTTTTCAGCTACCAGATAAGGGCAGAAGCAGGAACAAACGGGATTTGTAATTCAAGTGTGCGTATGTCGGGCTGTGGTACTGGCTGCATCTTTTATCCTACATCAGAAAATTATCGTTCTTATACCGATCAACCAATAACAGTAGAATACCTGATCTATGTACCTGTAGGTTTTACGGGGTCTCCAGTGTTTACTATTAACATAGAAAAAACTTCTGGTACCACCTATCTAAGTCATATAAAGATACAGCCTTACGAACAGGCAGATGTGCAGGTGGATGATGCCGATGATTTTGTTCACTTTGCGTATAATCCTACATGGTTAGGCAATCCTGATTTTCCTTTTATCCACGCCTTGCCCGTACAGGATTTAATGTACGAAGACGGGTTTGGCTTTAATCCAATTAATATAGTTTATTTCATGAACTCGCCAGGAGATAATTTTAGTCATATTTTATTCAGATCTGGATTAATAAACGCACGGCCTTACAGAGCTACGCCACTGCTTGCGCCAATAGAAGAAAACCTGGTTAAAATAGCAGTATATCCTAATCCTGCAACTAATACTATCACAATTGACAAACTGAACCCACTTGATAACTGGCAGCAAATAAATGTAATAAACCAGGAAGGCAAAATTGTATTGACAAAAAAGATTACCGAAGGGATTAAATATACCACACTCTCATTGGGAAATCTAAATAATGGCTTCTACACATTATGTCTGTTAAACAGCAAAGGTTATATAACAAGAAAGTTTATTAAAAAATGAATTGGCTAAAGCCTTTTTATTCAAAGGGGGCTTTAGCTTTTATAAATTATAAACACTATGAAAAAGAATTGCACTTTTAAAAAAGTAATTTTAACAGGGCTGATTTTTTGTTCTGTCTTTACGGGGTTTTCACAAAGCTTTACATTAAGCACATGGCCAACTGGCGATACAATTTCTGGAATTTATACTGATCAAGATGTTGCGGTTACCTTTAATATAGAGAATACGAACGATACCGCTTACTTGTTGACACAGGTGGAGATGATTTTTAAGTATGGAAATTATACAGGAACTATACCAACGCTTTGGTATTCGGCATCATCTCTTGGCGACAGTTCTACTATTTCTGAAACTAATGGTTGGTATAAGATTGCAACAGGGTTTCCATTGACTATTTTAGAATATAATTTTTATCCGCTTTTTCAAAACCCTAGTATAATAATACCGCCTAATACACAATATCGTTTTGCGGTACAAAGTACAATGGGGATGCGATTTGACACATATAATTGTGGGATTCCCGACTTATACACCACGTTTACTAACAATGGGATTGTATTTAAAGTGGGCAGTGCTTCATCTTCCCCTTCTGCCAATGATATAGTGGGCTGTGTAGGAATGCCGCTTATACAGCCGTTTGCATTCTTTGGCGGCCGCATCACCCTCGAGCCCGCCACCACCACCCCTGTAACCCTCCTCAACTTCACCGCCACCTACAATAACAAAGATGCCAATCTTATCAAGTGGCAAACCAGCCAGGAGATAAACAGCAGCAGCTTTACTCTGCAAAAAGCATATACATTACCACTGTTTACCAATGTGGCTACTTTACCAGCCGCAGGCAATAGCAGTACAATAAAAAACTATGATTATACTGATAAAGAAATTCAATATAAACCTACTTATTACCGCTTGCTGCAAACAGATAAGGATGGTAAAACGGCTTACAGTAAAACGGTAGTGGTAACACCGTATAGAAATGATTTTGCTATTGCTAATCTGTATCCCAACCCGGCGCACAATAATATTTCTATTGAGTATAACAGTCCCGTGGTACAAAGCACCACATTTGTTATTTGTGATGTTGCCGGCAGACAGCTATTGAAAATGGTTTTTCCATCAGTGAAAGGTTTTAATAAGAAAATTTTAAATACGGCAGCTCTTGCGAGGGGTTCGTATATTATTCAAGTAATAACTGAAGGGCAAAAAATAGAGAAGATTTTTGTGAAGGAGTAACAATTAAAAATAATTGACAGCTTTTGGGCTTGTAGTAAGGTAATTCACTCAAGAATAAAATTCCTACGAAATTTACTTCTCTTCAAGTAGTTTAAGATTGATCTGCGATACTATAATTTCAGGAGATAAAGAAATGTCTTCCACCCATGCATCCTCCGGCTCTTCCAATGCATCAAATTGCGATTGCAATAAAGCAGGAGGCATATAATGCTGCTCCCGTTGTTGCATCCGTTTGGCTATCGTGTCAAAATCTCCTTTTAAATACACCCAACGGCATTTGTTATCGATGCCTTTTACCAACCGCTGCCGGTATATTTCTTTTAATGCAGAACAGGTGAATATGAGATTGCTGTTGGTTAATTTTTCTTTTGCAAAAGCATTCATGTGATCTAACCATGGCCAGCGGTCTTCATCTGTTAGCGGAATGCCGGCTTTCATTTTATCAATATTTTGTTGCGGATGAAAACTGTCCGCATCATAAAAAGGCCAGCCTGTTTTTTCAGACAGCAATTGGCCGATGGTGGTTTTACCGGATCCGGAAACACCCATGATGATAATGAGTTGGTGGGGCATGATGATGGTTTGAATGGCAAGTTAATTGAAATGTGTGCAAACATTATTTCAACAGGTAACGTATTCCAATGTAACCTTCCCGTCCCCTAGTTGGTCCCCAGGCAAATTGGGTGTCGAAATACTGCCCAAAAGGATCTTGCCAGCCTATAATAGGTTGGTTCTGGCGAAAATTAAAGATGTTTTCTGCACCTGTGTATATCTCAAAGTTTTTGATGTTGCAGGTGAATTGAATATTTACGATCGTATAAGGTTTTGACTGGCCAGGCATTTGATATATCGCCGGATTTTTTTTGGTATCAGGTAACTCTTGCACTCCATACCAATGCGCATTCATGTCAATATGCCATTTCCTGCTTAAGGGCATAAATGATGCAGCAGTGTTTAACCGGTGTTTTGGATTAAATGGCAACACATCTTTTACTTCGTTCTTCATTTGATAGACATCCAGGAAAACATAGCCCAATTTGGCACTGAAGCGATTATAAAATGTGCCGCTTACTTCTGCCTGCAGGCCGTTTGATACAGATTTACCTGTAAAGTTTCGGATGATGGCTTTTGAAGGGTCTGAATCGTAATCAGGAAAGATTTGATTCTGGAATTTTGTCCGGTAATAATCTATTGACACATAGCCCTCCATGTTGGCGCTTTTGAATTTCTGTGTTGCGTTGAAACCAACATTAAGTGCTTTCTCAGGTTGCAATTCTTCTGCAAAAATGATGTCTCTCGAACTCACCAATAAACCAATATTTTCACTGAAAATATTGGCCGTTCTCCATCCAGTACCTGCAGATGCCCTGATGTTTAAATACTTTGTTACTTCATATTTTATCAAGGTTCTTGGAGTAAGTTCCCAATTAAACTGGTTGTGATGATCCGCCCGTATGCCGGTTATCCAGGTAATTTTTTCTGATGCAATGTGGAGTGTGTTTTCAGCAAATACACCCGGTATATTTTCAATCTTATCATACTTCCCTGCATAAGTTCTGCCCAGGCTGTTATTTGAAAAAGAAATATTCTCTGATAGATTAAGATGCCTGTAGCTGATACCGGTTTTTAATACACTGCTTTTTTTGTAACCCAATTCATATTGGAAATTTGCATAGCTGTTTGTTTGACGGGCTTTGTAATCTGTTACTCCAAAATAAGACTGCTGCTGCTGATAAAAGCCGGAAACATGCAAAGCAAACCGATGCTGGTCATTCATCCGGTAGGCCTTTTTAAACCACCATTCAGGCTGCTGAATATGTACTGCCTGCCCATAGGAATTGGTGCTGCCTTTATCCGTTTCATAATTAAAGTTTACCTGTCCCCCGATTCTTCTTTCATCTACATAGCGGATACCTATTTGCGTACTCCATCCCCATTTATTTTCATCTCCTTTTTTCCAACGGTTCGAGATCATGTATCGTGTAAGGAGTGGCAGGTCTAAAAATGTATCATCATCTTTATCCGTTCTGTTGGCAGGCTGTACCATGTGAAAAGCCACCAGGTTGCTCCACTTTTTTTTCTTAAATGCCCACAACGCATTCACGTGTTTTTCTCCAAAACTGTTAACATAGACATTCAGCAGCAACTTGTCCGCTTTATCCGGTTCTTTGGTGAGCACATTGATCTGGCCGCTGATACTTTCAAATCCCTGCAGTACAGAGTTGGCGCCTTTTGCTACCCATATGTTTTCAACCAATGGACCGGGAATACTGCTAATGCCGTAAGTGTACGTTAAGCCCTGCACCTGCGGAAAGCCATCGATCAATACCTGGTTGTAGATACCTGACAAACCCAATATTCTCAACTCTTTTGAATTGGTAATTATATTGGTTGTTTGTGGTTGCACAGATGCCTGGGTTTCAAAGCAGCCTGCCAGGTCGCAACAGGCGGCTTTCTTTAATTCCAGCGAGGTGATGACTTCTGTTTTGATTGGATTTGCTGCTATGTAAAGCGGCTTTTTATTAACCTGTACAGTTATTGTTTTCAATGCATTTTTTTCGGTCAGTGATACAAAAAGAAAGGAGGTGTCTGTTACCTCCAGGGAATCTGTTTTGTACCCGGCAAAGCTAATTAATAATGTGCCAGGTGTTTTTTTAGGCAGGTTAATATTAAACTCACCCGCATTATTGGTAACAGTTCCTTTTTTGCTATTTATCCAGGTGATAGAAGCGCTTTGCAGAGGTTCCCCTGCAGCATTCGTTACTTTTCCTTTTACCTGCTGGGCAACAGCATTGAAAGGAACCATAAGCAGGATAAACGCTACCAATAATTTTTCCGTGGTAAATGTCATTATCCCTTTTTTACCTTGTATGGTCTGTCGTCCGCATCTTCGCAGCCGGGGGTATCTTCCACCACTTTGTAAATTTCTTTTTCGGTAACAACAGCAGGATCGAATGTTACTACAAAAACGCTGGTAGCAGTAGGTTTGCCGGCCTGTTTGCAGGATGTAACGCCGTTGATCTCACTGACCGCCTTTTGAATGTCTTTGCAATCAGCGCTGCAAGTAATGCCGCTTACTTTTAATTTGACAGTTTGCAGGGTTTGGAGGATTGCCGGTGGTTGTTTTGTTGGTGTTTGTGCCATACTTGTAATGGTACAGGCAAAGCTGAATACCAAACAAAAAAGGAAGGCATTGAAATATCTTGATTTCATTTTATTGATTTTGAGTGACTGCCAGGAAAGCGTTTTACTTTGTAACTACGACTTGCAAGGTAATCAATTTTTGAGTTTAGGTTGTTCAGGAAATGCTTAAAGGGTTTGCTGATGTGCATTGGCTGGATTTCATAATGACTATTGCAGGTCCTGGTGCAATGACAAAAGCTGACTGCGAAACCTGTTTTTCAAATGCTGCTTTATTAGTTCCGTTTTTTTGAATGCCAACCATCGCAACAACAGAAAAGCCGTTGCCAATACGATGAGCATACGATAGAGAAACTGCTCCACCCATTGCAGCATACCCGGATTGCTCAATATCTGCTTCTGTTTTTGAATAATTCCCTACAGGAAAAGAAGGGCCAATGCTGATAGCCAATGTTGATTTATTCT
>Ga0154020_10008454_pt1 | contig 11931 bp, 9 predicted proteins | sample Klosneuvirus_201_FD_109709 | JGI IMG/M metagenome (GOLD analysis project Ga0154020, IMG submission 109709) | Active sludge microbial communities from wastewater, Klosterneuburg, Austria - Klosneuvirus_20160825_MG | ecosystem: Engineered > WWTP > Aerobic digester > Activated sludge | place... | reverse complement strand
TCTTTATCGACTGGAGCAATCATTAAAGGTAGAGAGGCTTCGTAATAAGATTGCCAGCGATTTGCATGACGAAATTGGCTCCAGCCTTACGCGAATTTCACTTTACTCAGATTTGTTACAAACCGATCCCGATCAAAAAGAACGAAGGAATTACTTACTCACCATTCGGGATTTAAGCCGAGAAATCGTATCGACTATGAGTGATATTGTGTGGTCGATCGATAACAAAAACGATTCGATGGGGGCGTTGATAATCCGGATAAGAGATTCTGCAACAGAATTACTTTATCCTAAAAATATTGCATTGGATTTTTCTGTTACTAATGTTAATGAAAGCAGATTGCTTGATCCGATACTCAAACAAAATATTTATTTAATCTGTAAGGAAGCACTAAACAACGTTGTAAAACATGCTGAGGCAAGTCGGGTGAAAGTTTCTTTAATGGGTACGAGTGATTCATTTACGCTATGTATCGAAGATAATGGCTTAGGGTATAAGGAGGAAGCCCATGCAGGAAACGGAATTCGGAATATGAAAAGAAGAGCTCAGGCCATAGAGGGTGAGTTTAGCATAGAGCATTACAAAGGGACAAAAATTACAGTTCAACGTAAAGCTATTTAACCCCCATGTTTATGGGATCGAATGATAGTATTAGCTTAAGTAGTTTAGTAAAAAAATATCTATATGAAAAAGCTATTTATTTTACTCGGACTGACCTTAATGGTGCTTACCACAGTAAATGCACAATGGAATTTCTCGTTGGTTGCTGGCCCAAGCCTGGCAAACTTTAGTGGTGCCGATAAAAAATATTGGGGCGGCACGGATACTGACCCGAAAATGGTTGTTCGGTTTCAGTTAGGCGTAATCGGAGAGCGAATTATTTCGGACAAATGGATAGCGGGCGGAGGGCTTCAATTTTCAACCAAGGGAGCATCCTATGAAGGAACCACAGAATATTATGATGTAAACACAAGTTTGTTACAGACGATTTCTGTTAAATACAACAAGGTATTGAGTTATATCGATGTGCCGATCTACGTAAAGTATGTTGCCTCGCAAAAGCTTTTTCTGGTTATAGGAATTCAACCCAGTATTCTTGTAAGCGCTAAGATTAAAAATGACGAGAATGCACAAAAAGCATTTTCTTTACCTGCGAAAGAGGACGCTAAGGACTATTATGGCACGTTTGATTTTGGTTTGTTACTTGGGCCACAATATGCGATTAATGAAAAAATGTCTTTGCGATTGCTCTATAAACCAGGTCTGATAAAAATCGCTAAGGGAGAAGTATATAGTAGCGGAGGAAATACAGAAGAGAAATATTATAAAGTAATGAATAGTTTGCTTGAACTTTCCTTTATATATAGATTAAGTCAATAATGATTTTTGTAGGTATCGTTGAAGATGATGAACAAATACGGCTTGGTATTCAGACCTATCTGAATAATCAGGAAGGGTTTGTGTGTGAGCATTGCTATAATTCTATGGAGGATTTATTGGATAATCTTCAGAAGAATAATCTACCTGACGTGATGATCATTGATTTAGGCCTTCCTGGGATGTCGGGTATTGATGGAATGAAAATTTTAAAAGAGAGATATGCCACAATAGATCTGGTCGTTTTTTCTGTATTTAACGATCCTAAAAAAATCTTTGACTCGTTATGCGCAGGGGCAACGGGTTATCTATTGAAGAATACACCACTTGCGGAGGTTAAGGAGGGCATTGAACTGTTAACGCAGGGTGGTTCGCCCATGTCACCACAAATAGCCCGTAAGGTGATTGAGTTTTTTAAACCTGTAAAAAGTAAATCATCTTCCGTGCTCTCAGATAAGGAAAAAGAAATTGTGATTGGCCTAGTGGATGGATTAAGCTATAAATTGATTGCCGATCGGTTGGAAATTTCGATTGAAACGGTTCGTTTTCACATAAAAAATATTTACAGAAAGCTTCACGTACATGGAAAAGCAGAAGTGATAACTAAATCGTTGCGAGGCGAGATATAGCCACATCTTTATGGAGTAACAAAAGCACCTACTATTTTCTAATTTTGAACATAAACAGACACTAAACACCCTTTATTATGAAACTTAAATACATAGTTCCTCTTTTCTTGTTATTGGCACTCGGCACCATTTCCTCCTGCGATCTTCTAGGTAAGGCTGATGATATTTCATTTGACGCAGAATTGCCGTTGACATTTACCGTTGATGAACAAGCAGATAACCCCAACGGAAAGTCTTATACCGATTCCCAATTGTTAAATGCCAGTTCAGATCCGGATGTGGCCAAGTATGCGAGTAAAATCAAAGAATTCAAAGTAAATAGAATTACTTATCGGATTTCTGGCGCTTCTGATCCTTCAGTGTCATTCACGAACGGCTCGCTTAAAATCGTTTCTAGCGGAAAGACTATAGCCAGCGCCAGTTCGGTTAGCTTATCGAACAATGGTGAAATGGATCTTACCGCTGATACGGCCGGATTTAATGAATTAGCATCTGCCTTGCTTGGAGATAAACAGGAGATGGTTCAATTAAAAGGAACTCTTTCCAAAACACCCATTAGCTTTTCTGTTGACTTTACTTTTTATGTCACCATCACAGCCGATGCCTTGTAGAGAAATATAAATCATAAAAAAAGCTGTCAGATTTACTGACAGCTTTTTTTATTTTCTGAAGGATGAACCTCTAATTCTTTTTGAAGGAATCAAACTTATTTTCTGAAACTTTTTTTGGGAAGACGTTATCAGCAGGATTAACTTCTCCGGTTTTTCCATCAGGGTCAATTACCACGCGGGTTACTTCCTTTTCTTTAACAAAAATCTTTTTTACCTCAGTTTCGTTCAGGCGCCAAACCTCAGCGGGTATTTGCTCTACTTCTTTGGTACCATCTTTAAATGTCCACTCAATGATTACCGGAGTTACCAGACCGCCTTTATTCTTTAGAGTAATCTCATAGAGATTTTTAGATTCTAAATCTTTACGAACATCCGCATCGTTAATTCTATTTCGAAACTCGCTATAGCTTGCATCGGGTGTATTGATCATCGTAAATTCTTGTGGGCCCTTACTGAAATCAGTTGCTTTTCCTTTAGCATTGTTGCCTGTAGCCAAATCTCCTTTTTGAGTTTTAACACTTTTGTTCTCGATGTCTTTCGTTTCGGCTTTTACTTTATACCACTTCACTTCATCAAGGACTACATCTACATTATCGACAGAATAAAACCAGCCACGCCAGAACCAATCGAGGTCAACAGCCGATGCATCTTCCATGGTGCGAAAGAAATCAGCCGGCTTGGGATGCTTAAATGCCCAACGTTGTGCGTATTCTTTAAATGCTTTATCAAATAGCTCGGGACCCATTACCGTTTCGCGAAGTAACGTGAGTGCGGCAGCTGGTTTGCCATAGGCATTGGACCCAAAATCACTGGGCAGGATGTCATCCGATTGCCACATAATGGGGCGCATCATTTCTTTATCGCCACGCATGTAGCCGGCCATCCCTTTTGGAGAACCCCAACTGATGTTGACATCGGGATATCGTTCGCGCTTCGTTTCTCTTTCAAGAAAAGAATTTAACCCTTCATCCATCCAACTCCACTGGCGCTCATCGGAGTTAACAATCATGGGAAAGAAATTATGACCCACTTCATGAATAATAACACCCACCATGCCTTCGTAGGTACGCTGCGAATAGGTGCCATCACTTTTTGGCCGACCACCATTGTAACAGATCATTGGATATTCCATGCCCTGATTGGCGGTGTGAACAGAATAAGCCGTTGGGTAAGGGTATTCAAAAGTTCGGGAAGAATAAACTTCCAAGGTATTTTTAATTGCTTTGGTAGATTCCTTGGCCCATAACGGATTTCCTTCTTTCGGATAGAGCGATTGTGCCAACGGAGTTTTATCACCTACTTTAACAGCCATCGCATCCCAGATAAATTTACGTGAAGTGGCAAAAGCAAAGTCACGCACATTCTCTGCATAAAACTCCCAGGTGCTTTTTTTCTTCGAACGTTCTTTTTCTTTCTTGCGAGCCTCTTCTTCGGTGACAATAAAGACAGGCGCATCGAATGTTTTCTTAGCGCGCTCAAAGCGTTCTATCTGTTCTTTCGTTAATACTTCCTTGGGGTTTTGCAACATACCAGTGGCTCCTACAATATGATCGGAGGGCACGGTAATGCGCACCCGATAATTTCCAAACACCAACGAAAATTCACCCTGACCCATAAACTGTTTGTTTTGCCAGCCTTCGTAATCGTCAAACACGCACATGCGCGGAAACCATTGTGCAATAGCGTAAAGCGCATTTCCATCGGCAGGAAAAAATTCGTACCCGCCACGCTCACTAAACTCCATCCGGTCTTTTTCCACGTAGCTCCACTCAACGTTAAAACTATATTTGTCACCGGTTTTAATTGCTGTAGGTAAATCAACCCGAAGCATAGTAAAATTGATTGAGTAAGAAAGATCTTTTCCGGTTGCAGCGTCTCTTACTGATTTTATTTTAAAACCACCATCATACCCATAGGTATCGGATGCCAACGGGAAAAACTTTACCGGAATAGAATCGCGCACGCGGTTTGTTTCGGTTTTATCGGTCATGTTTCCCTTCGCTAAATTATTTTGATCCAATTGCAACCAGAGGTAACGTAAAACCTCAGGCGCATTGTTGTAATAAGTTATAGTTTCCCGACCTGTGATTAACTGCGTGTCTTCATTTAGCTCTACCGCTATCTCATAATCGGCACGTTGCTGCCAGTAATTAGTGCCGGGCGCCCCGGAGGCCGAACGATAGCTGTTAGGAGTCGGTAATTTTTGGTCAAGTTGCTCAAATTTACCTTGCCAGTTTTGTTGAGCCCAAGTTGAGAAACCAATTGACAGAAAGAAAAAACTTAAAATAATATACTTCATGAGAAGGAGTTAAAAAATTCAACGGACAAAATTAGAAAAGCCAGTGAAATACTCTTCCACTGGTTAATCATATAATCTTAGTATTCCCGATAAAGGAACACTACAAAAGGACTATTTGCCTTTTTTCTTCAATTCACTAAACTTATCAGGCTGAGTAACTTTTGGAAAAACATTGTTTTCAATGCTGATATCGGCTGTTTCCTTCAGCGGGTCAATGACTACATTAACTACTTCTTTGTCTTTCGCAAAAACTTTTGTTATGCGGGTTTCATTTAAACGCCAGATTTCGGCTGGAAGTCTTTCAATTTCTTTACTTCCGTCTTTAAATGTCCATTCAATGATTACTGGCATAATTAATCCGCCTTTGTTTGAAAGCGTGATTTCGTAAAAATTCTTTGTTTCCATTTTTGAAATCATAGACTTGTCATCTAACCGATTTTCAAATTCGCCATACATCCGGTTATCGGTAGGCATTACGCTAAAATATTGTGGACCTTCGCTGAAATCGGCTGGCTTCTTGCCATCATTTTTAGCGGCAAGGTCGCCTTTGGTGGCTGTCTTCGTTTTGTTTTCAAGCGTTGTTTGATCTTTGCGTACTTTAAACCACTTCACAGCATCTAACGACACATCGCAATTGTCGGTGGTGTAAAACCAACCGCGCCAAAACCAATCGAGATCAACAGCTGAAGCGTCTTCCATAGTACGGAAAAAATCAGCTGGCTTTGGATGTTTAAATGCCCAGCGTTCTGCATATTCTTTAAAGGCCTGATCGAATAACTCCGGTCCCATTACGGTTTCGCGTAATATGTTGAGTGCCGTAGCACATTTCGCATACTGCTCATTTCCAAAATTAGAACGCACTACCGATTCGGAATTAACCATTAATGGGCGCTGTAATGTAGGGTCGCCTTTCATATAAGGAACAATATTGGCAGCAGGGCCCCTGCCTATCGGTTTATCCGGATAGTTTTCTACCTCGGTGCGATACTGAACGAACGTATTTACACCTTCATCCATCCAAGTCCACTGGCGCTCGTCATTATTAATAATCATAGGGAAGAAATTGTGTCCTACTTCATGGATAATAACACCAATCATTCCCCACCTTACGCGATCGGAAACTGTACCGTCAGCATTGGGTCTACCAAAGTTGAAGCAAATCATCGGGTACTCCATGCCCAGCGAGGCAGCATGTACGGAGGTTGCCTGTGGATATGGATAGTTTAGAGAATACTTTGAATAAGTAACAATGGTGTGCTTAACGGCAAGCGTTGATTCCTGTTCCCAAAGGGGATTACCTTCCTTGGGATAATACGACATAGCCAATGGTGTTTTATCGCCCACTTTTACAGCCATAGCATCCCAGATAAACTTACGGGATGTGGCAAATGCAAAATCGCGAACATTTTCGGCTGCGAATCGCCAGGTTTTCTTTGCTGTTGATTTTGATTTTTCGCGCTGCATGGCTTCTTGCTGAGTACAAATGACTACCGGTTTATCAAACGTAGTTTTAGCTTTTTCAAAGCGCGCATATTGTTCTGCAGTCAGTACTTCTTTCAGATTTTGCACCATACCGGTTCCGCCCACAATATGATCGGCCGGCACAGTAAGGTTAACCTGATAATCGCCAAAGGCTAATGTAAATTCTCCCTGACCCAAAAACTGTTTGTTCTGCCAGCCATTAACATCATCGTACACACACATGCGTGGAAACCATTGTGCAATAATGTAGAGATAGTTGTCTTCTTGCGGAAAGTATTCCATGCCACTGCGTCCATCATTGGGTGTTACGCCTTTCATGCGGTCGTTAATTTTAAATGACCACTCTACAGAAAATGACATTTTTTGTCCGGCTGCCAGCGCCTTCGGCAAATCAATACGCATCATGGTTTGATTGATTGTGTAAGGAAGAGCTTTACCCGAAGCATCTTTAACAGATTTGATTTTGTGTCCACCGTCAAAATCATAGAGATCAACCGTAGCCGCCATGGATTTAGCATCGATAGAATCTTTTACAGAATTGTTGGCAGTTTTGGCCGTGTTGTTTCCTTTTGCATTAATATTTTGATCGAGTTGCAACCACAGGTACGTGAGAGCATCGGGTGAATTATTAAAGTAGGTTATCACTTCTGAGCCGGTAATGCTTTGATTCTGATCATTAAGCTCGGCATCAATCGCGTAGTCAGCTTTTTGTTGCCAGTATTTGACACCCGGTGCGCCCGAAGCCGAACGATATTCGTTTGGTGTGGGCAGTTGCTGGCCGAGTTGCTCAAATTTGCCTTGCCAGCCTTGCGCGGCTAAAGGCCCCGCAACTACGAGTAGAATGAAAGAGAGAATTAATTTATTCATAACAGTATTTTAGTGTTCAAAAATAGACAGGGTTTTTTAAAAGGACACAATCACTTGTCAACAAACCACTCAAAAACGATCCACGCTTATGACGGCTTCGGGTTTCTAAGTTCCTCACTGTCCCGCGTGCCGTAACAAACGATAAAAACTAAACTTTGAAGAGGAATTGATTTTTATCAGCATAAAATTTTGCCTATCAATACTACAAACTTTATTCAATAAAAATCTGAAAGTGAAGTAAAACCAAAATTCAATGATTTACTTCGCTAAACGAATAGTTGAGCAACGGTTATGGGTGTTGCAAGCAGTTTTTACTCTGGAAATAAATTTCTTATTTCTGTTGCCAATTTGGCAACATTTCCCTCTGAGTTTCCTATTGAAATATATTTGATAATTCCATTTTGATCAATTACAAAACTTTTTGGAATAGCTCCTGTTGCATATTTATCCCAAATTTCTTTAGTCGGGTCAATTCCCACATTAAAATTAACTCCGTATTTTTTCATCTTCAACATTTTTTGCTCAACTTTTTCTTTGCTTTCTCCTATAGATATTGCTATCAAAACAAAATTTTTATCTTTAAAAGGCTCAAGTATTTTTTCTGGAAATTCTGCGAATTCCATTAAACAAGGCGCACACCAAGTAGCCCAATAGTTTACAAGAATCACTTTACCTTTCAAATCCGAAAGATTAATTTTTTCTCCCTTAATCATTTGGACTGTAAATTCAGTTGCTGAATCATTAATGTTCAATTTCACTTCATTTGTGTGATTTTTCTCTATACTGGTTTTATTGTCATTTGAATTTGATCGATTTTGCAGTTCTGCTTTTTCTTTTTCGGTCAACAAGTCCACAATGATTATAAATTCACTGTCGCCAATTTTATCGCCAAATTTTTTCTTAAGTTCATTTAGTTTGTCTTCCGTTACACCTTTATTTATAGCTTTAATAGAACCTTGCTTTTCAAACTCTCCAAGTTTTTCTTGAGTTATAATCTTATTATTGGCGATGATTACGTATTCAGGTTTTTTTATATCTGTTTTTTGAGCAAATACAGTGAATCCGGAAAGCACAAGAATTAATACAATGAATTTTTTCATAATGTTCTCTCGTAATTCTCCTCAAGAATTGATTGAGTTCGGTTAATTTGTTTTCTTTTTTAATTCATCAAACTTACTCGGTTGAACTACACGGGGGAACATGTTGTCCCCGATGTTAATATCAGCGGTTTCTTTTAAGGGATCGATAACAACGTTTACCACTTCTTTATCTTTCTCAAACACCTTGGTAACTTTTGTTTCGTTAAGTCGCCAGATTTCAGCAGGTAAACGCTCAATCTCTTTGCTGCCATCTTTGTATGTCCATTCAATAATAACGGGCATAACCAATCCGCCTTTGTTTGTAAGGGTTATTTCATAGAAGTTCTTGTTCTCCATTTTAGCAATCACGGCCTTATCATCGAGTCGGTTGGCAAACTCACCATACAATCGGCTATCGGTTGGGAGTACACTAAAATATTGAGGGCCTTGACTAAAATCATTTGGTTTTGCATCACCTTGTTTGGTTGCCAGATCTCCTTTTGTTGCCGATTTGGTTTTGTTTTCTAACGTTGTTTGATCTTTACGCACTTTAAACCACTTCACGTCATCCAACGTCATGTCGCAATTATCGGTTGAATAAAACCAGCCTCTCCAAAACCAATCTAAATCTACGGCAGAAGCATCTTCCATGGTTCGGAAAAAGTCAGAGGGCTTAGGATGTTTAAAAGCCCATCGCTGCGCATACTCCTTAAAGGATCTGTCAAATAGCTCGGGGCCCATAACCGTTTCGCGTAGGATGAACAAAGCCGTTGCTGCTTTGGCATATTGTTCGGCTCCTGATTGCACAACTTGTTCTCCGCTCGTCATTAAGGGGCGCATCATTTCTTTATCGCCTTTCATGTAGGGCACAATACCCGCTGGCCTGCCGCGACTCCAATCCAATTGAGGATAGCGTTCCAGCTCGGTAAGCAATTGAACAAAACTGTCAACACCCTCATCCATCCAGGTTGTTTGGCGTTCATCACTATTAATGATCATGGGAAAAAAGTTATGACCCACTTCATGAATAACGACACCCAACATGCGCTGCAAGGTTTGGTCGGTATAGGTGCCATCTTTATTAGGTCGGCCGAAATTGAAACAGATCATCGGATACTCCATACCTATAGATGCTGCATGCACTGACGTTGCCTGTGGATATGGAAAATCAATCGTGTATTTAGAATAAACTTCTAAGGTGTTTTTTACGGCAAACGTAGATTCCTTTTCCCAAAGCGGATTGCCTTCTTTCGGATAATAGGACATGGCCAGTGGGGTAGTGGTGCCGAGCTTTACCGACATGGCATCCCAAATAAATTTTCTTGAGGTTGCAAATGCAAAATCGCGAACATTAGTGGCTTCAAATTGCCAGGTCTTTTTCTCTTTTGATTTTGCTTTTTCCTTGGCCTCGGCTTCTTTTTGGGTAACAATAACTACAGGTTTATCAAAAGTTGTTTTAGCTTTTTCAAATCGCTCAATCTCTGTTTTAGAAAGCACTTGTTGCGGATTTTTTATCATACCCGTAGCCGCCACAACATGGTCGGCAGGCACGGTGATCGAAACTTTATAATCTCCAAAGGGTAAAGTAAATTCCGAACGTCCAAGAAACTGTTTGTTTTGCCAGCCCACTACATCATCGTAAACACACATGCGTGGAAAAAACTGAGCCACGGTGTAAACATAATTGTCTTCACCGGGAAAATATTCGTATCCACTTCGTCCACCCTGAAAGTTGCGATCGTTAATGTTATAAGACCAGGCTATTTGTAAGCCAACCTGATCTCCAGATTTTAAAGCTTGTGGTAGATCAACCCGCATCATCGTTTTATTGATGGTATGTTTTAAAGGATTGCCGGCTGCATCTTTAACGGAAGCGATCTTATAGCCACCCGCAAAATCGTAAAGGCTAAGTTGTCCTGCCATCGTTTTGGCTGCTACAGAATCCTTAATAGAATTATTGCTCGTCTTGCCGGTGTTGCTTTCTTTTTCATAAAGATTTTGATCCAGTTGCACCCACAAATATTTTAATACATCGGGTGAATTGTTGTGGTAGGTAATTTTTTCTGTACCACTAATGCTTTGGTTGGCATCGTTCAACTCAACAGAAATCTCATAGTCGGCTTTTTGTTGCCAGTATTTGGGGCCGGGTGAGCCAGATCCCGAGCGATACTCGTTGGGGGTTGGCAATTGTTGACCGAGTTGCTCAAATTTTCCTTTCCAATCCTGGGCGCTAAGCGGAAAAACAAAAAGGATTAAGACGAATGCAAGTAGTTTATTCATAATATCAGGGGATACGTATTAATTTTTGAGGTTGTTTCTACCAGAAAACTCGGCCTTTCATTAGCAAGAGTGCAATGCCTGCTATCGCTGCTGACAATACTAACTTTAAATCTCTGCGTGAAACTTTTAATAAGTTTACTAAAACAAAACTGATCGCCAGAAAAACAGCGACAACAATTACTTGACCGAACTCTAAACCGATATTAAAGGCAAATAGCGGGGATACAATATTCTCGTTTTTCCCCAGCAGTGCCCGGAGAAAATTTGAAAAACCGAGTCCATGGATCAATCCAAAAAAAAGGGCAAAGAAGTAATTGATTTGAACCTTGGTTTGGGTAAGACTAGATTCCTCTTTAAATAGATTACCCACAGCGGTAATAAAAATGGTGAGTGGTATTAAGAATTCAATGATATTACCGGGGAAACTAATAATGTTAAGCGTGGCCAGCGCTAAGGTGATGGAATGCCCGATGGTAAATGCAGTAACGAGAATAAGAATTTTTTTCCAGTCGTGGATCAGATAAACCGCGCAAAGGGCGAGGACAAACAGAATATGATCGTATCCATTTACATAATCTAAGATGTGATCTTTACCCAAGCCAAAATACAACGCAAACTCACTCATCCGGCTACTTTTTAAATGGCCACAAGTATAATCTTAATTTTGATTTAGGGCAATTAGAACTAATTTTGACGGCACGATTTTGGCCATGACCACCACATGATTACCCTCCTATACACGTTCTATCTTTTATTTCATCCGATTCATCTTTCGGTATCCGAAATCAGCTATAGCGAAAAAGACAAGGCATTACAGATAACCTCGCGTATCTTTTTGGATGATCTAGAGCTGTCGATTCGTAATCAATTAAATCAACCGGAACTTGATTTGTTACTCCCCGGGCCCGGCCAAACAACCGAACAACTTATCAGCGACTATGTCCTCAAACGTTTTTCAGTAAAGCTTGATAGCAAATTACAGAAACTGAATTTTTTAGGTTTTGAACGGGAAGACCCCGCAGTGATTTGTTATATTGAAATTGAGAACATTAAAAAGTTTAGTACCATGGAAGTGAAAAACGAGGTTATTATGGAAACGCATAATGATCAGTCTAACCTGGTACACGTAACCTATAAAGAACCCGTAAAAAGCATGCGTTTAACGCGTGACAAGTCTTCGAGTATTCTCACCTTTAATTCAAAATAAATTCTAGTAACGATGCGTAACAAAATTGTAGCCGGTAATTGGAAAATGAATAAAACGCTGCAAGAAGCCATGGCGTTAACTTCGGAACTCATCGGCATG
>Ga0154020_10008452_pt1 | contig 11931 bp, 8 predicted proteins | sample Klosneuvirus_201_FD_109709 | JGI IMG/M metagenome (GOLD analysis project Ga0154020, IMG submission 109709) | Active sludge microbial communities from wastewater, Klosterneuburg, Austria - Klosneuvirus_20160825_MG | ecosystem: Engineered > WWTP > Aerobic digester > Activated sludge | place... | reverse complement strand
CTTCGAGTGGCATTGCTGCATGGGCGGATGGAGCGTGAACAGCGCCACGAAGTCATGGACCAATATCGAAATCACGAAGTCGATGTACTGGTATCGACGACGGTGATTGAAGTCGGCGTCAATGTGCCGAATGCGACCATCATGATCATCCAGCAGGCTGATCGCTTTGGTCTGGCTCAGCTGCATCAGTTGCGAGGTCGAATTTGTCGCGGCAGTTATCAGGGCTACTGTTTCCTGCTATCGACAACGGAGGCAGCGGAGGCTCTGGAGCGACTGACGGCGCTGGAGCGGTCGGCTGACGGATTCGAATTGGCCGAAAAAGATGCGGAACTGCGTGGTCCCGGCGATATACTTGGACTGCGACAGAGCGGTGCCATGCCCCTGCGACACGCCGATCCAGTGCGTGATCTCAGCATCCTGCAGGTGGCGCGCCGCATGGCTCAGGATCTGGTCGATGACGGTCGATTCGATCAGCCGGAATTCCAGGGGCTGAAATCGATTGTCCTCGAACGTTTTGCGAATCTGCTGGAATTGCCTCAGACGGGTTAGTCGGTCTCTCGTTTATGCTCTCCGGAGTTTTTTGGTTTTCTTCGGGATTTCTTCGCCGCTCCAGGGTCGATAGAATACCGGGGCGGCGGACTGCTTTTTGGCGGTGATTGTCGGGACTATCGATATTGATGAGCGGCCAGATGCGAGCCCAATGGCGTTCGGTTTGGGTGAATTACGAAGGTACGACGGGCTTCCAGCCTGTCGAATCCCGTTCAATGACAGGCTGGAAGCCTGTCGTACATTCAAATCGAGTGCCATTGGGCGATAGCTGCCGGGAGATTGAAGCATGAAGAATTTAAATTATTTCCGCTTGGCGTTGGCGGGAGTCGGTCTGTTTTGCTGTATCGCTGTGGCTGGCATTACGGCATCAGTTGCAGCAACTCGCGCAGATGATGTCAGCAGCCGAAAACCAGTTGCTGCCGGAACAGCCGCGTTTGGACGCATGTCAATTGAACAGATCCGAGACCGGCTTCAGCAGTGGCTCACGCTGTCGCGGACCGATGAAACTACGTCAAAGCAGGTGCTGGAACTCTGGGTGAATCGTGCAGAAGTGCAAGACTTAAACGCCGAGCAGACACTCGACCTCCTGATCGATTCGTTTGCCCTGGCTGATGCGTCCGTTCAGCAGCTTGTGGAATCCTGTCGTTCGACCGGAACACGTAAGGCTCTGGACTTCGAAGGAGCCAGGTCTGATGCGTTTTTTCGAGACCATGTGTCGCTCTACCACGCTCGTTGGCTGACGCAGCATCGGTTCTATGACGAAGCGATCAAGATGCTGGAATCGCTGGATCCCGAGAACGTTGTTGACCCGGCCAGTTTGTTTTTCTATCGAGCGGTCTGCCGCCTGCGCTTACTGAAGCCCGCCGAAGCCGGCGACGACATCGCGCTGCTGCTGAATAATACTCTCGACGCTCCATCGCGATTTCGTGCGGTGGCTGAGATGATGAAAGAGGAAGCGAGTGTTGCAACGGAAGGTTTACCGCAGGTCGCAAAGCTGATGTCCGATGTGCAGCGCCGACTGGATCTGGGCGATGCCAATGAACCCGTACAGAACCGCGAAGACGAAGTCGTCGCCGCCCTGGACAAACTTCTGGAGGAGATGGAGAAACAGAAGAAACAGCAGCAGCAGCAGTCGTCTGGTGGCCAGGGGCAGGATCAACAAAATACGCCAGGGACGCAGGGAGCGGCTCAGAGTACGATTAAAGGCGCAGCGGCTGAGGGTGACGCGGACAGAAAAGAGCTATCCGAAAACGGAAGTTGGGGGATGGTCGATAAGCAGGCTGAGGCGAAGGCTAGAGAACTCATTCGACAGCAGTTCCCTTCAAATTTTCTCGACGCTATCAGCAAGTACACTCGTCGTGTCGCAGAACAAAAGAAATAGAGTCGCCGGACACTCCGTGTCCGATTCGCTACCGTAAGTTTCCGGCTGGAGTAATCTTTATCATGTTCGTTCTGACAATTCTCGCGGCGCTGCTTGCACCGACTGATGCGAAGATTGCGATGCTGGACGGGCAGACGCATCACGGATCGCTGATCTCTATTTCAGCGTCAGATGTGGAACTGACCGAAAACGGCTCGGCAATGAAGCTGCCACTTGACGAGGTCATGACGATCGAATTTCCAGCAGCGGCGTCCGTGCCATCGGCGGAATTGCAGACGTTGTTTTTTGCAGACGGCAGTCAGGTCCACGCCACGTCGTTCCTTCGCAGCGCGAAGTCAGCAACGGCTCAGACTGCTCTGTTCGGAAATCTTGAAGCAGGCGTGGAAGTAATTCACGCCGTTCGGCTGCAGGCTGATGATCCGCTGTACGCTCAACAGTGGAATACCTTTTTGAAGCGTGAGTCCGAAAAGGACAGCCTGGTCGTTGCCAAACGCGATGGCTCCGGTCTCGATTTCCTGTCGGGCATCGTCAACACCGTCGGCGCGGAGAAGATCGACTTTCTGCTGGACGGGGAATCGATTTCCGTACCAGCGCAACGTGTTTACGGAATTGTGTTCGGACGTCCCGCAGGCGCGAAGACCATTGAATCGGGACCAGGGACTGCAGTTCGGGTCACGGGCGTCGCTGGTGATCTTGTGGCCGCGCGGAAGATCACACTTGCGGGAGATCAGCTGCAGTTGCAATCCAGTTGGGGCCAGCAAATTTCCGTCCCGGTCTCTCAACTTCGGTCGATTGATCTCAGCGCGGGCAGGATTCAGTTCCTGTCCGACATGCCAGCCCTGGCGGAGCGATTTGACGGTGTGGATCCGGAAAACAGTCTGTTTGCTGGACTGATCGATCGAGAACAACAGGCATTGCTTTTCGGGCCGCAGCGGAACTTGACGATCGAGCGTCAGTCGAAGCTACGCCTGCGTGGCCGCGAATTTACCAAAGGTCTTTGTATTCATTCCCGGACGGAAATAAAGTGGTCGCTCGAACAACGATTTTCGGCGATAGAATGCGTCATCGGTGTCGATGACGAAGTCGCGTTCAACGGAACTCATGCAGTCGCGGTGAAGATTACCGGCGACGAGACCGTGCTGTTCGAAAAGCTGATTGCAACCACTGACGATCCTGTGCCAGTGCGGTTCCCGCTGGACGGTGTCTCGACACTGACCATTCTCGTTGACTTCGGAGACAACAGCAGCGTATGTGACTGGCTGGACATTGCCGACGCACGACTCGTGATTGCAAAGGACAAGAAGTGAGGTTCACAATTCTGCCAGCGATCAGGCGCATCGCACCTTGTTCCGAGGCTCCTGCCTCGGAACACACTGCCCCGGAGGCTCCTGCCTCCACTCTTAGAATTCTTCTGCTCTTTGTCTGCTTCCTCGTCGCCAGCACTCTTCCCGCCTCCGCTCAGCAATCTGTCCTCGAACGTGAGGCTGCCCGCGTCGAAGTCTTACAAAAAATTTCACCGAGCATTGTCTGTGTGATGGATCCCAAAGGCCAGGGCGGCGGTTCAGGGGTTCTGATTTCCGCAGATGGATTTGCGATCAGCAACTACCATGTGACGGACGGCTCCGGCAGCTTCATGAAGTGCGGGCTGAGTGACGGGAAACTCTACGATGCGGTCATAGTGGGGATCGATCCCACCGGCGACATCGCCCTGATTCAGCTTCAGGGCCGAACAGATTTTTCATTTGCCACGCCCGGTGACAGCGAACAGGTGCAGGTCGGCCAGGAAGTGATGGCCCTCGGCAATCCGTTTCTGCTCGCGAGTGATTTTACTCCGACGGTCACGTATGGCATCGTCAGCGGTGTTCGACGCTACCAGTATCCGGCAAATACGTTTTTGGAATACACCGACTGCATTCAGATTGACGCATCCATCAATCCGGGCAATTCCGGTGGCCCGCTGTTTGATATCGAAGGTCGCTGGATTGGAATCAATGGACGTGCGTCATTTGAAAAACGTGGTCGCGTCAATTCCGGCGCGGCGTATGCAATTTCCGTGAATCAGATTCAGAAGTTTATCGGACATCTGAAGTGTGGCCTGATCGTTGATCACGGCATCGCCGAATTTACCGTAGAAACGTCGGCAACGGGTGAAGTCAAGGTTGATCAGGTTTCGGCGCTCTCTGAAGCGTATCGACGCGGCTTGCGACCGGGCGCACAGGTGCTGTCGTTTGCCGGGCGTCTGCTGACGTCCGCAAATGATTTCCAGAATGTGCTGGGGATATTTCCCGAAGGAACCCGAGTGCCGATGACGTGGCGCGATCGAGACGGATTACACGAATCCACAATTCGCCTGCGACCGCTGCATGCCTTTCGAAAGGCTCCCGAATTGCCGGAAGAGCGGCGGCAAGGACCGCCGCAGGATCCGGAAAAACAGGACGGTGAGGATGTTAAGCCGAAGGATGTCGCGGATGAAGTTCCCGCATCGCTCAAGAGCTTATTCGTCGCGCGCGAAGGCTTTTGCAACTACCACTTCAACGAGATTCAGCAAAAGCGGTTGATGACTGCATTGCGGGAACGCATGGCCACTCTGGGTGATCCCGCGCCAGCCTGGATCATCTCATTTGTCAGCGTTGAGCCGGGTGTGAGACTGACGGGAGAACTGACAATCGCTGCGTCAGCTGTCGGTATGAGCCTGAACAATCGACCGTTCCTGCAAAGTACAGTTGATCCGCCGCCTGCGGAAGAATCTCCGCTGCTGCCGGGCCTGCTGGTGAGTATGAATCAACTGAGACGGCTGTTGAGTGGCAATGCGGCTGCGTTTACGGAACTCTCCGCAGCGGGGCAGACATTTCATCTGCCGCTGAAGAAAAACGTCGATGTCTTGCTGACTCGGGAAGGTGTTCGCACCTGCCGCTGGTACTTTGAAGAAGGCTCCTCCCTGCCGGTTGGCGTGGATGTTGAGTACGCTCAGGGCGTTGACGAAGCGCGACTTCTATTCGCCGACTGGACCGATCATAGCGGTGCTGTGTTTCCCAGTCGAATCTGCCTGATCTCCGGTGTCCAGGAAGAACTGCGTTGGCTGGACGTCAACAATGTCACGGTCAACAAGCCCACAGCGTCTGGGAAGAAAACGAATCCATGAAGCTAATCTCCGTAGGACGGGCACTCTTGCCCGTCGCTGTTTGTGACGGGCAAGAGTGCCCGTCCTACAGAACAGTTGCAAACTTTGTTCGTATGGCGACGCTCATTCTTTTACTGATCTTCTTCGCGGGACAATGTCCCGCCGCGCCGGACACCCCGCAGGCAACAACCGATGTCCTGAATGCGCCACAAAAAGTCATCGTCAAGTTATTCGGCGCGGGAGCCGGAAGTCTGGATTCCTACGGTACCGGCACTCTTGTCTCCCCGGAAGGTCATGTGATCACTGTCTGGAACCATCTGGTCAGCACAGGATTTCTGACAGCCGTCACGTCCGATGGCCGGAAGTTCGGCGTCGATGTGGTTGGCACCAGCGCGGCCCATGATCTCGCGCTGCTGAAATTGAAGTCGGAGCTGGGCGATACCTTTCCGTGCATCGATCTGTCGAAAGCGATCGATCTCGAACCGGGAGCGCCCGTGTATGCCTACAGCAACATGTTCCATGTCGCGACCGGGAATGAACCGGTCTCGCTGGTGCATGGAGTGATCGCCGCCAAAATTCCTTTGGAAGCCACTCAGGGCCGCTGGAAGTTTCCGCTCAAGTCCCCGGTCTGGCTCGTCGATGCCATCACCAACAACTCAGGTGCCGCAGGCGGCCTGCTGACGGATTCCAAAGGCGCTCCCGTCGGACTAATCGGCCGCGAAATCCGTCACGCCGCGAGTCGCACATGGGTCAACTACGCCGTTCCGCTCACCACATTGAAGCCAATCATTGAAACGCTGCTGTCCGGCAAAAAGCTGGAAACCCCGTCAAAAGATGCTTCCGCATCCGTCGCCATGATTTCTGATCAGGAACTCACCGCACGATTTGGTCTGACGATGCTCCCGAATGTGATCGAAAGAACCCCGGCTTGGATCGATTCGGTCGTGAAAGATTCCATCGCCGCAAAATCCGGCCTGCGTCGTGGCGACCTGATCGTCCTTGTCGATGACGCCATCATCACCAGCGTTACCGATTTCCAGCAACAACTCGCCACCTTCCGAAGCGGCGACCGCGTGTCCCTGACGATCAACCGCGAACAACAATTGCTGCCGGTCGAGTTGCGGATTCCGTAGTGTTGGCAAGATTTGATATCGCAACCGGTCCCCTCTCCCCTGGCAAACAATGAAACTACATCAGCAACGACGCCACCGGGGGAGAGGGATAGGGTGAGGGGGATTTTGAAATCGGCGTGTTGTTTCAGCTTGACAACTTCTTGGCATCCCCCTCATCCGGCCTGCGGCCACCTTCTCCCCCGATCTCGGGGGAGAAGGGACAGGAGTGTGCAATGGACGATCCATTTCAACCGCCAGAAACCGAGGGAGACAGCGTTCCTCAGCTGCGCCGAATGTTGGCATCATTCTGGTTTCTACCGCGCCAACGCTTGTGTTCTTCGTTGTCCTTTCGCTGAACTCACCCGTATTTTTGCACGGCAATGCAAGACGTTGGGTCGTGATCAGTCTCCTCGCGTGTGTCTCTACACCATACACCGTCCACAAAGAAAACCCAGAGGGCCAAATGGAAACGTCGGTGGAGCGATCCTGAGTTGATCGTAATTCGTCGGGCGTCCGCATTCGGTGCATTCGACTTCAAGTGATGGGATGCGAAGGTGCAAGCCCAGTCCGGCGGGAAGGATGTTGTTGGCACCTGTTCGTTGCCGGAGCCCCTGAATCAGTTCAATACGCAGGTCAGCAAGTCCCGCCCAGAATTCTCCAACCAGAATCAGCTTTGGTTTTGGATCCAACTGCTGAATCAACTTCGTCACGCCGTTGTACCCGAGGTGTTTCTCCTTTTCGTGGTCTGGATCGGTGAACTCTTCGTTGTCCGGCTGGCTGATGTGGGCGAGAAGGAGATCGCAGCCGTTGAGACGATCGACCAGCCCGTCGAAGAATCGAGTGTCACCAGTATAGCCGATGATGAAATCAGGTCTTCCCTCCTCATGCAAACTTAGCCGAATGCCTACTGCCCCGGGCACATCTGGTCCATGTTGGACCGGGAAATGTTCAATCCGGAGCGGCAGCTGCGTGTGTTCCGTCAACAACCAACGCTTGCGATCATAATCCGCCTTCGTAAACCGGAGCGCACTGTGGCGGTGGGACTTCGCAGCATCATCGAACGCTCTCGCCGTGTCCTCATCCAGCACAATTTGTGACTTTGGAATGGCTGGACGCCGTCGTCCGTCCGCCGTTGGTTCAGTTGAACGCCAATACACTTCATACCGCAGGTCGTCGATGCTCTTCAAGTCCATGTTGTGGTCGGAATGGTTATGTGAAACCAGAACCGCATCGAGTTCTCGTGCGTGAAAACCAGCGTCATGAAAATTGTCGAGGAAGTCAAAGCCTGGATCGACGACGATTCCTTTCCCATTCCATTTCAGGAAGTATCCACCGCCCCGCCAGCGGAGATCCTTGCTGCCCTCTAACAAAGTGACAGCGCTGCTCCAGCCTCGCAAAACGCTGAAGCTGCCCTCTCGGTCCGACGAAGATTTTGCCAGGTACTCCTGATACTTATCTTCCAGCTGCAAAAGTTTCGTGCGCATGCGAGCTTCAGGGGAATCAGAATCGTCACGGCCAACAGGGATCGGCACCAAGGCGGCATCTTCGGTACTCGCTGAGATTCCTGCCAAGTCGGCGTCGATCAATCGTTTCAGTCGCCTGGCGCGGTCGTGTTGCTCTTCGTGGTTGGATTCGCTCAGGACCGAGTCTACCTGTGCAAGCGCTTCCTGTATGCGGCCCGTTTTTAGAAGAACAATCGTAAGATTGAGACGCGTAAGATGCGGCGTATCGTACCCGGAATTTGCCAATGCTCGCTCGAAGAACTCGATTGCACGGTCGTAGTCCTTCTTGTCGGCGTACGCGAGCCCAAGATTGTTGAGCGCATCCCAAGTATTGTCGTATCCGGGGGTTAACAGGGCTTTCTCGAAGTACTCGATGGCGCGGTTGTAGTCCTTCTTGTCGTAGTACGCATTCCCAAGATTGAAGAACACATGGCCCGTTTTTTCGCATCCGCCTGTTGCCAAGGCTTCTTCGTAAAGCGCGATGGCGCGATCATAGTTCTTCTTGTGTAAGTAGACGGTCCCAAGATTGGTAAGCGCGTCCCATGGCGTATCGTATCCCGGCGTTGCCAGCGCTTTCGCGTAGAGCTCGATGGCATGGTCGTATTCCGTCGTGTGGAGGTACGCAGTCCCAAGATTGTATAGCGAAATTTCAGGCGTCTCATACCCGGGCGTCGCTAATGCCTTTCTGTACAACTCTTTGGCACGGACGTAATCTTTCTTGTTGGCGTACTCGAGCCCAAGATTGTTGAGTATATATCCCGGCTTATCGCAGCCGGGCGTTGCCACTGCTTTTTCGTAGAACTCTATGGCTCGGTCGTAATCCTTTTTTGCCGAGTACGCGAGCCCCAAATTGTAGAGTGCATTTCCGGGCCTGTCGAATTCGGGCGTTGCCAGTGCTTTCTCGTAGAACTCTATGGCTCGGTCGTAGTCCTTCTTGCTTGCGTAAGCGAGCCCGAGGTTGTTGAGTGTATAGCCCGGCTTATCGCAGCCGGGCGTTGCCAGTGCTCTTTCATAGAACTCTATGGCCCGGTCGTAGTCTTTTTTTGCCGAGCATGCGAGCCCCAGACTATAGAGTGCATTTCCAGGCTTATCGAATTCGGGCGATGCAAAGGCTTTCTCGTAGAACTGAATGGCTCGGTCATAGTCCTTCTTGCGGGCGTACACGAGCCCAAGGTTGTTGAGTGGATGGCCCGGCGTATCGTATCCAGGTGCTGTCAGGGCTTTCTCGAAGAATTCGATGGCTCGGTCGTAGTCCATGTTGTTGACGTACGCGAGACCAAGATCGTTGAGTGCAATTCCCGGTGTGTCGTATCCGGTGGTTGCCAGGGCTTTCTCGTATTCCGTGATGGCATCGCTGTAGCGCTTAAGCTGGCTGAGCACAAATCCAAGGACATGATGGGCTTGTCCGGCCAGCTCGGCGGGGACAATTTCGAGGATGCCGTCGAGTCGCTGCCACGCCTGTGGAGCGTTGCCGGTCCGACTTAGAACGATGGATTCCAGCATGTTGGCGATGCCGGGAATTCCGTGATTCTCAGCAAGCTTCACTGCGGCCACATGAGCGGCGGATTCGATGGTTGCATTCCTGCCGGACGATCCGTGGTCCTTTCTGGCGGCGTTGTACAGTGACAGCAGTTCTTTCAAGACCTCTGGAGCTATCGAGCCATCTGCCGAAGCCGGTGTTGAATTGCGATCGACCGCAGCTTTTGAAAGTCTGGGTGTGGAACGCTTGCTTTTCTTCGAACTGCGTTTTGCCTTCGCCATCATCACGCCCCGTGAACTGCGTCGTCAAACCCCTCTTTCCGGAATGGGGGCTTCTGACCAATCCTACGGAGACAACGAAGCAAATGCACAAATAATCTTTGCAACGTGACATGGTGCCGGACTCAAGAATTCCCGGCAGCGAATGCAGAATAGCCATGAAAACGCGATGCAGGGTTCGCCTGTGAATTCATGTCATCCGTCGGGCGGCGAAGCAAATGCTAATCGGGCGGAAGTATCAAACTCGCATAAATGCTGAAAACGACAAGTCGCAGGGCGCGGCGAGCAACCACTGAATCGATCCGCTGGTGGCATTGTTCGCGCTATTCGCGTCGCCCATTACGCCACTGATGATAATGAGAAGTGCCCTGCCCTGTTCGGCCACCGGGCCAGAGGGGGCGAGTCCATTGGCCGGTTTGATCGTCGGGGCGTTCGTTGTTGTAGTAGAACAAGTGGTCAGCGGACGACCAGCCTCCATCGCCAGGGTCGTCGCCTGTTCCTGTTGAGAATCCAAACAATCGCTTCACAATCTGGACCAGTTGGAGGCAGGCGACGAGTGATACGAACATGAACAGAGCCATGAATGGCACAAATGGACCCATGTCGAAGATTCTTCTGGCGAGCGGCCAGAAAAAGGGCCAGCAGAGGATCAGTAACAGCGTGGCGATGCTCAGCCAGGGACCGTAGGGAATTTCACGGTCGCGTCGTGTGATCCAGGCGAGCAGTGCCGCAAAGATCGCGAGCACGGGGGCGAGGAAAAAGACGACGGTGACGGGTTGCCAGCCGATGGCGCTGCCGATCATGGCCATCAGCACGACATCGCCAAATCCCATGGCTTCCTGCTTCAGAACCCAGAAGCCTGCGATACGGACCATCCAGACGATTCCGCCGCCGAAGATGAGTCCTGCGATGCTAACCAGAAAACCATGCACATGCGGATGCTGGATGGCAAACGACAGGCCGTCCCAGGAAAAGATGAGTGATTGCAGCCAGTCGGGAGCGATGTGTCGCAGCGATGCCACGACGCTGGCGTCCTGAAACCAGAGCGGGACAAGAAACGTCTGGCCACAAATCGTCGAGAGCAGCACGGCAAAAATCATGACCGGGACTGTGGATCCGTCCGGGATGATTCGCAGCTCAAAGTCGATGAACGTAGCGACAATCAGGCCGCAGATCATGGAGATGTGCAGCAGGTAGCGCAGATGGAGCCACACGGCAGGCGTCCAGAGATCGCGGATATTCTGCGGTCCATCCGGCGACAGAAGTCCCGCGTCAGGAACCTGGCCCCAGAAGTTGGCGGGCATCTCGATCTGATACACCGCGACAAACAGGATTCCCGTGAGCAGTTCAATCAGCGGATAGCGTGGTGAAATGGAACGATGGCAGCTGCGGCATTTTCCGAGCAGTAACAGCCAGCCGATCAGCGGCAGATTGTCATGCCATCTGATGGATGCAGCGCAGCGCGGACAGCCCGAGCCGTGCGATACCAATGAACGCAGTTGATCGCGTAAACGAATCTTGGCGGGAAAACGGTAGATGCAGACGTTCAGGAAGCTGCCGATACAACAGCCGATAATGAACAGAAACGGCAGCACGAACAGCCTCGGCAGATCAAAGTAGTTCACTGGTGTTCTCTCCAGTGGCGTGCTCCGATGGCGGTTGTGAAATCTGTCTGGCAATTCTCCGGGCTACCTGGTCGGGCCATTCCCGTTCAGCATCAACGATGATCGTCGCACATTCCCGATAGAGTGGTTCCCGGACGGCCATTACTTCCGCAACTTCTTCCGCAATTGGACGCCCTGTCAGACTCGGACGGTTTTCGCCGGCACGATTGTGGCTCAATCGCTTCGTCAGCGATTCGACAGAAGCGTGCAGCCATACGACTGGTCCCGCTGCTTTCATCCGCGTGCGATTTTCTTCTGACAGAATCGCGCCGCCTCCACTGGCCAGGACAATCCTATCTCGCTGGAGTAGTTCCGCCAGAACCTCGGATTCACGTTTTCGAAAACCGGCTTCGCCTTCAGTCTCGAAAATCTGTCGAATGGAACATTCGGCTCGTTCTTCAATGACGCAGTCGCTGTCAATCCAGTTCCATCCCAGCCGGCGCGCCAGTCGAGGCGCGATGCTGGACTTTCCACAGCCTCGATATCCAATGAGTGTAATCACCATGCCTCAGCTGCTTTGATGAATTGTCCGGAAGGCGGTCCCTTGTTTCGACATTCAAAACAAAACGAGACAGGCTCTCACCTGTCTCGCTGCATTTTTAGCGATACATCATCGCAGACCACTCACGATTCGGCGACTGTGCTATCAGAGACCGCGCTTTCGACCGGCGTGTTCTCCGTTACTGCATTTTCAACGGGTGCCGCTTCGGCTGCCTCAATCCCTGGCACGGAGATGGATTTGATCTGCACGCGAGTATGTTTCTGGCGATGACCGGTGTGGCGACGCGAATTCTTGCGTTTGCGGAGCTTCTGGATTTCCAGCTTGATCCCTTTTTCCTGAGCG
>Ga0154020_10008451_pt1 | contig 11932 bp, 28 predicted proteins | sample Klosneuvirus_201_FD_109709 | JGI IMG/M metagenome (GOLD analysis project Ga0154020, IMG submission 109709) | Active sludge microbial communities from wastewater, Klosterneuburg, Austria - Klosneuvirus_20160825_MG | ecosystem: Engineered > WWTP > Aerobic digester > Activated sludge | place... | reverse complement strand
TTTACTATTTTACTATTTTACTATTTTACTATTTTACTAAATTCTTAAGATAAAAAAAGAAGAGAGGATCTTTATCCCCCCTTCTAATAATATTTACTAACCAAACCATAATGTTACCAATCAGCAGTAGCTTTTGCCGCAGCATCATCTTCTGGAGTATCTCCGGCTACCATCTCAATCTCGTCTGCCTTATACTCCTCAACATGTACTGGTTCAAATGGTACATCTGAAACAAACTTAGTGTTAAAGGATTCATCTGGATACCAGTTTCCATTCTTACCTTGAACAAGACAAGCTACACGAAGGTTATTCTTGTATTGGGTAAGTGCAACATACACTTGCTTTTTCCAATAATCAGGATGCTTATCTTCTAAATAACCCTTAATAGTGTCATAGAGTTCAGCCATTGTAAGTTTTCCTTCAACTGAATTACTCATAGCAACCCACTCAGTTTCATTACCTACTACAGCATTGAATACCTGGCGTAAAGCGGTAATTACTGCATTTTCATACAATACTTTTTTGAATTCTGCTGTCATGACCTTATTGTTGGCAGTAACAGATTCTTCAAAGATTTTGTTTTCTGGATTGTTTAACCATAGAGCAGCTTTTACTTCTTTGCTCTTCTTAAAGTTAATTACAATGTCATTCTTATCATCTTTAGTAACTAAATTGAATTGAACACTTACTTTGTTCAATCCTGGCTTCAACACATTGTAATCTTCTTTCTTTTCTTTTTTTAAATCAAACATAGTTCTTTATTTTTCTATTTATTAATTAATTACTTACTTCTTTTCTTCTTAGTTATGACTGTTATTTTAAACCGAGATTAACCAACTCTACTTTCACCTTATCACTTATCTTGTATCTTTCATATACTTGTGATAATGATGTAACTTTCTTAGCACCTATTGCCTCCTTAAGTCTATTAAAATCTGGAGAACCTAAGTTCAACCATTCTTTAATCTCTTCTCCATCATTGTCTGTATCATCTGTAATAGGTAATGCAAATAAACCTTCTAACATGTATCTCTTGTAATAGGTAAATTGTGATCCAGCTTGTTGTGGACCTTTGGTCATATCAACTGCGATACTGCACTGTAAAAAACATTTGTTGTCAACATCAACCAAGTTTAAATGCATATTTGTAACATTTAATTCTTGAGTTGTACTAAAATATAACAACATGTTTTTTTCTGACAAGATAGGTTTGATGATAGCATAATCTCCATTCAAACTACTATACTTATTTTTAAAATGTGGATTTGTAGCATCTTTCAATAAAGCAAGATTTTGTTTTTGGATATCCAACAACTTTGAATACAATCCAAAGATATCACCTCCTTCTTTAACAATTTCTACAACTTCACTGAATCTATCTACTTTTCCTTTTGATTCTCTTACTTCTTTTACTTCTCCCATAAATTCTAATGTATTAGTTTAATAATATGTAACGTATTATAAAATAGTGTTTTTTGAGGTTACTTTACTACCAGTTACCTTCTGTATCAGTACTTACAGCATCGCTTGTAGCAACAACTTCTTCTGTGAAGTCATCTTCCAACTCAATGATGTCATTTCTGTCATCTCCTCTGTAGTTAACTGTCTTGTACAATTTGTCCAAGTCTTTGTTAGCCTTAAACAAAGCTACAACAGCTGGTTGCTTACAATTCAATTTCTCTAAAAGAGATCCTACTTCAGGTCTGTAATTTGGAGAACCTTTATCTTTAGTTACTCCTGATCTGATCCATCCTTCAATTTGAGCTTTTGTTACTCTTACTTTCTTTTCCATTTCTATTTAATTATTTAGTTAAAAAATTTAATTTACTTACTATTTAGTTTACTACTACTGTGTTACATTAAGAAACATTTAATATTTCTCCTGATTGATCAGTAAATCTGACATTACCATATACATCTTTATCACCTACAGAACCAGGATCCATATTCACTTCCTTATACTCATTACCCTCATCATCAATACTATACACCACATCAAATCCTAGTGTTTCTGGGTTATTTTTAGCTAAGTTGTTTAAGATAGTCAAATACCTTTCAAATTTCATATTACTTATTTTATTCTTTCTAAAAAATATCCTTTTAAACTAGTACCTCTAGACATTGAAGCACTAATTGCATTCTTAGTAGTATTTAAAATACTAGCTGCTGATGCATAACTTTCAAAAATGATTTCATCTCCTCCATTCTTAGGTGTCCCAAGTAATTTCTTAGGTGGCTGTTTTACATACTCCCTACCCTTGTAGGAGTATGTATAGTATTTACTCTTTACGCTCCCTTTCATAATACACCTTGTATTTTTCTAATACGATTCTATCAAGAATAGGAACTTCATAAGCGTTATCAAACTTGAACAACGCTTCAGCTATAATGGGACACTCTTGAATAAAAATGTCTCTAACTTGTTCAGCAACTAATCTTATTTCTTTTTGAGCAGTTTTATGAAGTCTAGCATTAAGAAAAGTAATTAGTTCTCTAACTCTAAAGTTAAAGTACATTTTGGTACGTGTGCACTCAGGAAGAATAAACCTAGCTGTTTCTTTAGCTACACCTTCCTCAATAGCTCTATTATATACTTCACCAAGATATTTAACATTATCTTTTTGAAATTCTATTAATCGATATCCACCAACAGGAGAATCTTTAACGATAAGTTTTGGATCAATTGGATCAGTACTACTTTGTCTATTAGATTTAGATTGTATTCTAAATTCAACGTCTTCAAATTCTATATCTGAAGAGTATCTTTGAGAAAATTCAGTAAGTCCAACCATTTTACCATGACGAAGTAATTCTCTACCCATAGCTCTACTAGTTTCTACATAAAAACCAAGATTAGCTAACTCAAAAATACTCCAATGTTGATTGGTAATACAATGACGTAATAACTTCTCTGGTTCTTTAAATAAATCATTCAGCTCTCTTGATGTTGATACTCTAGCTTGACCAACAATCAATTCGTCAATAGATACATCTTTAAATGTACCTAGTCCTTGTGTACGTGATATTAATTCTACTTTCATAATATATTATTGTATTTCTTCTAATACGTAATCAAGATCAATACATGAAAACATCACATAAGTAGTGTGTAAGCTTTGAGTTCTACCAGTATAAAAAATATTTCTTCCTCCTATACCATCTAATATCTTCCCAACAAAAATAAACTCTGTGTTTTCAAATAGATTTGTTTCTAAATCTTTATGAGTAAATATACTTTTCTCTGATATTGTTGCAAAATGACAATATTGTCCTGTGTATTGCAATTTATATTTTCTACCTACGATTAATTCTGTGATTTTTTTTCTTCTTTTTTTAGTTATGGTATATTCAAAATCACCATTTGTTTGTTTTTCTACACCCTCTTCTCGAGTAATGTATAAACATTCTTTATTTGCCATACTGCTAAATTATTAAATTGTTAAACTGTTAAATTAAAAATTTACTTGTTGTAATATCAAATGTTGAATCATCTATAGGGAAAGGTTCAATGAAATTAACCTTTCCAAGAAATCCAAATATCATTTGTTTGTTTACAGATCCATATCTATTCTTTAGTATTTCTACTACTCTTAGATTGTCCCCATAGTTTTCTACTTTTACTTGATTACTTGATCCTATCCTGGTTATACCATATGTGTTAGGATTAGTAATACCGATTATGGTATGTGCATCATCTGATAGTGCTTTATAATTAGCTAAACCATCTATTGACGCATACATCATATTTGCTTTTTTGTTTTCTATGCTACCCTTGTCTTTGACTTGTTGTTGAACATATACCACATTATACTCGTATAATGAAGCTATATATGCTCTGCCATAATGAGCGAGTTCCGCTATAGAATTGAATTTGTCTTTACTTGCAATATTACCTACGTGGTCTACTATTACAGTTCTAAATTTACTAGGATCTATTTCCTTTTCTGTGTATTTTTCAGTTTCAGCTGATCTAATAGACATTCTTTCCCTTTTACCTTCTTCAGTTACATGATAAAACTTTATTTCTTTATCTGCAAACTCTCTTACTCGCTTAAGAATATTAACCGGTGATAGTGATTGAGTGATAAGCTCAATATAGCTCATATACTGTTCTACAATTGGTTGTACCTTTTCAATGGCATCTATCATAGTATCAGATATTTCAACTACTTTGTTGTCATCATCCACAGTCATTCCTTCAAAATCCTTAATATTATAAGAAAGTCCAAGTTTGGTAAAAATGAAATACGCGTATATGGAAGCCATAAACTGCTCTTTTGTTTCTTCTAATGCAAAATAAATACACTTGTAATCAATATTGTATTTAATTGCACTCTCTATTGCTTTAATCACAAATAAGTACTTACAGAATGATGTTTTACCTCCTCCAGTAGCAGCCGTTAAAATAAGAATTTCACTCTTAGTTAAACCAGTGTAATACTTGTTGAAATGAGGAACATCAATCTTGACAAAGTAAGGTTTCTTATTTATCTGATCTTGCTTAATTCTCTTTACTTTTTCAATCATATTTTACGTTTCTTTTTTTTTAAGAATCCCACCACCAATAACCAGGTCTAAATTTTTCAATTTCTCTTTTAGAAGTTGCCCAAAATTCCTTTTCATAATCATGTCCCCATCCACTAACTAAAACCTTGACACACCATCCTAATCTATCATCTTCAATGACTCTTTTAGGCGGTTCTAGTATTTCTTTTATACTTTCTTGTAATCTGTTCATATAAACTTATTCTTTATTTTTGGTGTACCCACAGTCATTATAGATAACCAATTATCCAAATTCTTTAGGTATTCACCTTCTCTGTAATATTGTTCTGCTTGTTCCAGGATATCCTCCATATTAGCCGTTTTAAGCAATTCATTCAGTGCTGTAATACATTTACCCTCATCTTTAATAAGATATCCAATAGGGTTATTAGAATGACCTTTTAATGTGAATCCATAGTCAGAGAAAAGTAAAGATTTAAACTTTACCCAATTCTTCTTTTCTGAACTGTTATCAAAAAGCGATTCTAATAATTCCCATTGTCCCTTTTGTTTTTGTATTACCTTACTTCGTATTAAATATTCTCCCATTTCAGACTCATGAATGTATTCATCTACATCCATAGGGTTAAACAGCGAAGAATTATTAACAATGAATAGTACAGCTAAAGAATGGAGATTATTTAATCCTAATGATTCAAGTTTTTGAATTAATTTCGGATTTATTTCTTCCATCATACTTACTGTGTGTTTAAATTAAATGATTCAATAACTCTGAAGCCATCTTTTTCTTTATGGACTTCTTTAATCCATACTTCTTCGTAGGTCTCTTTAGTTACAATGATATGTACCTTTGTAATAGTTCCTTCCTTTTTTCTACTTCTTCCAATAGCTTGAGAAAATTCAGTAAATGATTTACCACTAGACATTAAGAAAATATTCTCTACGTCTTGTAGATTAATTCCTCTACCAAGTTTCTTAGAAGTAGCTCCAATAAATTGAATCTTTCCGCTATTGAACTTTTCAATGATTTCTTTATCATTCTTACCATCTAGATGAGGAATACCTAACTTAGAAAGCATGTTGTGTTGTTTAGCAAACACAATGCATTTCCCAACTATGCTATTTTTCACCTGTTTAAACTTTACAATCTTACTAGGTAAATTAAATAACATCCTGGGTAATTGAATCTTTCGTACAAAAGTTACAATACTAGGATTAGCATTTTCCCATGTGGTGTATTCAATTTTACCTTTATAAAAATCATATTCAGTTGAAATAGACTTAGAAGCTTTCCATACCTTATCATAAGGAATAGATCTATCTAAGGAATGTTCAATAACATAAGTCTCGAGAGGATTTACATTGTCATGACTTTCAGCCTGTTTACGAGTATAGTTAAATACTATCTTCATATAAGGATCGTATAGTTTTTGTTTCCTGGCAGCTAATGTTGCCGTTAAACCCATTCTATACTTAGTACTCATTTTAAAGATAGGCGTTAAATACTTGATATCAGCAAAATCACATTCATCTAAACAAACGTAATAAGGAGTACCTTCAGATTTAGATTGGTAAGTCTTAAACACAATGTTAAAGTCTGAACAAGGATTAGATCCTTCTCTTTTTTTAAACTCTTCACATTCCTGTTTTAAAGTGTCTTCACCAAGTATGGTTTCTCTATAAAACCACACCTCTTCATCTTTAAGACCTACATCTTTTCTAAGGAGATACAAAGACTTAAAGAATATAGATAACTTACCTATACCTGTAACAGCCTTGATGATTCCCTGATAAGAGTTATTCTTCCATTCTTCTAATGATTTACTATGTATTTCTTCTCTAGTCATAATTATCTAATTATTTTTCTAACTCTCTTCTTTCAGCTTCTAAATCTCTGTTGTTAACCAATTCTTCTGTAAATTTATCCGGGAACCTTACACGCAGTTTATCAATATTGTTTTGTAAAGATTGTTCAAAATCCCAAGATTTAGTTTTAAACTTCCGTACAATAAATTCGATAATAGTATGAACAGTTTCAGTTATTTTTGCAATGTCAGGATCTTTACCATAAATAATATTTCTCTTAACAAGATCTGCTAATACAGAAATATTGTATACTAGTGTAAGCATGTCTAAGTCTTCAATAACTATAGGTGGTCTTGTGCTAACATCTATATCGTACATGGTAGCTACATTAGAAGCAAACCATACTTTATCAACATATTCTTCCTGAATATTATAGATATCTCCTTTATATACAGCATCTATAAGTTCACTTATCTCACCTGTAATACCCATAATCATATGAGCCTTATTCATGTCTATTCCTTTATCAACTAAAGTACGTTGACATTCTACTTGATATTCTTTTAAATTCATACCTGTGTATCTATTTGTTTTTGTTTATGAAATTACTATCCAAATTATCGTTTTCTTCTTTCATGTAATAGTAAATAATCTCTGCTGGTATTACAAGCCAACAGAGAAGTACTATGATACAAGCTACAATGAACTGTTCTATCTGATCATCAAACTTATACTTATGGTGTGTAATACTATGTTGCATAGTCAATACACTAAAAGTAAAAGATATAAGATACCAGATTAAACATAAGATTAATACTCCTTGTAAAGTCATATAGCTCTTTTCTCTTTTCTTTCTAAAGCTAAACCATTCTTCTGAAGTGATTTAATAATAGAAATAGCATTTTCAACAAAGACTTCCTTAACCTGATTAGTGTTAATGTTATCACACATTAATAAACACTTGCGGTTCTTAAGAACTCTTTCTCTGGCAATCTTAACACCAGTCTTCTTAATAAAGATTTCATCTTTTCTACACTTAGTAGCACTAAAACACATGGAGTTAGTCTCTTCATCTAAAACAGCTACAACCGTAATCCTGGGAGCTGTTTTTGAATGCATAATAAATTCTTTCATATCTGTTAATTTACTTACTTACCTGGATTAATTGATTCTGGATCACTAGAATCCATTATTTTAATAGTGATTTCTTTAGCTATTCTTTGTTGAACAAGATTCCTAATAACATTGTCTGTTACATACTTACTTCTATTTATTTCATCACGTATAGCAAGTTCTATTAATCTGTCAACATCTATTTCCTTAATTCTAGCATCAACAATTGTTTTTACTTGATTATTAATCAAACGATTTATTTCTTCTTTGATTTCATAATTACTACCTAATGATAATTTTACTTCTACCTGCATATTTTAATCTTTACCAATTGTTAAATACTTATCACACCAATTACTTACTATTACAATAGGTTTATTTATAAGAGCTATGGTTACTGTAATCATAAATCCTATAAAGTGAACTGGTGAAAATCTAAAAATATACCATATTTCATCATCTTGGTCATTGTAGAATGTAGATCCAAATTTAAGATCCTCTTCATTAATAGCAACAGTAAGTAAAGAATAGAAAAACAATATAAACGTTCCTACTCCTAAAACACATTTTCTTGTATCTTCAGGTAACGATTGTATCCAACCATATAAAATCCACACTAAAATCCATAACAACAACCCATACCAAAAATAACTACCTTTTATTACCATAACCTATACTTAGTTTATCATCGCACCATCTTTTTACAAACATAAATGGTTTACCGATTAATTGATTAAGAATAAATATAACAAAATGAAAAGGAGAAAACCTAACAATAAGAGGTCTTTTATAATCAAGGTAATCACTTATGAAAGATTTTCCTATTTCAATATCGTTATTTGCACTAGATAGACCAACAAATAATGAATACAGCATAAATACTATAGTCCCTATCTCTGAAAACACAAATTTAGTTTCATCTCTAACATTTTGCCAAAGACCATAACAATAATACCCTATGATACACAATATCAATAAGTACAAAAACATACTTCCTTTAATTTTCATTTATTTTAGATTTATGACTAAGGTATTTATCACACCATAGTAAAATTTTGTTAATAATAAAACAAACTAACATGATCAGAGAAAAGCGAAATATTGAGAACGGATGTTCAATTTCTCTTTCTTTTAGTCTTTCAGGTGAATAACCATAATAAGATCTTTCACCATCATAATCAAATGTATACAAATCTTTACCACTAAATCCTCTACAAGCATACCATTTATTCCCAAAGTCCTCCCATTGGAATGTTTTCATGTTGTACCAAGTTGCTACAAAGACATAAACACCTATAAAAACTCTACCCACACCTATCATCTGCGAAGGATAATGGTTTATTAAGAATGTAAGTAATGATACCCCAATCAAAATAAATAAGTAGTACCTTCCTTTAAACTCTTTCATATCTTCCAATTTCTAATTGTTGATGTAATTCTTCCTGCCATTCTAACTGTTTCTTTTCCTCTAACAATAAAGGATTTGTATCTTCTTCAAACTTCTTAACATTAAAATATCTACGTTCAGCTGTTTCTAAAGATAGTTTATCTTCAGCAACTAAAGCTAGTAGATTATTTCTGAATCCTTCAATAAGATTCTTTGTCCTGTTAGCTTCTTCTAAAATTCTTGTTTCTTTTGACCTAAAATCAAGGGCGATAGGAGTAGTAGTAAAGTTTTGAGATACCTCAACACTGAGATAAAACAAAAACAATGATGTTATTAAGAATACAATTGTTTCCAGGTTATCAGGAGTAATCTTCATTAAGAAGATTTCAATTAGTACGCTTAATCCAAAGCTCACAATTGTGGCTACTTGCCGTTGTGATAAAAATGTTACTTTCATAACTGTTGATTTTAATTTTTTAATTTCCGTATATTTTCTTTAATTCTTCCCACTGCTTTCTTCGTGATAATTCAATTCTTACAGCCATATCATTTTCTTGTAGTACTCTGAGGTTATACTCTTCATCAGTTTCTTCTCTCGATTGATAAAAATTTAATTCACAATCTCGATATTCCATATGAGTACAACCTTTCTCAATCATTTCTTGATAATAAGTTATTCTTTCACTGATTAATACTTTATCCCAGGGAGTGCTTACGTCATCTAAACACGAGTATACTGTTTCTTTCATGCTCCAAATAATGGGTTTCACATTTTATAAGATATAACCCTACCTTCAAAGTTAACAATTCTATCTTCACGTATAATAGCATGATCCAATTCATACAGACTAAAATTCTGAATGATTGAATTAAGCTTCTCATTATACTTAGTGTCTGTGCTGTAAGGACTGTCTTCAAGAGCTTTAGTCCATACTTTGTAATCTGTTTGACCTAAGACACCTTTAGTATCTTTAAATCGCTTAAAAAGCTTTATAATCGCTTTCTCACCTTCATAATAGGTGTCAAATATAGCATACTTATCATTAGATTTTTCAATCTTATCATAAGCTCTAATACCAACACCTTTAGTCTTAATATTACCACGATTATTAGTCTTTTTAACTAAAGAAGAAGTTCCATATCCAGTTTCTAAGGCTGCATGAGCTAAATATACTGATGGAAGAACCTTATGAGTTCTCCAAAAGAATTCTGCCCGGGCAATATTCTCTCCTGAAACAAAAAAATCAATTTTATCTTTCCAGACCTCTTTGTTCTTAGGAGTCCAAGCAATGATATTTTTAATATGAACAGTATCCATAGTACACTGTTCTTGTACTTTAACAGTAGTACTGTATTTGTAAGCAACACAAGTGCTCATAAGAAATAATATTCCAATAATAATTAACTCTTTCATTTTTTAATTTTTAATCAATATTAATTAATTCTAATTCTTCTTCACTAAATGTATTTAACGCTTGTAATGTACTAACTACACCACTATTGTCTATTTCACAACAGTTTAAATCGACTACTGATACATATACATACTCAGGTAATGCACCTGGATACATTGAACAATAATAAACTCTATCATCTGAGAATGAATTTAATATTAAAACAACATGTCCTTCTACAACATCATAATACTTATCTCTTACCTTAATTCTCTGTCCTACTTTAAATTTTGGTTCCATTTTATTTTTTTTAATTACCAAATCTTTCTAATTTATTAATATCAACATTTTTCTTCAGCACACATTTCATTTAAATCTTGAGTACTAGTTTTGTTTCGTTTTACACTTTGGATTTTTTAAAACCCATTCATCATTCACTAAATAAAGAGTAATTGGTTTGCTGAAAACCATACTGTTTATTGAAGATTTAGAAAATTTTCTTTTTAAACCACACTTTTTACAAGTATCTTCAAATTCCCATTCATGTCTCATTTTTTTTTATTTTTTAATTTCTTCATAATGTTATAACTACTTTCTACATTGTCTTTGTATGATATGAAATTCTTAATTAATTGAGTTTCTAATTGTTCATAATCTTCTATCAAATTACTATTATCTCTCATAGGATAACCATTGTATAATCTGCCTTTAGTATGAGAACCAATACGTCCATCAAAGCAGAAAACACCTTCATCTGTATCAATCTGAACTGTTCCACCATCACGGTATGAATTAACTTCTATTATCTTCATAGTTTTCATATTTTTTATTGTGAAATATAATTAATGACTTACTAATTATATATATGCTTAATGGTAATCCAATTAAAATATCAATCCATTTAGGTAATAACATATGTGCCATATGATTAGTACCAACAAAAGATGTGTACATTAAGAAACCAATAATGTATGCATTTGAAAACTTGTTAAAATGTTCTTTTATTTTAATATGGTTTAGCATCGCTGTATTTTTTATGATATAAATCCATCACTAATCCCCAAAACTGTTCATCTTCTTCTGTTTGACAAGAATTTAATTCTTCTGCTATAGTTTCCCAAATATCTTGTTCACGTGCAAATTCACTTTTCCAACTTTTTTTATTATTTTCAATAATTTTAAGTTGTTTTTTTGCTTTATTTAAAATAAAAAGATCTATTTTCTTACTCATTTAATTCTTCATTTAATTCTTCAATAAGTTCTCTATTATCCCAAGCATTATGAACAAATAACATTTCATTTTCTACCATGATTAGTTCTGGTTGACATTCACATGTTGAATCTTCAGTGTGTTCTTTTAAGTCGTTTAATGGTATAACATGATAAGCCATATGTTATTATTTTAATGTAAAAACCTGACTGTCACAGTAATCAATTAGAAAAAAGATTGTTTGGAATTTCACCGCAGAAGGGGACTAAAGTCCTATTTCTTTTAAAAATTCAGGTAGTTGTTTTGTAATTGATTCTTTATTTACAATCACATTATAAGCAGAATCAGTATCTAACTCTACTTCTTCAATAATCCTTTCTGTATATGTTTCTAGTAATTGTTTAACTTCTACGCTTGTAAAGAAAACATTTTTTTTATCTTCATTGTCCATATTAATCAATTTCGTCAATTTTATTTTCTTTAATTAATTTACTAATTTCTAATATAAATTCATAA
>Ga0154020_10008450_pt1 | contig 11932 bp, 10 predicted proteins | sample Klosneuvirus_201_FD_109709 | JGI IMG/M metagenome (GOLD analysis project Ga0154020, IMG submission 109709) | Active sludge microbial communities from wastewater, Klosterneuburg, Austria - Klosneuvirus_20160825_MG | ecosystem: Engineered > WWTP > Aerobic digester > Activated sludge | place... | reverse complement strand
TTAAGTGCATTTCCTCCGGTAGTTGTTTCAGGATTACCAAACATCACACCAATTTTTTCTCTTAATTGGTTGATGAATATACATATACATCCGGTTTTGTTGATAGTACCTGTCAATTTTCTTAAAGCCTGACTCATCAAACGCGCTTGCAATCCCATTTTGGAATCGCCCATATCACCTTCGATCTCCGCTTTTGGAACTAAAGCAGCAACTGAGTCAATTACTATCACATCAATGGCGCCTGAACGAATAAGATTATCCGCAATTTCTAATGCCTGCTCTCCGTCATCCGGTTGAGAAATCAACATCTCGGCAGTATTGATACCTATTTTTTCGGCGTATGTTTTATCAAAAGCGTGCTCTGCATCAATAAATGCTGCAATTCCGCCCTTTTTTTGGGCTTCAGCTATACAATGCATAGCAAGAGTGGTTTTACCACTACTTTCAGGACCATATATTTCTATTACCCTTCCTTTAGGAAATCCCCCAACACCCAAAGCCATATCTAATCCAAGCGAACCGGTAGAAATAACCTCCATGGCTCCAATGCTGTCATCGTCCATTTTCATTACGATGCCCTTGCCATAGCTTTTCTCTAGCTTGTCGATGGTAAGTTTTAATACCTTTAGTTTTTCCAATTGTTCATTCTGACTCATAATGGTTCAAAATTAGTATATCAGCATTTAAGGTTATTTATTATTTGCAGTTTAATATCCACATTTTAGCCCACCTGCTTATTTTTGCAAGGCTTGAATTCGGTAAAAAGAGAATATAATATTCCAATAATTGTCTTGATTAAAAGACTGTTACTGGCCTTGCTAACCTTGTCGTTTGCAAGGATAGTATTTTGGGTTTTTAATCGGCAGCAATTTGAATGGTCCGGACTCGAAACCGCAGTCTCAGTGCTTTTTTGGGGATCTTATTTTGATATTATAAGTCTGTTTTATTGTTTATCACCCTTCATCCTTTTGCATCTTATTCCCGGAAATTGGTTCTTTAATACAGGGGTACAGAAAGGTTTAAAAATATTTTATTCCACTATTTTATTCCTGCTTTTTACCCTCACTTGTATTGATGCCGGTTACTACCCATTTTCTAAAACCAGATTGGGTATTGAGCTTTTTCAAATGGCCACAACAGAAGAGATTAGCATTTTTACATACATTATGGATTATTGGTGGTTTATTCCTGTGATCCTGTTTGCAATTTATGCAGTTTGGAAACTTTACCCCGACAAAATAGCCCGGAATGGCTTTCGATGGTATTTGCAAATTCCGATCAATATTTTCTTTTTATTTTTATTGGTACTTTCAATTAGAGGCGGTTTAAGGCTAAAACCCTTGCGAAGTATTGACACTGCTCTGTTTGTTCAACCAGCTTATGCCGGACTTGCAATTAGTACCGGTTTTAATTTTTTGGAATCGTTTCAAGTGGAGACCATAGATATACCAAATTATTTTACTCAAAGTGAGTTGGATTCATTGATGCTCAAAGATTATCATTTAATAGGGAATCTGGAGAAGAGTAAAAAAAACATTGTTATTTTAATTCTCGAAAGCTTTGGAGAAGAGTATTCGTTTCCGGAGACTACAGAAGCGATTTCATACACCCCGTTTTTAAAAGAACTTTCCGAAAAAAGTACATTTTATTCACGTTCATACAGCAATGGAACTCGCAGTGTGGATGCCATTCCGGCAATTTTAGAAGGTGTACCAAAATTGACTAAAACGGATTTTATGTATTCTAACTATATAAAGAATACAACAGCCGGGTTTCCTTTTTATCTTGCAAAACAAGGTTACATCTGTGATTTTTACCATGGTGGCAAAAATGGCACCCTGGGATTTGAAGCTTTTTTAAAATCAAGAGGTTGGAATTATTTTGGTATGAATGAATACACCGGCGCTGAAAATGATTTTGACGGACAATGGGGCGTTTTTGATGGACCATATTTAAACTATGTTGCTGCCAAACTTTCCAAAACTCCTGCACCTTTTGTAGCTTCTGTCTTTACACTTAGCAGCCATCATCCATACACAATGCCAGTTTCATATAAGGATAGTTTTAAAAGTATAAAAAAACCAATACACAAAACTATTCGATACACAGATAATTGTTTGAGGCAGTTTTTTAGTCTGATAAAAGATCAGCCCTGGTTTAATGAAACCGTTTTTATAATTACAGGCGACCATAGCAGTGAGAATTTTACAAAACGCTATCAAAGCAGGCACGGGAAATTTGAAGTCCCAATTTTAGTTTATGAACCTTTAAGATCCGAGAAAAAGGTAGTGAATGATATATTGCAACATATTGATATTCTGCCTTTAGCTTTAGAAAAGGCTGGTTATTCTGGAAAGGTATTTACATTAGGAACTTATTTTGAAAAACCGGAAAATAAACTTGCATTTCAAAATGAGGAAGGCAACTTTCAAATCATAGGACAGAACTTTGCAATGAGTTTTGATGGTGCCAAAGCGAGTAAACCAATTGCAATAGACCCCAAAAATAAAGAAATACCCAAAAAGGAGGATCAGAATTTAAGTGTATTGTTAAAAGGAAAAATTCAAGATTACTATTACAGATTGGTGAACAATAAACTTTATTAAAAAAACAATGCAGGATTTAAGCAGACTAACAAAAGATGTAGTTACCGGTGAAAGAGTTTTTGTGGCACCTAATGCAACTGTTATCGGCAAAGTAACAATGGGACATGATGTATCTGTTTGGTTTGGAGCTGTTTTGCGTGCCGATGGTGATACAATAAACATTGGTTCACGAACAAATATACAAGACAATGCTGTAATTCATGTAGATCCCGGGTTTCCGGTAGAAATAGGGAATGATTGCATTATTGGTCATTTAGCCCTGGTACATGGAGCTAAAATAGGAAAACATGTGTTAGTTGGCATGCACAGCACTGTTTTGAATGGTGCTTTAATTGGTGATTATTGCATTATTGGAGCCAATGCACTTGTAACAGCGGGCACAGTAATACCTCCTTATTCATTGGTAATGGGAGTGCCGGCTAAGGTTGTTAAAACAATTGGTCCGGAACAGATAGAGAATATTATCAGAAATGCCGATGTATACGTGAAGTTGAAAGATGAGTATTTAGAGAAACTGAAAGATTAGGCGTAGAAAAATTGTTGATTCATTTCAAAAATTTAGAAATCTTGTTCTTTTTTTTGCCTTAAATTTGAACCCGAATCAAGTTAAAAACATGTTGAAATTATACGTTGGGGAGCAATTTAAAGAAATACTATTAGAAGGGAAAAAGAAGTATAGATATGCCATTTCCAATTTTGGAAGATTGATTAGCTTCACCGATAAACTTGAGGATGGAGTAATCCTTAAAGGTGGAAATGTTAAAGGTTACAAAGTGCATGGCTACAGCATCCTGGAAACTGGTAAAAGTGTCCATAAAACAAAATTATATTTTAGAATGGTCGCTGAAAAATTTGTTGATAGACCTTCCTTAGAGCACAAGTTTGTTATTCATTTAGATCACAACAAGGATAACGATTATTATAAAAACCTGCAATGGGTTACGCAAGAGCAATTAGCTGCCCATGCAAAGACTAGCCCCGCCGTGATAGAGTCCAGAAGGCGTGTAACAGATTTAGAGTTTCGCTCCAAGGGTCACAAGTTAACTGCTACCAAGGTTATGTATATCAAAAAACTATTGATGGAACCCAAACGAAAAACCAGACTTAAAATATTGGCCAAACGATTTGGTGTGAGTGAAATGACCTTACATAGAATTAGAACAGGTGAGAATTGGGGGCATATTGAGGTTTAAAAGTACGATAAAAGGAGCACTATTAAATTTTTACTAATCAACAACTACCACAGAATTATATGATTTTAAATTTCGGTTGGTGGCATTAAGGTAGTAAACACCTTTGGGATATCCAAGTGAGATCTCATAGTTTTCATTTCCTTCTAATTCAATCTCTTTTACAACCTTGCCATTAACATTGAAAATAGTGATGTGATAAAGTTCTGTGTTTGGCAGTTTTAAAGTGATGTTATTTTGTGTTGGATTTGGGGAAACACTTAAACGATAATTATTAAAGTCAACAGATAATATTGCTTCATTGCATTGCCCCGGCCCATTGGGATGGATTTTAAGATTTTCATCGCAAACTTGAACTAGACCGCAACTAGATTCACTTAGTTCATATCCCAAACGATGATAACTATATCCCAGCCATCCCGATTCATTTCCAATTCCTTCCAACCAGGTGATACCGCGAACGTATTGCGGAGTAAACAAATATTTAAATCGTATTTCCTTTCGGTTATTCACATAGAACGTTGTGTCAACATGAAATGTAATGTTAAGCACAGAGTCAGGGAATTCGCGAAAATCTCTACCTGCCGGTGATGAAAAACTAAAGGAATCTCCTTTTTCAAGATTAAAATCGTAAAGTACTCTTTCTTGTCCATGAAACAGTGAATTGCCCAATATCACGCTATAAACCCGTTTGTTTTCTTCTCTGATAAGCATCGTATCGGTGGTACGATAGCAAGGGGATGGATTTATAAGTGAATAATAAGATTTTCCATTATAGGAGACTGTTGTTCTTGAAATTTCCGTAATTCCACGTGGCCAATTTCTCTCCCCATCAAATAGTGTGTAGTACCATTTTTTACCCGGTTTCACTAAGCTGTCATACTGGGCATTGGATTTAATGAAAAACGATAAAAACAAAATAAGAGGTAATAATTTTAGTTTCATACTATCAAAGCTAAAAACTATTCATAAATTATTCTAAGAAATTATCATTTCAATTTTTAATATGACATTAAAGGGAATAAAATTTTTCTAAGTAAAAGGTGTCTTTTTCTACAAACGAAGTTGTTTCGTTCGCAAATTTCTCCATTGTGTTTTTGGATTGAACTAGGTTCATTTATCACTTTGAAAATTTGATTCAAGATATTATCAAATAATTACCTTCTTCTATTCTTCATGACTTTAAATCGCATAAAGCCTATTTTTGCAGAGCTTATGACAAAAGATCAAATTTTACACGCCATATTAAATCCTGACTTAAACCCCAAAACCTTTTTTATTTTGGCCGGTCCTTGTGCTATAGAAGGAGAGCAAATGGCCATGGATATTGCCGGAAAGGTAGTAGAAATAACCAATAAATTAGAGATTCCCTATGTATTTAAGGGTTCATACCGAAAGGCCAACCGAACTAGTCTTACTTCATTTACAGGTATTGGTGATTTAAAAGCTTTGGAAATTTTGGCCAAAGTTGGTGCTACTTATAATATTCCGGTGGTTACAGATATACATGAAAGTCATGAAGCTGAGATGGCTGCTGAATTTGTGGATGTATTGCAAATTCCTGCATTTTTGTTTCGTCAGACAGACTTATTGGTGGCTGCAGCCAAAACAGGTAAAGTAGTGAATATTAAAAAAGGTCAGTTTGCGGCTGCATCGGCTATGAAATTTGCCATGCAAAAAGTTTTGGATAGTGGCAACAAACAGGTAATTCTTACCGATAGAGGCAATATGTTTGGATACCAGGATTTGATTGTGGATGTGAGAAACATTCCGGAAATGAAAGCCATGGGAGCGCCTGTGGTAATGGATATTACACATAGTTTGCAACAACCCAATCAATCAACCGGAGTAACCGGAGGTAAACCTGAATTAATTGAAACCATTGCCAAAGCGGCTATTGCCGTAGGCGCAGACGGCTTGTTTGTAGAAACCCATCCCGATCCGTCAAAAGCCAAAAGTGATGGTGCCAATATGCTGGCATTGCATAATTTGGAACCCATGTTGGAAAGATTGTTACGAATTAAGCAGGTATTATAAAATGCGGATTTCAATTAAAAGATCACTGATTTTTCTACTTGTTTTAAAATCTGTTACCGGGTTTTCTCAAAAGGGAAATGAAAAACCGAAGGAAAAATACACGCCTGCATTTATGTTGGGTTACGTTGATTTTAGGGAAGCCAATGTGTGGATGATGGATCAAAAATCCTGGTCGGAGATACAATACTGGGATTTAGAACAACCGAATAATAAGATAGTTGTGAAGGCAAGAACATCCCAAAAGGTGAATACCCATTATGTGTATGATTTCAGACTTGGACCTTTAGATCCGGGGAAAAAGTACGCTTATAAGTATTTTGTCCAGGGCAAAAAAGACGATAGCAATGAACCTTTTTACACATTTGAAACCCCGGCGCTATGGAAATGGCGAGGTGCAGCTCCGGATTTTAAAATAGCAATGGGCAGTTGTTATTATGCCAATCAACCTGAGCATGATCGTCCCGGTAAACCTTATGGCGACACTGCAACCGGTATCTTTGACCAAATAACTCAAAAAGATCCCGATATGATGCTTTGGTTGGGCGATAATATTTACCTCCGTGAACCGGATTGGGGGAGTGAAACAGGGATTCAGGAAAGGTATGTTTTTTATAGAAATCAGCAGAGTACCAAAAAATTGTTAACCTATTGTCCGAACCTGGCCATTTGGGATGACCATGATTTTGGTCCAAATGATGCCAATTGTTCATATTACAATAAGCAATTGACTTTGAACGCCTTTAAAACCTTTTGGCCCAATACGGGAAACAATATTAAGGGAGTGGAAGGAATCACCTACGCTTTTGATTATCAGGATGCCCATTTTTTTATGTTGGATGATCGCTATAACCGAACGCCCAATTATTGTGATTCGTGCGTTGAAGAAACGATTCTTGGAAAGTCTCAACTAGAATGGTTTAAGACCAGCTTATTAACCCTTCCAAAATCCGATATAAAAGTTGTGGCCATTGGTGGGCAATTTTTAAACAGTGTGAAGGATTTTGAATGTTATCGTCGCTGGGAATGGGAATACAACGATATTATCAGTTTTATTCAAAATAATGGGATTAAAAATGTGATCTTCCTCACCGGTGATCGACATTTTAGTGAACTAAGCATTTTGAAAAAAGAAGGCAAACCAACAATCTATGATTTCACCGTTTCGCCCTTAACCTCGGGTGTATTTAAAAAAGTAACAGAAATTAATACCAATAGGGTAGAAGGGTCTTTATATACAAATGATCGAAGTTTTGGTATGATAGAATTTACCGGCAAGGAAAAGGAAAGAAAGTTCAAATTTGTGTTGTATGATAAAGCCGGGACGGAGATTTATCACTTTGAGTTTAGTAAGGAATGATGGTTAATTGCTAACGACCAATTGACCCGGTTTTGGGGTGTTTTTGCACCTGCCATTTGTCAACTTTAAAGTTGACAAATGGATTTAGCTCAAACCCTTTAAAATTAACGTTCGGATTGTGTTAAATTCTTTACTGTTTAATGTCCTTTTTCAATGTTTGAAATTGTGCACATAAAAAGTCTGAAAGACTTTAATTTGAATAGCCCCAAATGAAATTTGGGGTTAATCGCATTGAGGGCCACAACTCTATAGGAGTTGAATTGTTGTCTTTCCGGCGTTAAGTTTGCGAAACAAACACGAATACAAATTTGATAAAATTTCCTGTTCTAACCTCAATTCAACCACGTTGTGGTTGTTCCACTTTCAACATTTAGACCCACGGATTTCATCCGGGGCTATTCAAATTTAATCCCTATAGGATTGGGAGGTTTAAGGCTATTGACCAAAATTGAATTAATAAATACATGCGAAGAGGTAATATTGTTGCTTCCTAAGATTGAAACTAAAAAATGCTAATAATTAGATTTCTTTCAATTACGAAAATTATATGCACCAAGCTAGTCAAACATTTATATTTGCGTTATGTTATACTTTTTTCCAATAACTAAAGGTCTTTAACTTGAAGCTATAGTCTTGGGAATTTAATAAGCTTTCTTCAGATTGTGGATAGAATTTAGATAATAATGAGAAATATAAAATTTAAAAACATAGTATTATTAATAATATTAGGTTTAGGTATTTCCAATTTCAAAAATGATAATTATGTCCCTGATGAAGTAACTGCGATAAAAATTGCAGAAGCAGTTTGGCTTCCTTTATATGGGAAATCCATATACGAATCTTTACCTTTTGAAGCATATTTAGATGGAGATACCGTTTGGCAAGTCAGCGGTTCTATGCCTCAGTCATATTGGGAAATTAATAAAAATGGGGATTCAATTATACATATAACGGTAGGTGGCGTACCATATATGTCTTTAAGAAAGGATAACGGACAAATATTAGAAGTAGGACATTCTAAATGATAGTTATACACAATACTCATGATGAAATTTGCAACATGATAACTGATTTATAAAATTTTATAAACCATTAGAAGAACAGCTTTGGCGAAAATAGAAAAAGACCCATACAAAGAATTTTTATCAGAGATAAAAGAAAAAATTCATAAGGCACAGTATGAAGCAATGAAACAGGTAAATAAAACCCTGTTGACATTGTATTGGGAAATTGGAAAGAGTATAGTTGAGAAGTAGAAGGAGCACGGTTGGGGGAAATCAGTAGTGCAAACTTTATCAAAAGATTTACAAAATGAGTTTTTAGGCGTACAAGGTTATTCAGTTCAAAACCTTTGGTATATGAGGCAGATTTATCTTGAATACAAAGACAATACAAAACTCCAACCATTGGTTGGAGAAATTAGTTGGAGCCATAATCTTGTGATAATAAGCAAATGTAAAAACGATTTTGAGCGGGAGTTTTATATCCAAATGACCAAGAAATATGGCTGGACAAAAAATGTATTAATCCACCAAATAGAAGGCAAAAGCTATGAGAAATATTTACTTAATCAAACCAACTTTGATAAGGCTGTACCTGAAAAATACAAGCATCAAGCGAAACTTGCTGTAAAAGATGAATATAACTTTGATTTTCTAGAAATAACCGAAGGCCACAACGAAAAGGAATTAGAATTAGCACTAATGAAAAACATCCGAAAATTTTTATCGGAAATGGGAGGAGATTTTGCGTTTATTGGTAATCAATACAGAATTCAGGTTGGAGATGAAGATTTTTATATTGATCTGCTTTTGTATCACAGAAAATTAAAATCATTGGTAGTAATCGAATTAAAAGCAGGAAAGTTTAAACCTGAGTATGCGGGAAAAATGAATTTTTATTTAGCGGTGTTAGATGATACCGTAAAACAAGAAGATGAAAACCCATCCATCGGAATAATCATTTGTAAGAGCAAAAGTAAAACGATAATAGAATATGCACTAAAAAAGACATCAAGTCCAATAGGAATAGCCAGTTATACATTGACGGAAACCCTACCCAAAGAATATAAAAACTTACTTCCTTCACCGTGTGAAATCGAAGAAAAATTATCGGGATTCATTGACGACATCCCAATTGAACAATGAAAAGAATTATTAAAATAAATTGCTGAATTTTAATAGTAGCCATGTGTTAGGCATAGCTGTTCGTGGTTTTTTCTCACTTTCATTCATTTAATCTATTTTTCAATATCCGTTCTCTGATGTAATATTCTAATTACTTCAGTTATTTCATCCTCAGCTTTCCTGTAAAAGATTATATGAGATTTTACTATTGAAGCTCTATAACCCTTCCTTAAGTGATTCATATCTTTTCCACTATCGAAATGAGTTGATATATATTTAATTTCGTCTGTTAAAAGATTAAAATATCTGTCAGCTTGTTTTAATGACCAAGTTTTAAAAGTGTAAAGCCATATTTTTTCAAGGTCTTCATTTGCCTTCTCACTTATTCTAAAGGTCTTTCTCATAAGTGTTTGCTATGCAAATCCTTGAGATATTTCTTGGCGTCAAAATTTTCAATCATAGGACTGTTTTCTCCAATCTCCAATTCTTCAATTAGTTGTTTAGTTTTCTTCTCTTCTGATTCAAGTAATCGCAAAGCAGTTCTTATTACTTCACTAGCCGAGTTAAATCTACCAGAGGAAACCTCATCGTTTATGAACTTCTCAAAATAATCACCTAATAAAATTGACGTATTTTTTGACATTGTTAAATCTTTCTACGAATATACCAATAGTTGGTATGAATTCAAAGTATGTTTGAACAAATCTCATAAAAATTAATCCAATGAGACAGGGCGTGCCCTGTCTCTACAATCCACATTGCAATCGGAATCAATTACCCATTCTAATGCATTAATGATAAATGAAAAAAATCAGGACAATCCTTTAAATCCTTCTAATCATGGTTCAGACAAATGTTGTGCATTACAAGCACCGCTGCGCTAATGCTTTCTAGAAAACATCTTTTTTATTACACCAATACAACCATTAACCATTCCAGCAATTAAACAATAAAGCTATTTGACAATCTAGCTATTCAGCCATATTCATCCTCATAAATGACAAAATTAGGGTTTGGATAATTATTGGAAATGCTCATCTTTGAAAAGATGTTTAATTATGCCTCTCATTTGAGGTTAATTATCTATGAGTTATGTCCATAAAATTAAAATATGCCATTTTCTTGCTCCTTATGATAAATCACTTATCAGTTTTAGGTCAATCGCATCAATGGGCTAATAACATTCTTACCAATAAATATTTTCCGGCAATTACAGCAGGTGTTGCTATGGATGCAAATAGCAATTCTTATGGCGTGGTAGGATTTATAGACTCTATAAATATTTCCAATCAGTCTGTTCATGTTAATTCAAAAAAATATGCTTGGGGCATAAGTAAAATTGATTCCAGAGGCAATTGTCATTGGATTAAACCAATATATTCTCGCCAAGATGAGGTTAGAATAAGAGGGGTAAAATTAATTAACAATAACAAGATATTGGTATTCGGATACTTTAATGGCCCTAACTTGCTTTTAAGTAAAACAGACAGCATAGCTAACCCATCTAATAACAATATTTCGTTCATTGCAACCTACGATAGTCTTGGGACTTTTATAGAATTCCATATATTTACAAGTGACAAAGAAAGCTCCATATATCTTCTAGATACTGACAAAAGAGGCGATGTTGTAATTTGTTTTTCGATTGGGCCTGATTCGACATCCATTAAACATGTTGGTGGCAGCCTTAATATTGGGAAAACAAATTACTTCAAAATGGTTTTGGTGAAATATGATTCTAATTTCAAGACAGTACTTTGGAATAAACAGTTTAATGTCGACTTGGTTGGTAATCTCAAAAATTTCATTATCAATGTAATGAACTTTGGCGAAGACAATAACCTTTACTTGGGATGCGAAATTCATGAAGATTTTACCATAAATGGTAAAACATTTAAGTTTTCACCCGGATTTGACAAAGGATTGATAGTGATTATTTCTTCTGCAGGTAAATTTATTTATACTGATCTATTAAGCAAAGACAATAAACAAAGCGACAATATATTTGATATTACAGCCATTGACACAAATCATGTTTATATTCTTGGATATGTAAGAGATAGTATTTTGCGAGATAAAAAATGGTACACCTCACCAAATAAAAGCTCAAAAGGAACCGCTTTCCCTTATATTGGTTTAATTAGCATTACCAATGGTGTTAAATGGATAAATTTAACACTAAATAAAGATACATTTATTTATGGAGGAAATAGAATTACTACTGGATTTACAAATTTAAAATTAAATAAAAATGGGGATATTTACTGTGCTTTTTTACAACGTAATAAATTTCTTTCCATTGGAGGTTTAACAGATTCTTCAAATGCAGATTATGTGCTTTGTAAATTCGATAGCCTCGGAAGTGCTTTATGGCTCCGATCAGCCATTTTTGTCACTGGCTTAATATCCGACAATAATAGCAACTTAGTCTATACCGGAAGATACTCGTCTCATGTAAAACTTCCTCCATATTCGTTAACCGGAAGTGCATTTGGCTCCGGCTACATTGCCAAAACCTATGATTACAAAATAGTGCGGGGTGATGTAAAGAAAGGTCCGTACTGCTCGGGTGATACCATTTTGGTTCCATATACCAAAATTGGGGTGTTTGATTCG